>RCUN01000037.1_pt1 | contig 184094 bp, 162 predicted proteins | sample 2166181 | NCBI WGS metagenome assembly RCUN01 (sample SAMN09932603, study PRJNA488358) | compost metagenome | feature: garden; material: soil; isolation source: compost soil in crotononitrile-enriched culture | place: Germany: Experimental Botanical Garden Goettingen | collected 2016-01-27 | reverse complement strand
CAATAGTTGCCTCATTTTAAGGCTGCGAGGTGTCTAGGGAACTGGGGGCGATTCAGTAGAGGGAGGATGTATTCATGCGGGGATCACTCACCCGTTTACGCTCCTGTGTGTCGATGAAGCTGATTGCCTCAAGACGACGAAGCGCATAACGGACTGTACGGACGCAACATCCGATCTTTGCAGCAATCGTGGGGACAGAGGGCCAAGCAGCCCAGTTCTTCGCTTTGCTCATGTGGGAGGCAATGGCGATCATCACCTCTTTCGTGCGGGGGGAGCCAAAGGTGCTCAGGGGGAGCTTGGCGAGGGTCGCGACAATCTGGTCGCTGTGTGATAAGGTTGCGGTCTTCATTGCTGGCCCATGTTGCTATGAACCTGCAATTAGCAATCTCGCTAACCTATTGATTTTTCTGCTTTTAACCCCTTTGTCCGGTGAGACTGTATTTCTCTTTGGCGTTAAGCTCTTCTAGCATGGCCTCAAACCCGGGACAAAAATAAGCGGCTTATTATAGCCATGTCCCGGGGGAGGGCAAGAAACGCTTATGCAGGATGACGCTTGTCATCCACCGGGCAGCTGTAATCGTCCGGTTTGAGGATCAGGATGTCGCAGTTGAGCCGATCGACCACATGCTCTGCCGTGTTGCCGAGCAGGGCGGCGGAGAGGCCGGTACGGCCGACGCAACCCATGATCATCAAAGTGGCCTTGAGCTCGTCCGCCATGTCAGGCAGCACCTCCTCCGGTAATCCTTCCGCCACCTTGGTCCACATGTGATTGATGCCGAAGTGATCGGCATGTTCTCGCAGCAGATCTTCGTGATGCTTGCGGATGGCATCGTTGTAAGCGTTGGGATCGAACTCGGGCAGCTCGATGGCCACATTCACCGGTGTGCCGGGGTAGGTGTTGACCAGATAGAGGTTGGATCCAAGCAGATCGGCGATGGCGACGCCTTCGCGGGTGATGCGCTCATTGAGGACTTTCTGCTCCAGGTCATCGCTCGAGCAGTTGATGGCGGCGATGATGTTGCCGCCCCGCTGCCAGTGACCCTCTTTGACCAGCAGGACGGGACAGGGGCACTTGCGCAGCAGGTGCCAGTCGGTCGGGGTGAAGATGAAGGTTTGCAGGAAGGAGTGCTTGTGGGTCGCCTTGACCACCAGATCGTGGCGATGCTCCAGCACTTCCTGGATAACACACTCGAAGGGACGATTGTGCCACAACACCTTGATCTCGCACTCCAGGCCTCTGGCGCGATAGGGTTGGAGTATCTCGTCCAGCCACTCCCGACGCTGGGCAATGACGCCGTGGCGCATCTCTTCCCGCTCATCCACCGACAGCATGGCTGTCATCTCGTACGAGAAATCGTAAATCGTCAGGAGCAGGGTCAGCTGGGCGCCCTCGTCCAGCTCGGCGACCTTGACCGCGCGCTCGAGCGCGATCTGGCGCTCCTCCTCCGGGTTGATCACCACCAGAATATTTCGGTACTTGACCATGTTCTCCTCCTTGGCAAAAACGCCAATGATGGCAACTCTTTAGCCATTACAGCTTAGCCCAAGGGGGGAGACGGGAAGGTGTGCCGGATCAAATTTCAGGGTAAACCGATCCGGCAATACAGTGGGAAAGGGCGTGATCAGCCGCAGGGAGGGCGAGTGGCACCGGCCATGACGCCGAGGGCCACGTGATCCAGCACGGTAATGTATTTGCCCTTGACACTGATGAGGCCGGACTTCTGGAAACGACCGAGCAGACGGCTGATGGTCTCGACGGTGAGGCCAAGGTAGTTGCCGATGTCGCCACGGGTCATGGAGAGACGGAACTCCTTGGCGGAGAAACCGCGCTCGGAGAAACGTACCGAGAGATTGTGCAGGAAGGCGGCGAGACGCTCTTCCGCATTCTTCTTGGAGAGCAGCAGGATCATCTCCTGATCCCCCATGATCTCGTTGCTCATCAGTCGCATGATCTGCTGGCGAAGCTTGGGCATCTTGCCGGAAAGATCGTCGAGTACATCGAACGGGATCTCGCACACCATGGCGGTTTCCAACGCCTGGGCGAAGGAGGGGTGCGCCTGCTTGTGGATGGCATCGAAACCGACCAGATCCCCTGCAAGGTGGAAGGCGGTGATCTGCTCATCGCCCTGCTCGGTGATGGTGTATGACTTGATGGTCCCGGAGCGGATGGCGTAGAGCGATTTCAGTTCATCGCCAGCCTTGAACAGTTCCTCACCCTTCTGGATCGGCTTCTTGCGCTCGATGATGCTGTCCAACTGATCGAGCTCACTGTCGTTCAGGGTGAAGGGGATGCAGAGCTGGCTGATGCTGCAATCCTGGCAATGAATTGCACAGCCACCGCTCTGAACACGTCTGCCAGGTTTCTTGTCCGGGATCATAGGCTCATATGAATAATTGATTTATATCAAACAAGTTTACCACCAACTCATCCGTTTTGGATAGGGTTTCAAAAGGACGCCAGCCCGATCCAGAGGGTATGCAGCCCATAGGCAATGAGCAGCAAGGCTCCACCCAGACGCAGGCTGCGCAGGGTCAGCCAGTAACGCAATCTGTCTGCCAGCCCGCCCAGGGCAAACAGGGTCGGCAGGGTCCCAAAACCAAAACTCAGCATGATGAGCGCCCCGCCGCCAGCGGAGCCCGCTGCCGCGCTCCAGGTCAGCATGGAGTAGACCAGGCCGCAGGGCAGCCAGCCCCACACCATGCCAAAGGGGAGCGCCTGCCAGGCCGACGTGAAGGGAATGAACTTGCCCGCCAGCGGTTTGATGAAGGGCCACATCTTGGCGCCGAGTCGCTCCAGCAGCAGAACCCCTTGCCACCAACCCGCCAGATAGAGGCCGAGCGCTATCATCAACAGGGCCGCAATGAGGCGCAAGCCGGCGATAGCATGCTTGCCAGCCCCGAGCTCACTGGTGGTGGCGAGCAATCCCCCCACCAGGGCACCAGCCAGCACATAACTCAGGATCCGGCCCAGGTTGTAGTTGAGCAGGTAGCCAAGGCGCCCCCAGAAGTGCTGTTTCTCGGCGGGGATGGCCATGGAGAGGGCGGCGGAGACGCCACCGCACATGGCGATGCAGTGGCCTGAGCCTGCCAGTCCCACCAGCAGGGCCCCCATCAGGTCAAGGCTGCTGGTCATCGCGCGGCTTATCCTTGCTCTTGTTGGCGGGTTGCTCCTCGTCAAACAGGATGTTGGAGCCCTGGCGGTCGAGATCCTCGAACTGCTCCGAGCGAATGGCCCAGAAGAAGACGGCCCCCGCGATGATGACGAACAGGATGGCGATGGGGATCAGGACAAAAATGATGTTCATGGGAGCTACCTTGGCATTCATCCGTGGCAATCGACCCCTATGGTAACCCTGTTCGGGCAGGGGGCCAGCCGCTATCAGCGAGAAATGTGGCCTGCATCGGAGGCAGGCCACATTTTCAGCTTATTTCCCAGCCTGCTCATCGATTGAGGCGCATGGAGTTGGTTACTACTATGAGGGAGCTCAGGGACATGCCCGCCGCCGCCAAATAGGGGGGCAGCCAGCCGCTGGCTGCGAGTGGCAGCACCAGCAGGTTGTAGCCGATGGACCAGGCGAAGTTCTCCTGGATGATCCTGCGGGTGCGCAGCGCCAGGGCGCGGGCAGTCAGCAGGCGGGAGAGATCGTCGGCCAGCAGAATGGCGTCGGCGCTGTTTTTCGCCAGATCCGTGCCGCCTGCCATGGCGAAGGAGGCATGGGCACCGGCCAGCACGGGGGCGTCGTTGATGCCGTCGCCTACCATGATGCTGATATCCCCGGCCGCTTCCCGCGCCTTGAGGTAGGCCAGCTTGCCATCTGGGGTGACCCCTTTCACCAGCTCATCGACCCCGAGTTCACGGGCCACAGTGTCGGCCTGAGGGGAGCTGTCGCCGGTGAGGATGGTGGTTTGCAGGCCGGCCGCCTTGAAGGCCTGGGTCAAGGCCCCGGCATCCGCACGCACGGTATCGGCCAGGGTGAAGCGGGCCAGCGGCCTGGTCTCGTCGGCCAGATAGATGGCCAGCCCCTGGGTCGCCTCCAGCTCATCAGTCAGCCCGAGCCAGCGGGCACTGCCGATGCGGTAATGCTTGCCTGCGATCCTGCCCTCGATGCCGTGGCCGATGACGGGCGTCACCTCGCTGGCGGCCAGCAGCGCGGCATCGTCTGCCCCCTTGCTGCGAAACGCGCGGGCTATGGGGTGTTCGGAGTAGGCTTCCAGCGCGCGGGCGATGGCCAGGCACTCGTCTTCGCCAAGCTCCGCCAGGGGCTGGACGCCCACCAGGCTGATATTGCCGGTGGTCAGGGTACCTGTCTTGTCCATCACGATCCGGTTGGCCCGGGTCAGCACATCCAGCACGTGGCCGCGGCGCAGCAGGATGCCGCTGCGGGTCAGGTGGGCTGTGGCCGAGGTGAGCGCCGTCGGGGTCGCCAGTGACAGGGCGCAGGGGCAGGTGGCCACCAGCACTGACAGGGTGACCCAGAAGGCCCGCTCCGGGGCATGGAAGTGCCAGAAGGTCCAGACCGCGGCGGCGATGAGCAGCAGCACCAGGATGAAATGGCGGGAGAGCACATCCGCCAGCTGGGCGATGGCGGGTTTGTCATCCAGCGCGCTGTCCTGCAACCGCATGATCTGGGCGAGGCGCGACTCTTCGATGGGGTGGTTGACACGGATCTCCAGCGGCGCATCCGTGCTGATGGTGCCGGCGAAGACGGGATCTCCCGCCTGCTTGAGCAGGGGCAGTTGCTCGCCGGTCAGCATGGCTTCGTTGAGGCTGGCCTGCCCCAGGGTGATGATGCCGTCTGCTGGCAGGGTGGCACCGGCCAGCACCCGGACCCTGTCCCCCACCCGCAGTGTCTTGGCGGGCACCTCGTGTTCGCCATCTGCATCGATGCGGGTGGCCATGATGGGCACCAGGCGCGCCAGGTTGGAGCTGGACTCGGACGCCTTGCGCCTGGCCCTCAGCTCGAGCAGGCGCCCCAGCAGCAGGAAGAAGACGAACATGGTGATGGAGTCGTAATAGACCTCACCCGTGTTGAAGACGGTGGCCCAGATGGAGGCGACGAAGGCACCGATGAGGGCCAGCGACACAGAGACATCCATGGAGAGGTGGCCCTGTTTCAGGCTGCGCCAGGCGCCTGCGTAAAATGGCTGGGCCGAGTAGATCATGATGGGGGTGGAGAGCAGCAGGCTTATCCACTTGAAGTAGATCATGAACTCCTCTTCCACGCTGATGAAGAGATCTATGTAGAGCGCCACGGCGCACATCATCACCTGCATGGAGCCAAGACCAGCCAGCGCCATGCGGAACATGTAGCTGCGCACCTCGCGGGCGTAGAGGGCTTCTTGCTGATGAGTCTGGAAGGGGTAGGCGCGGTAGCCTATCTTGGCGAACCCCTTGAGGATGTCGCTTAACGAGAGCCTGTCCGGATCCCACTTGATGCGGGCGCGGTGGGTGGTGGTGTTGACGTTGACATAGTGAAGACCCGCGAGCCCCATCAGGTGGCGCTCGATGAGCCAGGCGCAGGCGGCGCAGGTCAGCCCTTCCACGCTGAGCTGGATTTCCCGCAGCGTGCCCGTCTCAGTGACGAACTCCTGCTGCACTTCGGCCAGATCGTAGTGGGTGAGGGCCGCCAGCTCGCTGGGGACCAGCTCCCCCTTGATGCCGGGGGCGGTGCGGTGCTCGTAGTAACTGGCAAGGCCGCATTCGAGAATGGTCTGTGCCACGGCCTGGCAACCAGGACAGCACATGGGTTGCACTATCCCCTTGATCTCCAGGGTAAAGTCACTGCCAGTGGGAACCGGTTCACCACAGTGAAAACAGCCGGTCATGGTCATTATCCCTCTTGGAAGCTGCCCGCGTGGGCGAGAAAAGGGAGGACGCCGTCATGCCTGGATGAACGCTGCCGCTCATTCCGGGTTCAGCGTCCCCTGGGATCGAGTTCCACCGGGGCCTTGGTCGGCAACTGCGCCGTCTCTTGCAGGCGCCACTCGTGGTTGAAGGCATCGACCCGGATGTGCCACTTGCCGGTGAGGGGCTTGTCCAGCATCAGGCGATAGACTCCCTTGCCATCGGCAGTGAGCAGATGATCGCTGTCCAGACCGGCCAGGGTCGGGTGGAACAGGGAGAGGTGCAGCGCCTGACCGGCGGGGATCTCACCCGACAGGGGCTTCAGGGTCAGCTCCTTGTCGCTGACCGAGAGCTCGACGCGGATGCCGAGGGCCTCGGCGCGATCGAACTTGCTGAGATCCTGATTAATCTCCTTGCCCTGCTTGTAATAGTCTTCCGCCACCAGGTTGACCCCATCCTTGCTGGCGATGATGGCGGTGGCGATGCTGCCTACCACGGCGGCGCAGGGGAGGGCGATGATGAACCAGGGCCAGAATTGGCGATACCAAGGTTGAGTCATGGTGCTACCGAAACAAATGGTTAACGAAATGGAGGGATTCTAGCCAACACAAGATAACAAAAAGCCTCGAAGAGTCGAGGCTTTTTGCTGCGTAATCACGTGCTTATCACATGTTACTGCTTATTTTACTGCGCCTGGTGGGACAAACTATAGACATAGGACGCCAGCAGGTGGACCTTGTCTTCTCCCAGGATATCCTTCCAGGCTGGCATCACGCCGTGACGCCCATGGGTGATGGTCTGCTCGACCACCTGACGGGAGCCGCCATACAACCAGGTGTTGTTGGTGAGATCCGGCGCGCCGAAGGCGATGCCGCCCTTGGCATCCGGGCCGTGACAGGCGGCGCACATGGCGAAACGGGCTTCCCCCTTCTTGGCTTCCACCAGATCCACCTTGCGGCCGGACAGGCTCAGCACGTAGGAGGCCACTTCCTTGACCCCGTCCTGACCCAGGATCTCGCCCCAGGCGGCCATGATCCCCTGACGACCGCCCATGATGGTGGTCTTGATCTGATCCGGCTCTCCGCCCCATTGCCATTCGCTGTCGGTCAGGTTCGGGAAACCGCGACCACCGCGGGCATCGGAGCCGTGGCACTGGGAGCAGTTCTGCAGGAACAGACGCTGACCCACTTTCAGGGCTTCCGGGTCCTTGGCGATCTCGGTGATCTCCTTGTAGTTCTTGCCGTCGGCCTGGTAGGTCAGCTCACGGAACTTGGCGCCATAGACCTCGTCAGCCTTGGCCAATTCCCGATCGTACTCCACCGCGCGCCCTTCATCCTTGGCAGAGGCAGCCGCCGCCTTGGATTCGGCCAGGGAGCGAACGTCCTGGTTGGAGCTCTGCCAGCCCAGCAGACCCTTCCAGTTGCCCAGACCCGGGAAGGCGAGCAGGTAGATGAGACCGGTGACGATGAAGAAGAGGAACATATAGGACCACCACTTCGGCAGGGGATTGTTGATCTCCTCTATGCCGTCGAAGGTGTGCCCCATGGGCTTGCCCTCTTCGGTCCCCATCTTGTCCTTCATGCACCACATCAGCAGCAGGAAGCAGCCGAGTATGGTGCCCAGACTTATGACGGTCACAAAAATGCTAAACAAAGTGCTCATTATTGCTTCGCTCCTGCGTTCTTGTTATCAGCACTGGGTTGCTCGTCATCGGCAAAAACCAGGTTGGCAGCCTCATCGAAGGAGGCCTTGCGGCGTTTGCTGTATGCCCAGACGATGATGCCGATCATGATGATCATCAGCAGCAGGGTGTACAGGCCGCGAAATGTGCCGTAATCCATATCCCGACTCCTTATTTCAGGGCATGACCCAGTGATTGCAGATAGGCCACCAGGGCATCCAGCTCGGTCTTGCCCTTGACTGCCTCAGACGCACCCTCGATGTCGGCATCGGTATAGGGCACCCCGAAGTGATCCCGGAACAGCGCCAGCTTCTTGCCGGTCAGCTCACCGGTCAGGACGTTGGTCTCGAGCCAGGGGAAGGCGGGCATGTTGGATTCCGGTACCACGTCGCGTGGGTTGATCAGGTGGGCACGGTGCCAGTCGTCGGAGTAGCGGCCGCCGACCCGGGCCAGATCCGGACCGGTACGCTTGGAGCCCCACAGGAAGGGGTGCTCCCACACGCTCTCACCGGCGACTGAGTAGTGGCCGTAACGCTCGGTTTCGGCGCGGAACGGACGGATCATCTGGCTGTGGCAGACGGTGCAGCCTTCGCGGATGTAGATGTCGCGTCCTTCCATCTGCAGGGCGGTGTAGGCCTTGAGGCCTTCCACCGGCTCGTTGGTCTGCTTCTGGAAGAACAGTGGCGTGATCTCCACCAGGCCCCCCAGGCTGATGGCAAAGATGATGCCTATCACCAGCATGGGGACGCTCTTTTCAAAAATTTCGTGACGGTTATTGTTGCTCATGCTTTAAACCCCTTCAGATCAGGCTGGCTGTGCGACGGGTTCCAGGGAACCCTTGGGCGCAGTGACGGTGCGATAGGCGTTGTAAGCCATCAGCAGCATGCCGGTGACGAAGAAGCAGCCACCCAGGAAGCGCACGAAGTAGAAGGGATAGGAAGCTTGCAGCGCCTCCACGAAGCTGTAAGTCAGGGTGCCGTCATCATTGACCGCACGCCACATCAGACCCTGCATCACCCCGGAAATCCACATGGAGACGATGTAGAGCACGGTGCCCACGGTCGCCAGCCAGAAGTGGACGTTGATCAGGCGGATGCTGTACATGCGGCCCTGATCGAACAGGTTCGGGATCAAGTGATACACGGCGCCGATGGATACCATGGCAACCCAGCCCAGGGCACCGGAGTGGACGTGACCTATGGTCCAGTCGGTGTAGTGGGAGAGGGCGTTGACCGTCTTGATCGCCATCATGGGGCCTTCGAAGGTGGACATGCCGTAGAACGACAGGGACACGATCAGGAAGCGCAGGATGGGGTCATAGCGCAGCTTGTGCCAGGCACCGGAGAGGGTCATGATGCCATTGATCATGCCGCCCCAGGAGGGGACGAACAGGATGAGGGACATCACCATGCCCAGGGACTGGGCCCAGTCGGGCAGCGCGGTGTAGTGCAGATGGTGCGGACCGGCCCAGATATAGAGGGAGATCAGCGCCCAGAAGTGCACGATGGAGAGACGGTAGGAGTAGACCGGACGTCCCGCCTGCTTGGGCACGAAATAGTACATCATCCCCAGGAAGCCGGCGGTGAGCAGGAAGCCGACCGCGTTGTGGCCATACCACCACTGCACCATGGCATCCATGGCGCCGGAGTACATGGAGTAGGACTTCATGCCGGAGAGTGGCACTTCCATGTTGTTGACGATGTGCAGCACGGCCACCGTGATGATGAAGGCACCGAAGAACCAGTTCGCCACATAGATGTGGGAGGTGGTGCGCTTGACCAGGGTGCCGAAGAAGACAATGGCATAGCTCACCCAGACCACGGCGATGGCGATGTCGATGGGCCATTCCAGCTCGGCATACTCCTTGGAGGTGGTGTATCCCAGTGGCAGACTGATGGCGGCGGCGAGAATGATCGCCTGCCAGCCCCAGAACACGAAGGAGGCGAGCGGGCCGCCAAACAATCTTGCCTGGCAGGTGCGCTGTACCACGTAGAAGGAGGTGGCCATCAGGGCACTGCAACCAAACGCAAAGATGACCGCGTTGGTATGCAGGGGACGCAGGCGACTGTAGGTCAGCCAGGGGGTATCAAAGTTGAGGGCAGGCCAGATCAACTGGGCTGCGATCAGTACACCAACCGACATACCGACAATTCCCCAGACAATCGTCATGACGGTGAACTGGCGCACAACGGTGTAGTTGTACTCAGGGTGGTTTGTTGTATGGCTCATCGTTGTATTCCGCTTCCGATGCTGTTGTTTGTTTTTCGCCCGGTAATCGGGGCCATTTTCACCCCTGATTTGCAAAATCCTCTCGTTAACATCTGTTAATAAAAGGAAAAGCAAAAGGTGGTTAAATGAAAATTCATTGAGAATGATACTGAACTGACCGGTAAAATAACAGTACAAACAGTGATATATTTGGCTCCAGCGGGTCTGGTGCCCGCCAGTTTTTACCTTGCGCAAGATCACGAAAATCGCATTTTTAAAGTACCTTACAGGGCTGTTTTTTCATGAAAGAGAGACTCACTTCACGCAAAATCGTGCACTTGACGATCGTTTTGGCCATTTTGCTCTCCCTGATGGCCTATCGGACCTGGTTTTCGGGCCCACCGAGCGGGGAGGCGAAGGCAACAAATGATCAGATTTGTGATCTGTCCCACAGCAGTTGTTCCCTTCTCGTCGGCGATCAGCCCCTGACGGCCAGCGTAGACGGCTTGCCGATCCGCCCTGAACATGACTTTGTACTGCGTCTTCAGGGAGGTTCTCCCGCCATCACCCCCATCAAGGCCTGGCTGGAGGGCAGGACTATGTTCATGGGACGCATTCCCGTGCAATTCGAGGCGAAGGAGGGAGGCTGGCAGGGGGCCGCTCAGGTGGGGAGTTGCACCACTGAGACCATGGAGTGGCTGCTCAATATCGAGTGGAGCAATGGCCAGCGCCAGCAACTGACACTGGGAATTTCCCCCTGACAGGAGGCTGCTGTTTGCGGCCCAGGAGGGGGGAGAAGTGAAATTTGATTTGAATTTTTCAGGCAGGTCGGTACCTTGCATTCATTATCAAGGAGTGAAGTTCATTTAATCATGATTGAAAAACAAGCATTTTATCGCACCCTCAACCAACAGGCCCAGGCGCTGCTGGAGGGTGAACCCGACCTGATTGCCAACCTGGCGAACCTGTCTGCCCTGCTCAATCAGGAGCTGGCTGACATCAACTGGGTCGGTTTTTATCTGTTGCAAGGGGAAACCCTGGTGCTCGGCCCCTTCCAGGGCAAGCCGGCCTGCGTGCGCATTCCGGTGGGCCGCGGCGTCTGCGGCACGGCGGTGGCCGAGGGCAAGACCCAGCTGGTGGACGACGTACACCAGTTCACGGGTCACATCGCCTGCGACGGCGCCAGCAATTCGGAAATCGTGATTCCGCTGCGTCGCGGTGGTGAGATCATCGGGGTGCTGGACGTGGATAGTCCGATTTTTAACCGTTTCGACCAGGAGGACCGGATTGGCCTCGAAGAAACGGTGCAAATTTTGGAAAGCATGCTCTAAGTCATTGCTAGATGGTTCGCAAAAGGTCCCAAGCTCTCTATAATAGGGCCTTTGTTGTGTTCGGGCATGCCCGTGCGTCTATATGAAAGCCAAGGTTATACATGGAAAACACTGAAAAGCTGAAGAACAGTAAAGAGATCGTTGCCTACCTGGTCGAGAAATTCCCGGCCTGCTTCATCGCTGAAGGAGAGGCCAAGCCACTCAAGATTGGCATCTTCCAGGATCTGGCCGCGCGTCTTGCTGATGACGAGAGAGTCTCCAAGACCATGCTGCGCTCTGCTCTGCGTCAATATACCTCCAGCTGGCGTTACCTGCATGGCCTCAAGGCTGGCCAGGCCCGTGTCGATCTGGATGGCAACCCCGGTGAGCTGCTGACCGAAGAGCACATCGAGCATGCCAAACAGGCGCTCAAGGAGAGCAAAGAGCGTGTCTTTGCCAGCCGCCGCACCAACACCAAGGAGAAGGAAGACAAGCCCAAGCAGCTGCGCCGCAACGCGCCGCGCAAGGCCGATGCACCCCGCTCCGACAAGCCCAAGTCTGCTGCCCCCAAGGCCGCACCTGTAGCCGATGCTCCCCTGGTCAAAGTGGATGCCGCCACCCTGAAAGTGGATCAAGGCGTGCGCGTCGTGCTGGGCAAATCTCCCGTGCCTGCGACCATCAAGGAAGTGACCAAGGATGACGTACAGGTTCAATTGCAGACCGGCATGATGTTGCGGGTCAAGTTCGAGCATCTGGTTCTCTAAGGAGACGAATGTTGAAGCATGGCGTGATTCGTTTTTCCCTCGTTGCCTGTAGCCTGGCGCTCGCCGGGCTCGCACAGGCCATCGAGCCGGTGCTCAAGGAAAGTGATTTGCCTGTGTTGGCTCAGGAGAGCCAACATGCTACGGCCAGCAAGCGAATTGCCAATCTGTTTACCCGCTCTCATTACAAACAGTTCAAGCTGGACGATGCCTTTTCCTCCGTGATTTTTGACAAATATCTGGAGAATCTGGACTACAGCCGCAACCTGTTTCTGGCCTCTGACATCAGCCGTTTTGAAAAGTACCGTACCGGTTTTGACACCGACCTCGAGAGAGGGCGTCTGGCTCCGGCCTACGAGATGTTCAACCTGAGTCAGCAGCGGCGTTACGAGCGGTTCGAATACGCCCTCAAACTGCTCGACACTCCCCTGGATTTCACCCAGCCCGACAATTACATCTTCGATCGGGAAGGGGCTCCCTGGCCCAAAGACGAGGCCGAGCTCGACGAGCTGTGGCGTCAGCGGGTCAAGTTCGATGCCCTGAGTCTCAAGCTCAGCGGCAAGGAGTGGCCCGAGATCAAGGAGCTGCTTGGCAAGCGTTACAACAACGCCATCAAGCGGATGTCCCAGACCGAGAGCGAGGATGTGTTCCAGCTCTTCATGAACTCCTTCGCCCGTGCCATCGAGCCGCACACCAGCTACCTCTCGCCGCGCAGCGCCGATCGCTTCAACACCGAGATGAACCTCTCGCTGGAAGGTATTGGGGCCGTGCTGCAGGCGGAAGATGACTTCACCGTCATCCGCTCCCTGGTGCCCGGCGGCCCGGCAGCCAAGTCCAACCACCTCAAGCCCGATGACAAGATCACCGGGGTGGGGCAGGACGACGGCAAGATTGTCGATGTGATCGGCTGGCGTCTCGATGACGTGGTCGAACTCATCAAGGGCCCGAAAGGCAGCAAAGTGAAGCTGGAGATCCAGCGCGGCAAGGGCGCGACCGCCAAGACCGAGCTGGTTGAGCTGACTCGTGACAAGGTGCGTCTGGAAGACAGGGCCGCCAAGTCCAAGGTGATCACCGCCGAAGGCAAGAAGATAGGGGTGCTCGAGGTCCCGAGCTTCTACGTCAATCTCCATGACGACGTCATCAAGGAGCTCTCCAGTCTCAACAAGCAGAAGATCGATGGTCTCATCGTCGATCTGCGTGGCAACGGCGGCGGTGCCCTGACCGAAGCCTCGGCCCTGAGTGGTTTGTTCTTCGCCAGCGGTCCCGTGGTGCAAATTCGTGATCATATGGGCCGTATCACGGTCAATGGTGACGACGACGGCAACGTCTACTACGGCGGCCCCATGTCGGTGATGATTGACCGATACAGCGCCTCGGCCTCCGAGATCTTCGCCGCCGCCATGCAGGATTACGGCCGCGCCCTGATCCTCGGTGAGAACTCGTTCGGCAAGGGCACGGTGCAGCAGCATCGCAGCCTCGCCAAGGTCTACGACTTCTACGAGCAGCCGCTGGGTCACGTGCAGTACACCATCGCCAAGTTCTACCGGATCGATGGTGGCAGCACCCAGAACAAGGGGGTGGCACCGGACATCGGTTTCCCGACCGCGGTTTCGCCGGACGAGACCGGGGAGAGCCGGGAGTTCAACGCCTTGCCCTGGGACAAGATAGCTTCGGCCAGTTACGACAAGCTGGGGGACTTCTCCAGTCTGCTGCCCAGGTTGAAGTCGGCTCACGAGGCGCGGATCGCCAAGGATCCTGAATTTGCCTACGTGCTGCAGGACATCAAGGAGTATCAGGCGGATCAGGACAAGAAGTCGGTCTCCCTGAACGAAGCCGAGCGACTGGCGGATCAGGCCAAGCAGGACGAGAAGGCGCTGGCGCGAGCCAACGAGCGACTGACCCGTCTTGGCAAGCCGACGGTGAAGAGCCTGGATGAACTGCCGACCGATTTCGAGGCCCCTGACGAGTATCAGATTGAAGCCGCGAACATCACGGCGGATCTGGCGAGGCTCAGCAAGGGCTGAGAATCCAGGGTGCATCAGCATGAATACAAGGGCGACTTCGGTCGCCCTCTCTTTTAGCGGAATGCAAACTATTTGACCCTGCCGAATCGTTGTGACAGCCTCTGACACGTCAATAACAAAGCGTGGAAGCACACAATAATGACCGATCACTCCCAGGCCATGACGGCCAAGTATCGCCAGGATTACCGGGCGCCCCTCTACTGGATCGACAGCATCGATCTCGATTTTCAACTGCAGGAGCCCCTGACCCGGGTCACCGCCATCTCCCGCCTGCGCCGCAACGGCGAGCACAACGAGCCTCTGGTGCTGGATGGGGAAGGATTGGTCTTGCACAGCGTCAGCGTGGACGGTGTCCCCTTCACCCAGTTCGAGCAGGGGGAGAGCAGTCTGACCCTGTTCAACCTGCCTGCCGAATGTGTACTGACCATAGTCACGGATCTGGATCCCGCCGCCAACACGGCGCTGGAAGGACTCTACAAGTCCGGCGATGCCTACTGCACCCAGTGTGAGGCAGAGGGCTTTCGCCGCATCACCTATTACCTGGACAGGCCCGACATTCTGGCCCGTTACAGCACCCGCATCAGCGCCGACAAGGCCAAATACCCCTACCTGCTCTCCAACGGCAACAAGGTCGATAGCGGTGATCTGGATGGCGGTCGCCACTTTGTGCAGTGGCAGGATCCCTTCCCCAAGCCGAGCTACCTGTTTGCCCTGGTGGCCGGTGATTTCGACGTGGAGCGGGGTAGCTACGCTACCCAAAGTGGCCGCAAGGTGGCTCTGGAGATCTTCGTCGACAAGGGGAACCTCGATCGCGCCGGTTTCGCCATGGAGAGCCTGATCAACGCCATGCGCTGGGACGAGCAGCGTTTCGGCCTCGAGTATGACCTCGACATCTACATGATCGTGGCAGTGGACTTCTTCAACATGGGCGCCATGGAGAACAAGGGGCTGAACATCTTCAACTCCAAGTTCGTGCTGGCCAACCCGGCGACCGCCACCGACAGCGACTACCACGGCATCGAGCGGGTGATCGCCCACGAATACTTCCACAACTGGACCGGCAACCGCGTCACTTGCCGCGACTGGTTCCAGCTCAGCCTGAAAGAGGGGCTGACGGTGTTCCGGGATCAGGAGTTCTCCTCGGATCTGGGCTCACGCGGCGTCAACCGCATCAATAACGTGCGAACCGTGCGCGGTCCGCAGTTCGCCGAAGATGCCGGCCCCATGGCTCACCCCATTCGCCCGGATGTGGTGATCGAGATGAACAACTTCTACACCCTGACCGTCTACGAGAAGGGGTCGGAAGTGATCCGCATGATGCACACCCTGCTGGGTGAAGCTGCCTTCCAGGCCGGTATGCGTCTCTACTTCGAGCGTCACGACGGCTCGGCCGCCACCTGCGATGATTTCGTGCAGGCGATGGAGGATGCTTCCGGTGTGGATCTCGGCCGTTTCCGCCGTTGGTACAGCCAGTCCGGCACCCCCGAGCTGACCGTGACCGACGAATACGATGCCGAAAGCGGCGTCTATCGCCTGCACGTGCGCCAGCACACGCCGCCGACCCAGGATCAGCCGCAAAAATTGCCACTGCACATTCCCCTCGACATCGAACTCTATGACGAGCAGGGTGCCGCCATTGCGCTGCAATATCAGGGCAAAGCCATCGGCAACGTGCTCGATGTGCTGGAAGAAGAGCAGACCTTCGAATTCGATCAGGTGCCAGTCAAGCCGGTGCCCTCCCTGCTGCGGGACTTCTCCGCGCCGGTCAAGCTGCACTATGACTACAGCGATGAAGCGCTCGCCTTCCTGATGCGCTTTGCCCGCAACGAGTTTGCCCGCTGGGATGCCGCCCAGATGCTGATCAACAAGGCGGTCATCGACGGGGTGGCGCGGGTGCAGCAGGGGCAGGGGGTTGAGCTCTCCCAAACCCTGCTGGCGGCCTTCGTCGCCATTCTGGATGAGGCCGAGCTGGACTCGGCTCTCAAGGCGGAGATCCTGGCGCTGCCCGGTGAGGCGACCCTGGCCGAGCTGTTCGAGGTAGCCGACATCGATGCCATCCATAGGGTGCGGGATGCCATCCATGGCCAGCTCGCCGAGGCCTTCGGCGCGCGCCTGACGGCTACCTATGAGGGCCTGCGGCTGACGGGGTATAGGGTGATCCATGCCGACACCGCCAAGCGCGCCCTCAAGGGGGTGGTACTCGGCTATCTGGCGGCGCTGGATGCGAAGCATGCCGATGCGCTGGTGCGCGAGCAGTATGCAACCGCCGACAACATGACCGACACCCTGGCGGCGCTGCAGGTGGCCAACGGCTATCTGCTGCCATGCCGCGCCGCACTGCTGGCCGATTTTGAGGGCAAGTGGGCCCATGACGGCCTGGTGCTGGACAACTGGCTGCGCCTGGTGGGCAGCAAGCCTGCCGCCGACGTGCTGGATGAGGTGAAACAGGCGATGAGCCACCCCACCTTCAGCATCCGCAACCCGAACCGGCTGCGGGCGCTCATCGGCAGCTTCGCCATGAACAACCAGGTGCAGTTCCACGCGGTGGATGGCAGCGGCTATCGCTTCCTGACCGATCTCTTGATCGCGCTCAACGAGGTCAATCCCCAGGTGGCGTCCCGCCTCATCACCCCGCTTATCCAGTTCAAACGACTGGATGAAGGGCGCAAGACGCTCATCCGTGCCGAGCTGACCCGTCTGGCCAACCTCGAGGGGCTGGCGCGGGATCTGTTCGAGAAGGTAAGCAAGGCACTGGCGCAGTAAGGGTGCAGGTCACGGGCAGGGGAGCCAGGCTCTCCTGCCCGTTTTTCATCAAGAGGAGGGGGAATGAGGCAGTACACCTTTCGGCTGGCCCTTGGCCGCGACGAGATCATGCTGATGTACCAGGGCCAGGCCAGACGCCTGGTGGTGCGCACCGAGCAGGGGTTGACCATAGAGTTGGGCCTGGAAAAGATCCGCTCCTTCGTCAGCGTCAACGGGGTGCACGGCTACTTTCGGCTGGTCACCCAGGAAGATCACCGCTTTGTTCGCCTGGAGAGGCTCTCCTGAGTGCCGCTCACTATCTAAGAGAGCAGTGTTCTTCTTGGATCATTCCGTAGGCTTCTGCCTCGAAAGGGTCGCTTGCCGTAGTCGAACCACTCGTGTGAGCTTCCTATAGAGGGGAATACGCCTGCTTGCGACGCCAAATACAGGACGATGAACGCCTGGTTAGCCCTAAACGCATAAATTAACAAAACATGAACACAATTCCGGGTAAATATCTGCTTTAAGTCACTATCTATCCGGTTAATCGACTGACAGCCAGTGCGATTTTCTAAATTTTAGCGACTTGGCAAAATTTATCACAACCCAAGCCGTGATCTGCCCCTTGTTTTTAACATCCCGTTATCACCTTTGCTCGCCTTCCTTGATCCAACTCATTACACTTCGCAGCAACTCTGTACCGGTGCACATCCTGGGTGGATGTCGCCGTGTCTGTGATGTCGTCCGATAAGGAAACTAGCAATGGCATTGAAAGACGCCCCTACCTCAGTTCTGCTCGAAAACGTTCTCAGCCTGATTCATCAGAAATTGCCCAAGAACAGCGCCTCCCTGGTCGAATGCTTCGTCGCCAAGTTCTACGGCAACATGGCGAGCACCGACCTGCACGATCGCAATGACAGCGATCTCTACGGGGCGGCGCTGAGCCTGTGGAATGCGCTCAACCAGCGCACCAGCACCGAGCCCTATATCCGGGTCTACAACCCCGAGCTGACCCGCCACGGATGGCAGTCTCCCCATACCATCGTCGAGATCATCCTGCAGGACTCCCCGTTCCTGGTGGATTCCATCCGCATGGCCCTCAAGCGTCGGGGCATCACGGCCCACATGATGCTGCACCAGCCGCTGCACCTCATTCGCGGCAGCGAAGGCAAGATAGGCGCCATCCTGGATCTCGACAACACGGCTTCCCAGACATCGGTCGAGACCGCCTTCCTCATCGAGATCGATCATCTTACGGATGAGGAACAGATGGATGCCCTGACCGCCGAGCTCAACTCGGTGGCGAGGGAAGTTGCCCTGGCGGTCGGGGACTGGCAACCCATGCTGGGTCGCCTGAACGAGATCATCGAGGAGTTGCCCAAGCGCAAGAACCCGGTCAGCCAGGCCGAGGTGGACTCCTGCGTCGCCTTCCTCAAATGGGTGGCTGCGCACAACTTCACCCTGATGGGCTATCGCCGTTATGACGTCAAGGCGGTGGAGGGGGATCACGAGATCCTGCCCCAGCCGGAATCCAGCCTGGGCCTGATGAAGAACTCCATCAAGGACGAAGGCCAGCGCCTGGGCAGCATGCCCGCCAGCGCCCGTCACGCGGCCCTGAGCTCTGACTTGCTGATCCTCACCAAATCCAACGCCAAGTCCCGGGTACACCGTCCGGCCTATGTGGACTACATCGGCATCAAGCGCTTCGACGAACACGGCAAGGTGGTGGGGGAAGATCGCTTCATCGGTCTCTACGCCTCCTCCATCTACAACACCAGCGCCACCCAGATCCCCCTCATCAGCCACCGCCTCGAGCGCATCATGGCCGCCTCCGGTCACGAGAAGGGCTCCCACGCCTACAAGGCGTTGCTCAACGTGCTGGAGACCTATCCGCGCGACGAGCTGATCCAGGCCCGGGAAGAGGAGCTGTTGGCCACCGGCCTCGGCGTGCTGGAGATGCAAGAGCGTGACATGCTGCGCCTGTTCGTGCGTCGCGACGTCTACGGCCGTTTCTTCTCCTGCATGGTCTATGTCACCAAGGAGCGCTACAACACGGCGCTGCGGGTCAAGACCCAGCAAATTTTGCAGAAGTATTTTGGCAGCAGCTTTGATGTGGAGTTCAACGTCTACTTCACCGAAGGCGTGCTGGCACGGACCCACTACATAGTGCGGGTCAACAACAACAACGTGGATGTGGATGTGAACGAAGTACAGAACAACCTGATTGAAGCGGCCCGCAGCTGGGACGACCGCCTGGACTCCGTGCTGCTCTCCCATTATGGGGAAGCCCGAGGCAACGAACTGCGTCGCCGTTTCAGCACTGCCTTCCCTCGTGCTTACAAGGAAGACGTGCTGCCGGGCTCTGCCGTGGCCGACATCATGGCCCTCGATGGCCTGAGTGAAGCCGAGCCGCTGGGCATGCTGTTCTACCGTGCCCAGGAAGAAGAGAACGATCGCCGGGTGCGTCTCAAGCTGTTCCACCGCACCGAACCTATCCACCTCTCCGACGTCTTGCCCATGCTGGAAAACATGGGGCTGCGCGTCATCGGTGAGACGCCCTATCAGGTGCGCACCCCGAGTGGCGAGATCTTCTGGATCCTCGACTTCTCCATGCTGCTGCGCGGCGATCAGCCATTCGATCTGGCCCAGAGCCAGCAGCGCTTCCAGCAGGCCTTCGCCGCCATCTGGAACAAGACCCTGGAAGATGACGGTTTCAACCGCCTGGTGCTGGGGGCCGGTCTCACCGGTCGTCAGGTCTCTGTGCTGCGCGCCTATGCGAAATACATGCGCCAGACCGGCGTCTCCTTCAGCCAGTCCTATATCGAGGAGACCCTGACCCGTTATCCCGACATCGCAGAGCTGCTGTTCACCCTGTTCGAGCAGCGCCTCAACCCCGCGATCAAGCAGGATGCCAAGGCCCAGATCAAGCTGCACGAGCAGCTCGCCGCCAAGCTGGATCAGGTGGCCAACCTGGACGACGATCGCATCATCCGCCGCTACATGGAGATGATCGACGCCACCCTGCGCACCAACTACTACCAGCCGGATCAGGAGGGTCAGGCCAAGCCCTACATCTCCTTCAAGCTGGCCCCCTCCAGCATCACCGACATGCCGCTGCCGCTGCCGAAATTCGAGATCTTCGTCTACTCGCCGCGGGTGGAAGGGGTGCATCTGCGCTGGGGCAAGGTGGCCCGTGGCGGCCTGCGCTGGTCCGATCGCAAGGAAGATTTCCGCACCGAGGTGCTGGGTCTGGTCAAGGCGCAGCAGGTGAAGAACACCGTCATCGTGCCTGTCGGCGCCAAGGGCGGCTTCTATTGCAAGCAGATGCCGGTGGGCGCGCCCCGCGCCGTCATCCAGGAAGAGGGCAAGGCCTGCTATCGCCTCTTCATCCGCGGCCTGCTCGATGTCACCGACAACATCATCAAGGGGGAGGTGATCCCGCCCAAATCCGTGGTGCGTCACGACGAGGATGACTACTACCTGGTCGTGGCCGCCGACAAGGGCACCGCCACCTTCTCCGACATCGCCAACGAGATAAGCCAGGAGTATGGCCACTGGCTCGGTGATGCGTTCGCCTCCGGCGGCTCGGTCGGTTATGACCACAAGAAGATGGGCATCACGGCGCGCGGCGCCTGGGAATCGGTCAAGCGGCATTTTCGCGAGATCGGCGTCAACTGCCAGACCACCGACTTCACCTGCGTGGGGATAGGTGACATGGCCGGCGACGTGTTCGGCAATGGCATGCTGCTCTCCGAGCACACCCAGCTGGTGGGCGCCTTCAACCACATGCACATCTTCATCGACCCGACCCCCGATGCGGCCAGGAGCTTCGTCGAGCGGCAGCGGCTGTTCGAGCTGCCGGGTTCGAGCTGGGATGACTACAACCGGGAGCTCATCTCGGCAGGGGGCGGCATCTTCCTGCGCTCCGCCAAGTCCATCAAGCTGAGCCCGCAAATTCAGACCCTGCTCGGCACCGACAAGGCCAGCATGGCCCCGAACGAGCTGATCAAAGCGCTGCTCTGCCTCAACGTGGACCTGCTCTGGAACGGCGGCATCGGCACCTATGTGAAGAGCGCCCGCGAGAGCGACGCCGACGTGGGGGATCGCAGCAACGACGTGCTGCGGGTCAATGGCCGTGACCTGCGAGCCCGCATCGTGGGCGAGGGCGGCAACCTCGGCTTCACCCAGCTTGGCCGGGTGGAGTACGCCAGCCAGGGCGGTCACATCAACACCGACTTTACCGACAACGTGGGCGGGGTGGATTGCTCCGACAACGAGGTCAACATCAAGATACTGCTGAACCAGCTGGTGGCCGCAGGCGACATGACCCTCAAGCAGCGCAACCAGATGCTGTACGAGATGACCGACGACGTGGCCCAGATCGTCATCACCAACGCCTATCGCCAGTCCCAGTCCATCTCGGTCACCGCCTTCCGTGGCGCCGAGCAGTTGAAAGAGCAGCAACGCTTCATTCAGGGGCTGGAGCGCGAAGGCAAGCTGGACCGTGCGCTGGAGTTCCTCCCTTCCGACGAGGAGCTCTCCGAGCGGATGGCGGCAGGGCAGGGGCTGACCCGTCCCGAGCTGGCGGTGCTGGTGGCTTACGGCAAGATGGTGCTCAAAGAGCAGCTCAACTGCCCGGAAGTGACCGAGGAGCCCTTCCTCGCCAACATGCTGGTCACCAGCTTCCCGGCCCAGTTGCAGCAGCAGTTCGGGACCGAACTGGCTCAGCACCCGCTGCGGGGCGAAATCATCGCGACCCGGGTGGCCAACATGCTGGTCAACGACATGGGGCTCAACTTCGCCAGCCGGATGAAGGACGAGACCGGTGCCTCGGTAGCCGAAGTGGCTTGCTGCTTCGCCATGGCCCGGGAGGTGTTCGGTCTGGGTACCCTGTGGCGCGACATCGAAGGCTGCGACAACCTGGTGGACGCCAACACCCAGCTCGAGCTGATGTTCTACAGCCGCCGCATCGTGCGCCGCGCCACCCGCTGGTTCCTGCGCGCTCGCAACCGCAGCTGGAGCATAGGGGAGAACATCGCCTTCTTCCGTCCGGCCTTCGAGACCCTGGGGGAGCACCTCTACGAGGTGATGGACGAGAGCGAAGTGGCCGAGCATCGCCAGGCCGTCGCCGCCCTGGTGGCCAAACAGGTGCCGGAAGCCATCGCCCGTCAGGTCGCCCACATGAGCAGCCTGTTCTCCAGCCTGGATCTGGCGCAGATTGCCGCGGAGCACAAGACCGACATCCTGCGCGCCGCCAACGTTTACTACCGTCTCGGCGCCAAGCTCGATCTGCACTGGTTCCTCGAGCAGATCAACCATCAACCGGTGGGCAACCACTGGCAGGCGATGGCCCGGGCCTCCTTCCGCGAGGATCTGGACTGGCAGCAACGCAGCCTCACCTCAGTGGTACTGGAAGGGTGCAAAGAGCAGGGAGAATGCGCTACCATACTGGCCGACTGGATTTCGGAGCATGAGCAACTCTTGTCCCGTTGGACCCACATGTTGGCCGACTTCAAGACCACGAGCACTCACGAGTTCGCCAAGTTCTCGGTGGCCTTGCGAGAGTTGAACCTGCTCCAGTTGAATTGCCGAACCTCGGCATAACCCCAAAAGCCCCGGCCAGTTGCCGGGGCTTTTTTAAGGAGCAAACATGCTGTACCCCCTCGCCAGGCATTTTCTGTTCAAACTCAATCCCGAACAGGCACACGATCTCTCCATCAAGTATTTGCCCCGCCTTCTCGGTACACCGCTCGATTGTTTCTTCCGTCATTCACTGCCCCAACGCCCCGTCACTGTCATGGGGCTTAATTTTGCCAATCCGGTGGGACTGGCGGCCGGTCTCGATAAAGACGGGGAGTGTATCGACGCATTTGGTGCCATGGGGTTCGGTTTTATTGAAGTAGGCACTGTGACCCCCAAGCCCCAGAGCGGAAATGACAAGCCGCGGTTGTTCCGGGTAATTCCGGCGGAAGGGATCATCAACCGGATGGGATTCAACAACAAGGGTGTCGATCATCTTGTGGCCAAGGTGAGAGAGGCCAAATATCAGGGGGTGATCGGCATCAATATCGGCAAGAACAAGGACACCCCCATAGAGCAGGGCAAGGACGATTATCTGATCTGCATGGACAAGGTTTATGATCATGCCGGTTATATTGCCGTCAATATCTCTTCCCCCAACACCCCGGGGCTGCGTTCGCTGCAATATGGAGAGGCGCTGGATGAATTGCTGGCTGCCCTCAAGGTTCGCCAGCAGGAGCTGGCCGCGCAATATAAGAAGTACGTGCCGCTAGCCGTTAAAATTGCCCCCGACCTCAGCCTGGATGAAATTAATCAGGTCGCCGCCTCCTTGATCAAAAACGGGATCGATGGCGTCATCGCCACCAATACCACCCTGGAGCGCGACATGATTTATGACATGCCCCATGCCGGTGAAGCAGGGGGCCTCAGTGGTCGTCCGCTCCAGCACAAGAGCACCGAGGTGATCCGCCTGCTGGCCAAGGCCCTCAATGGGGCTCTGCCTATCATAGGGGTGGGTGGTATTGACAGCGCCATGGCCGCTCGGGAGAAATTAGCGGCGGGTGCCAGTCTGGTCCAGATTTACAGTGGCTTTATTTATAAGGGCCCGAGTCTGGTCAAAGAGATCGTTACCCATATTTAAAAGATAACCGGTTGCCCTTATTTAAAGTTGCTCAAATTCTCGACATGGAATAAAGTCGAGGAACGGCTTAAGTAAGGGCAACTCCATGTGTATCCAACCCAATGACAATTGGCAGTGGCATTATGATGCTCAGGATGACCGTCTGATGCTGGATTTATCCGATCGCATGATATTCGCCACCGAATATAAGGGGCGACAGCTCGTTCCCAGCTCCTTCACGACCCAGCCTTTTTGCGTGGACGATGCCGCCCTCTATTACCAGCTGATGGACAAGGCCGCCGAACTCGATTGGAGTGTTCCCCATCAGGTTCAGCTGGTACTCAATGCCATCGCCGTCAGCCGCTTTTATAAACCCCTGATGCCACAAAGCTGGTTCTTTCATGAACAGCAGACTCACTTTATTCCTGATATGGGCTCCCTGGTGTGGATGGAGACTCCCCATGGGCGGGGAGAGTTCATGGTCATCGAGGCCGGCGATCAGGCGAGCGTCTGCCTGAACCTGACCGAGGAACTGGTGCTGACCGCCAGCAAGATCCTGCCAAGGTTCGCGGTGATCAAGGTGATGAATAACCGGATGCAGACCAGGACTCGTGCCCAGGCACAATATCGACAGGTCAGCTGATACTGCCTCTGCTCGTTATTTTTGGTTGATATTCATACGCCCTCGAAATAACCGACAGCGGTTATTTATCGCTCGTCTCTCCCATGCCGTTGCGGCACCTTCCTTGAGTCAATTCGTCGCCGTTTGGCGCATGCCCTTCTGCGCTGGATATTGCGTTGCATCGTCTTGCCCGCGCCTCTGTGCCGGCGACAAGAGCAAGAACGGAGGGGATTGCGCCGGCCAGCCCCTTTATATTCGCGCGAACCCCAAGGTTCGGATGCCGAGTGCGGGCCGATAAGGTATAATGCGGCACTATTTTTATGGCATCCCCGTGAGCGTGATGAAAGAATTTTTTGCAACCTGCCCCAAGGGGCTGGAAAACCTGCTGGCCGTCGAGCTGACCACCCTGGGCGCGGAGCAGGTCCGTGAGACCGTGGCCGGCGTCCACTTCAAAGGCGAACTGGCCATCGGCTACAAGGCCTGCCTGTGGAGCCGTTTTGCCTCCCGCATCGTGCTGGTGCTCTCCGAATTCCAGATGAACGACGATCTGGATCTCTATCTCGGCGCCCACACCATTCCCTGGGAAGAGCACTTCCCCGGTACCGCCACCATCGCTGTGGACTTTACCGGTACCAACCCGGCCATTCGCAACACCCAGTACGGCGCGCTCAAGATCAAGGATGCCATCGTTGACCGCTTCACCAAGCGTGGCCATGTGCGCCCGGACGTCGACAAGAAGTCGCCGGACATCCGCATCATGGCGCACCTGGGCAAGGGCAAGGCAAACATCACCCTGGACCTGTCCGGCCCGGCGCTGCACCAGCGCTTCTACCGTCAGGGCACAGGCGAGGCGCCGCTCAAAGAGAACCTGGCTTGCGCCATGATTGCCCGCAGCGGCTGGACCGGCGAGCCCATGATGGACCCCATGTGCGGCTCAGGCACCCTGCTCATCGAAGCGGCCTTCATCGCCGCCGACATGGCGCCGGCCCTGCGCCGGGAACGCTTCGGTTTCGATCGCTGGCTGCAACACGATGGCGAACTGTGGCAGAGCCTGATGATGGAAGCCCAGGTGCGTGCCAAGCGCGGCATGCAGCGCTGCGAAGCCAAGCTGTTTGGCTGCGATGCCGACCCTCGCGTGCTGATGAAGGCCCGCGACAACGCCAAGGCGGCCGGGGTGGCCCACCTCATCACCTTCAAGCAGGCCGATGTCACCGCGCTGGAAAACCCACTGCCGATGCCTGCTGTGGAAGGGGAGGCCCGCGAGATCGGCATGCTGATCTCCAACCCGCCTTATGGCGAGCGTCTTGGCGAGTTCCCGGCCCTGCTGGAAGTGCACCAGGCCCTGGGCGATGCCCTGCGCCGCAGCTTCCAGGGCTGGAAGGTCACCATTTTGTCTGCCTCCCCTGAGCTCTTGAGCTGCCTGCGCCTGCGGGCCGACAAGCAGTATCGCCTGTTCAACGGGGCGCTCGAGTGTCAGCTGCGCAACTACCAGATTGCGCTCGACTCCGTGGCCTCCCAGAAAGAGGTGGCCCAGGACTTTGCAAACCGCCTGCGCAAGAATCTGAAGACCCTGGAGAAGTGGGCCAGCAAGGAGGGGATCGACTGCTATCGCCTCTATGACGCCGACTTGCCGGAATACAATGCTGCCATCGACCGCTATCGGGACTACCTGGTGGTGCAGGAGTATGCCGCGCCCAAGGACATCCCCGCCCAGAAGACCCGTCAGCGTCTGCTCGACATGGTGCAGGCCGCCATCAAGGTGACCGGCATGGACGGCGAGAAGGTGATCCTGAAGGTGCGCGAGCGTCAGGAAGGCAAGCAGCAATACCAGAAGCTGTCCGAAGAGCAGCACCGGATGGAGGTGCAGGAGTACGGTGCCCGTCTGTGGGTCAACCTCTACGACTACCTGGATACCGGCCTCTTCCTCGACCACCGTCAGACCCGTCGCATGCTGGGTCAGATGGCCAGGGGCAAGCGCTTCCTGAACCTGTTTGCCTATACCGGCAGTGCTACCGTGCACGCAGGTCTTGGCGGTGCGAGCGAGACCACCACGGTGGACATGTCCCACACCTACCTCAACTGGGCGCAGGACAACATGCGTCTCAACTCGCTGGTGGGCCGTCAGCACAAGTTCGTCCAGGCCGATTGCCTGAAGTGGCTCTCCGAGGCCGAGGATCAGTACGATCTCATCTTCATCGATCCACCCACCTTCTCCAACTCCAAGCGGATGGACGAGAGCTTCGACGTGCAGCGGGATCACCTGCTGCTGATGCAGCACCTCAAACGCCTGCTGGCGGCGGACGGCACCCTGGTGTTCTCCAACAACAAGCGTCACTTCAAGATGGATCTGGCCGGTCTCGAGGCCGCAGGCCTCAAGGCCCAGAACATCACCAGCAAGACACGGCCGAAGGATTTTGAGCGCAACCAGCATATCCACAACTGCTGGATCATCACTCACGCCGAGACGCAGGCCTGATGCTGACCCTGTTTCACACCGACGGCTGCCACCTGTGCGAACAGGCCTGGGCGCTGGTGGAGGAGGCTGGCCTTGCCGCCAGCACTCGCCAGTGTGACATCCTGGAGGACGAGCAGTGGCTGGCAGCCTACCGGGTGCGCATTCCTGTGCTGCGGGATGACGCCGGCCGCGAACTGGGCTGGCCCTTCACCCTGGCACAGCTCAAAGGCTGGCTTGCCCGTCAGGGGTGAGACTGATTTGACGATGAAACGGGGGCAGAGTCTGCCGCCCGTTTTTTCATAAGTAACAAGGAACAAACATGGCACTTTTGACATTGCACGGCGCTTGTCTGTCGTTCAGTGATTTCCCGCTGCTCGACAACGCCGAGCTGACCATAGAGCGCGGCGAGCGCCTCTGTCTGGTGGGCCGCAACGGGGCGGGCAAGTCCACCCTGATGAAGGTCATCGCGGGCGAGCTGTCTCTGGATGACGGCCGTCTGGTGTTGCAGCAGGACTTGAAGGTGACCCGTCTCGAGCAGGATCCGCCCGCCTCGAGCGAGCTGACCGTGTTCGACTATGCCGCTGAAGGGCTGGCCGGGGTGGGGGAGCTTCTCAAGCAGTACCACCACATCTCCCTGGAACTGGGTCACGATCCCTCCGATGCCAACATCCGCAAGATGAGCGAATTGCAGGAGCAGCTTGATTATCAGAACGGCTGGCAACTTGAGACCCGCATCAATCAGGTGTTGACCCTGCTGGGGCTGGATCCCGACGTGACGCTCGACAGCCTCTCCGGTGGCTGGTTGCGCAAGGTGGCCCTGGCCCGTGCGCTCGCCTGCGACCCCGATCTGCTGCTGCTGGACGAGCCGACCAACCACCTGGACATCGACGCCATCAACTGGCTGGAAGAGTTCCTCAAGGATTTTCGCGGCGCCATCGTCTTCATCTCCCACGATCGGGAGTTCATCCACAAGCTGGCGACCCGGATCATCGATCTCGATCGGGGCGCCATCACCTCCTGGCCCGGCAATTACGATCAGTACCTGCAAGGGAAGGAGGAGTGGCTGCGGGTCGAGGAGCTGAAAAATGCCGAGTTCGACCGCAAGCTTGCCCAGGAAGAGGTGTGGGTGCGTCAGGGCATCAAGGCCCGCCGCACCCGCAACGAAGGCCGGGTGCGCGCCCTTGAGGCGATGCGCATGGAGCGCAGCCAGCGTCGTGAGCTGCAGGGCAAGGCCAAGCTGCAGATGGACGACGTCAACCGCTCCGGCAAGCTGGTGTTCGAGACCGAAGGGCTGGGCCTCGACTTTGGCGATCGCACCCTGTTCCAGGGGCTGGATCTGCAGGTGCTGCGAGGCGACAAGATTGCCCTGGTCGGCCCCAACGGCTGCGGCAAATCCACCCTCATCAAACTCTTGCTGGGTCAGCTCGAGCCGAGCCGCGGGCGGGTCAAGGGCGGCACCAATCTGGAAGTGGCCTATTTCGATCAGTACCGCGAGCAGCTCGATCCCGAGCAGACAGTGGTGGACAACGTGGGGGAGGGCAAGCAGGAAGTGATGGTGCGCGGCCGCTCCCGTCATATTCTGGGCTACCTGCAGGACTTCCTGTTTGAACCCAAACGGGCGCGGACTCCGGTCAAGGCCTTGTCAGGGGGCGAGAAAAACCGTCTACTGTTGGCCAAGTTGTTCCTCAAACCCAGTAACTTGTTGATTCTAGATGAACCAACCAACGACCTGGATGTCGAAACGCTGGAACTTTTGGAAGAACTGCTGACCGATTATCCAGGTACCCTGCTGCTGGTCAGCCACGATCGTCGCTTCATCGACAATACGGTGACCGGCTGCTGGCTGTTTGAAGGGGATGGGCGGATCAGCGATTATGTGGGCGGCTATGCCGACATGATGGCCACCCGCGCCCTGCAGAGTCAGCAACAGGCGGCCAAGGCAGCTGCGGCCAAGGTGGCAGAGCCTGTCGCATTGGCGGCTGAGCCGGCGAAAAAAACACGCAAACTCTCTTACAAGTTGCAACTGGAGCTGGATAATCTGCCAGCCCGGCTGGAGCAGCTGGAAACGGAACTCGATGCCCTGCAGGCGGAGATCAACCATCCCGGGTTCTTCTCCCTCCCGGCCGAGCAGACCCAGTCCAAACTCGATGCATTGCATGCGGCAGAGTCCGCATTGGAACACGCCTTCTCCCGTTGGGAGGAGTTGGAAGCGTTGAAACATCAAGACTAAGGAAGTAGATGAAAAAGCAATTATCCATGCTGGCCATCCTGGTCGGCGCCAGCCTCAACGCGCAGGCGGCACAAAGCTCCTTCTTCACCATTGTCGATGACGAAGTCAAAGGATATGCCAGCGGGATCAGTGCCGATGGCAGCGGACTCATCGGGATCAACACCAAGAACAACATGGCCGAGTACTTCTCGACCGTGCGCTCTGCCGACTTCCTGGTCGATCGTTTCCGCTTTGAGCAGGGCTGTTTCCTCTCAAGCTCCGTTTGTGACTCCTTCTGGAATGACAACCCCGGGTTTGCCTACCAGTGGCGCCGTGACTTCCTCGATGGTGTCGATCAGCGCAGCGGCGTCGGTTATGTCGTCAGCAGTGAGACAGATGGTCTGGTGACGGCACTGGGTGAGACACCGGACACCCAGGTGGGCTACAAGATGAATGGCAAACTGCGCACCGCCTTTGCGGTCGCGGGGGATGGCAACACGGTTGAGCTGAAAGATGCCGCCAGCACCCACAGCCTGAGTGTCCCGACCAGCATCAAGAAACTGGACAACGGTCAGTACCTGGTGACCGGGACGGCCGCCAGCGGCAAGTACCGCCACAACGTGGGTGGTGACTTCTATAACTGGTGTTTCGCAGGCAATGACGACGAATACGGCGACTTCCGTTACTGTCCCGGGGTCGATACCCAGGCCAGCTTCTGGCTGCTCAATGGCTCAGGTGGCTTCAACAAGCTGATGCAGGCCAGTACCTATGGCCGTCAACGCGACGAAGTGCTGCAGACGGCCTCTGCTTTCGGTGCTGCGACGTTCAATGGCACCCTGTACGGCGTGGGCTACAGCTCCACCGGTGAAGTGGGTTCGGGGGATCTCGACGGCCGCAACCTGGCCAGTTACTGGACCCTGGATCTCAATGCCGGCACCGTGGGTACCACCAAGATAATCCCGCTGCCCGATGGCGAGCCGGGCAAGGATGACAGTGTGCTGCAAAATAGCTGGGCGGTGTCTGTCAACGAGAATGGTTATGTGATCGGCAACCAGCGTTACAGCATCAACAAGGGTCAGAACCGGCCGACCGAGATGTTCCTGTTCAATCTGAACAATCCGAGTTCGGCGGCAACCATACCCTTGCAGGACAAGCCGCTCTCCGGCTCCGGCTCCGAGGGCGCGGCCATCAACGATCACAACATGGTGGTCGGCTGGCGTGACTCCCGTCATCAGACCCAGCCTGTGGCCAACGGCACGAACCGCATGCAGGAAGCCTTCCTGCTCAATGCGGCCTCCCCGAGCAACAACTGGTACCTGAACGACCTGATCTGTGGTCTGGATGATGCCGGCGCCAAGCAGTGTGCCCAGAATGGCAAGTATTACCATATCGCTTACGCCAGCGGTATCAGCAGTGATGGCACCATAGCCGCCACCGCTTATCGCTATAACAGCGAGAGCGATCTGAACCTGCGTACCAACGCGACCGTGGTCGCTGTCAAGCTGACGCCGACCGTGGCGGACTATCAGGGCAACACACCGGCCAACTATGTGGTCAGCAATGCGCCGGTCAACAACCAGACCGGTCAGGATGGTGAGGATGGCGGTGGTGGCAGCCTGTTCTGGTTGACGCTGCTGGCCTTGCCCTTCGCCTGGCTGCGCCGTTACCAGCGATAAAAAGTGTGTCATCAAAAATTAATGCAGTTCAGTATCTTGTGTCACAACGTCTGAATAGCATGGAATTTTTTGTTTGACCCTGCTTCCCCCCTGGGGTAAAGATGAAAGCGACCGGTGAAAACTTGGTCGCTTTTTTGTTCCACGAAGAGGGTCGTAGATGATGAAGAGACAGAAACGGGACCGTCTGGAAAGAGCTCGCGCTCGTGGTTATCAGGCTGGCGTAGTCGGCAAACAGAAAGAAGCGTGTCCGTATCAATGCTTGGATGCCAGAGGGCACTGGCTTGGTGGTTGGCGCGACGCCATGGAGGGGCGAGGCTCAGGCCTCTTCATGAAGTAACCGAGACTTCATCACTCATTACAAAAGGAAAGGGGCCATGGCGGCCCCTTTACGTTGTCACTCTCTGACAGGGTCAGAGCAGATCAGAATGCGGTGGTGTCTTTGAACAGGCCCACTTTCAGGTCGGTCGCGCTGTAGATGGGACGACCATCCACCTCGACCACGCCGTCGGCAATGCCCATCACCAGCTTGCGGTTGATGACGCGCTTGAAGGTGATCTTGTAGGTCACTTTCTTGGCGGTCGGCAGGATCTGGCCGGTGAATTTCACCTCGCCAACGCCCAGAGCGCGTCCCTTGCCCGGACCGCCTTTCCAGCCCAGGAAGAAACCGACCAGCTGCCACATGGCATCGAGCCCCAGACAGCCCGGCATGACGGGGTCGCCAGGGAAATGGCAATCGAAGAACCAGAGATCCGGGGTGATATCGAGTTCGGCCAGGATTTCGCCTTTGCCGTGTTCACCACCGTTGTCATTGATCTTGACGATGCGATCCATCATCAGCATGTTGGGGGCGGGCAGTTGGCTGTTACCCTCACCAAATAATTCGCCACGGCTGCAGGCAAGCAGCTCTTCACGGGTAAACGACTCTTTACCTTGTTCACACAGGGAGAGGTGGGTATTAGTGGTGTCGTTATCTAGGGTCACGCTGTTTATCCTTCATATGGGTCAAAGCCGGGCCAATTTAGCTTACAGTTGTTCGCTAAACAACTCCGATCACTTTATTTAGAGGCCGAATAGACGGCCCAGCAGGTTGCGCAGCACGCCACTCTTGGGTGCAGTGCCATTGAGTTCATCCAGTCTGTCCTGGATCCGGCCAAACAGGGTGTCCGGCATGTCAGGCTCGCCGGCCACACAGCCGGTCAGCAATTCGATGGCCTCTTCCACATGGTCCACCGGGTGGATATGGAACTGGCCCGCTTCGACGGCGGCAATCACCTCATCGGAGAGGTTGAGCTGCTGGGCGTTGGTACCGGGCAGTATGATGCCTTGCTTGCCGGTGATGCCGTGGATCTTGCACACCCGGAAGAAGCCTTCGATCTTTTCGTTGACGCCACCCACAGCCTGTACGTTGCCGAACTGATCGACCGCGCCGGTCACCGCGAAACGCTGGGAGATCGGTTGGCGGGCGAGGGCAGAGAGCAGGGCGCACAGACCGGTCAGGGAAGCGCTGTCGCCGTCAATCTCGTGATAGGACTGCTCGAACACCAGGTTTGCCGAGAGCGGCGAGGGGTTCTCTGCGCCGAACTTGTTGGAGAGATAGCCGTGGATGATCATCATCGCCTTGGCGTGAATGTGGCCGGCGAGCTCAGCCTTGCGCTCGATGTCGGCCACGTCGCCATCCCCCAGATGCACAGTGGCGGTCAGTCGCACCGGTTCACCGAAGTCATAGGGATGACCTGCCACCTGGATGACGGAGAGGCCGTTGATCTGGCCCACCTCTTCACCGTCGGTCTGCAGCAGGATCTGGCCATCGATGACCCCCTGATCGGATTGCTCCACCAGGTAGTTGAGGCGGTAATCCTGCTCCTCCAGGGCGAGCAGTATATGCTCGTCGGTCACCTTCTCCGCCTCAAGCTCCCGGGCCAGGCTGTCAGCCATGCGCATGATGGCGCTGAGCTGCACCTCCGAGAGGGAGAGCCACTCCTGATGGTCACAGAGACGACTGGCATGGCGACACAGGGCGAGGAGGGCACCCGGAGTGAAGTCCAGCAGGCTCCAGCGCAGCCGCAGCCAGGCCAGGTATTGCAGGAACTCGGGCAAGTCCTCTTCAATGTTCACCTCGGACACCAGATCGGCGCGCAGGAAGATGCGCTCGGACATGTCCCTGTCCAGCATCTGGAACTCGGCCACATCCAGCCGGTCGCCCACCAGGATCAGTTTGAACCGGATAGGCGTGGCCTCTGGGGTGAAGAAGGGGGTCAGAGTCTTGCCTTCCTGATAGGCATTCCAGTCCAGCTCGCCTTTTTGCATGGCGTTCTTGAGCTTGAACCAGAGATGGGGCTGATCGAGCAGCTCGTCGAGTTGCAAGATGAGGTAGCCGCCGTTGGCTTCCCGCAGCAGGCCCGGCTCCAGCAAGTGCTGATTGGCATAGACGGAGCCTTGCTCGGTCTGGTAGTTGATGGAGCCAAACAGAGTGTCCCAGTTCAAGTCCCGGCCATAGATGACGGGGGCTTGCTGCTCTTCGTGATGGATCAGCAGGTTGATGAGCACCGGGTGCTGGAATTCGAGCCCCTGGGCCACGTGCGCCGCCAGATCGGAGAGAAAGTCCACGATCTTGGGGTCATTTTCCTGCTTGCGGATGATCCGGGTGACCAGGCGCTCGGCATCCAGGTGATGGCTCATCAGCTTGAGCAGTTCGCCAACCATCTCGCAGAATTCAAACCCGGTACCGGGTTGCAGGCGCAGCCAGATGGGCTTGAACGGGTTGTTGAGGTTCTCGGTATAGCAGAGATCGAACAGGTCGCCATCCTTGCCATTGGAAGAGGCGATCAAGGTCTGGCAGACACTCTCATAATCTGCACCCGGGAAGCCGTTGAGCAACATGACCGGGCAGTCACCATCAAAACTGGCCAGTCGCTTGATGCCGGAAATGGCTCTGGGTTGCAGGGCGGCAAAAGGGATGGGTTCGAGCTCGCTGAGCGTGGGGAACTGCTCAATCGTGAAAGCGGGTTTTAATTGTTCTGATGTTAATTCAGCCACTTAAGACATCCGGTCGGGGATAGGATCAATTGTTTCCATTATACACAGTTCAATTGGCGGTAACAGGAATCAAGCATACGTCATTTAACATAATATACATTATGCGCGGTTTGGTTGAGAGGTGACTGGCAGGCATATTTTCCCGCAATCTGGCACTTGGCCGATACACTGATGCTTTTTGCGCAGTCTGCGTACCGGCACTCATTCATGCAGGCGATTCAGAGGCTTATGGTTGGCACTCTCGTGCCGTTCGCTGTTGCCGGTGTGCAGGTATTTGGAGGTGGTGTCTATGCTGTCGTGTCCCGCGTCGGCTTGCACGTGTGACAGCGGCCGGCCATGCAGGTTGATGTCGTGGGTGATGCCGGTATGGCGGATGGAGTGTGGCGTCAGGGTGCGCATCTCGGCGGCATCCTGAGCAAAGCCATCCTGCTCGGCCAGGTTGGCTGCTTGCTCGAAGACCGCCATCACCAGGTCCCGCAGTTGGCGGATACCGAGATTGGCATTGAGCTCGCCTTGCTCACGGCCATGGGCGGCCGCCTTGTGGCGCACGAAGAGCGGCGTCTGTTCGCCTGGGGCTGGCAGCGGCGAGAGCCCAAGAAAGGTGCGATAGCGTGCCAATGCATCCAGCAAGGCTTGTGAGACGGCTACTGTGCGGCGTTTGCCACCCTTGCTGCGCGGTATGTCATAACCCCAGACCCCGGTCTTGCTGTCGCGGCGAAACTGGCTCATGACGGGGCTGAAGCCCGGTCTGGCCGCCACCTCGGAGATACGCAGATAACAGGCGTACATGAGGCAGATGAGAAATCGGCTGCGTTCATGCTGGGCCGGGCATTCGGTTGCCAACTGTTCGGCAGCCTGCATCACATAGGACCACTGCAATTCGGTAAAGGACTGGGCCTCTTCACCGGCGTCCTGGCTGTCCGGCCGCTTGACCCGTTGCAGCAAGAGTGCAGGATTGAGGTCCATGTACTCCTCCTGGATCAGGAATTGAAAGAAGGCCGACAGTATGGCGAGCTTGGTTTTCATCGCCTGCTCGCTCAGGCGATATGGCAGCTCGCGGCCCAGTTCCCGCTTGCCGAGAAACGGTCGCCACAAGGGGTTGGGCAGCCGCTCTCCCCACCCCTTGTCGAGTACGAACTGGGCTACGTTTCGGTATGCGATCAGCGCCTGTGGCGGTGCCTGGCAGTAGTCGAGGTAGCGCATCATGATGCGCCTGGTGAGATCCTTGGGGCTGATGGCCACTTCGCAGAAACACCAATGCAGGAAGGTGGTCAGCTCGCTGCGGTAGGTCTTGTAGTTGTTCTCGCTGTGGCGCTGCTCCAGCAGCCAGTCGACGGCCAGCTCATAGACGAGGCCGGCATCGGGAACATTGCCCAGGCTGAGAGTGGCCAGATACTGGTTGACCTGGGGGTTGCCCGCCTCCAAATGGAGCAGATTATCGAACAACGGCATGGCGGGTGGCAGTGACGGATGAGTCATGATGGTGCTTGTGAGTCTTGTTGAGTGAAGCTGGCACTGTGTCGCGCAATCCTGATGCCGATAAATGGGGTTATCGGCATCAGGAGATGCCAGATGGTCCGGGGATGAGTCTTCAAGGCTTCCCCTGGCGGACACAGCTCAGGATAGAACACGGTGTTTATTCAATGAATATGCACTCTTGTTGGAAATTTCTCGGGGTAAATAGCGACAAGAGTGACTGGAAATGGGCCCTGCATGAATATTGTGGTGCGGGGCCCAGGGCTGGACGCCCTGCCCCGTCCTTTCCTTGTCAGGCCACGCTCTTGAGGGATTTTCCCTTGGGCTTCTCGGCGTTCACCTTGTCTTCCTTGGGGCTGATCCCCTGCCCCTTGCCACCGCGCAGCACGTTTTGCAGCAGATCCCGCTGCTCGGCCAGGTAAAAGGCCAGGCTCTCCTGCTGCTCGGGCGCCAGCTGGACAGGCGCTCCGGCCAGCAGCGTCATCAGTTCATCGGCGGTATCCAGCAGCTTGTCATAGGCATCCGCCTCTTTCTTGCTGGCAAAGGTCATCTTCTCCACTCCCCCACGCACGACAACATACTTGATCTCAACGGCCATAGTGGCGTCCTCCTCATGATAGTGACTGCAAGTATATGTATGAATATACAGTGTTGCAAATATCACTCAGGATCCGCCAACGCGCCCTCTGTCCCGTGTTTCTTTCTATTGCCCTGGGAGTTGGCAGGCCGGGCCATCTTTTCTTGGCCAGAGACGGAGCTCCGGCAAGACAGCGAAGGCGTTTTAGGGTAAATTTTATCAATTCCTTCAACAGGTTGAATCGTATGTCGGATCCCCACTCCGTGATCGTCTGCCCGGCGTGTGACTTGCTGATCGAACGCAAGCTGCTGCCCCTGCGTCGTCACGCCCATTGTCCTCGCTGTCACCAGCATCTCTATGGGCGCTATGCCTTTCGTCCTTCCCAGTTGATGGCCCTCACCATCACCGGCTTCCTGCTGCTGCCCTCCACCCTCTTCGAACCCCTGCTCTACCTGCGCCTGGCCGGTGTCAATTCCGATGCCAACCTGCTCAAAGGCATTCTGATGCTGTTTGGGGAGGGCGAACTCTGGGTGGCGAGCCTGGTGCTCTGGTGCGCAGTGCTGGCGCCAGTGGGGCTGCTGCTCGGCATCTTTGCGCTCGCCTCCGGCCTTGCCAAGCGCTGGCACATGCTGGCCCCGACGCTCAAGGCCGTAGAGGTGTTCCGGCATTGGGCCATGCTGGAGGTCTACATCGTCAGTCTGATGGTCGCCCTGTTCAAGCTCATTGACATCGCCGACGTGCGTCTGGGGGGCGGCCTGCTCAGCCTGGGAATCTTGATGCTGCTCAACATGACGCTGCTGATCCTCTTTGATCCTGCCCCCTATTGGGAGCGGATACCGCTGCAAAACGCCTCGCAGGAGCTGGATCATGATCCCGACCAGCGCCCGTGAACTGGGGCTTTGCCGCTGCCACACCTGCGGCCTGCTGGTGCGTTACCAGAACGCCATGAGTTGCCCCCGCTGCCACAGCCTTTTGCAGATGCGGATCCCCCATTCGCTCGCCTGGTCATGGGGGCTGCTGGCGCTCGCCACTTTCATGTTGCTGCCCGCGAACCTGCTGCCCATCACCCACTTCTACAACAAGGGATTACTGCAGTCCGATACCATTTTCAGCGGTATCATGGCGCTCTATCGCAGCAAGATGTCGGGCATCGCCACCATAGTGCTGACCGCGAGCATCATAGTCCCCATCGGCAAGATACTGGGGCTGGGCTGGATCTGCTGGCAGTTGCAACGCAGCAAACCGGTGCGGCGCAAGCGTCAGCTCATCATGTATCGCATCATCGATTTCATCGGTCGCTGGTCCATGCTGGATCTGTTCGTGATCTCGCTGATGGTGGCTCTGGTGGACCGCGGGGTCTTGCTCAACGTACGGGCCGGACCTGGGGCAACCGCCTTTGCCGGCGTGGTGATCCTCACCATGATGTCGGCCCGGATGCTAGATACCCGTCTGTTATGGGACAAGGCGGCCCGTTAATGCATTTTTTCTGTATCGGATGTGCTGTGCATCACAGCCAACTTAAGGAGTCGGTATGATCGGGGCTGAACCCGTCATTGAGAAACGTCGCTGGTTATCTCCAGTCTGGCTGTTGCCCTTCATCGCCCTCTTGCTGGCAGGGGGGTTCATCTACCAGCAGTGGACAACCAGTGGTCAGCTCATTCGCATCAACTTTGCCCAGGGTAACGGCATCTTGCCGGGCAAGACCCAACTGCGTTATCAGGGGGTGGCCATCGGGGTGGTTCAGGAACTGGAGCTGGCTCAGGACGGTCGCAAGATAGCCGTGCTCGCCAAGGTCGACAGCCGTGCCCGCCCGCTCATTCGCAAGGGGTCTGACTTCTGGCTGGTAAGCCCCAAGGCCTCCCTCACCGAGATCTCCGGTTTAGATACCCTGGTCTCCGGCAACTACATCAACCTGCAACCTGGCCGTGACAACAACCCGCTGGAGGATGAGTTCGATGCTCTGGACGGCCCTCCCCCCGGCTATCAGGCCCAGGGGCGGACCCTGCACCTGACCGCCGATTCGCTGGGCTCGGTCGGCATCGGAGCCAGGATCTACTTCCGCGGGATCGAGGTGGGCAGCGTCATCAACACCCGCCTGGGGGAGGACAACCAGAATGTGATCCTGGATCTGGTGATAGAGCCGCGCTTCGAACACCTGGTCAAGGTGGATACCCGTTTCTGGAACATCAGCGGCATCAAGGGCTCCTTCAGCCTGGCTGGCGTCAGCGTGGAGGCAGGCAGCCTCACCTCCATCCTGAGCGGCGGAATTGCGTTCGACTCCCCCAAAGCGTCGCCTGTCGCGCAAAAGGGGCTCAATTTCACCCTTTATAAAGGGCTGGCCGAGGCGGCCCGGGGCGAGCGCATCACCATCCAGGCGGGCTCTCTGCCCGTCAAGGATGGCATGCCCATCCTCTATGAAGGTATCGAGATTGGCAGGATTGATCCCATTCGCCTGACCGAGCAGGGCCGGGTCGTCACGGCGCTGATCAACCCCGAGCAGGCATTTCGCATGACCGGCAAGAGCCGCCTAGTCTGGGAGACGGTCTCCCTCTCCCCCACCGGGGTCAAGCATGCGGATCGCCTGCTGACCGGACCGGCCATCCGTCTCGACTATGTGGCGGGCGAGCAGGTCAAGACCATGACGCTGGAGAGCCATGCCCAGATCAGCGGGATCAAGCTCACCCTGCAGGCGGACGATCTCGCCGGGTTGAACGAGGGCGCACCGCTCTGGTTCAAGGGGTTGCAGATAGGCCAGCTGGGGGCGCTGACCCTGGATGCCAGCGGCAATGCCAGCGTCAGCCTGGTGGTGAACGAGCGCTATCAACATCTGCTGAAACGGGCCCGTTTCTATCGCGCATCCCCTCTGCAGGTCCAGGCCGATCTGAGCGGCGTCAAGGTGGAGACCAGCCCGGCGAGTGCATGGCTGGCGGGCGGGATCAAGCTGGTCCAGGCTGCCGGGGGGGATCGTATCGACCGCCTCTATCCGAGCGAGGAACTGGCCCTGCTCGGTAGTCGCAACGCCCAACCCGAGCGCTGGACACTGCGCGCCGAGCAAGCGGACGGGATAGGCGTAGGCTCCCCCGTCCTCTATCTGGGGCTGGAAGCGGGCAAGGTCAAGGCGTTGAAAGCCGAGGAGCGCGGGGTGGCCATCACCCTGGAGATCGACGCCGTCTATGCGCCCCTGCTCAGGCAGCAGCCCCAGTTCTGGAAGAAGGCGGCCATCGAGGGCAAGATCCGGCTCGACGGCGTGCAGGTCAAGATGGGCAACCTCGCCACCCTGCTGCGGGGTGCCATCGAGTTTGACCTGCTCGGCACCGGCCGCAGCAGCCATCAGCTGTTTGACAGCAAGGCGCAGGCCAGTACCCAGGTCCGCACCCTCACCCTGACCGCCGACAGCAACCCCGGACTCGGAGTGGGCAGCCCCATCCGTTATCGCGGTGTGGACATCGGCAAGGTGGAGCAGATCGAGCTGGATCCCACCTTGGGCCAGGTGCGTTTCAAGGCCGAGCTGGATGGGCAGTATGCCGCCCGCTTCCTGCAGAGCGGAGCACGCTACACCCTGGTGCAGGCCAAGCTCGGGCTGGGGGGCGTCTCCCACCTGGACACCCTGATCAAGGGCGCCTTCGTGGAGGCAAGCCCGGGCCAGGGCGCGGGCAAGGAGCACTTCCCCTTGAGTCTGAGCGCCTCCATCGGATTGGCCCTGACCCTCAAGAGCCCCTCCGTGAGCGGCATCAGCGTCGGCAGTCCCCTGCTGTTTCGCAAGATGGTGGTGGGTAGCGTCAGCGGTGTGGCGCTGGCCCGTGATGGCAGCGAGGTGCTGATCGAGGTGAACGTCGACAGGAATTACGCTCACCTGGTGCGCGCCAACAGCCGCTTCTGGAACGTGTCCGGAGTCAAGGCCGACATCGGCCTGACCGGCGGCACCATAGAGGTGGAAACCGTGCAGAGCCTGCTGGCCGGCGGCATCGCCTTCAACACCCCGGAGCGGGAGATGGGGCCGACCGTCAAGGCCGGCCACAGCTACCCGCTTCATGGCAAGGCGGAGAAGGAGTGGCTGGAGTGGAGCCCCCGCATCCAGCCCTGATGCTCCCCTGACCCTTTGACCCAAGCCCGGCCCAGTGCCGGGCTTGTTCGTTTTACCCATCGCCCATTCAGAATATTCCGACCCCTGTGGTACTATGTCGCCCCTCTTTTGGGTCAGCGAGACGGCACTGTGCACGACAATACCTACCTTCCCGAACACTTCCTGCGTCATATCGCGGACATCATGCCGACCCACCTCTCCATGGATGCGTTCGTGGCGAGCTGTCGGCGGCCGCTGCGGCGCAGCATCCGGGTCAACACCCTCAAGATCTCCGTGCCCGACTTCGTGACACGCATGGCGCCACTGGGCTGGCAGCTGGATCCCGTGCCCTGGTGCGAAACCGGCTTCTGGCTGACCCGGGCCGACGAGAGCGTGCCCCTTGGCAACACTGCCGAGCACCTGTGCGGCCTCTTCTACATCCAGGAGGCGAGCTCCATGCTGCCGGTGACGGCGCTCTTTGCCAGCGAGCGGATAAAGCACGATGGCATGCTGCTGGATGCGGCGGCGGCGCCCGGCTCAAAGACCACCCAGGTAGCGGCCCTGATGAACAACCAGGGCATGCTGGTTGCCAATGAGTTTTCCAGCAGCCGGCTCAAGGTGCTGAGCGCCAATATCCAGCGCTGTGGCGTGACCAATGTGGCCATGACCCATTTCGATGCCAAGGTGTTTGGTCAGTGGTTGCCGGAAACCTTCGATGCCATCCTGCTCGATGCCCCCTGCTCGGGGGAAGGCACGGTGCGCAAGGATGAAGATGCCCTGCGCAACTGGAGTCTCGAAAGCATCGAGGAGATTGCCGCTGTGCAGCAAGGGCTGCTGGAGAGCGCCTTCCACGCCCTCAAACCCGGTGGCGTGCTGGTCTACTCCACCTGCACCCTGAGCCTGCAGGAGAACCAGGCTGTCTGTCAGTCGCTGCAAGAGAAGTTCGGCGACGCCCTGAGCGTCGACTCCCTGGCCTCTCTCTTCGCCGGTGCCGGGCAGGTCTGCACCCCAGAGGGTTACCTGCATGTCTGGCCCCAGATCTTCGACAGCGAGGGCTTCTTCGTCGCCAGGATCAGCAAGCATCACTCAGTGCCCAACACCATGTTCAAGCCGGGCAAGCTCGGCAAGTTCCCCTTCTCCCCTCTGCCGGCGAAAGAGGCCGAGCCCATGTTGCAGGAGATAGAGGCGAGCTTCGGGGTCGCTGCGCGGGGTCAGCTGTTTGGTCGCAATGACGAGATCTGGCTCTTTCCTCACGCCTTTGAGCAGGTGCAGGGCAAGCTGCGCTTCGATCGCATCGGAATCAAACTGGCGGAAACCTTCAAGAAGGGTTATCGCCTCACCCACGAATGGGCGCTGGCCTACGGCAGCCTGGCTACCCGGGGGTGTGTCGAGCTGGATGCCGCCAATGGGCGTGAATTCATGATGGGACGGGATGTCTGGCCCGAGCTGGCCCCAGGAACGGGGGAAGTGATCGTCCGTTATCAGGGGCACCCGCTTGGTATGGGGAAATGGGTGGGGAGCCGCATCAAGAATGCCCTGCCCCGTGAGCTGGTGCGGGACAACAACCTGTTCAACGAGTGAGGTGCCGGTGGCCAGTTCATGCTGAGACACCTGTTCGAGTCTGGAAAACCCACACTCTGGTTGAACTTTTAGTCACTTCTTGAAATGCCTCGCACCTTGTCTAAGCTTAAGGCAATCCGCATATCAATTAGCGCACGGCTCTGCAAGGAGCCAATTCCCCTATGCCAGGTACAAGGAATTCGTACCTGGCTTTTTTTATTCGTTGATCTCCGCGAGTGCTTTTTCCGATCGCCCCTGGGGCACCAGCTCGTGCTGGTAAAGCAGATCGATCGCCTGCTCGATGAGGGAGGCCTGATTGTCTTCCAGGTGCAGACCGAGTTCTTGCAACCGCTGGGCATGGCGATTGCTGATCCAGCATTGCAGCCTGCTGTGGGTTTCCTGCTTGCGTTTCACGTGTTGGCGTTGCCGCTCGGCATTGTCTTGCGCCACATTCATCTTTATTTCCTGGCTCATATGACCTTGCTAACTAAGAGTTCCTGGTTTGTTATCTCTCATTCTATTCGGCAGGAGGAGACTCTCCCCTGCCAGGGGTGCGAGCCGCCGTCTGTGCCTGGCTCTTTCCCCTTCATGGTGACCCTTCACCGGCACTGCGTCGGAGTACGAGAAATATATCATCAAATCAATCAGATGGTATTTAACATAAAAAACAACGTGGCGCGGTTGTCTTACAGCAAGCCTGCGAGGGCATGATCGGAGAACTTGTGCGCATCGTCGAAATACTCCTGCAGGGTACGCATGTCCTTGTGCCGTGTCACCTCGATGATCTTGTTCATGGGCTTGCCCGCGGTCACCGCCGAGGTGATGAAGCCTCGGCGCAGGCTGTGGCCACTGACATAGAGATCGTCGATGACCTGGCCGGTTCGCCGCTTGATCATCAGGTTGATGCCTTGCGGGCCCAGGGGATCTACGGTGAGCTGCCCCCAGCGGGTCATGCGGCGAAACAGCGGGCCCTGGCTTATGCGGCTCGCTTTCAACCAGCGGCCGAGGGCGGTTACCGGGCAATACTGCTTGCCGGGAATGAGCGCGATCTCGGTTTCATGGAGTTGATGCTTGCTCGGCTTGAGCCGTAGCCGGATCCCCTGCCCCACGAAGTCGAGATCGCCCACCTCGATACGAGCAGCCTCCGAACGGCGCAGGGCGCCGCTGAACATCAAGAGCAGCAAGGTGTGATCCCGCAGCCCCGCCAGGGTGGAGGTGTCTATCTCGTCGAGCACCCGGGTCAGGGGTTGCAGGGTCAGGGCTCCCGTCTTGCGTTTGCGGTTATCCCCGAGGCGCACTATGCCCCGCATCATCTCCTTTATTTCCGTATGCTCGGTCGGCATGGGATGAATGCCCTTCTGCTTGAAGGCATAGCGGATACCGGCGAGCCGTCGCACCAGGGTGGCGGGTTTTCGAGGCTCCCCGTTGCGCAGCTCCCCCTTCCCCTCCTCTTTATCCAGCCATACCCAGTCCGCCAATATGCCGTCGGCCTGATCCGCCAGAAAGTTCATGATGTCGTGATGACTGGTTTGCAGCGGATCCAGCCCATGCAACTGGCACCAGAATACGAAGATACGGGTGTCTGCCTGATAGGCATTGAGGGTGGAATCCGCTTTTGCACTGCGCAGGAAACGCCGCGCCCGGCTATTGAGCGCAGGATCGAAAACCGTCTGCAGTGACTGATGAACAGGTGGTGAAATGGTTGGATAGGCCACGTAAGTCTATGATTCGATATGGAGTTTAGGAGGATCTTACAGGATCTTTCAGATCCATCAAGTATCGATAATGAATATTATCGATACTTATAGAGTATTGATTCAATGCCTCCAACCTCACGGAGATAATAAACTGGCTTACTCTATATCCGGAGAAAACGTTATCCAGAAGATGGGTCCGTGTCGGATACGGAGTGAGAGATAACGAGGCGGGTGGTTGATATTGCCGTGGGCAATCAGGCTGATGATTTTAAATAAAGAGCCCCGTCTGTCGGGGCTCCTTGGGGTTATTTTTTCGCCAGCTTGAATAGCTCAAAGAAATTGTGGCTGGTGGCCTCTGCCAATTCGGCAAGCGATATCTGCCGTAGATCGGCAATAAATTGCGCGACGTCTCGTACGAAGGCAGGCTCGTTCTCCCTCCCCCGGTGAGGAACAGGGGCAAGATAAGGAGAGTCCGTCTCTATCAGCAATCGCTCCAGTGGCAATGCCTTGACCACGGCCTGCAGTGCCGAGGCATTCTTGAAGGTGGCTATCCCCGAGATGGAGATGTAAAAGCCCATCTCCATGGCGGCCTGGGCCATCTCGAGAGATTCGGTGAAACAGTGCAGCACGCCTCCCACCTGATCGGCTCCCTCTTCGCGCATGATCTGCAAGGTGTCTTGCTGGGCATCCCGGGTGTGGATGATGAGGGGCTTGTTCAGGGCCCGGGCCACCCGGATGTGTTCCCGGAAGGAGGCTTGCTGCACCTCCTTGTTTTCCGGCGAATAGAAGTAGTCGAGCCCGGTTTCGCCTATGGCCACCACGCGAGGGTCGGCGGCCTGGGTCAACAGCAAAGCGGCATCCACCCCGGGATCCTGATTGAGCGGATGGACGCCACAGGAGGCAAACACCTGGGGATAAGGGGCGATCGCCGCCAGCATGGTCGGGAACTGTGCCTGGGTCACGCTGACGCAGAGAAAATATCCCACCTCCAGTTTCGCGGCCTTGGCCAAGACATCGGCCATGTCGGTCTGCTTGCTGCCATAGCTGAGACGGTCGAGATGGCAATGGGAATCAACGAGTAACATAGACAACCTTGTAACTTGTCATAACCAGCGATTGAGCCAGTTCATCAGATGGATGGTGGGATTGGAGAGCTGGCCCGGCTGGCAGGCCGCTTTCAGGGCGACGAGCTGCTGCTCCGCCTCCAGCAATCTTTCGCTGGAGTGCAGCTGTGACAGCTGCTCGCTGAGGGCGGCCAGATCCGGCATCGCCAGCTGGTGATGACCACAGCCCGCCTGGGTCTTGAGGGCATCGCACAGGAAGAGTTGCAACCAGTGCAACCTGATCTGGCTCTCCTGTGCCAGCTGGGAGCAGACACTCGCCGCCCGGGTCGGCGTCTGTGACAGGGAGACGAAACTCTCCAACAGATCCCGGCGTGCACTGTCTTGCTGTTCTTCGATATAGCCCAGCACCCGAAGCGGCGCCCCCTGGCAGATCCGCACCTGGGCCTGAGTGGCCTGATGGCCCTGTTCACTCAGCCAGCGCAGGGTTTCCCCCTCCGTCGGCAGCTGACAGACATGCTTGTGACAACGGCTGAGGATGGTGGGCAGCAGGCGAGAAACTTGAGATGCGATCAGCAACAGCAGACTGTCGCCGGCCGGCTCTTCCAGGGTTTTCAGCAGGGCGTTGGCGGCGGACTCCGTCATCCGCTCCGCGTCCGGAATGATCACCACCTTGCCGCGCCCCAGCTGGGAAGTGCTCTGCAGGCGGCCGCAGATCTCGCGGATGGCCTCGACCCCTATGCTCTTGCTGTCGGCGCTAATGGTGCCGAGATCCGGATGATGGCCCTTGTCGAACAATTGACAGGCGTGGCAGTGACCGCAGGGTTCACCGCGATCCGGCTGCTGGCAGAGATGCAGGCGCGCCAATCGTTCTGCAAGCTGTTCCTTGCCAAGGCCGGGATCCCCGAGCAGCAGCCAGGCGTGGCCCAGACGGCCGGCCTGGGCCGTCTGGCTCAGGGCATGCCAGTCCGGGATCAGCCAGGGATACATGGGGACTCATCTTTCAGGTAGTCGGCCAGTGCTGCCTCGATGGCGGCCTTGACCCGATCCGGCGTCTGACTCGCATCGATCACCAGGATGGTGTCATCCTTGGCCGCGAGTTCCAGGTAGCGGGCGCGGGTGCGCTCAAAGAAACTGAGTTGCTCCAGCTCAATCCTGTCGAGCTCACCGCGATGGCGTGCTCGTTGCAGACCGAGGGCGGGATCGATATCGAGGTAGAGGGTCAAATCCGGCTTGAAGTTGCCGAGCACCGCCTGCTTGATGGCGCCGATGAGCTGGGCATCGATGCCGCGACCGCCCCCCTGATAGGCCTGGGAGGAGAGATCGTGGCGATCACCGACTACCCAGATGCCCTCGGCCAGTGCCGGCTTGATCCGGGTCTCCACGAGCTGCACCCGGGAGGCATACATCAGCAGCAATTCGGCTTCGACAGTGAGGCGCTCGTCGTGCACCTCCTTGACGATAGCGCGCATCCGCTCCGCCAGAGGGGTGCCACCCGGTTCACGGGTGCACTCAATCCTGTCGATGCCGTGGGCATGGAGATAGTCGGTCACATAGCGCACCGCGGAGCTCTTCCCTGCCCCTTCCAGTCCTTCAATCACGATAAATTTAGACATTAGGGTTTCTTCAATATGTATTCGCGAACCGCCCGATTGTGTTCATCGAGGGTCTTGGAGAAATAGTGGGCCCCGCCCCCCTTGGCGACGAAATAGAGATAGTCGGTCGACTTGGGGTTGAGCGCCGCCTCGATGGATGCCTTGCCCGGCATGGCGATGGGGGTCGGCGGCAAGCCATCGATCACATAGGTGTTGTAGGGGTTAACATCGGTGAGATCGCTACGGCGAATATTGCCATCGTACCTGTCCTTCACCCCGTAGATGACGGTGGGGTCGGTCTGCAGCTTCATGCCAAGGCGCAGCCGATTGACGAACACGGAAGCGATCTGCGCCCGCTCGTCCGGTTGGCCCGTCTCCTTTTCGATGATGGAGGCCATGATGAGCGCCTCATAGGGCGTCTTGTAGGGCAGATCGGCTTGACGCTTCTCCCAGTTCTCCTGCAGGAAGGTTTTCATGTCCTGATAGGCACGGCGCAGGATGGAGATGTCGCTAGCATGGGTGGTGTAGGCGTAGGTTTCCGGCAGGAACCAGCCCTCCAGCTTGCCGTTGTCGATGCCAAGCTCTTGCGCCAGCTCAGTCTCGCTCTGCTCCACGGTCAGCCGCTCCAGGTAAGGAGCGCTCGAGAGCTGTTTCAACCAGTCTTCGAAACGGGAACCCTCGACAAAGGTCAGGCTGAAATGAAATTCCTTGCCGGAAGCAAACAGGGAGAGGGTCTCCTTGAGCGGGGCCCCTTCCTTGATCTCATAGGTACCAGACTTGATGGCGACCAGTTCAGGGTGGCCACGCAGCCAGAGCCGCACCGCCCAGGGGCTGGTTTCTCCCTCCCCCAGTTCGGCAATCAGGCGCGCCGCATGGGTGCCTTTTTCGACGGTAAAGAGGCGCGTCGGCCCCTTGTTGGTGAGCGTCTCCACCTCTTGCCATTTGTAATATACATAACCCCCGGCGACGGCAACGGTCAGGGCTGCCCCCGCGAGCAGGGTGTAGAGCCGATTAAACTTCAATGACCAAACGCTCCTGTAAACGGCGGATCAATACCGGGCTGGGATATTGCATATCCCCAATGCTGGTGACCGGCACTATGCCCATCAGGGTATTGGTCAACCAGACTTCTTCGGCCTGCCACAGTGACTCCAGCGGAGCCTCCACGACACGCAGTTCAATACCCATCTGTTTAAGCATCATCATCACGCGCTTGCGCATGATGCCATCGATCCCGGCGCGTGCGAGATCCGGTGTGAACACCGTCTTGCCACGGCGCCAAAACAGATTTGCACTGACCCCTTCTACCAGAAATCCACGGCTGTTCAAGACTATACCTTCGACTCCGCCCCGCGCGGCAAGTTCGCTTTTGAGCAGAACTTGTTCCAGACGACCCAGGGTCTTGAGCCCTGCCAGCATGGGAGCATCACCAAGCTGCTGCTGACAGACCAGGGCCGCGATGCCGTTTTGCTGCCAGTCAAGATAGTGCGCCGGGTATGGCGCCAGGGAGACAATGCGGGTAGGCGTATTGCATCCCGCGCCGTCATAGCCCCGTCCCCCACTGCCACGGGTCAGCACTATCTTGGCGACAGCCTGCGTCTGCCCTGCTGCCACTTGCGCCACTTCGGCGGCCAGGCTATCCCAGGGAAGCTCAGCAAACCCCAGTCTGGCGCAGGCATGCTGCAACCTGGCGAGATGTGCCGGCCACCAGATCACCTGCCCCTGCTTCACCAGCATGGTAGTGAAATGGCCGTCCCCGTATGTCAGCCCTCTATCCCGGGCGGACACTGCTTCTGTCGGTATTCCATTAATCAGCAAGGGGATCCCTCCGATAAAAAAGGCCCGATACAGTCGTATCGGGCCTTATCATTTCGCCCAAAGCGAATTATACGCGTTTGAAGATCAGGGAGCCATTGGTGCCGCCGAAACCAAACGAATTGGAGAGGGCATATTCAAACTGGCCGGGTTTGGCCACATGGGGCACCAGATCCAGATCGCACTCCTCATCCGGGTTGTCCAGATTGATGGTGGGCGGTGCCACCTGATCACGCAGGGCCAACACAGTGATGATCGCCTCGATGGCCCCCGCCGCCCCCAGCAGGTGGCCGGTCATGGACTTGGTGGAGCTGATCATCAGGGACTTGGCATGATCGCCAAACACCTCTTTCATGCCACGCAGTTCGGCCACATCACCCAGCGGGGTGGAGGTGCCGTGGGCATTGATGTAACCGATCGCCTCCGGCGCTATGCCGGCATCCTTGATGGCATTCTTCATGGCGCGAGCGCCACCGTTGCCATCGGAGGGAGGCGCCGTCATGTGGTAGGCGTCACCGCTCATGCCAAAGCCTACCAGCTCGGCATAGATCTTGGCGCCACGGGCCTTGGCGTGTTCGTACTCTTCCAGCACCAGCACCCCGGCGCCATCACCCAGCACGAAACCGTCGCGATCCTTGTCCCAGGGACGGCTCGCCTTCTGCGGTTCGTCGTTGCGGGTAGAGAGTGCCTTGGCCGCCGCAAAGCCGCCCATCCCCATAGGGGTGGAGGCTTTCTCGGTGCCGCCGGCGACCATCACGTCCGCATCACCGTAGGCAATCATCCGGCCGGCCATGCCGATGGCGTGGGTACCCGTGGTGCACGCCGTGGTCACGGCGATGTTCGGACCTTGCAGCCCCTTCATGATGGAGAGATGACCGGACACCATATTGATGATGGTGGATGGCACGAAGAAGGGGCTCAGCTTGCGCGGGCCGCCGTTGACGAGGCTGCTGTGGTTCTGCTCGATGAGACCCAGACCGCCGATGCCGGAGCCGATGGCAACGCCGACCCGCTCGGCGTTCGTTTCGTTGATGACGAGGCCGGAATCATCCAGTGCCTGCACCCCCGCCGCCACGCCGTACTGGATGAAGAGATCCATCTTGCGGGCTTCTTTGCGGTTGATGCCGTATTGTTCTGGATCGAACTCTTTGACCAGGCCTGCGAAACGGGTCGCAAACTCGCTGGCATCAAAGTGATCGATGAGAGAAATGCCGCTCTGCCCGTTGAGCAGGGCTTGCCAGCTGGATTCGGCAGTATTGCCCACAGGGGAAAGCATCCCCAGGCCGGTTACCACGACTCTGCGTTTTGACACTGAGCTAGTCTCCGAGAGGTATTTTGAAAGGGAGTAAACATAAAAGAAGCGGCCCTTGGGCCGCTTCTTTCAGAACAGGAACTTATTCCTGATTAGCGGTGATGTAGTCGATAGCCGCTTGAACAGTGGTGATCTTCTCGGCTTCTTCATCAGGAATTTCGGTATCGAATTCTTCTTCCAGCGCCATTACCAGTTCAACGGTATCCAAAGAGTCAGCGCCCAGGTCGTCGACGAAGGAGGCAGCGTTCTTGACGTCTTCCTCTTTAACACCCAGTTGTTCGATGATGATTTTCTTTACGCGTTCTTCGATGTTGCTCATGACCTGAATTTTCCTTTAAAAATACGCTATTGCGTCTGGTTGGGGTAGTGTATTCAATTGACGTGAGTTTGCAAGTGACTTGCCGCTGGTCAAACCACGAAATTCGCCAAACTTCGGCGTATTATCGCAAATTTGAACAGATCTCACGACAAATTGATTACACCATGTACATCCCGCCATTAACATGCAGGGTTTCGCCGGTAATATAGGCAGCGTCGTCAGACGCCAAGAATACCACAGCGGCAGCAATTTCTTTCGGATCACCCAAACGGGCGGCAGGCACCTGATTCATGATGCCGGCACGCTGTTCTTCATTCAGTGCCTTGGTCATGTCGGTTTCGATGAAACCGGGGGCCACCGCATTCACCGTGATGCCACGGGAAGCCACTTCACGGGCCAATGACTTGGTAAAGCCCACCAGGCCGGCCTTGGCGGCAGCATAGTTGACCTGACCGACGTTGCCCATGGTACCGACCACGGAACCTATGCTGATGATGCGACCATGGCGCTTCTTCATCATGGCACGCAACACCGGCTTGCTCAGACGGTACAGGGAGGTGAGATTGGTGTCGATGATCTCATTCCACTCGTCATCTTTCATCCGCATCAACAGGTTATCGCGGGTGATACCGGCGTTGTTGATCAGGATGTCGATGTCGCCAAAACGTGCCTTGATGGCGGCAAAGACGGTTTCGATGGATTCCTGGCTGGTCACGTTCAGTGCCATCCCGCAGCCCTGCTCACCCAGATAGGCGCTGATGGCCTCGGCACCGCTCTCGCTGGTCGCGGTTCCCACTACTTTCGCGCCACGGGCCGCAAAAGTTTCGGCAATCGCACGACCAATGCCACGGCTGGCGCCGGTAACCAGCACAACTTTATCGGTAAAACTCATGTCTTGCTCCTGTTTATTTGACTTGGGCCAGCGCCAGCTCGAACGAGGCGGCATCGTTGGCGTGAATGCCTTCCACGCGCGGATCGATGCGCTTGGCCAGCCCGGTCAACACCTTGCCCGGACCCATCTCGATCTCGAGGGTGATACCGTCGTTTGCCATCCGCTCTACCGTCTCGGTCCAACGGACCGGGCTGAACAGCTGGCGCACCAGGGCCTGCTTGATGGCGGCCGGATCCTGTTCACAGGAGACGTCGACATTATTGATGACGGCGATGGTTGGAACCTTGATCTCGATCCCATCCAGCGCGGCGGCCAGTTTTTCGGCTGCAGGTTTCATCAGAGCGCAGTGGGAAGGCACGGAGACCGGCAGCGGCAGCGCACGCTTGGCGCCGGACTCTTTCATCAGCACGTTGGCGCGCTCGACCGCTTCCTTGTGACCGGCGATGACCACTTGACCCGGGGAGTTGAAGTTGACCGGAGAGACCACCTGGCCTTGCGCCGCTTTCTCGCAGTTGGCGGCGATGGAGTCGTTGTCCAGACCGATGATGGCGGCCATGGCACCTGTGCCTTCCGGCACGGCTTCCTGCATGGCCAGACCACGCAGTTCAACCAGCTTGACCGCATCGGCAAACGCCAGGGCGCCGCTGCACACCAGGGCGGAATATTCGCCCAGGCTGTGACCGGCCATGACGGCGGGGGCTGCCCCGCCCTGCTGTTGCCACAGGCGCCACAGGGCAACGGATGCAGTCAGCAGTGCCGGCTGGGTGCGCCAGGTCTTGTTCAGATCCTCGGCGGGACCATTCAGCACCAGGGCACACAGGTCATAACCCAGCACCTGGCTCGCCTCGGCGAAGGTCTCTTTAATCACGGCGTGTTGCTCGGCGAGTTCCGCCAGCATGCCGACGCTCTGGGAGCCTTGTCCCGGGAAGGCAATGGCAAATCGGGTCATCATTGATTCCTTTAAGGTAAGACGAAATCGGTAAGCGGGCGCCTAAGACTCGTGGCGCCGCTTGGTATCAGAGGCGAACCAGCGCCGAGCCCCAGGCAAAACCGCCGCCGAAGGCTTCCAGCAATACTAGCTGGCCCGGTTTGATACGGCCGTCACGTACCCCTTCATCGAAGGCGATGGGCACGGAGGCGGCGGAGGTGTTGCCGTGACGATCCAAGGTCAGGATCACCTTGTCGAGCCCCATGCCAAGTTTCTTGGCGGTGGCGTTGATGATACGGAAGTTGGCTTGATGCGGGACCAGCCAGTCCAGCTCGCTCGGATCTATGTTGGCGGCAGCCAGGGTTTCGGTCACGATCTCGCTCAGGCGCGTCACCGCGACCTTGAAGACATCGTTGCCCTTCATATACATGTAGGCTTCGAGCTCGGCACCCGGCATGCCACGACGAGGCTGCGGCAACTTGAGCAGTTCGCCATAACGGCCGTCGGCATGCAGGTGGGTAGACAGTATCCCGGGCGTCTCGCTTGCCCCGATCACCACGGCACCGGCCCCATCCCCGAACAGTATGATGGTGCCCCTGTCTTCCGGATCGCACATGCGAGAGAGCACGTCGGCACCGACCACCAGGACGTGGCGAGCGGCACCGGACTTGACGAACTGGTCGGCAATGGAGAGCGCATAGGTGAAACCGGCGCAGGCCGCCGCCACGTCAAAGGCCGGGATCCCCGGTACCTCGAGCAGCCCCTGCAGTTCGCAGGCCGCGGCCGGGAAGGCGTTCTCGGCGCTGGTGGTCGCCAGCACTATCATGTCCAGATCGGCAGCGGTCAGGCCAGCGGCATCCAGCGCCCGCAAGGCCGCCTGATGAGACAGGGTCGCGACGCTCTCGTCGCTCCCGGCGATGCGGCGTTCACGGATCCCGGTACGTTCCACGATCCACTCGTCACTGGTTTCAACCATCTGCTCAAGATCGGCGTTGGTACGAACCGAACTCGGCAGATAACTGCCAGTACCCAGAATTTTGCTATGCATAGAGTTTTATAAATCCCTGTCGGAAAAGACAGATTCAAGGCGATCTGCAATTTGCAATGGAAGTTGGTGTTTGGCTTCTTGTGCGGCCAGCAGAATCGCATGACACAGAGCGCGGCGCTCGGCCCGCCCATGGCTTTTTACCACAATGCCGCGCAATCCTAACAGACTCGCGCCATTATACTGGTCGGGGTTCAGGTAAGAAAAACGCCGTTTGAACATAAATCCGGCGAGTCGACCAAGAAAACTGCGTTTTTTGCGAGGATATCCGGCCAGTTCGGCCATCATCCGCACCACGCCCTCGGCGGTCTTGAGCGCCACATTGCCGACGAAACCGTCACAGACGATGACGTCGCTGTCACCGCTGAAGATCCTGTCCCCCTCGATGAAACCGACAAAATTGAGCGCGGCGCACTGGCGCAACAACTCGGCGCTGTGGCGTACCAGGTCATTGCCCTTGATCTCCTCCTCCCCCACGTTGAGCAGCGCCACCCGGGGGGACGCTATCCCCTCGACCTGCTCGGCCACCACTGAGCCCATCACCGCAAATTGCAGCAAGGTGTCCGCATCGCAGCTCACGTTAGCCCCCAGATCCAGCATCACGGTACGCTTGCCGCTCAAGGTCGGCAGCGCCTTGATGAGGGCGGGTCTGTCGACCCCCGGCAGGGATTTGAGCACGCATTTGGCCATGGCCATCAGGGCGCCGGTATTGCCGGCACTGACGCAGGCATCAGCCTCACCGGCTTTCACCAGATTGAGCACAACCCGCATGGAGGAGTCTTTCAGGGTACGCAGCGCCACGATCGGCTTTTCGCCCATGCCCACGACCTGGGATGCATGTACGAGACGAACGCGGGGATGAGTCAGCAAGCCATGTTGCTGCAATAGAGGGGCGATCAGGTGTTGGTCACCGACCAGAACAAGATTTAGTTGAGGCAGAAGAGACAGTGCCTGCACGGCGGCAGGCACTGTTTCAGAGGGGCCAATATCTCCCCCCATTATGTCTAGCGCGACAGTTTGCGTAGACAAAGGCAATCCTTAAGCGATTACCTTTTTACCGCGGTAGAAACCATCGGCAGTCACGTGGTGACGACGATGAATTTCGCCACTGGTCTGATCAACAGTCAGGGCTGCAGTGGTCAGCGCATCGTGGGAACGACGCATGCCACGCTTGGCGCGGGTTTTACGGTTCTGTTGTACGGCCATGGTAGGCTAACTCCTAAAATTCACTTACGTTTGAGCTCTTCAAGAACTGCAAAGGGATTCGGCCGCTCATCAGCAGGCTCGATATCACCCCAAGTCATTTCCATGTTTCCTCGCGGGCAGACATCCATGGGATGCATGGCCACCTGAGGCAACGAGAGGATGAGTTCATCCTCCAGGATTTGATGAAGATCTATCTCGCCGTTTTCGTCCAACTCAATGGGCTCATAAGCTTCCGGCAGCTCTTCCTCGTTTGTTCTCTCGAACAGCGGAGTGTAAATAAAACTAGCTTCACAAAGGTGCTCGAAAGCCTCTCCACAACGCTGGCAAACCAGGTCAACCTTGGCATGGGCAGTGCCTTTCATAACGGTCAACTTCTGGACATCTTTGCCAAACTGCAGAGTGACGTCCACATCACTTCGCAAGCCTTCGGTTGATGCTTCCAGTCTGGGCATCTGCGACTTTTCCACTATCCCGACATAATCGAGTAGCTTCAAGGCATTACGGACTGGATCAACCTTAACGGGCAACTTCACCTTTTGCATAGGGCGCGAATATTATAGGTCCAACAAGGGATAGTCAAAGGAAAAAGTCCTTACCGCCGATGATTTTACCTGCACAAGCCCCTGCATGCAGGAACTTGTGTTCATCGGTGGCCGATTATGCCATAAACCGCGGGATCCCGCACAGGATCCTGTGCAGTCATCCCCCTTGGCCAGGATCTCGGGGTCAGTGAGCCTTTTATGCCGTTGCACGTCCCTCCCCCATCCCGTGCCCCGCTCGCCAGGTGCCCGGCTTGACCTCCATTTCCAGATTCAGGGCGCGGCAGGACAGCCTCCACCGCCGAGCAGGTGTTGCCTAGGCGCGGCTCTGGGTTGGGCCTCCATCAGGCGACGTATGGCCTGAAAGCTGCCCAGCGCCGCCTTGATGGCCATTGGATTGACCAGCCAGCCCGGCAAATGGCTGCCCGGGTTGGTATGGCTTTCGAGCCTGATCAGGGTGCTGCCATCGCGTTGTGGCAGCGCCTCCCAGCGACCGGCACTCTCCCGGATCCGGTACAGACCTGGGCGAGGCGCCAGGGCGTCCGGCTCGGCCCACACCTCCAGCACCAGCACGCAGCCAGCCCGCCGGCTCAGATGGGAGCGTGTGATCAGTTCCCTGTCTTGCACCGGCCAAGGGGACGCCAAGCGGGTGTAAACCAGATCATCATCGGGGCCGGATTTTGCCAGCAACCGTACCTCGCGACTGGACGGTAACCACTCCCGATGGCGTGCTGTGTCTCGCAGCACGGTCAGCAACGCCATGGGATCTGCCTTGACCCGCATCTCCAGGCGCAAGGCCAGAAAGGGGGACGGAGGGCGTGCCTGGGTCCAGAGCTGTACGCCGCCCTCTCCCTTCTCTGGCTGCCACTCCTGCCCCCAGCTCGCGAGGGAGAGCAGCATCAGGGCCAGCACACCGTATCTTGTCATGTCGCACTCCTGCCTCATCAAACGGTGTTATCGCCGTTCTCGGTCACCAACATGCGTGTTGCGCTGGCGCTCGGGGTGGTTTACGTGGGCCTTCTGCCACAGTTAGAATCAACCAATTGATTTATAAATGGATATCATCAACATATGTACACACCCTTGATCCTCGCCTCCACTTCCCGTTATCGCAAGGCGCTGCTGGAAAAACTCGGCCAGCCGTTCCTATGCGCCTCCCCCGAGATCGATGAAACCCCGCTGCCCGGGGAGCCGGCCGAGGCACTGGTCAGCCGCCTGGCCCGTGCCAAGGCGAGTGCCATCACCCGCCAACATGATCAGGGGTTGATCATCGGCTCGGATCAGGTGTGCGTCTGTGACGGCCGCATTCTCGGCAAACCGGGCACGGTGGATAACGCAGTGGCGCAGCTGATGATGGCCCAAGGCAAGAGCGTCACCTTTTATACCGGCCTGTGTGTGCTCAATGCCGCAAATGGCCGGGTCGAGCAGCTCGTGGAGCCCTTCACCGTACATTTTCGCTCCCTGGATGAGGCGGCCTTGCGCCGTTACGTAAAGGCGGAGTTGCCCCTCGATTGTGCCGGCAGCTTCAAGTGCGAAGGCATGGGCATCATGTTGTTCAAAGGGCTGGAAGGGCGGGACCCCAACACTCTGATCGGCCTGCCCCTGATCGGCCTGATCGAGTTGTTGGCACGTCACGGCCTCAATCTGCCTTGAGCCTGAGCAGGAAACAAAGACAACAATGGGAGCCTTGGCTCCCATTGTTGTCTTTGTTTCCATTACTCCGGTGCACACTCAGCCCAGCAGTTGCCTCAGCTCATCCATGGTATCGACGATGGCAACGGGATGATGCTCGGCCAACCTGGCACGATCATGGACACCCCAGGTCACGCCGATGCGGGGCATCTGCAACACCTCAGCCATCGCCATGTCATGGATGGAGTCGCCAATCATCACCGCCTGGTGCGGCGCAAAACCCAGCTCATCCAGAATTTGCGTCAACATCAGGGGATCGGGTTTGGAGTTCGCTTCATCCGCACCTCGGCTGGCGGCAAAGAGAGGACGCAAACCCGTTTCGTCCAGCACCCTGTCGAGGCCCCTGCGGGACTTGCCCGTGGCGATTGCGAGGCCAATGCCCTGTGCCTGCCAGCCAGAAAGCAACTCGCGAGCGCCGGCAAACAGCGGGCTGGGTGTATCGTCATGCAGATAATGGTGACGATAACGGGCGATCAGGGCCTGGGCCCGCTCACTCCCCTCTGCCAGATTGAACAGGCGGGGAATGCCGACCGCCAGGCTGAGCCCGATGATCTGATGGATGGACTGCGGCTCGGGCACCCCCTCACCGCAGTCGCGGGCGGCAACTTGCACACAGGATACGATCCGTCCCACCGAATCCATCAGGGTGCCGTCCCAATCGAAAATGGCGAGTCTGACGCGCTCCATCAGCGCGCCAGCTTGTTCAGGAAGGCATCGAGCTCGGGGGCGAGCGGCGCCTCCACCTGCATCTCGCGATCATCGGCCGGATGGGTGAAGCTCAGTTTCCAGGCGTGCAAGAAGAGCCGCTTCAGCCCCAGGGTTCGCATCTTCTCATCAAACGCAGCCTCACCGTATTTGTCATCACAGGCGATGGGATGGCCGGCATGCTGGGTATGAACCCGGATCTGGTGGGTACGACCGGTGATCGGGCTGCACTCCACCAGGGTCGCTTCGGCAAATTGACGGGCAATGCGGAAGCGGGTCTCGGAGGGCTTGCCGTCACTGCTGACCCGCACCACCCGCTCGCCGGATTGCAGATCGTTCTTGCGCAGCGGCGCATTGACCACCTTGACGTGTGACTGCCACTGACCGCGCACCAACGCCAGGTACTGCTTGCGCATGGTCTTTACCCGCAACTGCTCATGGAGGCTGCGCAGGGCACTGCGCTTCTTGGCGACCAGCAGCACACCGGAGGTGTCGCGGTCGAGCCGGTGCACCAGCTCCAGGAAGCGGGCTTCCGGGCGCAGGGCACGCAGCCCCTCGATGACGCCAAAGCTCAAGCCACTGCCGCCGTGCACCGCCATGCCGGACGGCTTGTTAAGCACTATCATGGCCTCGTCTTCAAACAGGATCTGGCTCTCCAGACGCTGGATGCTGCCGAGGTTGGCAGAGGGCAATTCGTTCTTCTCGGCCACGCGCACGGGGGGCACCCGCACCTCGTCGCCGGCGCAGAGTTTGTATTCCGGTTTGATGCGTTTCTTGTTGACGCGCACCTCTCCTTTTCGAAGGATGCGATAGATCAGGCTCTTGGGGACGCCCTTTAACTGAGTCTTGAGAAAATTGTCGATGCGCTGCCCTTCATGCTCAGCTTCGATGGTGAGCAGCTGCACTTGTTGATGTATCTGTGTCATGGCGCGGATTTTAACACCGCCAGCAGCCCTTGGCTGCATGCTTTGTTAAAAAATGGCGTCTTGCTATAAAAGTGGTTTAAATGGGATAATAAACAAGGTTTTGTCATTGTGTTCAAGCCTTGTACTAAGTGGCCAAAAAGTATGCCACCCAATCCCGAAACACCGTGTATACAAGAACATGACGGTTCCCGGGTGCGAGGTACAACGCATGGAGAACGCAAACAGAACCGATTTAATTGTCTCCACACCGGTATCCTTAATTCATGCCTTCTCGAGAAGACTGAACCAGAGTGCCCTTAGTTTGCGCCTCATGCATACCCCAACCGGGAGGTTGCCCAAGCATGCTGAAGACCCGAGGCCGGCGCCGGCAGGATCCTGTGGAGGAATCAAAATGACAAAATAATGAGAACTCAATGAAAAGAATGCTAATCAACGCGACTCAGGAAGAGGAGTTGCGCGTAGCGCTGGTTGACGGACAACAGCTCTACGATTTGGATATTGAAAGTCCGGGACACGAGCAGAAAAAAGCGAACATTTACAAGGGTAAAATCACCCGCGTAGAACCCAGTCTTGAAGCTGCTTTTGTTGACTATGGCGCCGAGCGCCACGGTTTCCTGCCGTTAAAGGAAATCGCCCGCAATTACTTCCCCTCCGGTTACTCCTATCAGGGTCGTCCCAACATCAAAGAAGTGGTTCGCGAAGGCCAGGAAGTGATCGTCCAGATCGACAAGGAAGAGCGTGGCACCAAGGGTGCAGCCCTCACCACCTTCATCAGTCTGGCCGGCAGCTATCTGGTGCTGATGCCGAACAACCCCCGTGCTGGCGGTATTTCCCGTCGTATAGAGGGTGACGAGCGGACCGAGTTGAAAGAAGCCCTGAGCGGACTGACCGTGCCGGACGGCATGGGCCTCATCGTGCGTACCGCCGGTGTCGGCAAATCCCCGGAAGAGCTGGAATGGGACTTGAACGTTCTGCTCAACCACTGGGACTCCATCCACAAGGCGTCACAGGACCGTACCGCGCCCGTGCTCATCCACCAGGAGAGCAACGTGATCGTGCGTGCCATTCGTGACTATCTGCGTCGCGATGTCGGCGAGATCCTGATTGACAACCCGGTCATCTTCGAACGTGCCAAGTCGCACATCGAACTGGTGCGCCCCGATTTCCTCAATCGCGTGAAGCTGTACAAGGGTGATGTCGCCCTGTTCAACCACTTCCAGATCGAGAGCCAAATCGAGTCTGCCTTCCAGCGTGAAGTGCGTCTGCCCTCCGGCGGCAGCATCGTCATCGATCCGACCGAAGCGCTGACCTCCATCGATATCAACTCCTCCCGCGCCACCAAGGGCGGCGATATCGAAGAGACGGCGCTGCAGACCAACCTGGAAGCGGCCGACGAAATTGCCCGTCAATTGCGTCTGCGTGATTTGGGTGGCCTGATCGTCATCGACTTCATCGACATGACGCCGGTTCGCCATCAACGCGAAGTGGAAAATCGTCTGCGTGAAGCGGTTCATCAGGACAGAGCCCGCATCCAGCTGGGCCGGATCTCCCGTTTCGGTCTGCTGGAAATGTCTCGCCAGCGTCTGCGTCCCTCCCTCAACGAATCCAGCAGCCACATCTGCCCCCGTTGCCAGGGTCAGGGTGTCATCCGTGACAACGAATCCCTCGCCCTGTCCATCCTGCGTCTCATCGAAGAAGAGGCCATGAAGGACAACACCGAGCAGGTTCACGGCCAAGTGCCGGTCGATGTCGCCGCCTATCTGCTCAACGAGAAACGCGCCGCCATCGCCAGCCTGGAACAGCGCAATGATGTTCGTGTTTACATCATTCCGAACCAGCATCTGGAAACCCCGCACTACGAAGTGACCCGCATCCGTCAGAACGAGATCCCGGAAGCGGCCAGCTACGAGCTGAAAACCGAGATTGCCAAGCCGGTCTACCAGCCCAAGCAGGCTCAGGTCATTGAGCGCGAGCAGCCGCTGCTGCAAGGCTTCGTCCAGGCACCTCAACCGGCCGTCTCTGTTGCCGCCCCTGCCCCCGTCGCTGCACCGGCACCGGTCGCCGCCGAAGCGGGTCTGTTTGGCAAGTTGTTCAAGGCCATCTCCGGTCTGTTCGGCTCCGACACCGCCCAGGTTGAGGTGAAAGCACCCGCCGAGAAACCGGCCGCCCAACGGGAAGCGCGCAAGGATGAGGGTCACCGTCATCAGCGTGACGAAACCCGCAGCCGTGGCCAGCGTGGTCGTCGCGATGACAACCGCAGCAACCGCAACCCGGCCGACGCTGGCGAGAAGCGTGAAGGCGCTGCCAACCGCGAGGGTGGCGAGAGCCGCAACCGTCGTCCGCGTAAAGAGCGCGAGCCCCGTCAGGAGCGTGAAGCCCGTGGTGAAGTGCGTAGCGAACAGCGCATGGAACGTGAACCCCGTGGCGAAGTGCGCAACGAACCGCGTATGGATCGCGAACCCCGTGAGCCCCGTCAGGAACGTGAACCCCGCGCCCCGCGCCCGGCTCGCGAACCCCGTGCTCCGCGCGAGCCCCGTGCCGAGGTCGTGGTTGAAGCGGTAGAAACCGTCGAGACTGTCGCCGTCAGCGCCGAGCCGCGTCAGGAAAAAGAGCAGAAAGTGGCCGAGCGCCGCGAACGTCGCCAGCTGCGCAAACAGGTTCGGGTCGATGTCGCCGCCACCGACACCCCTGTCCTGCCGGTAGACGAGCAGGCTCCTGATCTGGCCGAGACTGCGGCCGTGGTCGGTGAGCAAGAGGAGCAGACCGAAGGTCAGCGCCGCTCTCGCCGTACTCCGCGCAGCCAGCGGATCGAAGGCCAGCGTCGCAAACGCATCAACGAAGATGCCCGTGGCCAGCGTGATGATGAACCTCAGGCCGAAGTGCAACTAACGACAGCCGCCCAGGCGGATGCTGCTCAGGTGAAGGTGGAAGAGCCCGCCGTGCCTGTCATCACCATCCCGAGTGCCGAGGCCGTTGCCGCCGCGCTGCAAGCCTCCTCCGCCCTGACCGAGCACGTGGTCGCCGAAGCCGTAGCCGAAGAGGCCCATGAGCAGGCTCAAGCGGCTGCAACCGAAGTCGCCGCCCCTGTGGTCGCCGAGGTGGTCGAAGCGGCTCCTGCCGCCATCGAGCCGGCCCCGGTAGCAATCGAAGCAGCTCCTGTCGCTGCCGAACCTGTGACCGAGGTGGTTGTCGAGGAGACTCAGGTCGTGGTCGAGGCCAGCATCGCTGACCAGGCTGTGGTAGAAGCCGCCCCCGTTGTGGTGGAGCCGGTTCCTGCCCCGCAAGCCGAGGAAGCGATTCCTGCCGCCGAGCCTGCCGCCGAGCCTGTTGCCCCTGTGGTTGCACAGCCCGAGCCTGTTGTCGCCCCGCTAGTAACCAAGCCGGTTGTCAAAGGCGCTGGCGTACTGGCCCGTGCCCGCAAGGCTTCTGCCCCCATGGCAACGCCGGCAGCAGTGCCCGCCCCGGCCCCCCGTGAGCCGGTTGAGCAGGCCCCGCTGGAACGTAGCGAAGTCGCGAGCTCAGGCCGCCACGGTGGCAGCACTGCCGCCGTCAATGTAGCAACCAGCCCGGCGGGTCGTCCCTGATCCCCTAGCTTGTCTGGTCTGATAAAAGAGCCACACCTTGTGTGGCTCTTTTTTTGCCTGACAATTGGTCTGTGTCCTCAATCCCTTGCCCCCTTGCCCCCTTGCTCCTCTTCCTCTTTCAGGGAAGACAAACTCTGGTACCGGGGTTCTCTGCTCTGCACTCCCCTCCATCTCTTGCTTTGTCGCGACCAAGATGCCACGGACAATGCCATGGGGCGCCGCCCTAGCTCCTGTTATCCAGCCCTCTCGCTTTGTGGCAAGAGAGCCCGTCACAGGGCAAGTGCAAGTTTCCCCGCAACTCGACAAGGAATCATGGTCGGTCACACCGATGCCGAGCGGCGTGCGTCATGAGCGGATGCATTCAAGGAATGAAGGACGAGAGCCGAAGCCCTGATGAGAGGGTGAGACGATGGCTTAGCCCCCTAACAGACGAGATGGGCTGCGGTCAGCCCCTTCTGCTGACAAGAGGGGTAAATGAGGAAGAGGAAAGCTGGCGGGAAATTATCAGTAAATGAACACTCTTGTTTGATGGCATATGTGGCTTGTTTTGTCGGCCGCCGAGCATGGCGGCTAGCAGTGGCCGAATCGATCCCAGCCATGAAAAAAGGGCCCGCAGGCCCTTTGTCATTGATGCAGTGTTTTAGCTATCAGCCACCAAACAGGTTGTTGCTGATCAGGAACAGCCCGCCGGAGAGCAGCATGGTGAGCGGCAGGGTCAGGACCCAGGCCAGCAAGATGGTCTTGATGGTCTGGCTCTGCAGGCCTGATTTGTTCGCCACCATGGTCCCCGCCACCGCAGAAGAGAGGATATGGGTGGTGGACACCGGCATGCCGGTCAAGCTGGCCACCCCGATGGAGGCAGCAGCCGTGATCTGGGCGGCGATGCCCTGGCTGTAGGTCATGCCGGAAGAGCCGATCTTCTCGCCCACTGTGTAGACGATACGGCGCCAGCCCACCATGGTGCCACAGCCCAGCGCCAAGGCGATGGAGACGATGACCCAGGTCGGCGCGTATTCGGCCGTAGCGGTCAGATCCTTGCGCCATTTGGCCAGATCGGTCAGCTCCTTGGCTGGCAGCGGCAGCTTGGAGACCTTGCGAGCGGTATCATCGATACAGAGCAGCAGACGGCGCACCTCGCGGCGATCGGTCAGACTCATCTCCTCGTAGGTACGCACCTGGCCCAGACGGTTGTCCAGGGTGGCCATGGCCTCGAGGGCCTCACCGGCCTCGCAGTGAGTCATCAACTCTTCCTGGGCATGGGCAGGCACACTGAAGTTCACAACAGTGGAGACCTGCTCCTGGTTGCGCTGGTAGATTTCCATGATGCGCTGGTTGGCATCTTGGGTGCGGTCCAGATCGTAGGAGCGGCTGCTCATGTCCAGTGCGAAGTAGGCGGGCGCCATGCAGATCAGCACCAGCATCACCAGACCAATACCCTTCTGACCATCGTTGGAGCCGTGCACGAAGCTCACCCCCATGGCGGAACAAATCAAGGTCACACGGGCCCAGAACGGCGGATGTTTCTTGCCATCCACCAGCAGTCGCTCTTCCGGGGTTTTGTGGATCTTGCTGCCAAGCCAGACTCGCTTCATGGCGAACAGCAGCAAGGCGGCGATGATGAAGCCCACGGTGGGAGAGATGATGAGGGAGAGCATGATGTCGATCGCTTTACCGACGTTGATGCCCTCTTTCAGAGGCTGATCACTGATCAGGGCATAGGCACCGCCTACCCCCAGAATGGAGCCGATCAGGGTGTGAGAGCTGGACGCCGGGATGCCGAAGTACCAGGTTCCCAGGTTCCAGACAATGGCCGAGAACAGCAGGGAGAACACCATGATCAGACCCTGGGTCGAATCCATGCCGAGCAGTAGATCGATGGGCAGCAGATGGACAATGGCATAGGCCACCCCCAATCCCCCCATCATGACCCCGGCAAAGTTGAACAGGCCGGAAGCCACTACCGCGGTGTGTGCGGGCATGGCCTTGGTATAGATAACCGTTGCTACCGCGTTGGCGGTATCGTGAAAGCCATTGATGAACTCATAGGCCAGCACAAAAAAAACGGCCAATACCAAACCGATTGACCACCACAAACCCAAACCACTAAACATTTCAAACATAAAAAACGAACCTGTTTATGAGTTGCGGCGGATTATGCCAGAAGGCTCGGTGTGCCATACCCGTTGTTGAAATATTTCAGTAAGAAAAAAAAAGGGCATTCCGTCAGAAAATGTCTTAGGCCCAGCAGGAATGGGGCTTGTCATGGATTAATTAAAGGCCGTCTACACCTTGTGGATAGGCGCCAATCAACACCAAACATCCATCATTGGGCCACAAAACCAGCGATTTTATACGCGTTTTACCATCACGGCAGCGCATGGGGCGCCGTACAGCACGTCCCCTTCCCTTCGCAGAAAAAGCAAGAGGGTGCCGAAGCACCCTCTATATAAGCAGCATGAAGGCGGACATCAGTCCTGGTTGATGCGGCTTGCCACCGCGCCTTGCTGGCTCTTGTACTTGGCGTTTTCCCGCTTGTTGTAGGGACGGGCCGCGGCGCCGGAGAGCATCTCGAAGTTCAGCGCCCCTATCTTCATCTTGGGACGCAGCGCCAGCGGCAGCTTGCCACCGTTGTAGAACTCCAGCACGATGCGACCGGACCAGCCCGGATCGATGCGGTGCGCGGTGACGTGCACCATCAAGCCGAGGCGTGCCAGGGAGGAGCGTCCGTCCAGCCAGCCGACGATGTCCGCAGGCAGGGTCACGGATTCGTAGGTCACCGCCAGCGCCAGTTGCCCCGGGTGCAGATAGAAGGCTTCGCCGTCCGGGATGTGGATCTCGTCGCTCATCACCCGATCGATGGCATCGGCCATCTCGGCACTGGTACCGCCGAGGTCGATATAAGGCGCGGCATGATCGCGAAACACGCGAAACTCGTTGCCGAGCAGCACATCGACGCTGACGCCACTGATCCGCTCAACACCGGGCCTCGGCTCAATGACGATCTTGCCTTCATCCAGATGGCGTTCGATATCGGTATCACAAAGACGCATTCGGCGACTCTCCTGACAAAAGTTTCATTTAAAAAAGCCGGGCATCACCCGGCTTGTTTCATATCAACCAATCAACATGTGGCGGATACGCGCCTTGAGCATGTCGATGGCGATGCGGTTCTTGCCGCCACGGGGCACGATTACGTCCGCATACTGCTTGGACGGGTCGATAAACTGCATGAACATGGGGCGGACCGTCTTCTGATACTGCTTGAGGACGGAGTCCATGGTACGGCCACGCTCTTGCACGTCACGCACCAGACGGCGCAGCAGGCAGATATCCAGCGGGGTATCCATGAAGATGGAGGCATCCATCAGCTCACGCAGACGACTGTCGGTCAGCAGCAATATGCCTTCCAGGATGATGACCCGGCGCGGTGCGAAAGCGGTGACTTCGCTCATGCGCGTGTGTTCGGTATAGGAGTATTGGGGGATATTGACGGCATCCCCTTGCACCAGCTGGGTCAGATGCTGCACCAGCAGATCGTGATCCAGGGCATTGGGGTGGTCATAGTTGGTCTTGACCCGCTCTTCCATGGTCAGGTGGGTCTGATCACGGTAGTAGCAATCCTCGGTGATCACACCAATCTGACCTGCGCCCAGCTCGGCCACCAGCTCTTCGTAGATGGTTTGAGCGATAAGACTCTTGCCGGATGCGGATGCACCAGCAATACCGATGATCACACACGAATGTTGAGTATCAGACATTGAAAATACCTAAAGAGAAGAGCACTGGGGATTGTTTAAACCGATCCATTATATAAAAAAGGGTGGGCCATGCCCACCCCAAATCCATTGCAACCGGCCGACAGCCGATTATTCGTCCAGCGCCACCGTGTAGAGCGGGGTCGCAATCGGTTTACCGCTGAAATAGAGTTCAGCCCCCACCCGACGGGCCAGTTTCAGATAGGCCTCAGCCAGCCCGCCTTCCGGTGAACCGAACACGGTGGGACAGCCATCGTCCATGTGCTGGCGGATGTCGATGTGCAGCGGCAACTGACCAAGCAGCGCCACTTGATACTGCTCAGCCATCTTCTTGCCGCCACCGGTACCGAACAGCGCCTCGTGATGACCACAGGCACTGCAGACGTGATAACTCATGTTCTCGACGATGCCGAGCACCGGCACATTGACCTTGTTGAACATGGCGATCCCCTTGCGGGCATCCGCCAGTGCCACATCCTGCGGGGTGGTGACGATCAGGGCGGCCGTCGTAGGCACCTGCTGGGCCAGGGTGAGCTGGATGTCCCCTGTGCCCGGGGGCATGTCCACCACCAAGTAATCCACCTCGCCCCAGCGGGTCTCGTGGAGGATCTGCGCCAGCGCCTTGCTAGCCATGGGGCCGCGCCAGATGGTGGCATCCTGCTCCGCCACCAGATAACCGATGCTGTTGGTCTTGAGACCGCAGGCCATGACGGGCTCCATCAACTTGCCATCCAGGCTGTGGGGGCGCTCCTTGAGGGTCCCCATCATGGTCGGAATGGAGGGGCCATAGATGTCCGCGTCCAGAATGGCGACCCGCGCCCCCTCCTTTTGCAGCGCCAGCGCCAGGTTGACGGCGGTGGTGGACTTGCCCACCCCTCCCTTGCCGGAGGCCACCACCAGGATGTTGCGAATGCCCTGTACCGCCGCCAGTTGCTGGGCGCGAGGCATGCTCGCCACCTCGATGTCGCACTGCCAGTCGACGATGGCGGCGCCCGTGGCGGCCCTGATGTGCGCATCAAACGTTTCTTTCATCTGTTCAAACAGGGTCTGACCGGCAAAGGGCAGCACCAGCTTGATGGTCAGGGTCTGCTCATGCTGCTCGACGGCACGCACAAAACCGGCTGCAACCAGATCCTGGCCCCATCCGGCCGGCTTAAATTCGGCAAGGATCTGTTTTACTGAATCAATCACCATTAACTCCCCATTATGTTGTCGTTATCCTGAGGTGAACGGTTACCGCACACAAATCAGTGGCTTGCCGACGCCTTGCTGTTCCTGTCAGCCAAGGCCCCGGGGGCCACAACCCTAGGCAGGCCGCCCCCAATTCGGGTAACATGCTCGGCACTGTATCATCCCAACAGGCACATCAAGAACGTATTATGGCAACTGATCCTCGTAGAATGCTGGTAACCTGCGCCCTCCCCTATGCCAACGGCTCCATCCATCTTGGCCACATGCTGGAACACATCCAGGCCGATATCTGGGTTCGTTATCAGCGAATGCGTGGCCATCAGGTGCATTTCGTCTGTGCCGATGACGCGCACGGTACCCCCATCATGCTCAAGGCGCAGCAGATGGGGATCACTCCCGAGGAGATGATCGCCGCCGTATCCCAGGAGCATCAGGGGGATTTTGCCGGCTTCAACATCAGCTTCGACAACTACCACTCGACCCACAGCGACGAGAACCGCGAGCTGGCCGGGCTCATCTATGGCCGCCTCAAGGAGTCCGGCAAGATCAAGATCCGCACCATCTCCCAGCTGTTCGATCCGGAAAAGTCCATGTTCCTGCCGGACCGCTTCGTCAAGGGTACCTGCCCCAAGTGCAAGTCCCCGGAGCAATACGGTGACAACTGCGACGCGTGCGGCGCCACCTACAGCCCGACCGAGCTCATCGATCCGAAATCCGCCGTCTCCGGTGCGACACCGGTGATGAAGGACTCCGAGCACTTCTTCTTCGATCTGCCCCAGTTCGAAGCCTGGCTCGCCGACTGGGTGCGTGGTTCAGGCGCCATCCAGGAAGAGATGGCCAACAAGATGCAAGAGTGGTTCGAATCGGGTCTGCAGCAGTGGGACATCACCCGCGACGCCCCCTACTTCGGCTTCGAGATCCCGGGCGCCCCGGGCAAGTACTTCTACGTCTGGCTGGATGCCCCCATCGGCTATATGGCGTCGTTCAAGAACCTGTGCGACAAGCGCGGCGACATCGACTTCGACAGCTACTGGAAGGCAGACTCCGACGCCGAGCTCTATCACTTCATCGGCAAGGACATCGCCTACTTCCACTGCCTGTTCTGGCCGGCCATGCTGGAAGGAGCGGGTTTCCGCAAGCCGACCAAGGTCAACGTGCACGGCTATGTGACCGTCAACGGCGCCAAGATGTCCAAGTCCAAGGGCACCTTCATCAAGGCCTCCACCTACTTGAAGCACCTGGATCCCGAGTGCCTGCGTTACTACTACGCAGCCAAGCTCAACAGTCGCATCGACGATCTGGACTTGAACCTCGAAGACTTCGTCTCCCGGGTCAATGCGGACGTGGTCAACAAGCTGGTCAATTTGGCTTCCCGCAACGCCGGCTTTATCGCCAAGCGTTTCGACGGCAAGCTGGCCGATGTGTGCAGCGAACCCGAACTCTATAACGAGTTCGCGAGCGCCCGTGCCTCTATTGCCGATGCCTACGAGGCCCGTGAGTTCAGCCGCGCCATCCGCGAGATCATGGCGCTCGCCGACAAAGCCAACCGCTATGTGGATGACAAGGCTCCCTGGGTCATTGCCAAGCAGGAAGGGGCGGATGCACAGCTGCAGGACGTCTGCTCCGTCGGCATCAACCTGTTCCGGGTGCTGATGGCCTACCTCAAACCCGTCATGCCGCACCTGGCCGAGCGCGCCGAAGCCTTCCTGGGCGAGACCCTCTCCTGGGATGGCGTGGCCAAGCCGCTGACCAACCACCAGCTGGCCCCGTTCAAGGCGCTGTTCTCCCGCATCGAGCCCGCCAAGGTGGAAGCCATGGTGGAAGCCTCCAAGGAAGATCTGGCCAAGGAGCAGGCGCCAAAAGCGACAGGTCCCCTGGCAGACGACCCCATCAGCGAGACCATCAGCTACGAGGATTTTGCCAAGATTGACCTTCGCGTCGCCCTGATCAAGAAGGCAGAAGCCGTACCGGAAGCGGAGAAGCTGCTCAAGCTGCAACTGGATATCGGTGGCGAGACCCGTCAGGTGTTTGCCGGCATCAAGTCCGCCTACAATCCGGAAGATCTGGAAGGCAAGCTGACCGTGATGGTAGCCAACCTGGCACCGCGCAAGATGCGCTTTGGCATGTCCGAGGGCATGGTGCTGGCCGCAGGCCCGGGCGGCAAGGATCTCTGGATCCTGGAGCCCCAGGAAGGCGCCCAGCCAGGTATGCGCGTCAAGTAAGCGCAGCCGACATCCAATTGAAAAGAGAGGCCCGGCGCCTCTCTTTTTTTATCCCTTTTCTTCCCGCTAATCTTGGCGCTGCAACGCCATCCGCAGACCAACAAGCTCCGCCTGTCGGCAGTCCAGCTGGTGCAACTGGCAACGTATCGCCTCCCGCAGGGCGCGTACTTTCTTGTCACGCCCCTTCTCGCGACGCAGCCGCCTGCGCCATTGCCGCGCGTCTTGCAACTGACCCAGCCTATCCTGCCACTCGATCAGCATGGAGAGCCAGGCCGGATCGCCCTCCCCCTGTCCCACCAGCAGCTCCACCCCATAACGGGTCTGCTTCAGGACCAGCCGCAACCTGTGCCAGTGGCGCAGCCGCAGCCTGTTGCCGGCCGACGGTCTCTCCAGCCCGGGCTCGGCCAGGCAATCCGCCAGACCGAGCGCGAGATGCATCTGAAAAAGCGGCAGGGGATTGAAGTCGGCAGGGACTTGCAACAATCGGTCCAGCCAGCGAGCCAGTCGTACCGTCAGCATGGGCACCCGGGGCACAACCTCGGGTTGAGCCTTGCCACCAAAGTGCGCCGCATAGACCTGGGCATCCCGCAGGGCGGAGAGTCTGCCCGCCGCACGCATCAGTCGCCGCTCCAACCCGGGCTCATGGATCAGGGGACGCCACAGGGCGAGCAGGGCGAGCAGGCGACGGGTCGCAATCCGGTAGGCATGGACCTCCTCCGAGCCCGCCCGCTGGCGCAGGGCCAGGGTGGCGGCCCAGTATTGATCCATGAGACAGCGTGCCTGCTCTAGCCCCTTGCCCTGATCCATCATCTGCCGGCCTCCTGCCTGCTCAGTTGGTATGAAAACCGGATCCCGCAGGAGGCAATGCCCGGGTGCACTCCATCTTGGTCACAGTGGCCGTTCGGGGCCCGTGTTCCAGCCAGCCCAGCATCATCTGCACCTTCTGCTCAGGACCGGCGATGAGGATCTCCACAGAGCCATCCTCCAGGTTGTAGGCATGTCCTCTGAGCCCCAGCTGCAGTGCCCGCTCCCGGGTGAAGTAACGAAACCCCACCCCCTGTACCTGGCCCCACACCCGCACGATAAACGATTGCTCTCCCATTTATCACACCTTCCCCTTAAGAAATTTTCCCCCAAGGCGATAATGAGCACGACACTCTCTCCCTTGCAGGACGCAATACCATTATGAAAGAAGTTAAATTCCGGTGGGTTGACCGTTATCTCATTCACCTTACGATCAGCGAAAAATTTCTCATCACCTTCTGGTGCCCCTTGTTGTTCATCGCCTTCCTCACCTGGTACTTGCTGGCCGACGGTCATGATCAGCAGATGCAGATCCGGCTGGATCAACTCAAGCAACGGGTAGAGACCACGGCCCAGCTGATCACCCAGCAGCCCACCCTCACCCTGCCGGCCGAGCTCACCCTGGCGCCCACCGGCAGTGCCGGTCTGACCCAGCAGGGCGATCGCTTTCAATATAGTGCCCAGGCCGGTCAGGCCGGTTTTGTCAGCGGCACCCTGGATGCCGGCAACTTTTCCATGTGGGATGGACAGGGGACGACCCTCACCATCATCGCCGTGCTGGCCGCCCTGCTTGCCCTCATCACCCACTATCTGATGACCTTCGTCTCCGGGGCCCTCTACTCCACCAACAAGGCGCTGCAGACGGTGGCGAACGGGGATCTCACCTTCCGCCTCAACTTCTTCCCGGTGCGGGACGAGTTCTCCATCCTGGCGGGCAGCATAGACCGCTTCACCGATCGCCAGCACAAAATAGTGAAACTGGTGGAGGAGTCCGCCGAAGCACTCACCATGGCCGCCGACGAGTTCCGCGAGCACGCCAGTGACGGAGAGACCCTGGCCCGCGCCCAACGCCAGCACATGGACTCCCTGGCCGCCGCCATGGAGCAGATGTCGGCGGCAATCCGCGAAGTGGCCCGCAACGCCAACGACACCCTGCTGCAGACCCGCCAGTCCAGCGAGGAGGCAGCCAACGGCGCCCAGCGGGTGGCTCGCACCATAGCCGCCATCCGTACCCTGGCGGACGAGATAGGCAACGCCTCAGGCGCCGTCGAGCGGCTGACCCACAATGCCAACCGCATCAACGAAGTGGTCAACGTCATCAACGCCATCTCCCAGCAGACCAACCTGCTGGCGCTCAACGCCGCCATCGAGGCCGCCCGGGCCGGCGAGCAGGGCCGCGGCTTTGCCGTGGTGGCAGACGAGGTGCGTACCCTCGCCAGCCGCACCCAGCAGGCCACGGTGGAGATCCAGCAGATGATTGAAGAGTTGCAGGCCGGCACAGGGGCGCTCAACGACATCATGGAGAAGACGGTCGGGCGCGCCGCCAGCAGCCAGCAGCTCATCACAGAAGTGGGGCAGGACATCGACAAGCTGAGCAACCACAGCGACGCCGTGCTGGAGATGAGCACCCAGATCGCCACCTCCAGCGAAGAGCAGAGCTCGGTAGCTGAGGAGATCACCCGCAACCTGGATCAGGTGCGCCACGAGGCCAGCCGGGTGGAAGAATCCGCCAGCGCCTCGGTCGCCGGCACCGCCGGCCTCAAGGCCACCGCCACCGAGCTCGGCCAGGCCATGACGGGCCTGCGGATCTAAAGCACTGAGCATGTCCGGTCCTGGGATAGGACGAGATCATTCCAACTTGCCTTCTGTTACTCAAATTCCCCGATGTTCCGCATCGGGGAATTTAATTTAAGAGTCTCATTCGGCCGTTACAGCTCCATATGCAACAAGCTCAGGACTGCAACAAACTCAGCGCCAAGTTGGGGCGGCTATTGGCCTGACTCAATATGCTGGTACTGGCCTGCTGCAAGATTTGGATTCGAACCATGCGTGCAGACTCGCTGGCCATGTCGGCATCCCGGATCCGTGAGCGGGCAGCACTCAGGCTTTCATTGCTGATGCTCAAATTACGCCCCCTTGCCTCAAGTGCATTTGCTTGAGCCCCAATATGGGAACGCTGTACACCGAGCTGCTTCATACCTGCATCCAGTGTCTTGATGGCACGACTGGCATTGCTCTCGTTCAGTACGTCTACGTTGTCTACCGTATATTTCTGCTTATCTTGAAGGAAAAAACCAAGGGAGCCCAAGGTGTTACCTTCCATATCAATATTTGAATATTGAGTACCCGATGAGCTGAGCTCAAGTTGTCCAATATAGGTCGTGCTGCTCACATCCGTGAGCAAGGCCGAGAGTGACGGATTGGCGGAGATAGGTGGAACTGGGGGTGCTGGAGGGGCTGGCTGAGGTGGCTGGGGTGGATGAGTGGTGCCATTCGCCAGAGTAAGACTCTTTCCCTGGGAGCTATTGATGGTGAGCTGATTATTGGCAGGATCGTTGCTATATGAGCCACTGACAGAAAAACCAAGACCGGCGGATTGTGCCGCCAGGTTGATCCGATGGACAACCGTTGCCATCAACCAACTATTCTCCGATGTTGGGTTCACAGGATCCCAGCCAGTCATGTCGATGCCCGTCGTCAAATCCACCGTCTGTCCTTCGATATCGATATAGGAGGGAAGAGTGGACAGATCGATTGACGACCTTACCGAAAATGGATGCTGTACAGCCTCCACCGGACCCTGATTATTGGGAAAGCTGGTGCTATTGATGTCGGAGACAAAGGCTTCCATCGTTGAATAGTTCTTGTCAAACGTCACACCATTGAGCGTGATTGGCTGTACCCCAAGCTGTAAACCATCAATGCTGTGAGCGCCGGGTTTGCTGCTGACTGGGCTGCGGGACTGCCAGACCATTTCGCCCAAATTTTTGGTCTGTGCATTCATATCCGTGATGACCATGTTTTGACCAGCATAAGCCCCGATAGAAAATATCCCCTTATATGTCCCGGCCAATAGACTTTGCCCGGCAAACGTCGTCTTGGTCGCGATCCGATCCATTTCCAGGCGCATCTGCTGGAATTCAGCATTGAGTGCGGCGCGGTCATCCGCCGAATTGATGCCACTGCCCGCTTGCAGAGCAAGCGTCCGCATACGCTGCATGAGATTCATCGATTCATCCATCGCCCCATCGGCCACATTGATGACGGAGATGGCATCGTTGACATTGCGAATAGCCCCATTGGTACCATTGATTTCGCTGGCCAGACGATTACTGATCTGAAGTCCTGCCGCATCATCCGCTGCACTGTTGATACGCAGACCCGAGGATAAACGCTTGAATACAGAGTCAAAAGTACCCAATGTACTACCGAGATGACGTTGTGCCGTCATCGCGGAAACATTGGTACGAACAGAGAGTGACATGATGTGTCCACCGAAGAAGATAAGATTCAATTTAGTCTTCAATCACTATCGACATCACCATATGAATCTTTATAAAAAACTGACTGGCAAGATGCAAAATATTAATAATTTCAACGTTCCCAAGCATTGATGACCTCTTCATGGCGCTTCGCGATGAGATAAAAGGTCATCATGACTGCCATTCCACAGTTGCTTTCACCTTGAGAAACACCTCACGGCGTTTTCTTGCTATTGACCATCTGCAACAGCCCATCTTATCCATGCACGCAAACTCTGGCTTAGCAACGCAGTTGCACTTAGAATGTGGCCCCTTTTCTATTGACCATCTGGCAACTCCCATGAGCGCTTCCATCTATCTCGTCAAAGGCCGTGAAAAATCCCTGCTGCGCCGTCACCCCTGGATCTTCTCCAAGGGGATCGACAAGGTGCAGGGCAACCCCATCGATGGCGATACCGTCGAGATCTACTCAAACGATGGCAAGTGGCTCGCCCGGGGCGCTTGGTCAGGCAGCTCCCAGATCCGTGCCCGGGTCTGGACCTTCGACAAGGACGAGACCGTCGACCTCGACTTCTTCATCCGCCGCCTCAAATATGCCCAGGAGTCCCGGGATCCGCTGATCAAGCGTCAGGGCCTCACCGGCTATCGCCTCTGCGCCGCCGAATCCGACGGCCTGCCGGGCCTGACCATAGACCGTTACGCCAACTTCCTGGTGTGCCAGATCCTCTCCGCCGGTGCCGAGTTCCAGCGCGACCTCATCACCCAGGCCCTGCGTACCCTCTACCCGGAGTGCAGCATCTATGAGCGCTCCGACGTGGCGGTACGCAAGAAGGAAGGGCTGAAAGAGCGCACCGGCGTCATCCATGGCGAGACCCCGACCGAGCCTGTGGTGATCGAGGAGAACGGTGGCGTCAAGATCCTGGTGGACATTCGCAACGGCCACAAGACCGGCTTCTATCTGGATCAACGTGACAACCGCCAGGCCGCCGCCAAGTACACCGAAGGCAAGCGGGTGCTCAACTGCTTCTGCTACACCGGCGGTTTTGGCGTCTATGCCCTCAAGGGTGGCGCCAGGGAAGTGGTCAACGTGGATCTCTCCCAGAATGCGCTGGACATCGCCCGCCAGAACGCTGAGCTGAACGGGCTGGATACCAGCACCACCCAGTTCGTGCGCCACGATGTGTTCAAGCTGCTGCGTGAATACCGCGAGAAGGGCGAGAAGTTCGACGTCATCGTGCTGGATCCGCCGAAGTTTGCCGAGAGCAAGGCCCAGCTGCTGGGTGCCTGCCGCGGCTACAAGGACATCAACATGCTGGCGTTCCAGCTGCTGGCACCGGGTGGCGTACTGCTGACCTACTCCTGCTCCGGCCTGATGGAGCAGAGCCTGTTCCAGAAGATAGTGGCCGATGCCGCGCTCGATGCCGGTCGCGATGCCCAGATCCTGGAGCTCTTGTCCCAGGCTTCCGATCACCCCATAGGTACCGCCTATCCGGAAGGCTTCTACCTCAAGGGTCTGGTGGTACGCGCCCGCTAAGCCGCGCCAACCAGCGCTGGCACAGTGCCAGACCAAGGCTTGATGGCAAGCCATACCCTAGAGAAGGCCCGCTAGCGATAGCGGGCCTTCTCTGTTTTGCGTCCCCAAGAGATAACGAGGCTCACTCCATCTGTTCCCTCCTCAACTGGCCGCTACTCCTCACGTGCCCTCGCCTTTAGCCAAGGTTCATGCTCACTGGCAGATGGCACTCACCAGCAGTGAACATTGTCGATTACTTTATGCAAAAATATGAAAATAAAATCACATACCTTGGAAAACACTCGGGGAAATATCAGACAAAAGCGCATCAAAACTCATTTTCATGCATATAACACGCCCCCCCTCTCCCGACCATTCCACCGTTCGACATCAGTGCTGGGTTGGTTACCTTCTGCCGGGATCTCGCGCCCGGCTCAGTCACGGGCCGGCGCCCCCAGGGGGAAGTAGTGGCGGTAGGGCCTCGCCTCATCCACCACCCGGACTATGGAGGGGTGACTCAGCAGACGGGCACGGTAGGCACGCAGCCTGGTGAGTGAGTGCGGGATCTCATGGGCCCAGTCGGCATAGAAGAGCGAGGGGGCGGCGGCACAATCGGCCAGGGTGAACGCCTCCCCTGCCGCCCAGGTGCGTCCGGCAAGGTGTTCGTCAAGCCAGGGGTAGATCTTGTCCAGCAGCTCCCTGGCCTGGGCGACGCCATAGCCATCGTGATCTCCCGCCGGGCGCATCCTGTCCAGCACCACCTTCTGCATCGGCGTCATCACATAGTTATCGAACAGGCGGTCGAGCATGTGAACCTCGATCCCATCCTCCCCCGCAGGCACCAGACAATGGGGGCCGGGATGCGCGCATTGGAGATATTCGATGATGGTGCTGCTTTCTATCAGGGTGCGCCCCTGATCCACCAGCACAGGAAAGCGCTTGAGGGGCCAGAGGTTGGCGAGTTCGACCTTCACCGCCACCGCCTCCAGGTTGAGATAATCGAAGGCGATGGCATTCTCGTAGAGGGCGATCAACACCTTCTGGCTGTAGGACGAAAAGGGATGGGCATAGAGTTTCATCGGGATCACTCCTGTGTGGGTGGCGCCCTGCCAGTTTATTCCCATCTGCCCTCGTCTGCCGCCTGGGCCATCCAGAACACTGATGAGGCAGCAGTCTCTTGGCCCTCTTGCCGTCAATGGGGTTCGGAATCCTCACCCTCTTTGTGGCATAATGCGCCGTCCCGTGACTCCGTTGGCGCGACCCTGGGGGCCAGACTCTCAATGCCATCCGGCACACCCTGCCGGCCCGCCGCCCATCCGGATCACCCGTCTCTGGTGGACCCTCACAGGGGTCGCACCCTTATCGCGTCACGCGCGCCGACATGAGTTTGAACCAAGAGGGGTAAGCATGTCTTCCATTCGTCTGACCCAGTACAGCCACGGCGCTGGCTGTGGCTGCAAAATCTCCCCCAAGGTGCTCGACACCATTTTGAAGAGCCAGATCCCGGGCTTTGACGACCCGACCCTGATCGTCGGCAACAGCAGCAAGGATGACGCCGCCGTGGTGGACATCGGCAACGGTCAGGGCATCGTCTCCACCACCGACTTCTTCATGCCCATCGTCGATGACCCCTTCACCTTTGGCCGCATCGCCGCCACCAACGCCATCAGCGATATCTACGCCATGGGTGGCAAGCCCATCGTCGCCATCGCCATCCTCGGCTGGCCCATCAATACGCTGGCGCCGGAAGTGGCCCAGCAGGTGATCGACGGTGGTCGCCAGGTGTGTCATGAGGCCGGTATCTCGCTCGCCGGTGGCCACAGCATCGATGCCCCCGAGCCCATCTTCGGCCTCGCGGTGACCGGCATAGTGCCGCTGGGTGCCATCAAGCAGAACGACACCGCCCAGGTGGGTGACGTGCTCTATCTCACCAAGCCCCTTGGCATCGGCATCCTCACCACGGCCCAGAAGAAGGGCAAGCTCAAACCCGAGCACGAGCAGCTGGCCCCAGAGGCCATGTGCACCCTCAACAAGATTGGCCAGCAGTTTGCGGCCCTGCCCGGCGTGCATGCCATGACGGATGTGACCGGTTTCGGGCTGGCGGGCCACCTGCTGGAGATGTGCGAAGGCTCAGGGGTGTGCGCCCGCCTGGATTTCAAGGCACTGCCATTGCTAGACGAGGTGGATCACTACCTGAGCGAGGGCTGTGTGCCGGGCGGCACCCTGCGCAACCACGACTCCTATGGTCACAAGCTCGATGCCATGAGTGATCGCACCCGCAATATCCTGTGCGATCCCCAGACCAGCGGCGGCCTGCTGGTGGCCGTCGGTCAGGAAACCGAGGCCGAATTCCTCGCCATTGCCGAGCAGGCCGGGCTGGCCCTCTCCCCCATTGGCCGCTTGCAGCCACTGGATGGCGCGCGCTTTATCGAGGTCATCCAATGAGTGCACTGCGGTTTGTCGCCCCGACGGTTCTGATCTGTCAGGGGGATGCACGATGAGTGAACTGCCGCTCGAAACGAACCTGGCGCGCATCTTCCTGGAAGACGTGCCCCTCATCGATCTGCGCGCCCCCGTCGAATTCCAGGAAGGGGCCTTCCCCAACGCCGTCAGTCTGCCGCTGATGACGGATGACGAACGCGCCCAGGTGGGCACCTGTTACAAGCAGCAGGGTCAGGCGGCGGCCATCGAACTCGGCCACAAGCTGGTGGGGGGCGCCGTGCGCGCCGCCCGTATTGAAGGATGGCTGGCGCAGTTGCGCCAGCAGCCCGATGCCCTGCTCTACTGTTTTCGCGGTGGCCTGCGCTCGCAGACAGTGCAGCAGTGGCTGGCTGATGAAGGTGTCATCCGCCCGCGGGTGGGCGGTGGCTACAAGGAGCTGCGCCGCTTTCTCATCGATACCCAGGAGAGCGCCAGCACCCAGTGTCACTGGAGTGTGCTGACCGGCATGACCGGCTCCGGCAAGACCCACATGCTGGCGAAGATTGCCCAGTCGGTGGATCTGGAAGGGCACGCCCATCACAGGGGATCCTCCTTTGGCCAGTTGCCGGGGGGACAGCCCAGCAACATCAACTTCGAGAACCGGCTGGCCATCGAGCTGCTCAAGCGCCGTCACAATGGCGAACATGCCTTCGTGGTCGAAGACGAGAGCCGCCTCATCGGTCGCTGCGCCCTGCCGCTGAACCTCTATGAGGCCATGTGTCAGGCTCCCCTGGTGGTGGTAGAGGTGCCTCAGGAGGAACGGGCCGAGCAGATCCGGGTGGATTACGTGCAGGATCTCTGGCAACGCTATCTGGAGATGTACGGCAGCGAGGTGGGTTGGCCACAGTTTGCCGGTTACCTGACCGATGCCCTGGCCCGCCTCAAGCGTCGCCTCGGTGACAAGGACCACCGGGAGCTGGATGACCTGATGCAGGCAGCACTCAATGAGCAGGCCAACACGGGGGATACGGCGCTGCACCTCGCCTGGATCCGCCTGCTGCTGACCCGCTACTATGACCCCATGTATCTCTATCAGCTGAACAACAAACGCGAGCGGATCCAGTTTCGCGGTGACAAGCAGGCCTGCCTCGCCTACTTCGCCGAGCAGCACGCCCGTCAGACCCATCAGGAGAGTCCCACATGTTGAAGTTCGAGGTGATCCCGGTCACCCAGTTTGCCCAGAACTGCTCCCTCATCTGGTGTGACGAGACCAACCAGGCTGCGCTGATTGACCCCGGTGGCGAGGCGGAGAAGCTGCTGGCGGCCATCGCCAGGCGGGGGCTGACCCTGACCCATATTCTGCTGACCCACGGGCATCTGGATCACGTGGGGGCGGCGGCCGAGCTGCGGGAGAAAACCGGTGTGGCCATCACGGGGCCCCACAAGGAGGATGCCTTCTGGCTCGACATGCTGCCCCAGCAGAGCCAGATGTTCGGCTTCGCCCATACCCCCGTGTTCACGCCGGATCACTGGCTTGAGCAAGGTGACAAGGTGCAGTTGGGCCAGTGCGAGCTGGAGGTCTATTTCTGCCCCGGCCACACCCCGGGGCACATAGTGCTGCTCAATCAAGCCGAACGACTCGCCTGGGTGGGAGACGTGCTCTTTGCCGGCAGCATAGGCCGCACCGATTTCCCCCGCGGCGATCATGCCACCCTGATCCGCTCGATCACCGAGACCCTGCTGCCCCTTGGGGATGACATCGTCTTCGTGCCGGGCCACGGCCCCAGCTCCACCTTGGGTCGCGAGCGGGTCAGCAATCCCTACCTGACGCAACCTATCTGGTAATCCCCTCGCGCCTCGCGGGTGTCCCACTGAGTCTTGAGGCGCAAGATCTCCGGCATGATCTCGAGAAAACGTGCGAGCAGCCGGGGATCGAAGTGCTGACCAGCACCGTCACGCATCGTCGCCAGCACCTGCTCCAGAGGCCAGGGCTCCTTGTAGGGGCGACGCACGCTCAGGGCGTCAAACACATCGGCGATGGCCACGATCCGCGATGCCTCGGGGATCCCTTCGCCGGTTTCTCCTGCGGGGTAACCCGAGCCATCCCACTTCTCATGGTGATGCAGGGCAATCTCCGCCGCCATGCGGAAGATAAGCCCGTCGGAGCGTTTCAAGATTTCGTAACCGATACGCGGATGGGTGCGCATGATGGCCCACTCCTCTTCGGTGAGGGGGCCGGGCTTCTTGAGGATGTGATCGGGGATCCCAATCTTGCCCATGTCATGCATGGGGGCCGCCAGCTCCAGCAGGTCCGACTGCTCCGGGCTCCAGCCAACCGCATCGGCCAAGGCACGGGCATAGGCGGCCATACGCCAGATATGCACCCCGGTGTCGGTGTCGTTGTAGTGACCCGCCTCGCTCAACATCACGATGGCGGTACGGTAGCTGCGCTCGAGCTGATCGAGACGCACCAGGGAGAGGTGGTTGCGTACCCGGGCGCGCACCGTGCTCGGGCAGACCGGCTTGTAGATGTAATCCACCCCGCCCGCCTCGAAGCCCTGACTCTCGCTGTCTGCGTTGTCGCTCGCCGTGATAAAGAGCACCGGGATCCCGGCATACGCCGGATCGGCCTTGAGCCGGCGGCACACCTCATAGCCGTCCATGTCGGGCATGCGCACGTCAAGCAGGATCAGGGCTGGCTCGTGGCGACCCACGGCGGCCAGCCCTTCCTCCCCCCCCTTGGCAAAGAAGAGGTTGTACTCTTCCTTGAGGATTTGCCGCAGCAGCCCAAGGTTACTCGGCTCGTCGTCGATGATCAGCACTCGCGGTCGATTCATGGTGCAGGTTCCTCACGCTCCTCCAGATAATCCTCCAGCTTGCGGGTGGCGAACGGGATATCGAACAGCTCCAGAGCCGCACTTATTTCACTCACCAGCTCGCAAGGCAGGTAACTTTTGGCCTGACTCAGCGCCGGCTCAATCAGATCCAGATCCTCACTCACCAGAGCCTGATGCAGGGCGTGCAAGCACGCCTCCCGCGCCTCCCCCTGGGCCTGCGGGGAGCTGACTGCGCCCGGCTCGCGCCCGGCATAGGTGTCGATGGACTGTTGCGCCCGCTCCAGCGCCTCGAGGAAGGGAGCGATGAGCTGACTGGTGTCACCTCCCTGCTCGATGGCCTCGTTCAGCTCGGCGCTGACGCGCGCCACATCGGTGAGCGACAGGCTGCCCGCCACCCCCTTTATCTTGTGTGTCAGGCTCGCGGCCGCATCGGTCTCGTGCTGGGCGATATAGTCAGGCAACACGGTGCCGACCGTCATGTAGTCATCGCGAAAACGGCGCAGGTACTTGAGATAGACCGAGGCTTCGCCCCAGTTGCGAAGTCCGGTATCAATATCGATGCCGGCCACCGGCTCCTGGACGAGGGGCTCGTCGCTCACGGCGAGCGGCAGGACGCTGTCCGGGAGATAGCGCAACAAGGTCGCGATCAGCTGCTCCACATCGAGCGGCTTGGCGATGAAGTCATTCATACCACTGGCCAGCGCCGCCTCGCGCTGATCCTTGAACACCCCGGCGGTGAGAGCCAGCACGGGCGTCTCCTCCCGTCCCGGCAGTTGGCGCAGGCGACGAGTCGCCTCATATCCATCCATCACCGGCATCTGTACGTCCATGAGCACCAGATCGATGCGCCGCGCCGGATCGGCGAGACAAGCCAGGGCCCGCTCTCCGTCGATGGCTGTGATCACCTCAGCCCCCTCCCGTTGCAGCAAACGGGTCGCCACCTCCAGGTTGATGTCGCTGTCATCGACCAGCAGTACATGTACGCCCGGCAGCCGCAGACGGCGCTGGCCACTCTCCAGCGGCTCCACGTGATCGCGCTTCTCGTGAATGAGGCGTGCCACCGCGTTGTAGAGGCTGGAGCCGGTGACCGGTTTGTGCAGCACCAGATCCACCTGCTCCGAGCCGGGACGGTGCATCAGTTCGTCCTGGGAATAGGCGGTCGCCATGATGATGATGGGTGAACGCTCCTGCCGCTCGAAAGCACGGCGAATAGCCAGGCAGGTTTCGAGCCCGTCCATGCCCGGCATGATCCAGTCGAGCAGGATCACGTCGAAGCGCTCACCCTGGCGCAGCAGGTGGTGCAGCGCCTGCTCACCGGATTCCACTACCCGTGACTGCCAGCCGAGGGAACCCACCGTCATCGACAGGGCATCGCGGGTTACCTGATTGTCGTCGGCGATGAGCAGCGAGATGTGTTGCAGACGCTCGCTCAATGCCTCGGGCCGTTCCACCTGCTCCAGCCGGACGCGGAACCAGAACTCGCTCCCCTTGCCCAGTTCACTGGTGACGCCGATCTCTCCCCCCATCAGGTTCACCAGGCGACGACTGATGGTCAGGCCAAGCCCGGTTCCCCCGAAACGGCGGCTGGTGGAGGAGTCTGCCTGGGAGAAGGCATTGAAAATATTGGCCTGCTGCTCGGGCGGAATGCCGATCCCGGTGTCGCGCACCCGAAACAGCAAGGTGGCCATGCCATCTTGCTCGGCTTCCAGCTCGACCTTGACCTCCACCTCCCCGCGCTCGGTAAACTTGATGGCATTGCCGGTCAGGTTGAGCAACACCTGCTCGAGGCGCAGGGCATCCCCAATCAGATGGGAAACCTGCTCGGGGGCACTGCTCACCACCAGTTCGAGGTGCTTCTCGCCAACGCAAGTGGACATGATGGCCGCCACGTGATCGAGCACCTCTTCCATGCTGAATGGCACCCGCTCAAGCTCGAGCCGGCCCGACTCAATCTTGGAAAAATCGAGGATGTCGTTGATGATCCCGAGCAGCGCCTGTCCGGCCTGGTGGATCTTGCGTACCAGAGCATGCTGACCATCGTCGAGCCCTCCCTGCTCGAGCAAGTAGGTCAGCCCCATGATGGCGTTCATGGGGGTACGGATCTCGTGGCTCATGTTGGCAATGAAATCCCCTTTGACCTGCGCCAGCCTGGCCGCCTCCTGCTGCGCCAGTTGTTCACGACGCCGGCTGCGTACCAGCGCGGCCACGCCGGCACCGAACAGCAACAGCAGCATGGCGCAGGTGACCAAGATGCTCCCCCAGATGTGAGTGCGAATGGCCAGCAGCTCGCTGCGCGGTACCAGGGAGGCGGCTTTCCAGATCAGCTGATCGTGATTCTGTGCCGGGTACAGGGTGGTCCAGCTCCACAGCCCATCGGCAGACTCCATCTGGCCACTCGGAGCGCCCCAGAACGCATGCCAGGCCTGGGGAGAAGCGTGCTTCAGGGTGAGTTCCGGGCGGTCGAGCATGAAACCCCACTCCTGAGATGGGTCCGGGCTACGCAGCCAATAACCGTCCTGGTTGAACAGCATGGTGTGATCCGTCGCCTTGCCGCTGCTGTTGGCGAACGCCTTGAGCATACGAGCAGCCTGCACGTTGATGAGCAGCAAACCAAGATCATGTCCCCCAAGGCGAAGGCGCTTGGCAATACGGATCATGGGGTTGAAGGGGCGATCGATCACCCCGTGTTCAACGTTGAGATCGAGCGGAGAGACATAGACTCGCTCCCAGGGCAACGCCATGGCGTCGCGAAAATAATAACGCTCCACCTTGTTCTGCAACTGCTCGTCCGCCACACGCAGCAGGCGCTGGCCCTGACGATCGATGCGTACCCGCTCCATCCCATCCGGGGCCAGCCAACGCACCTGGGCATAGTCGGGATTACGGTTCATCAGGATGGTGAACTGGACTGCCATGGTGTCACGGTCATTGCGACTCGCCGCCTCGAGCAGGATGGGTTCTTCCGATATGCTGCGCACATGGCGCAGCGGCACCGCCAGTTCGTCGTCAAGGCGGCCGCTGGCGAGCGCCAGGAAGGTGCTCTCATCGCTGCGAACGCGGTAGAGCTCGCGCTCGATCAGTGCATTGCCCAGCAGATACCCCCCCGCCAGGACCAACAGCAGAATAGGTGAAAACAGCAGGAAATATGCCCGTACGATTCCCTTCATAACGGTCAACATCACCCCAAAAAATGGCCTTGAACGAATACCTTGTGGACATCAGAGCACCACAACACGTGTCCTGCTGTCAATCATGCCTGCAAGTAAAGACCAATAGTGCTGTTCGAGTATTTTATTTTCCCGACAAAAATACCGTAAAACAAAGAGGCCACCCGATTGGGTGGCCTCTTTACAGGAAAGTTCGTTGCCGATTAGACGCGAACGAAATCCAGGTGAACCAGCTTGTAACGTACCGGGTGACGTTGGATCGCCTTGACGTTTACTTTTACTTCTTCGCCGTTGATGACCAGGGTCAGCTCGGAGGAGTAGAACTCCGGCTTCTCTTGGGCCAGGATCAGCTTTTTGTGGTCCAGGGTAACGGACACGGCTTCTTTGCCTGCACCGTAAACGATGGCCGGAACTTGGTCAGCATGACGCAGGCGGCGGCTCGCACCTTTCCCCAGGTCAGAACGGACTTCAGCTTGGAATACGAAAGACATAGTGGTTATCTCTTTTAAGATGAATATATGGTGTTGACTGCGACCGGTCAGCACCTCGCAAAACGAGCGCGAATACTAGCATGGGCCCGGGGTGGATACAAGGTACGAGCGACTCGCCATCCATGCCTCCCTGCCACGGCACCAGATCTTATCCGAACGCGGCTCAGCGCTGCTGCTCCAGACGGGCAAATTGCTGCTGACGCTGGGCCGGGCTCATGGCGTCGAACCGAGCCAGGGTCTCGGCATTGGGGCAATAGAGACGCTGGCCTGTTTGTACCCTTATCCCCTTGCCCATCCCGGGGCGGTTCTCCTCCACCAGCGCCAGCAGATAGCTGTAGGTATCAGACCCGCTGCCCACCTGCGTCTGGAGCTGGCTGGCGATGCGCCAGAGCGTCTCCCCCGCCGCCACCTGGTGGCAGACTCGCGATGCCCCTTCCACCGCTATCGTAGACAGGGTCAGAGTGGTCCCCTCGGCTCCCTGGCCGAGGGCAGCGATCTGCACAGCCCCGATCTGAGCGGCGGTTCTCTGAGGGATAGGCGCCGCCCGCCCCATCAGGTTGGCCAGCAGCCGCTCAGCCTCCGGCATTCGTCCCCTCCCCGCACTCGCCCCCGGCAAGGAGAACTCGGCGATGAAGGGTGCCACCCCCAGTTCCTGAGAAGAGAGAGAGGTGGTGGTGACGGGCAACACGGATGAATGCGGGGCCATGCCATAGGCCATCTCATCGATGCGCTTGAGCCTGGCCAGATAGGCCTTGGAGAGCTGGGCCTCCCCTTCGAACAGATCGAAGGGGGGCACCAGACGGGCAGGAAACAGGATCTGCCAGCGGCCGTTCTTTTTTTTCTGCTCCAGCGGCGGGAACTGATTGCCCCGCCAGGCGGCGAAGATGGGCGGCACGGCCCTGTGCACCGGATAGTACTCCGGATTGAGCTGCACCCAGGTTTGCTCCGCAATGGGCTGATAGCCGCTGATGTTGACCAGCGCAACCCCCAACCAGATCCCCAGCATGTGATGGCCTCCCTTCCTGCGCTTCCCTGGCTCTTATCGCCACACTCTTCGTCGCACTCTTCGCCACGCTATGGCTCAGAAAACAGATAGATAGCAGCTTAGCACTGGGCTATGGCGCTCTGCACCCGTTTATCCGAGATGGGGTACGGTGTCCCCAGCTGCTGGGCGAAGAAGGAGACCCGCAGCTCCTCTATCATCCAGCGGATATTGGCCACCTCCGGCGGGATCGGCTGGGATTTGGGGATCTTGGCGAGCAGCGCCTTGTAGTCGCTCTCCACGCTCTGCACCTTGAGCATATGGACCCTGTCCCGGTTGGGATCGATGGCCAGCTTCTCGAGGCGCCGCTCGATGGCGCGCAGGTAGCGCAGCAGGTCAGGCAGTCGCTGCCAGCCGGTCTCGGTGACAAACCCCTTGTGAATGAGGTTGCCGAGCTGCTGCTGGATGTCCGACATTGCAAAGGCTGTGTCGAGCTGCATCTTGCCCTTGAGTCGCTTCTTGATCTCGTGGGAGAGGGTCAGCACGGCCTCCACCTGTTTGGCCACCTCCACCACCGCATCGTTGAGCTCGGCGCGCACGAACTCCTTGAGCGACTCAAACCCGGCCTCGTCCCAGGCCAGGCCACCGTGCTGCTCGATCAGCTTGTCACAGCCACAGGCGATACAGTCATCAATCAGCTCGGCCACCTTGCCGAAGGGGTTGAAGTAGAGCCCGAGCTTGGCCTTGTTCGGCAGCTTCTCCTGCAGATACTTGATGGGGGACGGCACGTTGAGCAGCACCAGCCGGCGCTGGCCCGCCCACATCAGCTGCTGCTGGGCCACCGGGCTCTCCACCAGCTGGATGGCGACTGAATCTTTCTGATCCACCAGGGTCGGATAGGCCTTCACCTCGAAGCCGCTGCGCTTCTGGCTGTACTCCTGAGGCAGCTCACCAAAGCTCCACAGGGTGAGACCGGACTGCTCGATATCGTCGTCCGCCACCTGGGAGAGGGTCTCCTGCACCTTGCCGCGCAGCGACTCTTTCAAGGCCTCGAGATCCTTGCCCTCGGCGATAGGCTTATGCCTATCGTCCACCACCCGGAAGGTGAGTTTCAGGTGATCGGGCACCGCATTCCAGTCCCAGGATTCGCGGGGTACGGTGACGCCGGTCATGCGGCGCAACTGGCGCTCCATCTCGTCCAGCAGCGGGCCCTGCTCGGGATTGAGGGTGGCGAGCAGCGCATCGGCGTAGTTCGGCGCCGGCACGAAGTTCTTGCGCATCGGCTTTGGCATCGACTTGATGAGGGCGACCAGCAGCTCATGACGCAGCCCGGGGATCAGCCATTCGAACCCTTTCACCTCCACCTGGTTCAAGAGCGGCAGCGGGATATGCAGCGTCACCCCGTCCGCAGCCTCCCCCGGCTCGAACTGGTAGGTCAGCTTGAGCTTGAGGCGCCCCTGCTGCCAGAAGTTGGGGTAGTCGAGATCGCTGATGTGGGCGGCATCCCCCTTCATCAGCATCTCTTTCTCGAAGTTCAGCAGCTCGGGATCCTGCTTTTGCGCTTCCTTCCACCACTTGTCGAAGTGGCGGGCGGAGATCACATCCTCCGGCAAGCGAGCATCGTAGAAGCGGAACAGATCTTCGTCATCCACCAGGATGTCGCGACGGCGCGACTTGTGCTCCAGCGCCTCCACCTCGGCCAGGAGCTTGCGGTTCTCGCCAAAGAAGCGATGGCGGGTTTCGAAGTCCCCTTCCACCAGGGCGCGGCGAATGAAGAGCTCGCGGCACTGGGCCGGATCGATACGGCTGAAGTTGATGGTGCGCTCATTGACCAGGGTCAGGCCATAAAGCGTCACCTTCTCCTTGGCCATGACGGCGCCGTTTTTCTTCGACCAGTGGGGATCGCTGTGGTGGAGCTTGATGAGGTGTGCCGCCAGCGGTTCCACCCATTCGGGCTCAATCTTGGCGTTGATGCGGGCGTAGAGGCGGGAGGTTTCCACCAGCTCTGCGGTCATCACCCACTTGGGCGGCTTCTTGAACAGACCCGAGGCCGGGAACAGGTGGAAGCGGCCGTTGCGGGCACCAAGGAATTCGGGCTTTTCCAGATCCTTGTTGCCGATATGGCTCAAGAGGCCGGTCAGCAATGCGCAGTGCACCGTCTTGAAATCCGCCGGTTCATGGTTGGCCTTGAAGCCCAGCTCTTTGACCGTCTGGCGCAGCTGGAAGTGGATATCCTGCCACTCGCGCACCCTCAGGTAGGAGAGAAACTCCTTCTGGCACATGCGGCGGAACGGGTTGCTGCCCAGCAGATCCTGCTGCTCTTTCAGGTAGTTCCAGAGGTTAACGAAGGCGAGGAAGTCGGAATCCTTGTCCTCGAAGCGCCTGTGCTGCTCGTCGGCGGCCTGTTTCTTCTCCATGGGCCGCTCGCGGGGATCCTGGATGCTGAGGCCCGCGGTGATCACCATCACCTCGCTCAGACAGCCGGTTTGCGCCGCCGTGATCATCATCTTCGCCAGACGTGGATCAAGGGGAATACGCGAGAGCTGACGACCGGTTTCGGTCAGCTGCAGCTTGGGTTCTTGCTCCCGGGTACCGGGCAGCTCTTTGACCGCCTCCAGCTCTTTCAAGAGAGTCAAACCATCCTTGATATGACGCGACTCCGGTGGCTCGACGAAGGGGAAGGCCTCCATGTTGCCAAGGCCGAGCGCCAGCATCTGCAAGATGACGGAGGCCAGGTTGGTGCGCAGGATCTCGGGGTCGGTAAAGGCCGGACGGTTGTTGAAATCCTCCTCCGAGTAGAGGCGGATACAGATACCGTCCGCCACCCGACCGCAACGCCCTTTACGCTGGTTGGCGCTGGCCTGGGAAACCGGCTCGATGGGCAGGCGCTGCACCTTGGTACGCCAGGAGTAGCGGCTGATGCGAGCGGTACCCGGATCGATGACGTAACGAATGCCCGGCACCGTCAGCGAGGTCTCCGCCACGTTGGTGGCGAGCACGATGCGCCGCCCGGCGTGTTGCTGGAACACCTTGTTCTGCTCGGCGTTGGAGAGGCGGGCGTAGAGCGGCAGCACCTCGGTGTCGCGCAGATTGAGCTTGCGCAGGGCATCGGCGGTATCGCGAATTTCCCGCTCGCCGTTCATGAAGATGAGGATATCCCCCAGCCCCTCCCGGGCCAGCTCTTCCACCGCATCGAAGATACCCTGCAGCTCGTCGCGCTCCTCCAGCGCCTCACTCTTGTCGCCACTCTTTTTATCAGCAAACAGCGGGCGATAGCGCACCTCTACCGGATAAGTGCGGCCGGAGACCTCGATCACCGGCGCCTGGTTGAAATGACGAGAGAAGCGCTGCGGGTCGATGGTGGCCGAGGTGATGATCACCTTGAGATCGGGGCGCTTTGGCAGCAACTGCTTCAGATAGCCCAGAATGAAGTCGATGTTGAGGCTGCGCTCGTGGGCCTCATCGATGATGATGGTGTCGTACTGGGTGAGCATGCGGTCGTGCTGGATCTCGGCCAGCAGGATACCGTCGGTCATCAGCTTGATGTGGGTCTGCTCGCTCACCTGATCGGTAAAGCGCACCTTGTAACCCACGTAATGCCCAAGTTCGGACTCCATCTCTTCGGCAATACGGGCCGCCACGGTGCGGGCCGCCAGACGCCGCGGCTGGGTGTGGCCGATGTAGCCCTTGACCCCGCGCCCCAGCGCCAGACAGATTTTAGGGATCTGGGTGGTCTTGCCCGAGCCGGTTTCACCGGCGATGATCACCACCTGATGCTCGCTGATGGCGCGGGCGATCTCCGCCTGCTTCTGGCTGACCGGTAAATTGCCTGGATAGGTCACCTTAGGCACGCCCGCCAGACGGGACTGGTAGCGCGCCTGCGCAGCATCCAAATCGGCGGCTATGGTCTCCAGTATGGCGGCCTGTTTGGCCTCGGGCAGCTTCTTGACCCCGTGCAGGCGACTGGAAAGGCGACGGGCATCGAGATTCATGCAGGCAGAGAGACGGCGGCGCAGCGCCTCGATAGAGAGAGACAAGGTAGGAATTCCTTAAAATAAGTGCCCAGAGGGGCCATATCGATAAGCTGGGAGCGATCCTAAAGAGCGAGCGGGGGCGGTGCAAGCCTTAAAGCGGCACCTGCCAGGTTCAATGACGCGCCAGACAATAAAAAGAGCAGGCACCCGGCCTGCTCTCGATGATCCGGCGAAACCGAATCAGACCCGGGCCTGGTGCACGAAGCAGGTACCAAGCTGGGCATGGATGGCCTGCATCACATTGTGCCGGCTGATCACCCCGAGCAGGCGACCCTCCTCCACCACCGGATAGATCTTCGGCTTTTGGCCCATCATCATCTCCGCCAGATCCAGGATGCTGGTATCTGGCCCCACGGCCAGCACCTCCTTGCGCATTACATCCTTGACCTGGGCCACCTGTTCACAGTGATAGGCCTCTTTCAACATGACGGCAATGCAGTCCTGCTCGGACACCCAGCCAATCAGGTGGCCCTGGCTGTCCACAACGGGGCCGCCGAGCTGATGACTGTTGAGAAACTTGGTGACCGCATTTTGCACCATCATGTCCGCGCTGAACGTGATGGGTTTGGTCTGCATATAATCCTTTGCCTTGAGTGATTCCATGACGCTTCCCCCAACAGGCCTCCCGACAGGAGGCGCGAGCCGGGCACTATGTCCGGCTCACACCAAGCATAGCTCGTGCCTATCAGGAGATGGACTGCAGCAACAGCAGCAGCTCGTTCTGGCTGTGGCAGTCGGTCTTCTTGAACACCCCCTTGAGGGTGGAACGCACGGTTTCCACCTTGACCCCGCGCAGCTCGGCGATGTCGTTGCTGCTGTAGCCCTTGCTCATCAGCACCAGCAGCTCCTTCTCGCCGATGGTGAGGGGATAAAGGCTGGCCAGCGCCTCTATGTCGGGATTGAAAGAGTGCTCGGGATCGCGCAATACCACTTCCACGTAACGCTCGAAGCGGCTGAGGCCGCTCATCAGAGTGCACTGGATCAGCAGCGGCCTAAGATTGGCCTGGCGGGGAATGGACATATAGGCGCTGGCACCTGGCAACAAATAGGCAAAGCCATTCAAGGTCTCCTTGAGCTGGCGTTGCTGCTCCTTATTTTGCAAAGAGAAAATACCATTGACGGCACGCAATTCGACGTTTTCATCGGCGATACGGTTGAACGCCACATTGGAATAATGAATATGCCCCTTGTCATCTATGATGGCGCTGGGTTTATTATGGTTTTTCACCAGTTGCTGCAGCTGATAGTTCTGGGTTTCCAGGGCTAGCAGGTTCCAATAATGCTGGCTCCAGGCGGCCAGACCAGAATAGATCTCTGTCAGCGAGGTGAGATCCCGGCTGCTGAAGTCATCCTGGGCGGCGCCGCGGTAACTGCACAGTGTGCTAAGACCCCGCCCCTTTACCCGACAGACACCGCCAGCCGCAAACTGGGCACCGAAGCTGGCCAGCAGCCCCACCGAGCTGGAAATGGTATTGGCACTGACGATCCCCTGGCAGCCCTTGTCCAGATAATGATTGAACCACACATCCTGGCGATGGTGTTGCACATAGAATTGCTGCTGGGCCTCAGTCAACCCGCTGGAGAAGAGCTTTATTCCATCGCTCTTGTCATCATCCCGCAATAAAAACAGGGATGAACTGCCGGACAAGTCGGTGCGAAATTGGTCTACCACCAACTTAATGTCAGAATCATTAATACCGCACTCGTATAACTGGCTGATATAGGGCGATATCCTTTCTTTCTCTAATGCCTTCACACCCGAACTCCTAATTCTTATTTTTATTGAAGTGGCATCTTACTCCGCAATGAGATACTCGAAAAGTAGTCAAATGAACAAAGGCTTTATGACCAACTCATAAATAGTTATAAAAAATTCACCTTGAGGAAGATTGTAGAGATGTTTAAATCCAGGCTCAGGTTCCCTGTTTTTTTGGTCGATATGGAACATCTTTAACCGCATCCCTCCTGCGTATCTGCCGGCCTTGCCCTGGCTCGCGCCTTGACAGGCAAGGTCGGCACGACCTGACCGCTACCCGACCCGCTCCCCGCGGTATGTTCCTACCGAAGGTTTCATACGAATTCACCCCTCACAAATGTTGCATTTTAGTGTCTTTATTGTTTCCATTTTCGATTTCGGCAGATATTGTATATACAAATACCTGTCATCAACGGAGTTGAATCATGTGGATCACAAGGAGAGGAAATGGAACCTGAACACGCACTCACCGCCCCTGCCCGTTCGGGGGCTGGCATCAAACTGCTGCTGACCAGCCTGCTCGGCATCGCCATCTTTTTCGTGCCCTTCGAGCTCGCGGGCCGCAGCACCATACTGGTGGATCACCTGGCGGGCTTCCTGATGGCGCAGCGCCCGCTCGCCCTGGGGCTCATCCTGCTGCTGATCGCCTATGGCGCCATCAGCCCGTTGCTGGATGGCCGCTGGCGCGCCCGCCCCATCGACAGGGTGCTGAGCCTGTTCAAGCTGCTCGGGCTGGGGCTGGCCATCATGTATGTGGCAGGCTGGGGCCCCGCCTGGCTGATGACGCCGGATCGCCTGCCTTTCCTCTTTGACAAGCTGGCCATGTCGGTGGGGCTCATCGTGCCCATCGGCGCCATGGCCCTTACCTTCCTGCTCGGCTTCGGCCTGCTGGAGCTTATCGGCGTACTGATGCAGCCGGTGATGCGCCCCCTCTGGCGCACCCCTGGCCACTCCGCCATCGATGCAGTCGCCTCTTTCGTCGGCAGCTACTCGGTAGGGCTGCTCATCACCAACCGGGTCTTCCTCGCGGGCAAGTACACGGTACGGGAAGCCGTCATCATCGCTACCGGCTTCTCCACCGTCTCCGCCGCCTTCATGATCATCGTGGCCAAGACCCTCAACCTGATGGGGCACTGGAACTTCTACTTCTGGTCCACCCTGGTGATCACCTTCGTCATCACCGCCATCCTGGCGCGCGTCCCGCCCATCAGCACCATGGCGCACCAGGGCGAGACCGACGAGCCGCTGCCGGCAGGCATGAGCCGCTGGCAAGCGGCGCTCGCCTCCGGGCTCACCCAGTCCAGCCAGGCAGATCCCGTGCTGCGTCAGTTGCAGGATAACCTCAAAGATGGCCTCTATATGGCTGCCGCCGTGGTGCCCACCATCTTGTCCGTCGGCCTGCTGGGACTGCTGCTGGCCCAGCACACGCCGCTCTTTGATCTGTTGGGCTGGCTGCTGTGGCCCCTCACCTGGCTGCTGGATCTGGGGGAACCGCTGGAAACTGCAAGAGCGCTCTCGGCCGGCTTGGCGGAGATGTTCCTGCCCGCCATTCTGCTCAAGGATGCGGATCTGCTGGTGCGCTATGTGACCGCTGTGGTCTCGGTGAGCTCGGTGCTCTTCTTCTCCGCCTCCATCCCTTGCATCCTGGCCACCAAGATCCCGGTCAACCTGGGGCAACTGGTGGTGATCTGGCTGCTGCGCACCCTGCTCGGTATCCTGCTGGCCGCCCTGTGTGGACGGCTGGCCCTGACGATGGGCTGGCTCAACTAGCCTAAGGTGATATCAAAGAAACAAAGCGCCATCAGGCGCTTTGTTTCTTTGTGCGGGCTGACAGCCACCACATCGGCGAGCTGTCATTCGAGCCATTGCCTCAGCGCCAGCGTGGCGAGATCCACGAAGGCGCGCAGCCTGGGAGGCATGAAGCGCTGCCTGGGGTAGACGATATGGATGGGATCCGCCTTGCCATGCCACTCGGGGAGGACAGGCACCAATCTTCCCTCATCGCAGGCCTGACGACACAGGTATGACGGCAACAATGCCACCCCCCCTCCGGCCGAGACCATGGTCATGATCAGGCCGATGTCGTTGATCAGCGTCTGCCGGGCCAGAGAGACGGTCACGCTGTTGGCGGCTCCGTCATGGAGTACCCAAGCCTCCTTGCCAAATGGGGTGAACTGCAGGCAGGCATGCTGTCGTAGCGCCTGCGGTGCATCGATCGCCGTCGCACTGGCGAGGTAATCCGGACTCGCAAACAGGGCCCAGCGTGCAACGCCCACCTGCTTGGCTATCAGTGTCGAGTCCTTGAGAGGACCGGTACGGATGGCGACATCGACGCCTTCTGCGACCAAATCCACATAGCGGTTCATCAACACCAACTCCACATCGACCTTTGGCCACTGGCTACGCATCTCCCCCAGGATCGACGACAGGATCTGGTTGCCGATATCAACGGGCGCCGTGATACGCAGCAGACCACAGGGCTCTTCCCGCGCCTCGGTCACCGCCGCCTCGGCGTCAAGCACATGCACCAAGCCGGCCGAGGCGTGGTCAAAATAGATCTGTCCGGCATCGGTCAGATGCAACCGGCGGGTGGTCCGCTGCAAGAGGGTGACGCCCAGACGCTTCTCCAGCATGGCCACCCGATGGCTGACGGTGGAGGTTGGCAACCCCAGCAGACGCGCCGCAGCGCTGAAGCTGCCGGCTTGTACGACCTTGACGAATACGACGACCTGATTGAAGTCCATCTTCCAACTCAATAGAAAGTGTTTTCTTATTTAACCATCTAGTCCGGTAAATGGCGACTTTCTACACTGTGTCCATTGATTCAACGGAGACACCGAGATGAAAGAACTGGCATTTATCAAGCGCAGCAACGGACAACACTGGGTGGGTGACGGCTTTCCGGTCAGGAGCATCTTCTCCTATAACGACATCGCCGAGGAGATGTCCCCCTTCCTGCTGATGGACTACGCGGGCCCGGCCAATTTCCCGGCCACCTCCCATCAACTCGGCGTCGGCCAGCACCCTCACCGCGGGTTCGAAACCGTGACCATCGTCTACGAGGGGGGGGTCTCCCACAGAGACTCCTCGGGGGGCGGCGGCACCATAGGTCCGGGTGACATACAGTGGATGACGGCCGCATCTGGCCTGATCCACGAGGAGTACCACAGCCCGGCATTCGCCAAGGCAGGCGGCCCCTTCGAGATGGTGCAGCTGTGGGTAAACTTGCCCGCCAAAGACAAGATGACGGCCCCTGGCTACCAGGGCATCACCGCAGGAGAGATCCCTCGGGTGGCACTGCCAGATGGCGCAGGTGAGGCGCGCATCATCGCCGGTCGCTTGGACGACACCTCCGGCCCTGCCCGTACCTTCACCCCGATGAACGTCTGGGACATGCGTCTGAGGGCCCATCACCAGGTGACGCTCGAATTACCAGAGGGACACACCACCGCCCTGTTTGTGCTCAAAGGCACCATTCGCCTCGGCAACCGCCACGCGGTCAGCGCCGCCGAGCTGGCAGTCATGGATCGCCGCGGCAGCAAACTGGTGATGGATGTCGAGGAGGAGACGACGCTGCTGCTGCTCAATGGCGCCCCCCTCGATGAACCCATCGTCGGTCACGGCCCCTTCGTGATGAACACCCAGGAAGAGATCGTGCAGGCCATCAATGATTACAACAGTGGCCGCTTTGGCCAGATCGGACGCTGAACAGCCAACATCGGGTAAGCATCCTCAGCGAGCAGGCACCACGCTTATACGCTGACAATCATCGACCAACAGCCATTGATCGACCGCGGCGCATGGCGCTGCAAAACAACGAAATGCTGGCCCCCCAGCGTTAATCTCTTTGCCAACAAACCTGGAGAAAAATCATGAACAAGCCCTACGTCAAACTCGACAAACACAATGCTGCCGTGCTGCTGGTGGATCATCAGGCCGGCCTCTCTTCCCTGGTGCGTGACATCGAGCCGGACAAGTTTCGCAACAACGTCCTGGCGCTGGCCGCACTGGCCAAGTACTTCGAGCTGCCGACCATACTGACCACCAGTTTCGAAAACGGGCCCAACGGCCCACTGATGACAGAGCTCAAGGAGACCTTCCCGGATGCCCCCTACATTGCCCGCCCAGGACAAATCAATGCCTGGGATAACGAGGAGTTCGTCAAGGCGGTCAAGGCCACCGGCAAAAAGCAGCTGATCATCGCCGGCATCGTCACCGAGGTGTGTGTGGCCTTCCCGACCCTGTCCGCACTCGAGGAAGGCTACCAGGTGTTTGTCATCACCGATGCCTCGGGAACCTTCAATGAAATCACCCGTCACTCGGCCTGGGATCGGATGTCCGCCGCCGGGGCACAGCTGATGACCTGGTTTGGTGCCGCCTGTGAACTGCACCGCGACTGGCGCAACGATGTGGAAGGCCTGGGCACCCTGTTCGCCAACCACATCCCCGACTATCGCAATCTGATCAACAGCTACACCACCATCCAGAGCAGCAAGTAGCACATGCCTGCCCCGGGAAACCGGGGCCTTTTGTCTCCCGCCATTTTCCCCCAGCCCCCTCAATCCCCATGCCTCCCCGGCCAATGCAATGCGTGAGACAGATCTGGCCCGCAGAAGTGTGGACGCCGCTCCCGGTGCTCGTGCCTGTGTCGGATCAAGGCGCCCGTGAGCTTACCGGCGGCTTATGCTGGCAACCTCCTCTGATACACCCGAGGCGAGTTTCCAGGTGACCCCCCTCGACAGGCGAGTCAGGGGATCCTCCACGCCAGCAAGTGTGATCATGCAGGATGCCGGATAGCGGGGCGGCATCGCACGGGTCAGGGCAAGACAAGAAAAAATGCGAAGAAGCGCGTTTGGGAAGGCTGCATGCCTTGGCCAGAGGCTGAGTCGGTGACTGCGTCACCATGCCAAGCAAATGCCGGGCAGGCAGGCCAGAAAAAACAAAGCGCAGCTGACACGGAGAAAACCGTATCGGCTGCGCCATCGCCATGGGTCATGGCTTCTTGATTTGAAAGGCTTTTAACCCTTAGAACGGCATCTTGAAGCCTGGGGGCAGTTGCATGCCGCCGGTCAGCTCGCCCATCTTGCTCTTGTTCTGCTCTTCGACCCGGCGCACGGCGTCATTGACGGCGGCGGCGACCAGATCTTCCAGCATCTCCTTGTCATCTTCCATCAGACTCGGATCTATCTCGATACGGCGCACGCTGTGGCTGCCGGCCATGGTGACCTTGACCATGCCGGCGCCGGCTTCGCCGACGACTTCCATCTGAGCCAGCTGCTCTTGCATCTTCTGCATGCGCTCTTGCATCTGTTGGGCCTGTTTCATCAGGTTACCCATTCCACCTTTACCAAACATAGGTCGTCTCTCGTCTTGAAATCCGGCATCCAGCGCCGGGCTGTGGGCTTGTTCTGCCCCGGATATGGGGGCAGCCAAAAGATTTTTCAACCGGGACTCGGGTCCCGGCATGGGATTTAACTCATCGCGCTCAGCGACTCAGAGGTTCGATGCTCTCGGGATGGAGCACGGCGCCGAATCGCTGCTGCAGGAACTGCACGTTGGGATCGTCCGCCAGATCCCGGCTCACCTGCTCACGTACCCCCAGATAGAGGCGATGCTCGATCTCGAGTGGCGTCTCCCGCGCCGGATCCGAGCCCAGGGTCACCTCGACACGCACCGACTCTTCGAGCTCGGGGCCGATGATCCCCGCCAGATCGGCCAGGGCTCTGTCGCTGACCAGATGGCGCTGCTCGGGTTTAAGCACCAGGGACACCAACTCCCCTTGCCGGGTCATCACCGAGTTGATGGCAAGCTGGCGCAGCCGGCCACCGACCCCGGTGCGGGCGATGAGCTCGGCCCAAGCGTCACCGCAATTGACCAGCAGGGAAGAAGGGATCAGGCGAGCGACCTCCTCCCCCTCCTCCGGCTGGGCGTCGCTCTCCAGCTCATCCCAGTCGATGGTCTCCATCACCTGGGCAGTCGTGGGCTGCGCGTTGTCGGGCACAGCATTTTCAGGCACATACAGAGGCGTCGCAACCGGCGTTGCCGGTACAGCGGCGACGGTAGCAGCGGCAGCCCTGGCGGGTGCGCCGTCCAGATCCCAGGGGGGCAAGTCATCCGAGGCGGGATTGGCCCTCTGCGCTGCACTGGGCGCTGGCGCCGCCGCTTGCGCTGCGGGGGCACTGGCCGTCCCGTCGCCGAAGCCCTGACTCAGATACTCTTCGTAGTCGCTGCCGCTGTCGTCATAGGCCTCGAGGGGGGGCAGATCCTCATAGCCCGTCATGCGCCCGGCATAGGCGGGCGCCGCAGCGGTCTGCCTAGCAGGCACAGAGGGCGCTGTCGTCACTGGTTGCACGGCGGCAGTCGCCACGGGCGCCGCCGGTTTGCTCGGCGTCGCCCTGGGAGGGGCAGAGACGGTCGCAGCCCCGGCGTCGCCCCGCAGCCGGCTGCGCAGCAGATTGCGCTTGCCCAGCAGGCTCTGCATGCTGGAGGCCGCCGAGGGGGCAGCTTCGGGTTCAGGGGCTATGGCAGGAGCCTCCGTCGGTAGGGCCTCCTCATGGGAGGAGACAGGCTGCTCGGGTTCTACGGGCTGCGCTTCCTGTACCTGGGGGGCGCCACCGGTCTGGTGCTCTGGCTGCATCGGCTGCGCCTCGAACCCCATCTGCTGCGCGGCTTGCAGCAGCTCTTGCTGCTCGGCAAAGAGGGCTGCGCTGGCCTCATCGTCGCCGGCAGCCGGATCATCTGCCTGCACAGCCAAGAGCGGCGCTGTCGGCGTCTGGGCTACGGGCGCGGCCGTGCTGGCCGCTGCCGCGGCCTGATACGGGGCTGGCTCAGCCCCTGACGGCTTTCCCGGCAGGGCCGAGACTGCCTCCCTCCCCGCCCCGGGCAGTGCGCCCATGGACACGGGCAAGGCGCTCAGATTGGCGGGATGCACCGCCTCGCGGCGCGGCGAGAACGCCAGCATCCGCAGGCAGGTCATCTCCAGCGCGGTGCGGCCATCGGGCGCCCAGGGCAAGTCCTTGCGCCCCCCCAGCACTATCTGGTAGCAGAGCTGCACCTCTTCCGGGCTCATGGCCCCCGCCAGTTGCAACAGGGCATCCGCATCCGCCCCCTGCTCCTGCACGCTGGCAGGGAGCAGCTGGGCCATGGCGACGCGATGGAGCAAGGCTTCCAGCTCGGCGTGGAGCTGATCGAAGTCCGGCCCCAGGGTGGCGATTTCGGTGATCTTGGCCATGGTGGCCGGAGCGTCCTGACGCAGAATGGCCTCCAGCAACTGGTGCAGGTGGTGATGATCCAGCGTCCCCAGCATGGTCAGCACGCTGTCAAGACGCACGCTGCCATTGCCATGGGCCAGCGCCTGATCCGTCAGGCTCAGGGCATCGCGCATGCTGCCATCGGCCGCCTTGGCCAACGCCAGCAGGGCGCGAGGCTCGAACGGCTGCCCCTCCTGATCCAGCACCCACTCTAACTGCCTGGCGATCTGGGTCTGATCCAGGCTTTTGAGGTGGAACTGCAGGCAGCGGGACAAGATGGTAATGGGCAGTTTCTGGGGATCCGTGGTGGCCAGCAGGAACTTCACATAGGGGGGCGGCTCTTCCAGGGTCTTGAGCAGTGCATTGAAGCTGTGGCGCGACAGCATGTGCACCTCATCGATGAGGTAGACCTTGAAGCGGCCACGGGCCGGGCGGTACTGCACGTTGTCGAGCAGCTCCCGGGTGTCTTCCACCTTGGTGCGGGACGCCGCATCGATCTCCAGCAGATCGACGAAGTTGCCCTGATCGATCTCCCGGCAGGTGTCGCAGACGCCGCACGGGTGGCTGCTGATCCCCTGCTCGCAGTTGAGGCTCTTGGCCAGGATGCGGGCGATGGTGGTCTTGCCGACCCCGCGGGTGCCGCTCAGCAGGTAGGCATGATGCAGCCGTCCCTGATCAAGGGCATTGGTCAAGGCGGTCAGCACATGCTGCTGGCCAACCACTTGTTCAAATGTATGGGGGCGCCATTTACGCGCCAGAACCTGATAGCTCATAGATCTCGATGCTGGAAAACGAGGCATTGAGGCAGGATGCTAACACAAATGGAGGGCGGGCTGTATGGGCTATCGGCCGCCGTGGGAGGGATCGCTTGATTTTCAAACCGGTGCCCATTCAGGCACCGGTTCGGGGCATTGGCGGGTTGACGAGGCCCGCCTGCCAAGGGGGATTACTCGCCTGCGAGTTCCACCAGGGAGACCACCTTGACGCCTGCGGCGGTCAGGCGGGCATCACCGCCGAGGGACGGCAGGGAGATGATGAAGGCCGCATCGGCGACTTCACCGCCGGCGCGGCGAATGAGCTTCACGGTCGCATCGACGGTGCCGCCGGTGGCCAGCAGATCGTCCACCACCAGCACCTTGTCACCGGGCACGATGGCGTCGGTGTGCAGTTGCAGGGTATCGGTGCCGTACTCGAGGGCATAGGACTCTTCGATGATGGCGCGGGGCAGCTTGCCCGGCTTGCGAACCGGCACGAAGCCCAGCCCCATGGCGTAGGCCACCGGGGCGCCGAAGATGAAACCGCGGGCCTCGGTGCCGACGATCTTGGTGATCCCTTGATCACGATAATGCTCGGCCAGCAGATCGATGGTGGCCTTGAAGGCCTCGGCATTCTCGATCAGGCTGGTGATGTCGCGAAACAGGATGCCCGGCTTCGGATAGTCGGGAATGGTCTTGATGCTCGCTTCGATAAACTTCAGGGTATCCGGATTCATTATTTGACCGCTTATTTTTGAGCCCAGGCGTGGCGTCTCTTGCGCTGCCCGCCAGCGGGCAATAAAAAGGCCCGTCATGCAAAAAATGACAGGCCGACTCCATAGCATTATTGCCGCGATAGCTTAGGGATTTCACTTCTCCATTGCAACTGGCTCCAGCACCGGCAGACGCATTAACCAGGTGAGCAGGATCACCATTATGACAACCAGCAGCAGCCTCACCCAGGGCAACGGCACTACCATCAGCGACACCGAGAAGGAGAGCAGGATGAAGACGATGGCACGGCGTCTGGCATGGCGCCGAATGCCGCGATATAGCTGCCAGTCATGGATGGGGGGCCCGAACCAGGGGTGTGTCAGCAGCCAGCGGTGAAAACGGGGGGACGAGCGAGCAAACAGGGCCGCCGCCAGCAACATGAAGGGGGTGGTCGGCAACAGGGGCAACACTATCCCGACTATCCCGGTGGCGAAGGCGAGCCAGCCCAGGGCCATCAGACACCAGCGTTTCATGGGTACTCCTCTGAATGCATCTCTGCCTTTAGCCTAACAGAGTTGGCCCAAAAGCTGACAGCCCGGCCCATGCAGCGGCAGTCGATTAGGCCCATCGAGTGGGCAGACGGCTGACAACGCCGCCCATTGCCACTACAATCTGCGCTCTTTTTTCTCCCCTTGTCTTCGGAAGCAGCTATGCGCGTTATTTTGGCCCCCATGCAGGGGGTGCTGGATCACCTGATGCGGGAGGTTCTCACCTCCGTCAACGATTACGATCTCTGTGTCAGCGAGTTCATCCGGGTCGTCGATCAGCTGCTGCCCGCCAAGGTGTTCTATCGCCTCTGCCCCGAACTCAAGCAAGATGGCAAGACCCGTGCCGGCACCCCGGTGCGGGTGCAACTGCTGGGCCAGCACCCCGAATGGCTGGCAGAGAATGCGGTACGCGCCATCGAGCTCGGTTCCCCCGGGGTCGATCTCAACTTCGGCTGCCCTGCCCCCACGGTCAACAAGAGCAAGGGGGGCGCCGTGCTGCTCAAGGAGCCCGAGACCGTCTATCGCATCGTCAAGGCGGTGCGCGAAGCCGTCCCTGCCCACCTGCCGGTGAGCGCCAAGATCCGCCTGGGTTACGATGACAAGGAGCTCTATATGGACAACGCCCAGGCGGTCTATCAGGGGGGCGCCAACGAGCTCGCTGTCCATGCCCGCACCAAGCGGGAAGGCTACAAGGCGCCGGCGCACTGGGAATACGTGGATCTCATCCGCCGCGCCCTGCCCATTCCGGTGACCGCCAATGGCGAGATCTGGGATCACAAGGATGCCCTCGCCTGCGCCGGCGTCTCCGGCTGCGACGCTCTCATGGTGGGCCGCGGTGCCATCTCTCTGCCCAACCTGGCCAACGTGATGAAAACCGGCTGTGCCCACATGAGCTGGGCCGAGGTGCTGCAGCTGATGGTGACCTATACCGAGCAGGATCTGGCGAGCGACAAGGCCGACTACTACCCCAGCCGCATCAAGCAGTGGTTCTCCTACATAGTGCGGGAATACCCCCAGGCCGATGAGCTGTTTCGCCGCATCCGCACCATCAAGACCGCAGACGAGATCCGTACAGCCCTCGAGCGCGAGTGCGCCGCACGGGCCTAGTCTTGGTCGCCGCAGCGCGGCACCCTATGATGAAGGCTCAATGACAGGAGGTCAGGATGCAGGGAGTACCGGTCACATTTACCCATCAGCACGACAGGGCCGATTTTCGCGCCCTGCCTGGCCAGCCTGCGACCGAGCTCTACCGCGCCCACATCCAGCACCACACCTTCGATCCCCATAGCCACGAGGGGTTTGGCCTCGGTGTCATCGAGTGTGGCGCCGAGCGTTTTCGCTATCGTGGCAGCCAGCTCCTGGCGGGCCCCGGCAGCCTGGTGCTGATGAACCCCGATGAGCTGCACACGGGCGAGGCTGCCTGCGAGCAGGGGTGGCGCTATCGCATGCTCTACCTGCCCGCCGATCGGCTCGAGGCCATCAGCGGCGAGCGCGGCTGGTATTTCGCCGAGGCAGTGCGAAGCGACCCGCACGCCGCCCCCGTCCTGCAAGCGGCCCTGGACGCCCTCTGGCACTGTGACAGTGAGCTCGCCGCCGACGGCCTGCTGCTGAGCGTGTGCGAAACCCTGCGCCCCCACGCCCGGGCCCTGGCGGCCCCGCGCGAAGCAGCCCATCCTCTGGGCCGCGCCATCGACTATATGCAGGCGTACTTCGCCCGCCCCATCACCCTGACCGAGCTGGCCGGGGCGGTGAACCTCAGCCCCTACCACTTCCAGCGCAGCTTCAAGACCCGCTTTCACGTCACCCCCCAGCAGATGCTGATGGCCATCCGCCTGCAGCGCGCCAAGGGGTGGCTGGCCGCCGGCCTGCCCGCCGCCGAGGTCGCCGCCGCCTGTGGTCTGGCCGATCAGTCACATCTCAACCGCGCCTTCCTGCGCCGCTATGGCACCACCCCGGTGCGCTACCAGAAACAGGTGCAGTCCGGCCGCTAAAGCGCAATCTGGTTCAATACGCCGCCCTTCCCCGCCTGCTAGGCTGGCCTCCTTCTTCTCCACCGGAAATAGAAAATGTTGCTCGGAGTCTTGTTTGCCCTGCTGGCCGGCCTGATGTGGGGGCTCATCTTCGTCGCCCCCCTGCTGGTGGACGGCTATCCCCCCGCCCTGCTCGCCAGCGGCCGCTACCTCGCCTTCGGCCTCATCGTGCTGCCGCTCGCCTGGCAGGCCCGCAAACGCCTGGCGGCCCTCTCGGCCAGCGATTGGCGCGAGGCACTCGCCCTCACCCTGGTGGGGAACCTCATCTACTACTTTTGCCTGTCGGGGGCCATCTTGCGCATCGGCTCGCCGCTGGCGGCCATGATCATCGGCACCCTGCCAGTGGTGACGGCCCTGGCCGCCAACTGCCTCTATGGCGCACGGGACGGCCGCCTCTCCCGCGCCCGCCTCTACCCGGCCCTGCTGCTGATGGGGGCCGGCCTCTATCTGGTCAACCACGCCGAGTTGACCTGGCAGGCAGAGGCGCGCACCGAGCAGCTGTTCGGGCTCGCCCTGGCGGTGGCCGCCGTGCTGTGCTGGACCTGGTATCCCCTGCGCAACGCCCGCTGGCTACGCGAGCACCCGAGCCGCAGCCCGGTCGTCTGGGCCACTGCCCAGGGACTGGTGACCCTGCCGGTGGCGCTCATTGCCTACCTCGGCAGTCTCGGTCATCTCGCCCTGAGCGCACCAGACTTTCCCCTGCCCTTCGGGCCGACGCCCCTGCGCTTCGTGCTGCTGATGGGGGCGGTAGGGCTCTTTTGCTCCTGGCTCGGCACCCTGTGCTGGAACGAGGCGAGCCAGCGCCTGCCGACCGTGCTGGTGGGACCGCTCATCGTGTTCGAAACCCTGGCGGGGCTGCTCTACGCCTTCATGCTGCGCGGGATCATGCCTACCATGAGCACCCTGCTCGGTGTCGTCTGCCTGGTGGTGGGGGTGCTCTACGTGATCACCGGCAAGCCACGACACCTGCCGGAAAAACGCGTCAAAGCGCGGTTAACTTGACTCATGTCATCTTGATAAACCGCGGCTTTCCCTATACTGGCCGAGTTTTATCACTCGTCTTTGGGGGCTGTTGTGTGTGAAGTGACGCAAGCCCGGTTGGCCGAATGGCGTGAGCGCCTGCTGACCGATTGGGCGCAAACAAGAGAAGCGCTGATTACTCAGCTAAAGGCCTGTCGTCGTGACGACTGGGCCCAAAAAGTGGGAAGCTGCGAGCGGGATCAACTGGTGGAGCTGACCAGTCGCCTCGACTTGCCCAAGGTGGAGCTGAGCGTGGCACGGCTGAAACGCCTCGACGCGGCGCTCTGCCAGATGGAACTGGGGCTCTATGGCCTCTGCTCCGATTGCGAGGAGCCGCTCGCCATCGACCAGCTGGATCAGGATCCCAGTCTGCAACGCTGTCCGCGCTGCGAGACCCGCTATCGCAAGGGATTCCACGCCCACGAACTCTGATGGGGGCACCCTTTGTGCCCGCCATTTTATCTGTGATTCCCCTCCCCATTTCCCTTACCCACCCGATCCCCGGGACAAACCCGGCGCCAGGGGCGCTCATGCCTGCTCGCCCGGGTGGCCGGACAGCTACGGATACAAAAAAAGGGAAGTCATTGACTCCCCTTTTCACCTCTTTATGTCGGATACGGCTTCCCGACTCACGACGTCAGAATGCTCAGTTACTGGGCCAGCAGGTGGCCTACCAGCTCATGACGCCAGCCTTGCAGCAGCATGGGCTTGTCGGCGCGTGCCCGCTCCTCGGCGCTCATCCGCCAGCTCCAGGTGAAGTACTGGTGGATGATCTTCTTGCTCGCGACCAGCTCCGGCGGGATGTTACTGGCCTTGGCTTTCTCTTCCACCATGGCCTTGATGCGCTTGAGCTCGGCCTTGTACTGGGGGAAGTCCACCAGCCGGCGAATGGGCTCTGGCCAGCTGTCCGGATCGCTCTGCTGGGCCGAGGCGACGATGTCCAGCATCCGCTTGCCGTGGATCTTGATCTCGATGGGGGCCAGCCCCAGCTCGTTGAGATCCCGCAATGAAGTGGGTCGGCGCTCCGCCACCTTGAACAGGTGCAGCTCCTTGACCACGAAGTTGAGGGCCAGATCCCGGCGCACCGCCTCTTGCTGACGCCAGGCGGCGAGCTCGCGCAGGATGGCCAGCTCACGCCGACCCAGTTGCCAGGCGTTGATGATCTCGAGGTAGGCCTGACGGGGATCGCTGCCCTGGGTCTTGCGGGCGGAGTGGTTCTGGCACTCCTGCTCGAACCAGGCAAACTTGCCACTTTCATGCAGCCTGGCCATCACCTTCTCGTAGAGGGGCATCAGGTAGAAGACATCCGCCGCCGCGTATTCGAGCTGGCGCGCGGTCAGGGGGCGGGCCAGCCAGTCGGTGCGGGCCTGATCCTTTTCCAGTTCCACCCCGAGGAACTCTTTCACCAGGGCGCCGAAGCCCACCGAGACGCCGTACCCCAGAAATGCCGTCGCGAGCTGGGTGTCGTGCATCTGGTTGGGCAGGTGGCCCGCCTGATGCTGGATGAGCTCCAGATCTTCACCGGAGGCGTGCAGTATGGCGATCTGCCCTGCCCGGCCGAGCCGCTGCCACAGGCCGGAGAGATCCAGAGTCAGCGGATCCAGCAGGGCGAGGCGTTCGCCGTCATAGATCTGGAACAGACCGAGCTGGGGATAGTAGGTACGGGTGCGAACGAATTCGGTATCTATGGCCAGGGGAACGTCGGCCAGGGAAGCGAGATACTGCTCCAGTTCGGCTTGCTGTGAAATGAGTTGATATTGCATCTTTGCCTGCACGTTGGTCGGGACCCAGAAAGAAAAAACCGTGGCATGACCCACGGTTTTGCATAACGACAGCGCTTGACTGCAGAGCAGTGCATGCCGGTTACTGCTTGGCAATCTCCTCGTCGCGCAGCACGCGCCGCAGGATCTTGCCCACATTGGTCTTGGGAAGTTCGTCGCGAAATTCTACCAGTTTCGGCACCTTATAGGCAGTCAGATGTTTGCGGCAGTGGGCAATTATCTCGTCCTCTGTCAGCTTTGCATCTTTCTTGACCACGAAGATTTTCACCAGCTCGCCGGAAACCGGGTTAGGCACGCCGACGGCAGCCACTTCCAGCACCTTGGGATGGAGCGCCACCACGTCTTCAATCTCGTTCGGATAGACGTTGAAGCCGGAGACCAGGATCATGTCCTTCTTGCGATCGACGATCTTGAAGAAGCCCTGCTGGTCGCACACCGCGATGTCACCGGTACAGAGCCAGCCATCCTGCATCACCTCGGCGGTCGCCTCGGGACGCTGCCAGTAGCCCGTCATCACCTGGGGGCCGCGCACCTGCATCTCGCCGGGGGCACCCAGCTCGGTGATAACCAACCCCTTGTCATCCACCAGCCGGATCTCGGTGGAGCAGACCGGCAGACCGATGGAGCCGTTGTAATCCACCAGATCGTAGGGGCAGACGCTCACCAGAGGTGAACACTCGGTCAGACCATAGCCTTCCAGCAGCGGGGTCCGGGTCAGCGTCTTCCACTGCTCGGCCACCGCTCGCTGCACCGCCATGCCGCCGCCTATGGTGAGCTTGAGCTTGGAAAAGTCCATGCCCTGAAACTCGCCATTGTTGACCAGGGCGTTGAACAGGGTGTTGACCCCTGTGATGCAGGTGAAGGGGTACTTCTTGATCTCTTTGACAAAGCCCGGGATGTCACGGGGGTTGCTGATGAGCAGGTTGTAGCCACCCAGGCGCATGAACAGCAGGCAGTTCACCGTCAGGGCGAAGACGTGGTAGAGCGGCAGCGCCGTGACCACGAACTCCTTGCCGCGCTCCAGCACGGGACCATAGACACCGAGGCACTGCTCCACGTTTGCAATCATGTTGCGGTGCGTCAGCATGGCCCCCTTGGAGAGACCCGTGGTGCCGCCTGTATATTGCAGGAAGGCGATGTCCTGGTTACTGATCTCCGGCTTGATGTACTGCAGGTAGCGCCCCTTGGCCAGGGCCTGGCGCATAGTGCTGGCGTGCGGGAGATTGTATTTGGGCACCAGCTTCTTGACGTACTTGACCACGAAGTTGACGAGGGTGCCCTTGGCCAGGCCGAGGTTGTCCCCCATGCGAGTCAGGATCACGTGCTTGACCGGGGTGTCGTAGACCACCTTCTCCAGGGTATGGGCGAAGTTGGAGACGATGACGATGGCCTTGGCGCCGGAGTCCTTGAGCTGGTGCTCCAGCTCGCGCGGGGTATAGAGGGGGTTGACGTTGACCACCGTCATGCCGGCCCGCAGTATGCCGAACACCGCGATGGGGTACTGCAGCAGGTTTGGCATCATCACCGCCACCCTGTCGCCCTTGCCGAGCTTGAGCTCGTTTTGCAGGTAGGCGGCAAAGGCACGGGACTGCTCTTCCAGCCGGCGATAGGTAATGGTCTGCCCCATGTTGACGAAGGCGGGCTGGTCGGCGAACTGGGTCACCGACTCTTCAAACATCTCGACCAGGGAGCCGTATTGGTCTGGATTGATCTCGGCGGGCACCCCTTCTGGATAACGCTTCAGCCAGACTCTTTCCACGAACTTCTCCTGCATAACTAGCACCTGTGCGCTCACTGTGTTGCCTCCGTCCCTGTCACATCCATTTCAATCAGTTGTTTTAAGCTACAGCTCTAATGCCGCACATAGTTACATAAGGCAACATCGATTAACAGCAAATTAACAACGAGAAGTGTGAGGGAGAAAGCAAACCTGACATGATTGAAAGCCGGCGATCCTACCGGATCTGACAGAAGTTTTCGATATAAACGGCGGTTTTGGCCGAATTTTCCATATGGAAGTGATGATTTCCCGCCACCTGTACCATTTCAATCTGGCCAAAGAGTGGTCCCCGCTGCTGCCACTGCGCCAGCAGACCCTGGAACCCCTGCTCGCCACGGATGAAGAGCACAGGGCAGGCGATGGCCCGGATCAGCGCCTGGGCCTGGCCTTCGCTCATGCGCATGGGCGAGAGATCCCGCAGACGTGGATCGCTGCGCCAGTGCCAGCGCCCTTCCCGCACCTCCAGCTGGCGCTCGCAGATGAGGCGCGCCGCCGCCGGGGAGATGTCAGCCACCTTGCAGCGGGCCGCCACCGCCTCGTCGAGGGAGGCAAACCCACCGGACGCTCGCTCGCGAGTGCGGCTGCGATTGAGAATGGCCCGCCGCAACTGGGCAGGCACCTCCTCATCGGGTTGGCTCAGCGGCCCTAGCCCCTCCAGCAGGATAAGCCGCACTATCTGTTCGGGGAAGACCCCGGCATAGGCGCTGGCGATCAGGGCCCCGAGGGAGTGGCCGAGCAGGATGAAACGCTGCCAGCCCGCAGCCCGGACAATCTGGTGCAGATCGTCGAGCCAGTCGACGAAGACATAGGGGGTCACCTTGTGATCCGAGTGGCCGTGTCCCGGCAGATCGACGCAGACGAGGTGGCATTCACCGAGATGGGGGGCAAGGGGCAGGAAGCTGGCGCCGTTGTCGAGCCAGCCGTGCAGGGCAACGATCAGTGGCTTGTCCTGCCGGCCGTTATCCAGCAGGGCGATGCGCCGACCATCGGCCAGGGTGAGGAAGCGCTCTTCCATCATCACCAGCGGGAGTAGTGGCGCCTTGGCCAGAAGGGATCATAGAAGGGGTCGTAGAAGTAGGGGTCCATGTAGCGGATCTCCACCTCCTTCACCGGCGGCCACAGTTTGCTGGCGGTGACCTTGAGCACGGAGAAGCGATACTTGTGATCGCCTATCTGGCTGTCCACCGGCTTGTCCAGGGTGCCGAGCACCGTCAGGCTGCGTCCCTTGGCATAGAGCGTCGGATCCACAAACCCCTTCATGACGGCCAGAAAACGCCCCGGGCTCTGCTCCGTCTGGGTCGGTACGCCGTTGGCTTTGAGCGGCAGGTAGACCACTTCGATGACGCTCTGATCCTGCTCGTTGTGCACCGCCGAGATGACGCCGCTCCAGCGCGCAGGCTTGCCCTCCATCCCCTGCAGGGCAGGTTGATAGGCCACCAGCTGGCTTTCCGGCTCATAGGCCAGCTCCTTGGGCACAGTGCTGCAACCGCCGAGCAGCAGCCCCGTCAGGCCCAGCATGATCACGCGTTTCATCATTTGCCTCTCCTTCTCCGCACCGTCTGCCTTCACTCACTGGCGTCGAGTCACGGCTCGCCGTTGGATGTCACTCGCGACCCGGCAGTTTTTTCCAGGTCACCTTGTCACGCAAATAGACGGGGGTTGCCTGCTCAACAGCCACCGCCTCCCCCGCCAGCCAAGCACTGCGTGCCAGGGGCAGCATGTCGAGCGCCGCCGGGAAACGCACCTGGCTCACCGCCAGCTCGTCGGCCAGCGCATTGAGCGTCTCGCCATAGGTTTCAAAGCCGGTCCCGACGCAGCTCAAGCTGCCCGCCAGCTTGCCGCGCGCGTCAATCAGCGCGGCGGGATCGCTCACCACTTCCTCCCCCACCAGCTGCATACGGCCGTCAAGCAGCTCGTAGTGGCCAAAATAGACCTCGTTCATCCGCGCATCGATGGCGGTCAGTACCCGCGTTGCCCCCTCCAGACGATAAGCCCCCTGGGCCATGGCAGCCAGGGTCGACACGCCGATGAGCGGCACGCCAGCGCCAAAGGCGAGCCCCTGGGCCACGCTGATCCCGATGCGCACGCCGGTAAAGGAGCCGGGTCCACGCCCGAAGGCGATGGCGTCGAGCTCGTCCAACGATAGACCGGCCTCGTCTAACACAGCCTGAACCATGGGCAGGATTTTTCGGGTGTGATCCCGCGGCGCCTCTTCCCAACGGGAGAACAGCTTGTCACCCACCAGCAGGGCGGCGGAGCAGGCTTCGGTGGCGGTATCAACGGCCAGGATCTTCAACTCGGTCATGGGTTACAATCTCTATAAAATCAGTCAATTACATAACGTGTAAGCGAGGAGTGCTCACCCGTTTTCTTAACATGGCAAATCCGTCAATCGCTAGCCACCCGCCAGCATCTCAGGGCGAATGCAGAGGGCGCCTGGTATGCGGCCTGTCAGGCACAAGCGCCCCGCGCGAAAAAATGCCCCAGGGTAGCCAGCTCCCACGTTCTGGTAAATAACCTGCCGAGTTACTCGCCGCGGTCAAAGAAACTCCCCAGCGACCCTAACTCCCGGGTACGAGGGATGGCGGGCAGACTCTTGATGAAGGTGGCGCCATAGGGCTTGTTGACCATCCGTGGATCACAGATGACCAGCACGCCGTGATCACTGCGATCACGAATAAGTCGCCCCACCCCCTGTTTGAGGGCAATCACCGCCTTGGGCAGCTGGAGCTCGGCGAAGGGATCTCCCCCCTTGAGCTTGCAATCATCCACCCGCGCCTTGAGCAGCGGGTCGTCCGGGCTCGCAAACGGCAGCTTGTCGATGATAACACAGGATAATGCCGCCCCTCGCACGTCGATCCCCTCCCAGAAACTGCTGGTCGCCACCAGCACGGCGCGCCCGTTCTCGACAAACTCCTTGAGCAGCCGCTGCTTGTTGTCCTCCCCCTGCAAGAGCACGGTGCGGCCGATTTCCCGGCGCAGCACCTCGGCCACCTGCCGCATCACCTGATGGCTGGTGCAGAGGAAGAAGCAGCCCCCCGGCGTCTTGTTGATAAGGGGGATCATCAGATTGGCCAGCTGTTCCCCCCGCCCGAAGGCGTTGGGCTCTGGCAGGAAGCGCGGCACACAGAGCCGCGCCTGCTCAGCGTAATCAAAGGGGCTGTCGAGAATAAGCTCGGCGCTACCAGCGAGCCCCAGCTCTGCCTTGAAGTGATCGAAACGGTTGTCCACCGTCAGGGTGGCGGAGGTAAAGATCCAGGCCACTTCGGGCTTTTGCACCTCGGCGCTAAATCGCTCGGCCACCGACAAGGGGGTGAGATTGAGGGAGAAGTGCAGCCGCGAGCAATCATACCAGTAGGAGAAACCGGTCTGATTGACCGCCAGCACCTCCCCGAGGCGGGTGCGCAGCTCGCAGGCTCGCTCGAAGGCGTGATCCAGTTGCTCGCCACGCCCGAGCGCCAGTTTCAGCACCTCGTAGCAGAGCCCGATGGCGTCGTTGAGACGGGCCAGCGCCTGGCCCCAGAGCGGCTGGCGCAGGATATCGCGGGTATTGCCGCGCCCCCCGTCTATCCCGAAGGCGAGGCGCAAGTCCTGGCTCGCGATGGAGAGCCTGTCCGCCGCCTTGCCAAGCTGCCCCATGTCATGGGCCTCGGCCCTGTAGGCGAGCTGGATGTCCTGCGCCAGATCCAGGATGGTGCGGCTGCCCACCGACTTGCCAAAATAGTTGGTGGCGATCTCCGGCAACTGGTGCGCCTCGTCGAACACATAGACCTGCGATTCGGGCACCAGTTCGCCAAATCCCGTGTCTTTCACCGCCATATCGGCGAAGAAGAGGTGATGATTGATCACCACCACCTGGGCATCCATGGCACGGCGGCGGGCCACCACCAGATGGCAGTCGTCATAATAGGGGCAGTCGCGACCGAGGCAGTTGTCATTGGTGCTGGTGACGTGGGCGAGGATCTCGGCGTTCTCCTGCAGCCCCGGAATGTCACCCACATCGCCGTTGTCGGTGGCGGTGGACCAGGACTTCACCTTGACCAGATCGCTGAGGATCTCGGGCTTTTGGAGGTGGGATTCGCTCAAGAGCCGGTTCATCCGCTCGATGCAGAGATAGTTGCTGCGCCCCTTGAGCAGGGCCACTGGCGGGGTGTAGGAGAGTGCCCCCGTGATGGTGGGGAGATCCCGGTAGAAGAGCTGCTCCTGCAGGTTCTTGGAGCCAGTGCTTATCACCACCCGCTTGCCGGACTCCAGCGCCGGCACCAGATAGGCGTAAGTCTTGCCGGTGCCGGTGCCCGCCTCCACCAGCAGGCGGCCGCCACTCTTGATGGCGCGCGTCACCGCTTCGGCCATCTCCAGTTGCGGCGCACGGGCCTTGAAGCCGTCGATGTGGCTGGCCAGAGGGCCATCTGGCTTGAACAGGGTCTGGATGGTCAAAGGAGCGTCCCGCGCAAAAGCGGCCATTATGCCAAAAGCACGACGAAAGCGGGACTGATAATGCGTTCAGACGAAGAGATCGATCTGATGGTCCGGATCCGGCTTGTGATCATCATCCTGCACCTTTGGCTGATCACGCTTGGCCGGAGGGTACCCCTGCTGGTGCTGCTGGGCGCCGCCACCATTGTCGGTGCCAATCTTGCGCAACTGATGTTTCTGGCTGATTTGGGTCACCTCCCGCTTGATGTCGTCGGGGCTCGGGGTCGACGGTGCGCGCGGCAAGATGGGAAATAACAGATCCTGGCTGGGCATGGTGATCACTCCTCAGGTTATCTTGATTAGTTATCGACCAGAAAACCGTTTTCCCCACTTTAATCGGGCAAAACACAATTTCAGGTTGCATTTTCCGTCAAGGCAGGTAGTTTAAATCAGGCGTCAACTACGACATCTTATTTGTAAAGGATTGATTACATGAAGTTCACCCTGCTGAAGACTCATCATCACCATCATCATCCCGACTAGTCTTTCAGGAGGTTGACTGCTGGAAGACACTTAACTGGTGACTTCCAAAAGGACCGCAAGATTCATAAACCCTCGGAAGCACACACTTCCGAGGGTTTTTTCGTTTTTGACTAGAAGGAAATCGAGCAATGGAAACACAACGTCTGCGCATCGCCATGCAAAAATCCGGTCGCCTGAGCCAGGACTCCCAGGCCCTGTTCAAGAGCTGCGGCCTCAAGATCAACCTGCGGGAACAGCGCCTCATCGCCCACGTGGAAAACATGCCCATCGACATACTGCGGGTGCGTGATGACGACATCCCGGGGCTGGTGATGGAAGGGGTGGTCGACCTTGGCATCATAGGCGAGAACGTGCTGGAAGAAGTGCAGCTTATTCGCGCCTCACAGGGTCTGCCCTTCGAGGTGAAAACCCTCAAGCAGCTCGACTTCGGTGGCTGCCGCCTCTCCCTGGCGGTGCCGGAAGACGTCACCTACACAGGGCCGGATAGTCTGGCAGGCAAGCGCATCGCCACCTCCTACCCCGGGCTGCTCAAGCGCTTCTTCGACGAGAAGGGGCTCGGCTTCAAGAGCGTGATGTTGGGTGGCTCGGTGGAGGTGGCCCCCCGCGCGGGACTGGCCGACGCCATCTGCGATCTGGTCTCTACCGGCGCGACCCTGGAGGCCAACGGCCTCAAAGAGGTGGAGGTAATCTACCGCTCCAAGGCTGTGCTGGTACAGGCCCCCAACCCCTTGAATGAGGCCAAGCAGAAGCTCATCGACAAGCTGCTGCCCCGCATCCAGGGGATGCAGCAGGCCCGCGAGAGCAAGTACATCATGCTGCACGCCCCCAAGGACAAGCTCGATGCCATTACCGATCTGCTGCCGGGTGCCGAGCGCCCCACCATAATGCAGCTGGCCGGTGATACCAATCAGGTGGCCCTGCATGTCGTCTCCAGCGAGACCCTGTTCTGGGAAACCATGGAGCAGCTCAAGGCCCTCGGCGCCAGCTCCATCCTGGTGCTGCCCATCGAAAAGATGATGGAATAAGGAAGGGATATCATGCAGACCCTGATCTGGAAGACCCTCTCCCCCGCCCAACAGGCCGACGTGCTGACCCGGCCCGCCCTCAATGACGAGGCGGACATAGGTGCCGTGGTCAAGGAGATCATCGGCGCCGTGCGCAGCCGGGGCGACGACGCCCTGCGGGAACTCGGCCTGCGCTTCGAGCGCGCCCCCCGCGAACAGCTGCGCGTCAGCGAGGACGAAATCGAGGCCGCCTGCGCGCGGCTGGATGACGGCATCAAGGGCGCCATCGAAGCGGCCATCGCCAACATTCGCACCTTCCACGCCGCCCAGGCTCAGCCCGTGGTGCGGGTGGAGACCCAGCCCGGGGTGGTGTGCGAGCTGCGCACCCAGCCCATCAGCCGGGTCGGCCTCTATGTGCCGGGGGGCAGCGCGCCGCTCCCCTCCACCGTGATGATGCTGGCCATTCCGGCAGGCCTGGCCGGTTGCCGCGAGGTGGTGCTCTGCACCCCGTCGCCGGCCAGCGACGAGATACTGTTTGCCGCCCGCGCCTGTGGCGTCGAGAAGGTGTTCGCCATCGGCGGCGCCCAGGCCATCGCCGCCATGGCCTACGGCACCCAGAGCATTCCCAAGGTGGACAAGATCTTCGGCCCGGGCAACGCCTACGTGACGGAAGCCAAGGGGCAGGTCTCCCGGGACTGGCGCGGCGCCGCCATCGACATGCCCGCCGGCCCCTCCGAGGTGCTGGTGATTGCCGACGAGAGCGCCAATCCTGCCTTCGTGGCGGCGGATCTGCTCTCCCAGGCCGAGCACGGCCCAGACAGCCAGGTGGTGCTGGTGACCACCTCGCCGCTGCTGGCAGACGCCATCGCCGGCGAAATAAAAAGCCAGCTGGCCCAGCTCAGCCGCCGCGACATCGCCGCCCAGGCGCTCGGCAGCAGCCTGGTGATCCTCTGCGACAATCTGGACGAGGCCTGCGCCATCTCCAACGCCTATGCGCCGGAGCACCTGATAGTGCAGACCCAAGCGCCTCGCGATCTGCTGGACAGACTCGAGAACGCCGGCTCCATCTTCTTGGGATCCTGGACGCCCGAGTCGGTCGGCGATTACGCCAGCGGCACCAACCACACCCTGCCCACCTACGGCTATGCCCGCACCTGCTCCAGCCTCGGGCTCGCGGATTACCAGCGCCGCTACACGGTGCAGGAGCTGAGTATCGAGGGGATCCAGGGCCTTGGCCCCATAGTCCAGCGCATCGCCGATGCGGAAGGGCTGGATGCCCATAAAAACGCCGTTACCCTCAGATTGAACGCACTTTCAAGCCAGCAGCAGAAGGATTTGTCATGAGCATCGCCAATCTGGCTCGCCGCGTGGTGCGGGCCCTCACCCCCTATCAATCCGCCCGTCGCATCGGTGGTCAGGGTCATGTCTGGCTCAACGCCAACGAGGCGCCGCTGGCCTACCCCTTCACCATCGAGGGCAACCGCCTCAATCGCTACCCCGAGTGCCAGCCGGCCGAGGTGGTCAACGGCTACGCCGCCTACGCCGGGGTCAATCCGAGCCAGGTGCTGGTGAGCCGCGGCGCCGACGAGGCCATAGAGCTGCTGATCCGCACCTTCTGCGAGGCGGGGGAAGATCAGATCCTCATCTGCCCCCCCACCTACGGCATGTACGCCATCAGCGCCGAGACCTGCGGCGTCGGCATCGTCGAGCTGCCGCTCACCGCCAGCCGTCAGCCGGACTGGCCCGCCATCGCGGATCGTCTCTCCGACGTGAAACTGGTGTTCCTCTGCTCCCCCAACAACCCCACCGGGGATCTGGTGGGCCGCAAGGGGCTCATCGCCTTGCTGGAGAAGGCCCGGGAGCGCGCCATCGTGGTGGTGGACGAGGCCTACATCGAGTTCTGCCCGGAAGGCTCAGTGGTGGATCTGCTGGACCAATACCCCAATCTGGTGGTGACTCGCACCCTCTCCAAGGCCTTTGCCCTGGCGGGGATCCGCTGCGGCTTTACCTTGGGCAATCCCGAGGTGATCACCATGCTGGCCAAGGTGATAGCCCCCTACCCCATACCCGAGCCCATCGCCCAGATAGCGGCCCAGGCCCTCTCCCCCATGGGGCTGGCGCTGATGCAGGAGCGGGTGCAGGAGCTCAACAAGCAGAAGGCTCTCATCAAGGCCGAGCTGCTTCGGCTCGGCTGCGTGAAAGAGGTGTTCGAGGACAAGGGCAACTTCGTGCTGGTGCGCTTCACCGATGGCGCAGCCGTCTTTGCCGCCATGAAGGCCGCCGGCATCATATTGCGTGATTTTTCCAGCAAGCCGGGCCTGGACAACAGCATCCGCATCACCATCGGCTATCAGGGGGAGATGGACGCCGTCCTCACCGTGCTGCGCGATCTATCGAACAGCACCCCCTCAGCCAGCAACCCGTCTGCCGCCAGCGTATAAGGAAGTAGCCAGATGAAGACCCCGTTTTTGTTTATCGACCGTGACGGCACCTTGATAGAAGAGCCGGTGACCGACAAACAGGTCGACAGCCTCGCCAAGCTGCGCTTCGAGCCCATGGTGATCCCGGTGCTGCGCGAGCTGCAGGCCGCCGGATACGTGCTGGTGATGGTGACCAACCAGGATGGGCTGGGCACTGCCAGCCTGCCACTGGAAAACTTCCAGCCCCCTCAGGATTTGATGATGCACCTCTTTGAATCCCAAGGGGTAAACTGGGAGCAGGTGCTGATCTGCCCCCACTTCCCCACCGACGGTTGCAGCTGCCGCAAGCCGAACCTCGGGTTGGTGAAGGAGTACCTCGCCTCGGGTCGTATCGACTTTGCCAACTCCTTCGTGATTGGCGACAGACAGACCGATCTGCAGCTTGCCGAGAACATGGGCATCCGCGGCATTCGCTACCAGCCGCAGGATCACGACTGGCTCGCCATCCGTGATCAGCTGCTCTCCAAGGGGCGGGTGGCCGAGGTGGAGCGCTACACCAAGGAGACCCGCATCCAGGTGGCGGTGGACTTGGACAAGAGCGGCGGCAACCAGATTGCCACCGGCATCGGCTTCTTCGATCACATGCTGGATCAGATAGCCACTCACGCCGGGTTCCGCCTCAAGCTGAAGGTCAGCGGCGATCTGCACATCGACGATCACCACACGGTGGAAGATGTGGGGCTGGCCCTGGGTCAGGCCCTGCGTCAGGCCCTTGGCAACAAGCGCGGCATAGGTCGCTTCGGCTTCGTGCTGGCGATGGACGAGGTACAGGCTGTGATCGATGGCCGCCCGCGCCATACCACCGATACCCCCTCCCTCACCGAGCTGGACGTGGCCACGGCGCTGGACTTGAGCGGCCGCCCCTACTTCGTGTTCGACTGCCCGAGCGGCTTTGGCCGCGACAGCGTGGGGGAGATGGCCACCGAGATGGTGCCCCACTTCTTCCGCTCCCTCTCGGACGCCATGGCCATCACCCTGCAGATGAAGGTGGGCAGCGGCAACACCCACCACCAGGTGGAGGCGCTGTTCAAGGGCTTTGGCCGCGCCCTGCGCCAGGCCATCCGGGTGGAAGGGAGCGAACTCCCCTCCAGCAAGGGGGTGCTGTGATGGGTTTGAGTAAGCAAAACCTCGTCATCATCGATACCGGCTGTGCGAACCTCGCCTCGGTGCGGATGGCGTTCGAACGTCTCGGCGTGCAGCCGCAGGTCTCCTGCCAGGCCGCCGACATAGAGCAGGCAGACAAGCTGATCCTGCCCGGGGTGGGCACTGCGGTGGCCGCCATGAAAAACCTCAACGAACGGGGGCTGGTGCCCCTTATTCGCGCCGCCAAGCAACCTCTGCTGGGCTTTTGCCTCGGCATGCAGATGCTGGCACAGGCCTCCGAGGAGACCATGAGTGGCAGTGACGGATCGGATGAGGGCTTGATCGAGGGCCTCGGCATAGTGCCTGGCAGGATCCGGCTGATGGAGGTGGGCAATCTGCGCCTGCCCCACATGGGCTGGAACCAGATTGAGCACGATGAGACCCACCCGTTGCTGAGAGGGATCCGAAGCGGCAGCTACTTCTACTTCGTCCACTCCTACGCCCTGGAGGTGACAGAGGCGACCCTCGCTACCTGCGACTATGGCCATCCCTTCACCGCCATCGTCGGCCGTGACAACTTCTTCGGCGCCCAATTCCACCCGGAGCGATCCGGCTCGGCCGGTGCCCGTTTACTGCAAAACTTTCTGGAGCTGTAACAAGGATGATCATTCCCGCAATTGACCTCATCAATGGCCAGGTAGTCCGACTCTATCAGGGGGACTACGGCCAGAAGACCGCATACAGCAGCAGCCCTCAGGCCTGCTTCGACGACTATGTTGCCCAGGGGGCGGAGCAGTTGCACCTGGTGGATCTGGACGGAGCCAAGGATGCAAAAGCGCGCCAGCTCGCCCTCATCACCGAGCTGCTCGCCGTAACCCAGGCGCCGGTACAGGTCGGCGGCGGGGTGCGCAGCGAGCAGGACGTGGCAGATCTGCTGGCCGCCGGCGCCAACCGGGTAGTGGTCGGCTCCACCGCCGTCAAGTCCCCGGATCTGGTGGCTAGCTGGATGGAAAAATACGGCCCCGAGCGCATAGTGCTGGCGCTGGACGTCAATATCGATGCCCAGGGCAATCGCCAGATTGCGGTGGCAGGTTGGCAGGAGAACAGCGGTGTGAGCCTTGAGGCGCTGATCGAACGCTTCCTCCCCGCCGGGCTCAAGCACGTGCTCTGCACCGACATCAGCCGGGACGGGACCCTCTCGGGCAGCAACGTCGAGCTCTACCGGGATCTCTGCGCCCGTTACCCCAGCGTGGCGTTTCAGGCCTCAGGCGGCATCGGCGGTCTGGCCGACATAGAGGCGCTCAAGGACACAGGGGTCAAGGGGGTCATCCTCGGCCGCGCCCTGCTGGAGGGCAAGTTCGACGTGAAGCAGGCCATCGCCTGCTGGGGTGAATGACCACGGGATCACCCGGTGATCCCTAAGGTGCCTGTCCGGCCATCAGCGTCGGAGCAGGCACCTCTTCTTCTGGGGGCGCAGCGGCAAGCCCTTATAATCTGGAAGCAATTGACTCTATACTCGGACTCATCGAGATAACGTCACGGAAGGCTTATGTTCACATCTCACTGTGCCACCATCCTCATCGTCGATGACTCTCCCGAGAACCTGATGGTGCTGACCGAATTGCTCTCACCCACCTATAGGGTGCTCGCCGCCCAGAGCGGGGAGAAGTGCCTGCGCATTGCCAGTGGCAAGACGAGACCGGATCTCATCCTGCTGGACGTGATGATGCCCGGCATGGACGGCTATGAGGTTCTCAAGCATCTGCGCACCAACCCCGACACCCACCGCATTCCCGTGGTACTGCTTACCGCCCTTGCCGATCCCCAAAGCGAGGAGTTCGGCCTGTCGCTCGGGGCCGTCGACTACATCACCAAACCCATCAAGCCTGTCATCGTCCAGGCGCGCGTGCGCACCCAGCTGGAGGCCAAGCAGGCCCGGGATGGTCTGCACGATCACAATGCGGCCCTGGAGGCCGAGGTGGCGCGCCGGATGACCGAAAACGATCTGATCCAGCAGGTCTCCATCCGGGCGCTGGCCCATCTGGCGGAGATCCGCGATCCCGAGACCGGCAATCACATCCTGCGCACCCAGGCCTATGTACGGCTGCTGGCGAGCGCACTTGCCGGTCACCCCCGCTTTGCCGAGACACTGTCGCCGGATTACATCGATCTGCTGAGCCGCTCCGCCCCTCTGCACGACATCGGCAAGGTCGGCATTCCCGACCATATTCTGCTCAAGCCGGGCAAGCTGACCCCCGAGGAGTGGCAGATCATGCGCACCCACGCCAAGCTCGGCAGCGATGCCATCGAGGAGGCCGAGCGGGATATGGAACAGCCATTGGCCTTCCTCACCCTGGCCAAGGAGATAGCTCACTGGCACCACGAGAAGTGGGACGGCAGCGGCTACCCGGACGGCCTCTGCGGCGATGCCATTCCCCTCTCGGCCAGGTTGATGGCGCTGGCGGATGTGTTTGACGCCCTCATCAGCGTCCGGGTCTACAAACCAGCCATGTCCTATGAGGAGGCGCGCACCCTGATCCTCTCCGGCAGCGGCCAGCATTTTGACCCGGACGTGGTGGCGGCCTTCGATAGCCATTTCGAACAGTTCGTCACCATAGCCGAGCGTTATCAGGATGACGCCGAGGTCGCCCATGGCTGAACAGCCTCCCCTGACCCGAGCCCATGTGCTCAACGTGGTGCTCACCTATGCCGCCGTGGCGAGTCTGTGGATCCTGCTCTCGGACAAGGCGGTGGAGTGGCTCTTCAGCACCCCGGCCCAGTTCGCCCTGGCCAGCACCATCAAGGGCTGGCTGTTTATCCTCATCACAGCGCTCATGCTCTATACCATGCTGCGCCGCCGCATCAATCAATCCACGGCAAGCCCCCGGCTCTCCGGGCGCCAGTGGCTGCCCATACTGCTGCTCAACAGCCTCATTCTGGCCCTGACTGCCATGGCCATCGCCCAGAATATCGGGCTGACCAGGGACAAGGAGGTCGCCCGGCTCGAAACCATCGCCGATCTCAAGAGCCGACGCATCACAGAGTGGCTGGGCAATCGGGAGCAGGATCTGCGCCAGATCATCGACAACCCACGCTATGGGGATCTCTCACCTTCCGGGCAGAGGGCCAAGCCGTCCGATGAACAGACACATCGACTGATGCAACTGGTGGAGTTCATCTCGGTGCAGGGATTCGATGGCGCGGCCCTCTTCGATCCGGCTGGCCAGCCCCTGTGGCAGACCCCGGGGGCGGGCGTCATGAACGCCACATTGCGCGATGCCCTGGCCCGGGTGACCGCGGGCAAGGTGCTCAGGGTCGGACCCTATCTGGATGAGCTGGGCCAGCCCAGGCTCGACTTCGTGGCGCCTCTGACCACGGCGGTAGGGCCGGCGCCCGTCATAGTGCTGCAGATAAGCGGCAGCCACTGGATAAACCAGATCCTCAAACCCTGGCCCATCCCCGACAGCAGTGGTGAAGCCACGCTGTTTCGCCAGCGCGCAGATCAGGTGCAGTATCTGAGCGACCTACGTTACCGCCCCGACTCGGCCCTGCGCCTGCACCTTCCGCTCCATCACGACACCTTGCTGGCGGCCCAGTATCTGCGTCTGGATGCCGGGCAACGAGGGCCCAGGGTGCTCTCTGGCAAGGATTATCGCGACATCGCGGCCTTTGGCGTCGTCTATCCGGTCGAGGGCACTGACTGGTATCTGCTGGCCAAGATAGACAAGGCCGAGCTCAACCAGGCCAGCTTCAAGGAGAGCATCTGGATTGGTCTCATCAGCCTGCTGGTGCTCTTCGTCACCAACGCTGGCATCATATTGCTGCGCCAGCACACCCGACTGCTGATGACCGAACAGGTCCGCCACTCCCAGGCACAACGGCTGCAGGCGTTGCAACTGCTCTCCGCCATCGCCGACAGCTCGGAGGATGCCATCTTCGCCAAGGACAAGGAGGGCAGATACATACTGTTCAATCGCGCCGCCAGCCAGTTCGTGGGCAAACCGGCCGCCGAGATGCTGGGCCAGGATGACATGGCCATCTTCCCCCCCGATCAGGCCCGGATGCTGATGGCCGCCGGCCGCCAGGTGATAGAAAACAATCGGGTACAAACCGAGGAGGAGTATCTCACCCTGCCCTGCGGCGATCGGGTATTCCTCGCCACCAAGGGGCCGCTGCAGGATAACGACGGTCAGGTGATCGGCATCTTCGGTATCTCCCGCGACATCACGGGCTTCAAGCGTGCCGAGGCAGATTTGCGGGAGCGGGAGGGACTGTTTCGCGCCCTGGTGGAGCAATCCCTCGCCGGCATCTACATCATCCAGCAGGGCAGACTCTGCTACATCAACCCCTGTTTTGCCCACCTGTTTGGCTATGACTCCCCCGGCGCCCTGCTTGGCGTCGGCCCACTGCACGCCTTGGCAAGCCCGGAGGACAGCGAACGGGTGGCCGAGCTGGTGCTGCGCTGCGAGCAGGAGGGTGGCGACATCCATGCCCGCTTCAGCGCCCTGCACCACGGCAGCCAGGCCCTGGAGGTGGAGCTGTACGGGCGGCGTGTCGACTATCGCGGCCAGCCCGCCGTGCTCGGGCTCTTGCTCGATGTCACAGAACGGGAGCAGGTCGAGCAGGCTCTGACCCGCCAGGCCATGGAGCTGCGCCAGCAAAACGAGGAGCTGGAGCGTTTCAACAAGGTGATGGTGGACAGGGAGCTCGCCATGCTGACCCTCAAGCACCAGATCAATGAGCTCTCACGCCAGCTCGGGCTACCGTCGCCCTACCCCCAGGCCCCCATGCCGCCGGAGGAGCACCCATGATGAACCGACCGCAACTGTGGCACGTCCGCCCAGCCACCCAGCGCTGGGGCGTCTGCCTGCTGGCCCTGCTGCTGCCCGTCCTGATGCTGCAGATCCGGGTCCAGCTGCCCATCGCCTTTGGCGAGCGGCCGTTGCTGGTGCTCTTCATGCTGCCCATCATCATCTGCGCCCTGCTGGGGGGCTTGCTGCCAGGCCTGCTCTGCACCCTGATCACTGCCCTGGTCACCACCTATTTCCTGCTGCCCCCGATCCATGAGCTGACAGTGGCGGCCGGTCAGGATCTGGTGCAGTGGGGACTCCTGATCGCCAACGGCGTGCTCGTCAGCCTGCTCAGCGCCGCCATCCACCACTCCCGCGCCCGGGAGATCCAGCGCTGGCAGGAACTGATCAGCACCCAATCCCGCCTGCAACAGAGCGAAAACCGCTTCCAGGTCACCTTCGAGCAGGCGGCGGTCGGCATCGCCCTGGTCGCCCCCGACGGGGGCTGGCTGAGGGTCAATCAGCGCCTGTGCGACATGCTGGGCTACAGTGCCGATGAGCTAATGGGCATGAGCTTCCAGCAGATCACCCACCCGGACGATCTCTTCATCGATCAGCACTATGTCACCAGGATGCTGGCAGGGGAGCTGCCCCACTACACCCTGGAGAAACGCTATCTGCGCAAAGGGGGCGAGATCATCTGGACGACACTGACGGTGGCCCTGGTCAGGGATCTCGAGGGAGAGCCCGATTACTTCATCTCCATCATCGAGGACAATCAGCAGAACAAGGAGACCGAAGAGGCCCTGCGCCGCAACGAGGGGATACTGCGAGAATCCCAGCGGCTGGCCAAGATCGGCAACTGGCGCTGGCGTGTCAGTGACGACAGCCACTTCTGGTCCCCGGAGATCTACCGTATCTATGGCCGTGATCCCGCCCTCCCACCTGCCGTCTATCCCGAGGTGAAAAAGTACTTCACCCAGGAGGGCTGGCACACCATTGCCAAGGCCGTCGAGCGCTGCCTGCACAACGGGCAACCCTATGAATGCGATGCCGGCGTCATCAACGAGCAGGGGAACCCCGTCTGGGTCACCGCCCGTGGGGCCGCCTTGCGGGACGGGGACGGCAAGGTAGTCGAGCTCTATGGCACTGTGCAGGACATCACGGAGCGCAAGCTGACCGAGCAGCAGTTGCTGCACAATCAGCAGACGGCCCTCGATACCCAGCGCCGCGCCCGCCTGGCGGCACTGAACCTGATGGACGATGCCATCAGTGCCAGGGTCCGAGCCGAGTCCATCAGCAGCGCCCTGCGCGAGAGCGAGCAACGGTTGCTGATGGCTCAGGAGGGGGCTCACGTCGGGATCTGGGAGTGGGACATGGTCAGTGATCGCCTCTTTTTCTCCCCGGAATGCGCCCGCCTCTATGGCCGCACCGCCGAGCAACTCGGGACGTTTCACGCCTGGCAGGCTTGCCTGCACCCGGACGACAGGCCCCGTGTCGACCCCTTGCTGGCCGAGCTGTCGGCCAGCGACAAGCCCTTCGAGATAGAATTCCGGATCCTGCTGCCAGACGGTGACATGCGCTGGCTGGTGAGCAAGGGCAGCGTCTATCGGGATGCCCGCCAGCGTCCGCTGCGCCTGCTCGGCATCCATCTTGACATCACCGAGCGCAAGCAGGCCGAGCAGCAGTTGCGCCAACTCTCCCTGGCCTTGGAGCAGAGCCCGGATGGTGTCTTCATCACGGATACCCAGGCGCGCATCGAGTATGTCAACGCGGCCTTTCTGGCCATCAGTGGCTACCGGCAGGACGAGGTCATCGGCCAGACCCCCGCCCTGCTGCGCTCCGGCCTCACCCCCAGGGCGACCTATATCGCCCTGCGGGATGCGATTAATCAGGGTCAACGCTGGCATGGAGAGTTCATCAACCGGCGCAAAGACGGCTCCCACTATCAGGTGCTGGCCACTGTCTCCCCCATCCGCCAGGAGAGCGGGATCGTGACCCACTATGTGGCGGTACAAGCCGACATCACCGAGAAGAAGCAGCTTGGCGAGGAGCTTGATCAGTATCGCTACCACCTGGAGGAGATGGTCGATGAGCGCACTCTGCAACTGGCCCAGGCCCATCAGAGAGCCGAGAGCGCCAACCGCGCCAAGAGCGCCTTCCTGGCCAACATGAGTCACGAGATCCGCACCCCCATGAACGCCATCCTGGGGCTGACCTACCTGCTCAAACGCGACACCCCGGACAGCACCCAGCATGAGCGGCTGGAGAAGATCGATCACGCCGCCCAGCACCTGCTCACCATCATTAATGACATCCTGGATCTCTCCAAGATCGATGCGGGAAAGATGGCGCTCGAGCAGGGCGACTTCTCCCTCACCGCCATGCTGGACAACGTCAGCGCCCTGGTGAGCGAGCAGGCCCGCGCCAAGGGGCTCACCATCATGGTCGATATGGGAGACTCGCCCACCTGGGTCCATGGCGACATTACCCGCCTACGCCAGGCACTGCTCAACTATGCAGCCAATGCCATCAAGTTCACCGAACAGGGGGCGGTCACCCTGCGGGTGCGGGTGGCGCGTCCACTCGCCAGCGGTTACCTGCTGCGCTTCGAGGTGGAGGACACCGGTATCGGTATCAGTCCGGAGCAGCGCGAGAAGCTGTTCCAGGCGTTCGAGCAGGCCGATGTCTCCACCACCCGCAAATACGGCGGCACCGGCCTCGGGCTCGCCATCACCAGCCGGCTCGCCGCCCTGATGGGGGGGGAGGCTGGCGTCAGCAGCACCCTTGGCCAGGGGAGCTGTTTCTGGTTTACCGCCGCGCTCTCGGCAGGTCAGGGGGAAGTGCCGCAGCCGAGCCCGCTCGTGCAGAGCGTGACGCAGACCTACTTCCCTCACCACGCCCGGGTACTGCTGGTGGAAGACAACGCCATCAACCGCGAAGTGGTGCTGGAGCTGCTTTGCAACAGCGGCCTCGTCATCGAGACCGCCGTCAATGGCCAGGAGGCGCTGGAGCGCGTCCGCCAGCACGCCTTCGATCTCATCCTGATGGACATACAGATGCCGGTGATGGATGGTTACGATGCCACGCGCGCCATCCGCACCCTGCCCGGCCGGGAGCTGCTTCCTATCCTCGCCCTGACGGCGAGTGCCTTTGAGGAAGACCGAAAGGCATGTGAATCTGCCGGCATGAACGATTTCATCGCCAAACCCGTCACCCCTGCCAAGTTGTTTGAGGCGCTGCAGCGCTGGCTGCCGAGCAACGGGATGGTGGAGCCCGAGCATCAGCCGCTGTCCCACGACATGCAGGCAGGCCCCCTCGCCCACCTGCAGGGCTTCCACGGGCTGGACCTGCAGCAAGGGCTGACGGCACTGCAGGGCAATAAGGACAAATACATCGCCTTGCTGCGCTACTTCGCCAGCGAGCATGGCCAGGACATGACCCTGCTCGGCCACCACCTGCAAACGGGGGATAAAACGAGCGCTACCCGGCTGGTTCACACCCTGCGCGGGGTCGCGAGCACCCTTGGGATGGTGGATCTCGCGCAGCAATGCCTGCAGCTGGAGCAAACGCTCGCGGGGGATGACCCTGAGCCGACCGCCTTGATGGCGGCCATTGACGGGGCCTTGACTGCCCTGCACGACCGGTTGGGAGAGGAGGTGCCCGCCCACGCGGCGGAGCTCATCCCCCTTGGCAGCCAGTGGCAACGGGCGCTGCGCCACCAGATGGAGGCATTGCTGGTGCAAAGCGATACCGCCGTGATCCCGCTGTTCGAGCAGTATGCCGCCCCCTTGCGGCTCATGCTCGGGCCACGCAGCGAGACCCTGGCCAGGCAGTTGAAGACATTTGACTTCGACGGCGCCCTGCTCACCCTTCGCCAATGCGAGGGCGCATATGAGCCCCAAGCTGAGGCCGCGCCCTCCCTCCCCGATGGCCCTTCGCTGCCCCCGGGCCCGGTGAAGGGAGACAAAGGGTTGAATCACTGAATAAAGTCATGCATATAGTGTTGGTTCCCCCGGGGCCGCGCCGCCCGATGAGCGCGCCGTTTCCCGCTCAGGATCCTGCAGTGAAAGCATGCCAACCGCTTTTCCGTTCGCCGCCAGATCCTGCATCACCGGCAGAACGATGTTTTTTTAACTGTGCTTTACATGGAGCAATGAGCATGTTGTCAAAGCGTATTATCCCCTGCCTCGACGTCAAAGATGGCGTTGTGGTCAAGGGCGTGCAGTTTCGCAACCACGAGGTGATGGGCGGCATAGTTGAGCTGGCCCGCCGCTACGCCGAGGAGGGTGCCGACGAGCTGGTGTTCTATGACATCACCGCATCGAGCGACGCCCGTGTGGTAGACAAGAGCTGGGTGAGCCGGGTGGCCGAGGTCATCGACATCCCCTTCTGCGTCGCCGGCGGCATCAAGAGCGTGGAGGATGCCCGCCAGATCCTGGAGTTTGGTGCCGACAAGGTCTCCATCAACTCCCCGGCCCTGGCCGATCCCACCCTGATCACCCGACTGGCGGAGCGCTTCGGCGTGCAGTGCGTGGTGGTGGGCATCGACTCCTACTTCGATGCGGCGAGCGGCCAGTATCAGGTCAAGCAGTTCACCGGTGACGAGAGCCGCACCCGCACCACCAGCTGGACCACCCTGGAGTGGGTCAAGGAGGTGCAAAAGCGCGGCGCTGGCGAAATCGTGCTGAACGTGATGAACCAGGACGGCATGCGCCAGGGCTATGATCTCGAGCAGCTCAAGCTGGTACGAGCCGTCTGCAAGGTGCCGCTGATTGCCTCCGGTGGCGCTGGCACCATGGCACATTTCCTCGATGCTTTTACCCAGGCCGACGTGGACGGGGCCCTGGCGGCCTCCGTATTCCACAAGGGCCTTATCCCCATTCCCGAATTGAAACGCTGGCTGAAAAACGAAGGAGTCGCCATCCGTGAATAATCCCTTGATTGATCCCACCCTCATCGACCGCCTCGATTGGGCAAAATGTGACGGCATGATCCCCGCCATCGTCCAGCATGCCGTGAGCGGCGAGGTGCTGATGCAGGGCTTCATGACCCGCGAAGCCCTGGAGAAGACCCAGGCCACCGGCCAGGTCACCTTCTTCAGTCGCAGCAAGCAGCGCCTCTGGACCAAGGGTGAGAGCTCGGGCCATGTGCTCAAACTCGTGGCCATCAGCACCGACTGCGATCAGGACTCCTTGCTGGTCGCCGCCGATCCGGTCGGCCCCACCTGCCACCTGGGCACCCCTTCCTGCTTCGACGGTCACCCGCTGCCGCCGCTCGGCTTCCTCGCCGAGCTCGAGCAGATCCTGGCCTCGCGCAAGGGGGCGGACCCGGCTACCAGCTACACCGCCAGCCTCTACGGCAAGGGTACCAAGCGCATCGCCCAGAAGGTGGGTGAAGAGGGGGTGGAAGTAGCCCTGGCCGCCATGGCGAAAGACAGAGAAGAGCTCATCAACGAATCCGCTGACCTGCTCTACCACCTGACGGTGCTGCTGCAAAACGAGGGGCTGGGTCTGAAGGATGTGGTGCAACGCCTCCATGAGCGCCACAACAAGTAGTCTTTGTAATTAGACAAAACGGGCCCTGATGGGCCCGTTTTTTATGCACCAGCGTCACCCCCCTCCTCGTGGGAGGATCAACGCCTTTCAAGCCTATTTCTCGGGGATTAGCTCCGTTCCCCTGATCGGGCCGGAATACCAAGGCTGGCCTCCCCCCTGAACAGGGAGTCGCTCATCCCAGGGCCGGCGGCGATAATGGCGAACCCCCTTCACCTCCCCAGGCGCTATGAACAAATTTCAGGTTTTCTCCACCCCGGAGGCGCCCGCCGCCTTCACCTTGCTCGACATGGCGTCGGCCAGCTTCCTGGCAGACAAGGCCGTTTTGCTGGCGCAGGGGTTCGAGGTCATAGGCGAACCCATACTGGCCCCTGATGCCCGCTAAGCGGCCGAATCCCATCAGCTCAACATGGCCGATCCCAGCCGCCCCTATGGCGGCCCCAGCACCATAAGCCTCTTCGCTTATACCCTGCTTAATGCCCCCCGGCTGTTTGGCAAGGGCAAACCACCAAGGCGCTGACTGAAGCCGACCTGAATAAAGGCCCCTTGGGATGTCGCAAATGGGGCCTGTCCGGCGGGAAAGCCCCCATGGATAATGCAGGGGCACAGTTCACCCCCAGAGGCCCTATGAGCAAATACCAGTTCTTCCGTCAGGGACAGGATCCCGCCAGCGTCACCTTCTTGCTGATGTCTTCCCCCTCTTTTTTACCTGAAAAGTCACAGCTGCTGGAGCAGGGCTTCGAGGTGGTGGGGGATTATATCGATGCAGCCAACGAGAAAGAGGCGCTCGACAAGTTCAAGAGCGGCATGATAGAGCCGCTCGCTGAGTACACCAAGGCCAGTGAAGCAGGGGGACTTTACTACTTCATCACCGGCCTGTGGGAGGCACTGCACAAACGTATCAGGGGCGCCAATCCTCCCCGCTGATAGGCTAGGGTATGACAGACCCGCCATCTCTTCCCCAGCAAACAGTGAGCCTGTTGAACTTGCAACAGGCCTTCGCAGAACGAAAGGCCGGGCCCTGCAAGACGTGGTGCAACGCCCTCATGAGCGGCATCACAAATGATCGGTGTATTGATATCCGACGGCTCACCCGGCTTGCCTCGACCAGTTAAAGGGGTGAGTTTTTGCGATATTAAAAATAAACAAGAGGGAGGCGTTATTCCTCCCTTTTAAATCCGAGCAAGACCTTACAGTCAAATAATGGTTCTGCCCGGGATGATTGCTCCGCATGATTAAAAAAATATTCACGGCACAAGCCATTGACTGGCATTTGGCTTTCAATCAAACAGCTCGAATCCAAAACCATCCAGCAAGTGGATTGCCTCAAGTCGTGTGAATTTAGTCCCTTTCAGGTGATTGTCCCGCACATCGATACGGTAATTTGTCGCCTCCCTGAAATCAGTACCGTTCAGGTTGGTATTGCCGAACATGCTTTCAGTAAAATCCGAGTATGAGAAGTCGGATTTGCTGAAGTCGCCACCTCTGAAGTCCGCTGCCCTTACCTTGCACTCCTCCATGATCATCCCAGGTAATTTAAGACCAAAGAACGAGGAGTCATTTAATATAGATTTTTTGAACATGAGCTGACCAGGCACCACAAATCGTGACCACTCGGCTTTAGTCCAGTCAACCCCGATAATTTTACACTCTTCGTAAAGCACGGCTAAAAATCGGCTGCTATCAACGCGGAGGTTGCTCAGATCTGAATTTTTGAAGACGCAGTCAACGAACTTGCAACGTTGAAAATGGGCACCATTGAAGGAGCAATTAACAAAGACACAGTCTTCAAATACTTTTGCGTAGATATGGGTGTCGGCAAACTTGAGACCATTGAACTCTTCTTGGTAATACTCGGCGATGCCGTCATCTATTCTATCTTTCATATTGAGCCTTATTGCGATAATTCTGTCATTCACGCTCTGTCTTCATTGAGTGCTGCTTGCAGTTTTTCGAGAAACCTGCCGATATGAATGCCATCAACAAAGGAGTGATGCACCTGCACGGAAAAAGGCAGCATGACACGACTCTCTCTCTCGGAATACTTTCCCCAATTGAAAAGAGGGATGGCGTTCTCTTTGTCTCCGGAGAATGTATGAGACAGTTGCGTATATGAGAACCAAGGTAGCGGTGAAAATTGAAAAACATTGCCTCCCGCTGGCGCTGTAAAATACGCCTGTTGTGCAAGCGCGGCCTGCTGCGCCGCCAACACATAGGCCTGCAGCGTATCCGTCAATGGGGCGTCAACAACCTTGAATAACTCTGTTTCCTTGTCAAGGTAAGTAAACACAGTATTGATTTGATCGTATAGCACCACGCGCCCATCCAAGAATCGGTAGCGAAATGCCTCTATTTCATTTGCACACCTGGCCGTGACGAATATCATGGCAAAGGTGAATGATGTCTCCAGCTTGCGAATTTTGTTTATAAATTTCGTCACATCCAGCTCAACGGTAACGCCATAGAGTGGATTGCTGAAATTCTTGAAAATATTGCAATGGAGTGCACGCTCCCACTTGGTTTCATCAACCAGGAGATAGTTTGACACAGCGAAACCGCCTGTTTTAAATGGGTTTAAAAAAGCTTCACATCAAAAGCTGGTGATATCAATATTGCTTAAAGCAGCAATCCAATCTCAATAAATCGTTATCAGGCTGGCTTGCCATCGATCAAGAGCTGTATCGCTGCGCCATAATGCTCGGCAATAATATCGATTGGCGTTGCCAGCAGTGTTTCGTGCTGAATAACGGCCAATGAATTGATAAGCCCCCCCGTCTGGGCAGAAATAAGGTGTGCTCTCAACTCAGCATCCTGCCCCGGCAAACGTTGAGCAAGTTTCTCAACGAATCGAGTTCTAACGACATCCTGTAAACGGGTTCTTATGGTCTCGCTGTCAGAGGCCTGAACTAACGACACATAGGAACTCATTTTATTTTTGATATCGCCGGAGATCAGCTCAAGAACGATACGGTATCCCATGCCATCCAATGAACCTGTGAGTGCTTTTTCACAAAAGTCGCTGATGGCCAGCGCTTCGAGAAAAAGCTCCTCCTTGGAGCCGAAATAGCGGATGAGCAATGCGGGATCGACCCCGACTTCCTTTGCGATGGCCCTGAGCGACGTCGCTCTGTAGCCGGTTGAAGAGAAAAGTTGTCGGGCAACATCCAGGATCAAGGCTTTGGTTGTGTCAGCACCACTCAATTTCACCACCCCCTCGGTAACAGCATCCTTGATCATATTTCCTTCCCTTTCCAAGTCGTCATGAGGAGCGATTTTAGGTTTGTCCCCCATGCAAGTCAACGGCGTTGACATGCATTATTCAACACCGTTGACCTGGACTGTCCCGCGACACATCCACATGACCACAGGAGATGAACTGCCCTCAGATGCCCGTCCGCATCCCCTTCGACGGGATCACTCCAGCTGCTGGCGCAACATGAACTTTTGCACCTTGCCGGTGGAGGTCTTGGGCAGGGGGGTGAAGATGATGCGCTTGGGGGCCTTGAAGTGGGCCATCTGCTCGCGGCAGAAGGCGATCAGCTCCGCCTGGCTGAGCACACGGCCCTCCTTGAGCTTCACGAAGGCGCAGGGCACCTCCCCCCACTTCTCGTCCGCCATGGCGATCACCGCGGCCTCGTCCACGTCCGGGTGGCGATAGAGCACGTCCTCCACCTCCAGGCTGGAGATGTTCTCCCCGCCCGAGATGATGATGTCCTTGGATCTGTCCTTGATCTCCACGTAACCATCCGGGTGCCAGACCGCCAGATCCCCGCTTCGAAACCAGCCCTCCGCCATCGCCTCTTCACTCGCCGCCGGGTTCTTGAGATAGCCCTTCATGACGATGTTGCCGCGCAAGAAGATCTCCCCCAGGGTCTTGCCATCCCGGGGCACCGGCTCGCCGCTGACGGGGTTGGCCACCCGCATCTCCCCCTGCAGCGGCGAGGCCACCCCCTGGCGCGCCTTGAGCCGCGAGAGCGCCGTGGCATCCTGTCCCTGCCAGCTTCGCTGGGGCTCGCACACCACGCAGGGGCCATAGGTTTCGGTGAGGCCATAGACGTGGGTCACGGCGATCCCCATGGCCTCCATGCCGGCGATCACGGTGGCGGGCGGCGCCGCTCCCGCCGTCATCGCCTTGATGGGATGACTGAGCCCCAGTTTCAAGGCCGGATCGGCGTTGTTGAGCATGTTGAGGACGATGGGGGCGGCGCAAAAGTGGCTTACCCTGTGTTCGTGCAGCGCCTCATAGATGGCGCCCGCCTGCACATGGCGCAGGCAGACGCTCACCCCGGCGGTCGCCGCCAGAGTCCAGGGGAAGCACCAGCCGTTGCAGTGGAACATCGGCAGGGTCCACAGATAGACGGGGTGCTTGGGCAGCTCCCAGGAGAGCACGTTGTTGATGGCATTGAGATGGGCGCCGCGATGGTGATAGACCACCCCCTTGGGGTTGCCCGTGGTGCCCGAGGTGTAGTTGAGCGAAATCGCCTGCCACTCGTCCGCCGGCAGCCAGCCTGGCTCCTGCTCATCCCCTGTGGCGACCAAGGCCTCGTAGGTCAGCTCGCCGACCAGTTCCCCCTCCAGATAGGTTGGATCGTCGATGGCGATCACCAGAGGCTGGCTGTCGATGAGAGAGAGCGCCTTGCGCACCACGGCGCCAAACTCCCTGTCCACCAGCACCACCCTGCTCTGGGCATGCTGGAAGATGAAGGCCATGGACTCGGCATCGAGCCGGGTGTTGATGGTGTTGAGCACGGCGCCGCTCATGGGCACGCCGAAGTGAGCCTCGAACATGGCCGGCACATTGGGCGCGACGACAGAGACGGTATCCCCCTCACCGATGCCGCGGCGGCGCAGGGCCGAGGCGAGCCGGCGGCATCGCACCTCGGTCTGGGCCCAGCTCTGGCGCAAGGGACCGTGGATCAGCGCCGGGTAGTCGGGGTAGACCCGAGCCGCCCGGGCCAGAAAGCTCAAGGGGGTCAGGGCCTCGAAATTGGCAGCGGTTTTCTCAAGACCTGTCTCGTAGATGTTCTGGCTTGTCATCGGGTTCCTTCCTCATCGGGGTGCAAAGCGGCGGTGCAGCCGTGAACGCGCCCTGGCATCGTGCCGGCGGCGGCTTTCTGGTACTGAGTGCAAGGGTATCAAGGGGCTCTGGGGGCAGGTATTAGCAAAACGTCTTAGGCAGGCCCGACCCCACGGCTGCTGGTCTGCGCCCTCAGACCGCCCTCTCTTTTGTCGCCAAACACAGACGCCTTTTTGCCGCGGTCATTTTTTGCGCAGTCAGGCCTTGTCGCAGACCGGGACCCCTTTGCTTGAGTGGGGGCAGCAAAATGACAAGAATGTTCACAGGCCCCGAGAGCGGGCAATCACAGTAGACAGGAGTTAAAGAGATGAACAAATCCATGTTGGCAGGTGTCGGGATCGGTATTGCCTCTGCGCTGGCATTGTCGGCGGCAGCCAGCGGATCCCTGTTTTCATCAGAGCCCCAGTTTGCCGAGGTGCTGGCCAGCAAACCGGTGACCGAAACCATCAAGACGCCGCGCCAGGAGTGTCGCAACGTCACCGTCACCCACCGCAAGCCGGTGCAGGATGAGCACAAGATCCTGGGCACAGTGGTCGGCGCGGCCCTCGGGGGCGTGGTGGGCCACCAGTTCGGTGGCGGCAGCGGCAAGAAGGTCGCCACCGCGGCGGGGGCCGTCGCCGGCGGCTATGCGGGCAACCAGGTGCAGGGCAACATGCAGGCGGGGGACACCTACACCACCACGGAGCAGCGCTGCAAGACGGTACAGGATAGCAGCACCCGCACCCTGGGCTATGACGTCACCTACCGCCTCGCCGGTCAGGAAGGGGTGATCCGCATGGAGAAACAACCCGGCCCCACCATCCCGGTCAAGGATGGCAAGCTGGTACTGAGCAACGCGCAGGGTTGATACTCCGTTAGGAGCGCCCTGCCATGGAGAAGGCCCACCCGACGAGGTGGGCTTTTTTCATGGCGAAGAGATGCCCGCATCTCTGCGTTGCCAGGCAGGCCGCAGTACCGGCCGACAAAAAGGGGCCCGCGGGCCCCTTGTGTTATGCATCTTGGTACTGACGCTCATCAGTGGCGCCCGAAGGGCCACCAGGGCTTGTCGTTGTCCTGAATGTCGACCCGGGTCTGCTGAACTGTGCCCGGCTGGGCCCCTTTCAGCTTCTCGAGGTTGACGCTGAACTGCTCGGTGGACTCCACGAACCAGTCATCCAGGATCAGCACCTTGACCGACTTGCTGCCACCTTCACCGGCGGCCCAGCTCACCGACTGGCCGAACCAGGGCAGGAAATCCAGCCCCCAGCGCGCCGTGATCCCCTCAAGGCCCAACTGGGCGCGGGCCGGCTTGCTGAGATCGCCGCTGCGTACCACAGGGATCTCGGCAAACCACTGCCCCTCGTTCACCGTCAGGCTGGTCTGGGCCAGGGAGATGGTGGACGGTGCCAGCTTGTCCTTGATGGTCACCAGGGTCTGGTGCTGCTCCCCCAGCGCCGCGCCGCTCGGGTCAAACAGCTCCAGGGTGAAGGTCTCATCCCCCTCGTGCAGGGTGTCGCTCTTCACCGGGATCTGGATGGTCTGGCTGTCGCTCTGGCCCGCCGCCCAGTTCAGAGTACCGGTGAGGGGTGCCACGTCGTTGGCATCGGCGCTGCCAAAGGCGATGCGATAGCTGACGCTGGCCTCCCCATGGCTGCCGTCACGGCGCGCAACGGACAGGGCGAGAATGCTGCCCTCCTCCACGCTGGCGGCGGCACTCTCGAGACTCAATACTCCGGCGGGCGGCAGCGGATACTGGATCGCCACCAGCACGGGATCGTGATCCGAGGCGCTGAAGGGTCCCTCGGATTTCGCCAGCTGGCCTGTGTACTTGCTGCCGTACTCGAAGAAGTTGCTCTCGGCGGAGTTGATGTGCCAATCCTCGATGCCGATCACCTTGGCCACGAGGCCGGGGCTTGCCAGGGCGTGATCCAGGTTGCCGAGCTCACCCTCATAGCTGTAGGAGTAGGTGTCGGTGCCGTGGAAGCGGGTGTTGAGGTTCACCAGACCATAGCCCTTGCCAAGGGCGCTGCCGCTCTCCTCATAAGGCTGGCCCGCCAACGTGGTGAAGGAGGCGCTCATGATCTGGCGCGGCTGGGCGGCCGGATCATAGTCGGTCAGCACCCGGATGGGATCCTCCATGCCGTAGGCGTTCAGATCCCCGATGAGCAGCAGATCCCCGCTCACCCCCTTGAGGCGCTCCCCCAGCACCCTGGCGGCGGAGACCCGCAGCGCGTTGCAGTGGCCCTGACCATCCAGGGGATCGGCGGTCACGTAGTCGGGGTAATCCTCGAAGCAGGCGGAGCCCTTGGACTTGAGGTGGTTGACCACCAGAGTCAGGGGCGCATCCCCCTTGGGGGAGCTGAAACGCTGCAGCAGCGACTCGCGCATCCCCTGGTTGATGGCTACCGGCTTGCCGCTGGCGTCCTGCGCCTCGGCCTGCTGCACCGGCAGCACTATGAGGCTGGCGGCTCCCTCTGGCGTCACGCTGGCGGGCCGGTAGATGAGGCCCACAGTGATGGCGTCGGTGCCGATGGGCTGGCCATCGGGGGAAGACACCCAGGCGTAGTGATCCGCCTCGTCCGGCTGGGCGGCGTTGAGGGCCGCCACCAGGTTGGCGATGGCGGAGTTGTCGCCGTAGCCGTTGTTCTCTATCTCCATCAGCCCCACCACGTCGGCGTTGAGGCGGGTGATGGCGCTGACGATCTTGGTGCGCTGCAGCTCGAACTCAGGCACCGTCAGGGCGCCTCTGTTGCTGCCGGTGGGGTTGGCATCGCCCCCCACCACAGTGGTGAAGAAGTTGAGCACGTTGAAGCTGGCGACCCGCAGATCCCCCGCCTCGGCCAGCTCAGGGGTCTCGACCCTGTCCCAGCCGCTGTGATCGATGTTGCTGGCATCGATGCGGTTGTTCGCCACCAGCCGGAACAGGTTGTAGGAGTAGCCAAGCGCCCCCTCCAGCCCGTTGAGCTTGTCACCGATGCGCAGGTAACCATCCTCGGCGTTGAAGCCGGGGAACCAGGGCAGCACACCGTCCGGCGCCTTGGCGTCGGTCTCTACCACCAGCTGATTTTGCTGGTTGCGCAGGGCCCAGTCGCTCGCCTCCTGGCTCATGGCGGCAAATTTCTGGGTCGACTTGATAAGCGGCGCGCCATAGGCCAGCACCAGGTTGTTGCGCTTGCCGTCGTAATCGAAGCTGAAGTTGCGGGTCACCACCAGACTGGACTCGGGTACCAGCCGCACCTGCATCCCCTCGTGGCGCTCCAGCAGCTGGCTGAGGCTCTCGCCCGCCACCGGCACCAGATCCACCGCTACCGGCACAGCCCCCACCGGCTGGGTCACTACCAGCGCATCGGCACTGAGCTGGGTCTGGTTGAAATACTCCTTCACCTTGCCCGAGACGCATACCTCGGCGCCCGGCACCAGGGCGCCGTTGGCCTGGGTGCTGTGGATGAAGAGGCCGTCGGAGGTGGCCGGATCCCCGTCCCCTTGCGGGTCCTGGATGAAGAAGCCCTTGTAGAGACCGTTCACCACCTGAGTGACGATGCCACGGGTGGCATAGGCCTGCTCGGATTCAAACTTGCCGGCCGGTACCAGGGGGCTGCTGCTGCCTGAACCCTGAATGGCAGGCACCGGCACAAGAGTGTCTACCGGACAGACGAAAGCGGGCGGCTGGGTACCATCACAGGAGGCATCGCCGCTGCAGCCGAGACCGCTGGCGTCATCCTTGGCGGCGGCCACGTATTCCAGTGCCGGATCGAAGGGGCCGGTCGCATCAGTGCGGCCCGTGCTGACGGTGGCCTTGCGGCGCAGGGTCATGTCCAGGGTCGAGACGCTGCCAGACACCCAGGCAGTGCCCGGATCCACCCCTACCTGGCCGAAACTGTCCACTATCTCGCTGCCGCGATAGAGCACCAGGGCGTCGTCACCGTTGAACACCAGGTTGCCGCTGGTCTGGGTCGCCTTGGCCAGGATCTCGCCGCTGGCGGAGGGGTTGGCCAGCACCAGGCTGGCACCGGGGGCGAGCGTGCCTTGCAGTGTCAGGCTGTTGGTGGGGGCATCGGTGAGAGGTTTGCCGTTGGCATAGAGCGCCAAACGGTATTGAGAGAGATCGACGGGAGTCGCGCCCAGATTGCTCAGCTCCACCGCCTTGTTGTTGCTGGATCCTTCCAGGTATTCGCTGATCAGCAGTTGTGCCTGTGTCTGTCCAGAGAGCGCCAGCCCGACGGCCAGCGCTACCAGAGAGTGTCTTCCTGACATGGTCAGTTTCCTTTTTTTATTTGCAGATTATGTTATTGGCGCCCCGCGCAAGGCGGGCCGCAGCACCTTGTTACCTGTCGAACTCGGCCGATGACCAAGATCGCGCCTACTCTGCCCTTTTGACGACGGAGCCGCTGGGAGCTGGCTAACAATGACCGCAAATTGTTGCGCGCAGGTGACGATCAATACCCGAATGGTCAGTGCCTGTCATCGGTGCGCAGGAAATCGTCGCCACCTCTGGGGGGCCATGCCAAGGGGCTCGACATCGAGCAAAGTCCGGGGCTGAGAGCCGCTCCAGAGGTGCGAGCGAGGCGGCCAGATCGTGGTTCCAAGTGAGGCCATATAGACGCCACAGGCCCCCATGCCCCGTGAAGGCAGCGAGATGGGCTTCATTGGAACGATACTCTGTGCTCGTGTGAAACCGGTTCAGTAATGACAGAAATAACAAGAGATGAGATGGCACAAACGCTTGTTGCTTTTGCGCTCGCGAATGGCAATAGTTCTCACTTTCTTTTTTGACCGTCTCTATTCCCGAGGTGCTACAAGATGTTTCGTCACCCCCTGGCAAAGTTGCTGCTGCTTGGTCAGCTCGCCCTGATGAGCTGGATGGCACAGGCCGCCGCCCCCGTTGAAGTGGAAGATGTGATGGGCCGCAAGGTCTCCCTCAGCCTTCCGGCCAGCCGCATCGTGCTCGGTTTTTATCCCGAGGATTATCTGGCCGTGGCCGGTGAAGGCGGCGCCGATCGCCTGGTGGGCATGTCCCGTGGCTGGTTCGTCAAGTCCCGCCCCGCCATCTGGTCCCTCTATGTGGCCAGCCTGCCGCAGCTGGCCAGGGTGCCCGACCTTGGCAACGTGCAGGATCAGAGCTTCTCCATCGAGAAGACCCTGGCGGTCAAACCCGATCTGGTGATCCTGGCCCAGTGGCAATACGAGGCCCTGGCCCCGGATCTGCCGCGCCTCGAGCAGGCAGGCATCCCGGTGGTGGTGGTGGACTACAACGCCCAGACCCTGGCCCGCCACATGGCGAGCACCCTGCTGCTTGGCAAGGTGACCGGCCAGGAGGCCCGTGCCCAGAAGATGGCCGACGAATACAAGGCCAAGATTGACACCATCACTTCCCGGGTTGCCCAGGCGAAGCGCCAGCCGCCCCGGGTCTACATCGAGCTGGGTGACAAGGGCCCGGCCGAATACAGCTACACCTATGGCAAGGACATGTGGGGCGCCATGGCCCTGTTGGCGGGCGGTGACAACGTCGCGGCTCCCTTCGTCGAACGCTGGGGCCCCATCCACCCTGAGCAGCTGCTGGCGAGCAAGCCCGAGGTGATCCTGATGGCGGGATACGAGAGCGTGAGCAGTGCAGAAGCGATGCAGGTCGGTCAGGACGTCTCGGCCGAGACGGTGCGCCAGCGCCTGCAGGGCTTTGCCGCCCGTCCGGGCTGGAGCGAGTTGCCCGCCGTGCAGCAGGGTCGCCTCTTCGCCGTCTATCACGGCGCCACTCGCAGCATCATGGATGCCGCCCTCATCGAATTCATGGCCAAGGCGCTCTACCCGGACTTGTTCGAGGATCTCGATCCCCTGGCCACCTATCAGGGCTTCTATCGCAGCTATCTGCCCATTCGTCCCCAGGGCACCTTTATGCTGGGTATCAAGTAATGGCAGGTTGAACCTGACGGGCCGGACTTTCCCGACCCGAGTCAGGAAAGTCCCTCTTCGTCATCCCTCTTCAACCCTTGCGGGCGCCCCTTGAGAGCGCCCGTTTCAGGATGGTTATCATGAATGATTTGGCTGCCCTGCAGCAGACCCTCACCCGCCAGCGACAACGGGAGCGCCGCCGCTGGCACTGGCTGGCGCTGCTCACCCTGGTGCTGTGCATTACCCTGGTGCTCGACATCGCCACAGGCCCCTCCCTGCTGCCTCTTGGGGAAGTGATCGATGCCCTGCTCTCCCCCGACCAGGCGGACTCCATGACTCGCACCATAGTCTTTGATATGCGCCTGCCCATCGCCTTGATGGCCCTAGTGGTCGGCGCCTCCCTCGGGCTTGGCGGTGTCCAGATGCAGACCCTGCTGGACAACCCCCTGGCCAGCCCCTACACCCTGGGGCTCGCGGCCGCGGCCGGGCTTGGCGCCGCACTGGCGCTCTATACCGGCGGTCTTGGGCTGCCGCCACTGATTGCCATTCCGGCCGGTGCCTTCATCCTGTGCATGTTTGCCGCCAGCCTCTTGTTTGGTCTGGCCATGATGCGCAACATCAGCAGCCAGACCCTGATCCTGGCGGGCATCGCCCTGCTGTTCCTGTTCCAGTCCCTGCTCTCCCTGCTGCAGTTCCTCTCCTCCCCCGAGCTCAACCAGCAGATCATGTTCTGGCTGTTTGGCAGCCTGATGCGCACCACCTGGGATGCCCTGATCATCACGGCCGCCGTCACCCTGATCTGCACCCTGCTCATCTACCGGGACGCCTGGGCCCTCACCAGCCTGCGTCTGGGAGAAGCGCGCGCACGCAGTCTCGGGGTCAACGTGGACAGGCTGCGCATGAAGACCCTGATCCTGGTCGCCCTGCTCACCGCCACCGCCACCAGCTTCGTCGGCATCATCGGCTTCGTCGGCCTGGTGGCTCCCCACATAGCCCGCATGCTGGTGGGGGAAGATCAGCGCTTCCTGATCCCGCTGTCGGCCCTGTGCGGCGCCTGCATGCTGTCGGCCGCTTCGGTACTCTCCAAGTCCATCATCCCGGGCGCCCTCTTTCCCATCGGCATCGTCACCGCCCTGATTGGCGTGCCCTTCTTCATCTGGTTGATCCTCGGCAGGGGGCGTAAACGTGCTTGAGATATCCCGACTCTCCCTCTCCCTCGGCCAGCAAACCCTGCTGCGGGAGCTCGACCTCACCCTGAACCCGGGTCAGGTCCATGTGATCATCGGCCCGAACGGGACCGGCAAGACCTCGCTGCTGCGCGCCCTCTTTGGGGAATTGACCCCGGCCGCCGGCGACATCCGCCTGGGGGGCCAGAGCGCCCGCCAGATGACCCAAGCCAAATGGCGCCAGCAATTTGGCTACATGCCCCAGAACATCCAGCTGGAGCTGGATCTCAGCGTCATCGAGGTGGTGGTGCTGGGGCGCCTCGACAGCCTCTCCATGCGCCTCGCGGACGAGGACATACTCGCCGCCGGTCGCGCCCTGCAGGCCCTCGGCATCGCCCATCTGGCGGATCGCCCCCTTTACTCCTTAAGCGGCGGCCAGCGGCAGATGGTGCTGTTCGCCCAGGTGCTGCTGCGGGATCCCCGCATAATGATGCTGGACGAGCCGGTCAGCGCCCTGGACTTGCATCACCAGATGCAACTGATGGAGCACCTCTGCCAGCAGACCCGGGAGCAGCAGTGGATCACCCTGGTGGTGCTGCACGATCTCAACCTGGCGGCCCAGTTTGCCGATCAGCTGATCGTGCTGGCGGGGGGCGATCTGCAAGCCTTCGGGCCCCCCGCCCAGGTGCTCGACGCCGCCCTCATCGAGCGCCTCTATCAGGTGCCGGTGCAGATAAGCCACGATCAGAGCGGCATCCCCTTCCTTCGTACCCTGCGAAGACAATCATGACGAGACTTCCCATGACAGCGCCTGCGGCCTGGCCCGCAACCGGCACCCGGGTGCACACAAGATGAACGGCGCCTCCTACTGGCGGGACTGGCAGGGCATGAGCCCGGCCGCCCGCCTGCTCATCATCAATGGGCTGGCGTTCAACCTCGGCTTCTACATGATGATGCCCTTCCTCGCCCAGCACATGGGCAGCGGGCTTGGCCTCGCCGGCTGGGCCTGCGGCCTGGTCATGGGGATGCGGGTCTTCAGCCAGCAGGGGCTGTTTCTGCTGGGGGGCACCCTTGGGGATCGCATCGGCTATCACCCCGCCATCGTCTGGGGTTGCCTGGTGCGATCGGTCGGCTTCCTGCTGCTGGGCTGGGCCGAGTCCCTGCCCATACTGCTGCTGGCGGCGGCCCTGACCGGCTTTGCCGGGGCCCTGTTCACCCCCTGCGCCCAGGCCTATCTGGCGAGCGAATGCGGCACCCCGAGCCAGCGTCAGCGCGCCTTCGCCCTGCACAATCTCGCCAGCCAGGCGGGCATGCTGCTCGGCCCCCTGGTCGGCCTGACTTTGACCCAACAGAGCTATGCCCTGACGGGTATTCTGGCGGCTAGCCTGTTCGCCCTGCTGGGGGTGCTGCAGTATCGAGTGCTGCCCAAACGCCCGGTGGCCAACCAGAGCCCGCGCGGCGCCATCTTGCGCCAGTGGGGCACCATTTTGCGCCAGCGCCCCTTCATGATGTTCACCCTGCTGGCAGGCAGCTACCAGATCCTGTTCCACCAGCTCTACCTCGCCCTGCCCGCCCATATCCAGAGCCTGCCGGACGCCACCCAGCTGCTCGGCGGCGTCTTCACCCTCTCGGCGGTGATCGGCGTCCTGCTCCAGCTGCCGGCGTCGCGCCTGGTGGAGCGCCGCCTGGGAGTGCCCCTTGCCATGGGGCTCGGCATAGGCCTGATGGGGCTCAGCTATCTGGCCCTGCCCCTGCTGGCCCCCTGGCCAACGGCGGGGGTATTGGCGCAGGTGGCTCTGCTCTCCTTGGGCTCCATCCTCTGCTTCCCGCTCTTCGCCGCCCAGTTGCCCCGCTACGCGCCCCCCGACCAGCTCGCCAGCTACTACGGCTTCTATGCCAGCGCCGGGGGCTGCATGGCGCTCTTTGGCAACCTGCTGATCGGTTTTATGCTGGGAGATGCGGGCACCCGCCCCGCCACCGCCATCTGGCTGCTGCTGGCCCTCGCCGGCCTGCTGGCCGGGTTTGGCCTCTATACCCAGCTGCGCAGAAGCGGCCACGAGCAAGCGGCCGTCAACCAATAAACGGGGCGGCCATGCATTACTTGGTGTTGCCACCCTGGTCGACCGGGTGGTTGACCTCACCTCCTTCCACATCAGGGCGTAGCGACTAGGCAAGGACTATGGGGTAGGTATCAAGCAACATCAAAGGCCCCTCAATTAACTGCGTAATCGCAGCGTACCGAGGGGCCTCAGTGAGGCAGGTTTATGGTGGGTTAGATTATTTGTCACATCACAATGGCATTTGATAAAGTCAAGGAGTGTTCTCTCAACGCTGAGCAAAAAAAATGATTTGTCCTAATTGCCGAGTATCAATACATGAAAGTTTCACAAAGTCCAATTTGGGTACATGTGGGAGGCTAAACAGAAGCGAGGTGTATTATTGGAGTCTACTAAAACAAGAATGCCCCGCCTGTGAAAAACCTATTGTATATTTGTCTCATACACCAGTTGATGAACAAGGCATTCATGGAGAGCCAGAACATTTCCTTGTTTTTCCTCGACATTCACCCCGCCTTCCAGCCCCCTCAGAAGTTCCTCCTGCAATTGCTACAGATTACAATGAAGCTGGTCTGGTACTTGAGATTAGTGCTCAGGCGTCAGCAGCTTTAAGTCGCCGTTGCTTACAACATTTACTGGATGATACTGAACTGTCAAAAAACAGTAATCTGAACCGAGCTATTGAAGAGGCAATGGGCAAAAATCTACCTAGCCATATCACTGAAAATCTTGATGCTGTTCGTGCGATAGGTAACTTCGCAGCACACACACAGAAGAGTGTGAATACTGGGGAGATTCTTCCAGTCGAACCGCATGAGGCCGAATGGAATCTAGATGTTCTCGATATGCTATTTGATTTTTGCTACGTACAACCGGCTAAAAATGCGGCCAGACGTGCAGCTCTAAATGCCAAACAGAAAGAAGCAGGAAAACAACCAATAAAATAACCAAATAAATACGAAAATCCGCATATCGATATACATCAAAGACAAACCCCGCCATAGCGGGGTTCTTACTAACGGTGAGAGCTCCTCTATCAATAGCCGAACAAATCAGACTGATGGCGGTGCCAAATCAACTCCTACTGTTCGGCCACTACTGCATAGGTCTGGGATACCTATAGGCAATGCTTGCGGCCAAGCTAGTCGATCTTGCAGCCGTTGAACTCATCCCACTGCGCCAGCTTGCGTACATGTGCGCGAACCGAGAGCTCGGTGAATTATCCTGGGCATTCAATCCTGTTGTTTACTAAAGCAGCACAATATTTGATTCCAGTTGTCCTGGTATTTCTCTTTTTCTTCCGGCTGAATTTTGAACAAAGGCACTTTGGCATTCCAATCCACTGAACGGCTGACGTGATCACTGGGCACCACCAGCATCTCAGGCTCACTATGGAGGTCTTCCCAAATATTGCAAAATACATAAAAGAAATTTGCTGAGGGGCTAGGCTGGTGCTTGCCAACCATCCATTGCCTCGGCTGGCTTTTTCCTTGAGATGACTTCACCTGAATACTGACCACACTTTTACCATCATCTGTCACCAATATATCCACCCCCTTGGTGCCAGCATTCATTAGCGCCGTAGACAAGCCGCGTCGGCTTAGATGAAACGCAACCAAGTATTCCCCTGCATCACCAATCGTTCGATTATCCATCTGTTACTCACATTTAAATAAATTTATCTGACGTTAAATGAGTCCACCCTAAATGAAAACCCCGCTGGCGCGGGGTTCTGCATTTACTGTGACTTTGATCGCTATGGATGCCCAAACATATCTAGCTGATGTTGTCGCTGGTTGAGCTCCCGATGCTCCACCGCCACTGCATAGTGGCCGTTGATTCGATTAGCGCAGCCTAATCAGACTCTCGCGATGGCGATAAAAAGGACGCCATCAGGCGTCCTTGAAAAAACCGGGTCAGCCCCCCAGATGGAGCGCCAGCCAGACCGCAAGGGGGATCACCAGCACCGAGAGCGCATTGCCGCCGAGCACTATGCTGGCCACCTTGTCGGGCTGGCACTGGTACTGTTCACAGAGCATGTAATTGAGCACCGCCGGGGGTAGCGCCACCGACAGCATCAGGAGCGGGATCCAGGCAGGATCCAGGGGCAGCAGCCAGACGGCGATCCCAAGGGAGATGCCCCCCGCCAGCAGATAGAGCAGGTTGCACTTGAGCGCCAGCCCCAGGTGATCCAGCTCCCCTTCCATCAGGCGGATGCCGAGGGCAAAGAGCATCAGGGGCACAGCTATCTGGCCGAGCAGGGAGGCGCTGGTCACCAGATAGTCCGGCAGCGGGATCTGCAGGTTGGCCACCAGCAGCCCCGCCAGGGCCGCCCACAGCATGGGGCTGCGCAGCCAGAGCCAGCGCGAAGCATTGGCCGAGAGGATGAACATGCCCACCGAGAAGTGAAGCAGATTGGAGAGCACGAAGAGGATGACGATGGCGCCGAGCTGCTGCTCGCCAAAGGCCAGCACCATCAGCGGGATGCCGAGGTTGCCGGTGTTGCGAAACATGGCGGGCAAGATCAACGCCGCTCTCTCTATGCCCTTGAGTTTGAGCAGGGAGAGCAGCAAGCCCGGCAGCAATATCACCAGGGCCCCAGCCGCGATAAGCGGCAGGTGGGCCGCCAGATCCAGCGGGTATTTCACCAGCGCCGAGAAGACCAGCGCCGGGGAGAAGAGCTCTATGTTGGCCCGGTTGATGTAACCGAGTTCGGCTCCCCCGCGCAGCCGCCCGTAGAGGGCGCCGAGGCCCGCCACCGCAAACACCGGGATGACGATATCGAGCAGTGCACTGAGCATGGGGAGTCCGTCTTAGAGTTCGCGGGCGGCGCGCCCCATCAGCACCACGGGATCCAGGGTGACCTCCAGGGTGCCGTTGCTGACCCAGAGCTGGCCGTCCGAGATGGTGCAGGTGAGCTGCATGGTGCGCTCCACCATGGCGGTCAGGGGCAGGGTCTGGCTGTCGGAGAGCTCGATCACGGTCAGGTTGTCGTGCAGCCCGAGCTTGCCCTGGTTCTGCTTCCACCAGACGCTGGTGCCGCGGCCACCGTAGAGATAGAGCACCACCTGGCGGGAGCGGTTGCACGCCTTCTTGAGGCGCTTCTCGTCGGGCTGGCCGAGTTCAATCCAGAGCTCGATCTCGTCGGAATAGTTCTTGCGCCAAAGCTCGGGCTCGTCATCCGCCGAGAGTCCCTTGGTGAACTCCAGCCGCTCGGCGGCGTGCCAGGCAAAGGCCGCCAGCCGGATCATCATCCGCTCGTCGGTCTCGGAGGGGTGACGGGCCAGGGTGAGGGAGTAGTCCTGATAGAGATTGCGATCCATGTCAGACAAGCTGATCTGGGCCTTGAAGATGGTTGCCTTGAGCGCCATAGAAATCGTGAACACCTGATAGAAGAGAAAGGGGCGGACATGCCGGGCGCCAGTGTAATCAAAATGGCCGCCGGGTTCGACCATATTGACCACAGTTTTCCCCGCCTTGGCCTGGATAAATGCGTTAAAAAACACATAAAACAAATGCCAGTCGTGAGACTGGCATTTGGCGGCATTAACGAGAGTGACTCACTTCTCGGCGGACTTGACCCCGAAGGCATTGAGCAGCAGGCAGCAGGTCACTGCCACGGCCACGAAGCCGCTCAGGAAGATAAAGGGCATGGCCCCGTATCCCAATATGTTCCAGATGGTTTGTTCAAGCAGACTCATAGTGTGTCCTTCATCCAGTGAAATGGGTGTCCCTTTCGTGACGGGGTAGTCCCCGTTCCTGATAAGGCTATTTGACCTCAACCAGCGCCTGAGTCCTATGCCACCAAAGTAATAAATGGGGCACCAGTTTGCGCCAGATCAATGATTTGGCCCCTGATGCGCCGTTTTTTTGCCCATGGAGGCGAGCGTTCTCCCCTTCCCTGCCCCGGTCAGACAAAAAAAGCGAGGCGACCCCGGGGTCGCCTCGCGTGCTGTCTAGGCTGCTCGCCACTGATCAGTAGAAGCGCGGCTCAGTAGAAGCGCTGCTGCTCCGCCGCCATCGCCTTGAGGCGTGCGCAGGGGGCGAACCTATCGCCGTGACGCTTCTGGTAGTGCTCGAGGCGCCCCACCAAATGATCGATGCCGAGGCTGTCCATGTAGCGGAAGGGGCCACCGAGGAAGGGCGGGAAGCCGATGCCGAAGATGGCACCTATGTCGCCGTCACGGGCCGAGGCCACCACGCCGCTGTCGAGCGCCATGGCCGCTTCGTTGAGCATCAGCAGCACGCAGCGCTCGGCGATCTCCTGGCGGGCCAGCTTGGGCGATACCTTGACCCCGAGCACGGCGTAGACGCTCTCGTCCACCGTCTTCTTGCCCTCCTTGCCGGTGAGGCGATTGCGCGGCGCCGCCTTGCCGTAGAGGTAGAAGCCCTTGCCGTTCTTGCGCCCCTTGCGATCGTCTTGCAGCAGCTTGTCAAAGGCCTTGGGGGCCTGGAACTGCTCGCCGCCGAGCTCTTTCTCGAGGATGGGGGAGATCTTGGCCCCCACGTCTATGCCGACCTCATCGAGCAAGGTGATGGGACCGACAGGGAAGCCGAAGTCCAGCAGGGCACTGTCCAGCACCTCCACCGGCTCCCCTTCCAGCACCAGGCGCGCCGCCTCGTTCATGTAGGGGGCCAGGATGCGGTTCACGTAGAAACCGGCCTCGTCTTTGACCACGATAGGTGTCTTGCCCTGGGCACGGGCAAACGCCAGGGTGGTGGCCACCGTCTCGGGGCTGGTGCCGGCATGGGGGATGATCTCGGCCAGCGGCATCTTGTCCACCGGGCTGAAGTAGTGCAGCCCCACCACCCGCTCCGGATGGGCGGCATTGGCCGCTATCTGGTGGATGGGCAGGGAGGAGGTGTTGGAGGCAAAGACGGTGTGTTCACCGCACTCACGCTCCACGTCCGCCACCATCTGGTGCTTGAGGGCGAGATCCTCGAACACCGCCTCCACCACCATGTCCACCCGATGAAAACCGGAATAGTCCAGAGTGCCGGTGAGCAGGCTCATCTGTTTCTCCAGCTCGCTGCGCAGCAGTTGCCGGCGCTTGAGCTTTTTGGCCAGCAGGTCATAGCTGTAGCGCATGGCGTTGCCTATTCCGGCGCTCCCTACGTCCTTGATCCGCACCGGTACCCCGGCCTTGGTGGCGGTGACGAAGGCGATGCCGCCCCCCATCAGGCCACCGCCCAGCACGGCGGCATGGGCCACCTTGCGCGGCTCGGCCCCCTGGTAGCTGACCTCTTTCTTCATCTCTGTGGTGGCGAAGAAGAGGGAGCGCAGGGCGGCAGATTCCGCCGTCATCACCAGCTCGCCAAAGTGGCGGGACTCGGCGGCGAGGCCGGCCTGCATCCCCTCCTCCACGCCGATGCGCACCACCTCGAGGATCCGCTCAGGGGCCGGGTAGTTGCCACGGGTCTTGGCTTTGACCCCCTTGCGGGCCTGATCGAACAGCACCTTGCGACCCAGGGCATTGGTCTCCAGCACCTTGCCCTGCAGATCCCGCTTCAGCTGATGGCGGGGCTTGCCCTTCTTGGCAAGCTTGATGGCGGCCTCCAGCAGTATGGAAGGCGGCACCACATCGTCCACCAGCCCCAGTTTCTTGGCCTGCTTGGCCCGTACCTGCTTGCCGGTCAGCATCAGATCCAGCGCCTTGGCCACCCCGATGAGGCGCGGCAGACGCTGGGTACCGCCGGAGCCCGGCAGCAGACCGAGCTGTACTTCCGGCAGGCCCAGCACGGTTTTAGCGTGATCTGTCACCACCCGGCCATGGCAGGCGAGCGCCAGCTCCAGCCCGCCGCCCAAGCAGGGGCCGTGAATGGCGGCGATCACGGGTATGGTCAGCGCCTCGATCTCGGCAAACACGATCTGCCCTTCCCGCGACAGTGTCTCGGCGTCCTGGGCACTGGTGCAGGCGGCCAGCATGCTGATGTCGGCCCCGGCGATGAAGGAGTCCTTCTTGCCGGAGGCGATCACCAGACCGATCAGATCGCGGTTCCCCTTTATCTCGGCCAGCACGGTGCGGATCTCGTCTGCGAAGGCGGCCTTCAGGGTGTTCATGCTCTCACCGGGCACATCCATGGTGAGGATGCCGATGCCGTCTTTGCGAATATCCAGTGAAAAAGTCTTAGCGCTCATCATTCAACCTCCAGCACCATGGCCACACCCAGCCCACCCGCCGCACAGGCGGTGTTGAGCCCCAGTCCCCCACCCCGACGCCGCAGCTCGTGCAGGGTCTGGGTGATCATGCGCGCACCGGTGGCGGCAAAGGGGTGGCCATAGGCCAAAGAGCCGCCGAGGACGTTGAATTTGTCCATATCCACCTCGCCGATGGCCTGGTCCCGGCCCAATTTGTCGCGGGCAAATTCGGCACTGGCAAACATCTTGAGGTTGGCCAGAGTCTGGGCGGCAAAGGCTTCGTGCATGTCGATGAGGGTCAGATCGGCCAGCGTGATACCGGCCCTGTCCAGCGCCAGCGGTGTGGCATAGGAGGGGCCCATCAGCATGTCCTGCCAGACGTCGATGGCGGAAAACGCGAAGCTGCGGATATAACCGAGCGGCTCCAACCCCAACTCCTTCGCCCGCCCTTCGCGCATCAGCAGCACGGCGGCGGCGCCGTCGGTGAGCGGGGTGGCGTTGGCGGCGGTGACGGAGCCATGCAGCCGGTCAAACACCGGCTTTAGCTTGGCGTAACTCGCCAGATCCGAGCTTTCACGGATGTTGTTGTCCCGCTCCAACGGCGACTTGTAGGGGGGCACATGGGCGGTGAACACCTCGCCACTGAGCTTGCCCTCGGCCCAGGCTTGCGCCGCCAGCGTATGAGAGCGGTGGGCCAGGGCATCTTGCGCCTCGCGGCTGATATGGTGGCTCTTGGCCATCTGCTCGGCGGTCTGTCCCATGGAGAGGCCGGTGGAGTATTCGGCCACTGCGGGCGGCACCGGCATCAGATCCTTGATGCGCAGACGACGCAGAATATTGAAACGCTGCTGCAGATTGCGCGCCTTGTTGAGATCCACCAGAGCGCGGGCCAGAGTTTTGCTCACCCCGATGGGGAGCACGGAAGAGGAGTCGGCCCCGCCTGCGATGGCGATGTCGACCGTGCCGGCCATGATGGATTCGGTGACGTTGGCCACCGCCTGGAAACTGGTGGCGCAGGCGCGCGACACGCTATAGGCATCTGTGCTGACGCTCATTCCGGTGCCGAGCACGATTTCGCGGGCTATGTTGGGGGCTTCCGGCATTTGGACCACCTGGCCGAACACCAGCTGGTCGATGAGCTTGGGGTCGAGATCGGTGCGGGCGAGCAGCTCGCTCACCACCAGTTTGCCGAGATCCACCGCAGGCACGCCGTGGAAGGCCGTGGCCTGCTTGGCAAAGGGGGTTCGCAGACCCGCCACGACGGCAATCCGTTCGCCCTGGCGAGTCGTCAGTTTCAATGGCTGTTTCATCCTGGCTCCTTGGTTAAACGAGAAGATTAAAAGGAAGAGGTCTGACCTCATAGCGCCACATCTTAACAATCCAATCACAACTTTCATACGGCTGATTGAAACTAAATTGTCCCCATCTTGCCACCCTCCCTCGCCCTTGGGGACCAACTGGAGTATAAAAAGATCAACTTCCATAAAAACAACGGGTTCATTGCATGGCGGCGGCAGAATTCAGAGCACTTGGGGACTATCTTGGCAGTCAGGTTCTGGGACAGGCCCCCCTCATCGAGGGGCTGCTGATCGCCCTGCTATGTGAAGGACATGTGTTGATCGAGGGCGCCCCCGGCCTTGCCAAGACCCGGGCCGTCAAGGCGCTGGCCGGCGCCGTCGAGGGGCGCTTCGCCCGCATCCAGTTCACCCCGGATCTGCTCCCCGCCGATCTCACCGGCAGCGAGGTGTTTCACCCGCAAGATGCCAGCTTCGTGTTCCAGCCCGGCCCCTTGTTCAACCACCTGGTGCTGGCGGACGAGATCAACCGGGCCCCGGCCAAGGTGCAGTCCGCCCTGCTGGAGGCCATGGCCGAGCATCAGATCACGGTGGGCAAGAAGAGCTGGCGCCTGCCGCCGCTCTTTATGGTGGCGGCCACGCAAAACCCCATAGAACAAGAGGGGACCTATCCCCTGCCGGAGGCCCAGCTCGATCGCTTCCTGCTGAAACTCATGGTGGATTACCCCAGCCCCGCCATGGAGCTCGCCATCTTGCAGCTCAACGCCGGGGGCGACGCCCTGCCGCCGCCCCCCGTGACCCTGAGCCAGGCCGCCTTGCTCTCGGCCCGCAGCGCGGTGCAGGCCGTGCAGATGCAGACCCGGCTAGAGCACTATCTGGTGCAGCTCGTCTGCGCCACCCGGCCGGGCAGCGGACTCTGTCCCGAGCTGGAACCCCTCATCGCCGTGGGCGCGAGCCCCAGGGCCAGCATCGGCCTCGCCAGGGCGGCCCGCGCCCGCGCCTGGCTCGCGGGGCGCGACTTCGTGCTGCCGGAAGACATCCAGCAACTGGCCCCGGCCATCTTGCGCCACCGATTCATCCCGAGCTATCAGGCCCTGGCGGACAACCTCGACAACGACACCCTGATCGCCCGTCTGCTGGATGCCATCCCATGCCCCTGACAGCCCGCCGTCCAGCGCCACCGATTCATCCCGAGCTATCAGGCCCTAGCGGACAACTTCGACAACGACACCCTGATCACCCGTCTGCTGGATGCCATCCCATGCCCCTGATGAGCAACCCCCATGACCAGATCCGCTGATCCCCGCGCCCATCCCGACATCGCCCTGCCCCTGTCCCAGTTGCTGGCCATCCGGCTCTGGGCGAGACAAGGTCAGCGGGCGCGCATTCACCAGGCGCGTCAAGGGCGGCTCGGGCGACAGCCGGGTCTGAATTTTCGTGAGCTGCGCCTCTATCAGGCCGGGGACGAGGTGCGCCACATCGACTGGCGGGTCACCGCCCGCCTCGGCCGCCCCCACACCCGGCTGTATGCCGAGGAGCAGGAGCAGGCCCACTGGCTGCTGCTGGACCTCTCCCCCGCCATGTATTTCGGTTCTGGCCCCCAGCTCAAGGCCCGCCTCGGCTGCGAGCTTGCCGCCGCCTTGCTCTGGCAGGGGGAGAAGCAGGCAAACACCCTGGTCTGCCACGGGGTGGAGACCCGCAGCGAGTCTCAGCGTGACTCCCTGATCCCCCTGCTGGAGGCGCTCTGTCACCACTATGAGGCGGGGCTGGATCGGGCCCCTCTGGCCAACTCCCTGGCCCAGACCCTGGCGCGCCTCAGCCTGCCCCATGGCGCCAGACTGACATTGATCAGCCACCATCAGCCCCTTGATCAGGGGCTCTGCCAGCAGTTGCAACGCCTCGGCCAGCGCCACGACATCCACTATTGGCAGATCCGGGATCCCCTGGAGGCAGCCCTGCCCGAGCAGGGGCAACTGGCGGTGCAATCGGGCAAGCGCAGCGGCTGGCTCGACGCCGGGCAGGCCCTCTTTCGCTGGCGCTACCAAGCCGCGGCGAGGCAGCAGGCCGACGCCTGCCAGCAGCAGCTGTTGCCCCTGGTGCAGCGCCTCTACCGCCTCGACAACGGCTTGCCGCTGCAACGCCAGTGGCAGGAGGCTGGATGCCGTCTGTTCTGAGCGCCCCTCAAACTGCCCCCCTCCAGCACCAGCCTGGGGAGATCTTCTCGCTGACGCGACTTCAGGAGATCCAGGGACAGCTTCGCGACATCCATCCGGGCCCGCCCCTGGAGAGCGCGAGCGATCCCCGTCTGCTGGCCTGGGGCTGGCTGCTGATCGCCGTGCTCGCCGCTTTGCTGATCGGGGCCACGATAAACACGCTATGGCGTCAGCGCCGCTGGGCACGCCAGATAGACTGGCAGGCCGCCGATCTGGTGCCTGGCCTGCACGCCGCCCTGAGAGAGGCGGCCATCGCCCGCTGGCCAGAGGCCCGTACCCTGCAAGGGGATGAGTGGCTCGCCTGGCTCGACCGCCGGGGGGGCTGCCATTTTGGCGAGTTCGCCCGCCAGTGGCCGGGCTGGCTCTATGGCTCAGACACCCCGGACGGGGTACAGCGGGCGCGGCTGCGCCTTGCCTACCTCAGCTGGGGGCGCCGCTGCGTCAGCGCACCGCACTGGATGGCGCGCCCTGTGTTGTGGCGCCGCACGCGCAGCGGAGGGGCCAGATGATCCTCGCTTGGCCCTGGTTTGCTCTCGCCCTGGCGCTGCCGCTGCTGGTGCGCTTCGGCCTGCCCCCTGTCTCTCGCACCGGCCGCGCCAAGCTGGCCCATGCCGGCTTCCCCCTGCTGCTGCCCCAGACCGGACAGCCCCTGTGGCGCATGGTCCTGTGCTGGTGTGCCCTGGTGCTGGCCCTGTGCCGCCCTCAGTGGCAGGAGGCCCCCCTCATTCACTACCAGGCCAGCCGGGATCTCATCCTGGCGGTGGATCTCTCCGATAGCATGCGCACCCAGGACATGCTGGACGAGGGGGAGCAGCGCGATCGCCTCTCTGCGGTGCGCCAGCAGATAGCGCACCTCATCGGCGATCGCCCCGGCGATCGCATCGCCCTCATCGTCTTTGCGGATCACGCCTACCTGCTCTCCCCCCTGACCCAGGAGACCCGGGCCCTGCTGGCACTGACCCGCGAGCTCGATTTCGATCTGGTGGGGCGCACCACGGCGCTCGGCGAGGCCATACTGCTGGCCCGCCAGCACGCCGACCCCGCCCGCCCCACCGCCCTGCTGCTGGTGACGGACGGGCGCAACACCGCGGGCAACGCAGAGCCCCTGACCGAGGCCAGGCGGGCCGCCGCCGCAGGCATCCGCCTCTATACCCTGGGGGTGGGGGCCGATCCCGATACCTTCGCCTCCCCCCTGGGAGGGGCCGATCCCAGCGCCGAGCTGGATGAACCCTTGTTGCAGCAACTGGCCGAACTTGGCCATGGCCGCTATTTTCGCGCCCGCAGCCAGGCCGATCTCTCGGCCATCAATCAGGCCATAGACACCCTGGAGCCGGCCGCCCGCCCGCAGACCCTCTATCGTCCCCACCATGAGCTCTATCCCTGGCCCCTGGCGCTCGCCTGGCTGCTGCTGGTGTGGCCGGCCCGGCTGCGCTGGCCGGGGCGGCGAACGGACAGAGACGCGCCGGAGCCACCCCATGAATAAGTGGCTTGAAGGAGCGTCATCATGGAGCTGATGCTGCTGCGCCCGCTCTGGCTGCTGGCCCTGCTGCCCTGGCTGTGGCAGGGGTGGCGCCGTCGTCGGCAGCGCCCCCTGCTGGCCCCCGCCATGCAGGCCTATTTGTTGCCGGCCCGGGGCCGGGCCATCCCCTGGCTCTGGCTGGCCACCCTGCCGGTGATCCTGGCTCTCGCGGGCCCCGCCCTGCGCCAGCAGAGCCAGACCGTCAGCAGCCCTGCCCTCGACATTTGGTTGCTGGATCTCTCAAGCTCCATGCAAGCCAAGGATCTGCCCCCGGATCGGGCGACCCGGGTGCGGCTGCTGCTTCAGGACATGCTGGCCGAGGCGGCGGCCCGGCAGACGCCCCATCCCCTCGGACTCATCCTGTTTGCCGGGGATGCCTACCTCGCCATGCCCCCTACCCGGGATCATCAGGCCATCTCGCTGCTGCTGCCGGACTTGCGCCCGGCCATCATGCCGCTTCAGGGCAGCGCACCGGAGCGGGCCGTGGCACTGGCCCTGGCGCAGATCCCCCCGGGCCAGCAGGCGCGCCTGCTGCTCATCACCGACGGCCTCTCTGACAGCCAGATGGCGCGCATCGCCGCTCTCTGGCCCTGTCTGGGTACCCTGTTCTGCCCGCAGTCGCCGTCCCCCCGACTCGACATTCTGCTGGCCAATGCCGGCGAGAGCGCCGTGCTGCCCCCGCCCCCCGCCGAAGGGGGGCGACTCGGCAGCGCCCTGGGGCAGACTCTGCCGGCACCGGACGGCGCCGCCATGGCGGATCTCGCGGCCAGCACAGGGGGAAGGCTGCAATGGTTGCAGGCCGGGATCCCCTCCTTTGCTCCCCTGCCCATGAGCCAGACCCAGACCGGGGCCCAGTCCCTCGATCTCGGCCCCTGGTTGCTGCTTCCTCTGCTGCCCCTGGCGCTGCTGGCCCGCATCGGGGCCCACTGGTTGCTGCTGCTCATGGTGGTGTTCATCCCCCCGCCCCCCCTGCAGGCGGCGCCCGCCCCCTTGTGGCCCTCCCAGGAGGCGCCGGGCTGGCACGCCTTCTCCCAGGGGCACTATCAGGAGGCGGCCCGCGCCTTCCAGGACCCCGTCTGGCAGGGCAATGCCTGGTACAGGGCCGGTGACTATGCCAGGGCCGTCGCCGCCTATGGCCGAGCCGACACGGCCACCGCCCACTACAACAGGGGCAATGCGCTGGTCTGGCTCGGGGATCTCAAGGGGGCCGAGCTGGCCTACCTGGCCGCCCTCAAGCGGGAGCCCGGACACCAGGATGCCCTCCATAACCTGGCGCTGCTGCGGGCCAGCCCCCCCCAGGCGGCCCCTTCTGCTCAGGCCCCCGAGAGCGGCGAGCCCCCCGAACCCTCTGCCGCCCCGGACAACCCCCGCCCCCCGGCGCCCCCCGTGATCTTGCTGGAGCAGCGGCTGCGCAAGGAGGCCGAGCGCCGCCCCCTTATCAAGGTGGAGGAGCCCTGGTGATCCGCTGGCTGCGTTCACTCATCCGGTTTATGAAGGGCCTAAGCGGCTGCTGGCTGCTCGCCATGCTGCTGGCCGCCCAGGTACAGACAGCTCAAGTGCAGGCGGCCCCCCCTCGCGCCGAGCTGCTGGCGGGGGAGAGCGATCGCGACTGGCTGCTCGTCATCGAAGCCGACGGGGAGCTCAAGGGCGACGAGCTCAGCCTGCTCCCCCTGCTGCGTCAGTTTGCGGTAGGCCGGGTCAGCATCAGCCGCGTCAATACCGAGGTGAGCAGCCTGATCCGCTGGCAGATCCCGCTTCACCTGCTGGAGACCAGCCCCCGCCAGGTGCCGCCCCTGCCCCTCGGCGCCGAACAGACGCCCGCGCTGCCCATCCCGGCGCGCCCCCGGGCGGGCACCCTGATGCCGCAGCCCGAGGCACGTCCCTCCCCCGTGGAGCTGCAGGCCAGGGTGCTGCATCAGGGTCCCCTCTACCCGGGGCAACCCTTCATCTATGAGCTGAGCCTCTGGCTGCCCGCCAACATGGAGGCCCCCAACCTCGGCGAGCCCCTCGGTCAAGGCTTCACCATACGCCGCCTCGGCGACGATCGCTGGGAGTCCCCCGCCAGCCCCGGCATGCCAGGGCGCCTGATCCGCAAGTGGCTGCTCCAGGCCAGGGAGCCCGGGCTGCATCCCCTGGAGTCCCCCCGTTTCCAGGGTCGATTGCCCCAGGACCCGGACACTGCCGCGCAAAACGACGCGGGGGATCTGCTTTCCGCCAGAGCGGCCACCCTCTTGGTCAAAGTAGACAAGGCACCGGTGGAGCCGGTGGCGAGCAGCCTGATCCTGCGCCAGCAGTTCAGTCCGGCCAGAGGAGCCAGCGTCGGGGAGCCGGTGATCCGCACCCTCACCCTGGTGATGGAAGGAGGGGATGGCAACCGCCTGCCACAGATCCCGGCCCCAGCATTGCCGCAGGGTCTTTCGATGAAACCGGACGGCGAGCAGCAGCAGGAGCGTTTCGTGGCCAAGGGGGCGCTGCGCTTCGAACGCCAGTGGCGCCAGGCCCTGACCGCACAAGCCCCAGGCAGCTATACCCTGCCCGCCGTGACCCTCTCCTGGTTCAACACCCGTACCGGGCGCATCGAGCAGGCCCGCCTGCCGACGCAGACGCTGCACATCGAGGGCGACGCCGCCCCCTCCGATCCCGCCAGGGCGCCGGGCGCAGAGAGCCTCCACTGGGTGCTGTGGGCGCTGCTGCTGCGCGCCCTGTGCCAAGGCGGGCCGCGCTGGCTCGCCTTCTATCGGCTGCAACGGGCCCTGGCGACCCGGGAGCCTGACCCGGCCAGATGGGCCTTGCTGGCCTGGGCAGCGCTGCGCTTGGGACGGCCTTGCCAGCACCTGGCCAACCTGCCCTGTCATGGCGATCCCGCCATGGGCACGCTGCTCGATGACCTGGACAGGGCCTGTTTTACCGCCCCTGGCGCTGCCGGCCAAGGGGTCGACTGGCAGAGGCTCGCCCAGTCACTGTGCGCCAGGGAGACTTTTGCGATAGCCTATGTCCTCAGAAAACTGGCGTGGGCACATCCTTGACGCCTGCGGCAAACCACTCATGAAAAAGGAATCGCATTCATGACGTTAGGTTTTTTTAGAAAAAAAAAGGCAGGAACGGGAAAGGATCCCTCGGCCACCCCGGTCTATGGGGATATGGCAGACAAACAAACGAAATACGAGGCCCTGGTGCACGCCCTGCACGGGGACATCTACCGCTACGCCTACTGGCTGTGCCGGGATCCCCAAGTCGCCGAGGATCTGGTGCAGGAGACCTTCCTGCGAGCCTGGAAGGCGCTCGACTCCCTGGTCGATGACAAGGCCGCCAAGGCCTGGCTCATCACCATCTTGCGGCGGGAAAATGCCCGGCGCTTCGAGCGTAAGCAGTTCGATCTCATCGATCTCGACGAGCATCCCCAAAGCGATCCGGATGCGCTGCACAGCGAGCAGGAGATGGAACATGAATGGCTTCGGCGCCACATCGCCCGCCTGCCTGCCGAATATCAGGAACCCCTGCTGTTGCAGGTGCTGGGGGGATTCAGCGGCGAGGAGATCGCCGCCCAGCTCGGCCTGAACAAGAACACCGTCATGACGCGGCTGTTCCGGGCTCGCAACCAGATCAAAGAGGCCATGGAGGCTGCGGTACAACAGAGAGGTCACACCAATGGATGAGCTTGAATTTCGCCGCCGGGCCATCACCCATCCCTCGGACAGGGATCCGGCCTTCCTCGCCGCGGCAGAGGCGTCTTCCGCCAATCGCAAGCATCTGGACGAGATGAAGCAGCTGGACAGCAAACTGCGCCGCACCCTGGAGGTGGAGGTGCCCGCCGGTCTCGCCGAGCGGATCCTGCTCCGCCAGGCGATGGAGGCGGACGACGATGTGATGCCACTGCCCTCCCCGACCAAAGGCAGAGGCTGGCGCCCGCTCGCCATGGCGGCATCGGTCGCCTTCCTGCTCGGCATGAGTACCCGCTGGATCAGCTGGCCACCGGCATCGGAGCCGTTGTCGCTGGCCCAGGTGGCCATGGCCCACGTCTATGGGGAGGAGCCCTTCATCCAGGGGGTGGATGAGAAGGTGAGCCTGCAGACCATCAACGCCAAGATGGAAAAATATGGTGCCACCCTGATGGGCATGCCCGGCATGAAGGTAACCTATGTCAATCACTGTGCCTTTTATCAGGGGCCGGCCCTGCACATGGTGATCCAGGGCAAGATGGGCCCGGTCACCCTGTTCCTGGTACCCAAGCATGTACCACTCACGATCCAGCCCGATTTTGCAGACGGTACCCTCAAGGGGGAGATACTGCCGCTCAAAGGGGCAAACATGGTGTTGATTGGAGACATGCAGGAGTCACTTGCCCCGGTTGCCCAGCAGCTTGAGTCACGCCTGCACTGGTCCATTTAACAGAACTTGACTGGGGCTGACTGGGCCCCCGTCCCCTCCATATCACAGGCAGACACCGTCGTTGTCTGCCTGTTCATCTCAGAATCCCGACAACTTCCCGCTTGATACCCACCTGAAGTCACATTTTTACTATTTTTTTTGAACGATACAAACGACACCCATTGTATATTATTCATTCAATAATGGATAAAACAGACCATTTAAACGGCAAGTTAAAACAAATGATTAACACAATGGAAACTTTTATGTATTCTGCTGTCACTGGTCTGATTTCTTACCTCCTACCAGATCCATAGAATCACGCCAGAAATGAATGGGAAGAAGCTGACATAACAACAGATCTTGTCGTCTATAGCGGCCAAAGAGCCCTGATGTCGACAGAAAATCTGCTTACAAAGAGAGAACACTATGACAACTGCCTTTTTCAAGAAAAGCCTGATCGCCGCGGCCGTCACCCTGGCCAGCACTCAGACCTTCGCCGCCGCGTTCCAGCTGAACGAACACTCGGCTTCCGGTCTGGGCCGCGCCTATGCCGGGGAAGCAGCCATCGCCGACAATGCGTCCGTGCTGTCCCGCAACCCGGCCGCCATGACCACCTTCGACAAGATGGCACTGTCTGTTTCCGGTACCTATATCAAGCCCGACGTGGATGTCGCGGGCGACATCTATGCCGGTCCGGCCAAGCTGGCCTCTTCCAGCGAGAGCGACATCGCGCCAGATGCCTTCGTGCCGGCCACCTATTTCATCCAGCCCCTGAACGATCAGTGGGCCTGGGGGATCGGCCTGTTCTCCAACTACGGCCTCTCCACCGAGTACTCCAAGACCTTCCCGGCCGGTGCCGGTGCCGGCGATACCGAGCTGTTGACCTTCAACATCAACCCCAACATCGCCTACCGCATCAACTCCAACTTCAGCGTGGGTGCCGGCATCAATGCCGTCTATGCCCAGGCCGAGCTGAACCGCTATGCCGGAGCCCTGGCACCGGGTCTGACTGCCAAGACAGGTATCGTTCACAACAGCGACACCGCCATCGCTCACCTCAAGGGTGATACCTGGGGCTTTGGCTGGAACGTCGGCACCCTGTACGAGATCAATGAGAACAACCGCCTGGCCCTGACCTACCGCTCCCAGGTGGACTTGAGCTTTGACGGCGACTTCAAGGGGCTGACCTCCGGCTACCGGACCGTCGATGGCAACCTGAAGCTGGATCTGCCTGCTCAGGCCGAATTCGCCGGTTACCACCGTCTGAACCAGCAGTTCGCGGTGCACTACTCCGTCAACTGGACCGACTGGAGCGCCTTCCAGGAGCTCAAGGCCACCAGCAACGCCTGTGCCGGTGGGGTCTGCCTGCAAAAAGACGAGAAGTTCAAGGATTCTACCCGTTACTCCCTCGGCGGTACCTGGTACGTCAACCCGTCCTGGGAAGCCCGCATCGGCTTCGCCTACGACAACAGCCCGATCGAGCCGGAATACCGCAGCCTGAGCATTCCTGACTCCGACCGTGTCTGGTACAGCGCCGGCGCCACCTACCACATCGATCAGGACATGAGCGTCGATTTCGGCATGGCCTACCTGGATGGCAAGGAAGTGGACGTGAACGAAGGTCTGACCAGCCATACCGATCCGGTTCGCTGGAAGGGCACTTCCCACGGCAACGCCTTCCTGGCTTCCGCCCAGTTCAACATGAAGTTCTGATTTCATCGCGATAAGACAGAGCGCCTCCGGGCGCTCTTTTTTTATGCGACATCCCCATCTCGGCGCACAGCTGTAGCAAACAGCTGTACTCTTTTTGTTTTTTATCAAGCTATTAGAGGCAATACCTCCAGCATTTAATCCCGTTTTGTCCTCTCTGCCCCCGCCCCCGTTGCCTTACTGGTCATACCATATAAAATCCCGCCCCCAACCAAATAACAGAATGAATTCCAAGTTCATCCCAAGGAAAAGCAATGCTCCCGAACATGAAGCCCTCCCTCATCGCCCTGTTGGTGTTATCGAGTCAAGCCCAGGCGGCCGGTTTCCAGCTGGCGGAACAATCGGCCACCGGCATGGGCCGCGCCTTCGCCGGTGAAGCTGCCATCGCCGACAATGCCAGCGTGCTCGCCCGTAACGCCGCGGCCATGACCCGCTTCGAGCGCACCGCCTTCTCAGGGGGCGTCATTCACATCCAACCTGACGTCAACATCGAGGGGGTGACCCGGGTGCCTACCGCCATGGGCCCGGTGACGCTGGATGCAAGCGCCAGCGACATCGCAGACGGCGCCTGGGTCCCCAATGCCTATCTCATCCTTCCTTTGAATGAACAGTGGTGGCTGGGGCTGGCGGCCACCTCCTATTACGGCCTCGGCGTCCAGATGCCGGACAACTACAACGCCGGTCACTTTGGCAACATCTCCGATATCAAGACCGTGGATCTCGGTACCTCCCTGGCCTATCGCATCAACCGGAACTGGTCGGTCGGCGCCGGGCTTTCCGCCATCCAGGGGGAAGGGGAAGTGGGCGGCACCTTCCCCTCCAACAACAAGATTGCCAAGCACCTCAAGGGGGATGGCTGGGCCCTTGGCTGGCATCTCGGCACCTTGCTGGAGCTGTCGCCGGCCACCCGCATCGGCCTCTCTTATCGCCATGACGTGACCCTGACCCTCTCAGGGGATGCTGTCGGCACCGATCTGCTGGGCCGTACCTTCACCGACACCGGCACCCTGGACCTGCCGCTGCCCGCCACCGCGGAGCTGGCCATTTTCCATCAGCTGACCCCGGCCCTGGCGTTGCATTCGAGCATCAACTGGACCAACTGGAGCAAGTTCGTCCAGCTCGAGTCCGAGCTCGATCACCATGGCACCATGCACATCAAGGACGAGCACTGGGAAGACAGCTGGCGCTACGCCCTCGGCCTGACCTATCGCCTGGATCCGAAGTGGCAGCTTCGCTCCGGCCTGGCCTATGATCGCAGCCCGGTTCCCGCCGATCGCCGCACCATCTCCATCCCGGACTCGGATCGGGTGTGGTACAGCGCCGGGGTGGGTTACCAGATAGATCGCAACCTGTCGCTGGATCTGGGGCTGACCCTGATCGACGGCAAGAAAGTCGAGGTGAACGAGACCATGCAGCTCAGACCCGGGATGGCGCAAACCACCTCCACCTTCCAGGGCACCTCGGAAGGGGACGCCTGGCTGGCTGGCCTGCAGCTCAACTACCTGTTCTGATCCTGCCAACCTTGGCTGCACTCTGCCAGTTGCTGACCGTTTCGACCCGGTCGGCACTGGCATAGTGATCCGCTTCACCATAGAATCAAGCCTTCACCCATGCTGGAGAGATGCATGTATTCCTATGTAGCAAGGCAGCCCATCCTGGATCGGGATTTGAAGACCCATGCCTATGAGCTGCTGTTTCGCGACAGCCTGGATAATGTGTTTCCCCCCATCTCCGCGCAGCTGGCTACCTCCCGACTGGTGACAGAGCAATTTCTGCAACAGAACATCGATCAGCTGCTTGGCGGACACCCCTGCTTCATCAACTTCCCTCACTCCCTGCTGCTGGACGGTCTGGCCGAATGCCTGCCCCAGGACAAGGTGGTGATCGAGATACTGGAAGATGCCGAGCCCGACGATGCGCTGCTGGACAAGGTGATCCAGCTCCACGGGCTGGGCTATCGGCTGGCGCTGGATGATTTCACCCTGGTCCCGGCCTGGGACAGGTTCCTTCCCTATATCCACATCATCAAGTTCGATCTGCGGGCCACGCCGCTCGCCAGCATCGAGCAGTTCATGCAGACCCATCGCCACCTGCCGCTCACCTATCTCGCCGAAAAGGTGGAGGACAAGGCCGAGTTTGAACGGATGAAGGGGCTCGGGGTCGAGTTGTTCCAAGGCTTCTTCTTCAGCAGGCCCCAGATGGTACAGCAGACCACCATGCCCCCGACCCAGCTGGTGGTGATGCAACTGCTGAAGGTGGTCAATCAGGCCGAGCCGGATCTGGACAAGATTGAGCAACTGCTCAATCAGGATCTCTCCCTCTCCCTCAAGCTGCTGCGTTACGTCAACCATCTCAAGCACTTTCCCCAGCCCATCGCCTCGTTTCGCCAGGCCGCCAGCTCCCTGGGTCACGCCCAGCTGAAACGCTTCGTGGCCCTGATCGCCGCCACCAGTGCCGGTCACGACAAGAGTGCCGAGCTCTACCAGATGTCCCTCATCCGTGCCCGCTTCTGCGAGCTGCTGGCACAGACCCATGCCCCCACCCAGCAGGCTCAGCAAGCCTTCATCACCGGGCTCTTCTCCCTGCTGGATGTGCTGATGGGGCAGCCGCTGGATCAGTTGCTCGGCACCATACCGCTGACCGCCGAGATCCGTGCCGCCCTGCTGGAGCGCAAGGGCAACCTGGGGTTCTACCTCGCGTTCTGTGAAGAGTACGAGAAGGCCAACTGGCAACGGATCGCCGCCAGCACCGCGCGCCTCGGCCTCAACGAGGAGAAGGTCAGCCACCTCTATCTCGCCGCCACCGCCTGGGTCAATCAGCAGCTCCAGGCCATGGAAGGGATGGACTGAACCCGCGAACCCGCCATGGTTTTCCCTCATGTCATCTCATAACAAAAACGTCCCGCGAGGGGACGTTTCGTTCAGAACACCATATTGAACTGGACCGAGGCCAGGAAGGCATTGCCTTCATTGTTGCCTTCGAAATAGAACGGCTGACCCGGGTCGTTGTTGTGGATCCCTTCCTTCACTCCGCTCGCTTCCCCATTGATATAGGCCATGCCAAGATCGATGCTCTTGCTCTCATCGATGTGATAGGTCGCCCCCGCGCTGTACCACCATTTGTCTGCATCCGGCAGACTGATGGTGGCGTGCTCGCTCTGCACGGCGGATTCGTCATAGGCCACCCCGACCCTCGCTTCCCACTGCGGGTTCACATACCAGGTCGCCCCGACCGCGTAGCGCATCGCATCCTGTAGTTGCTCGTTCTTGCTCAGGCAGACGCCACCCGGCAGGTTGCACTGGCTGCTGACGGCTTCCAGTTTTTCAAAGGCGCTCCAGTCGGTCCACATCACGGAGTAGTGCAGGGCAAATTGCGGAGTCAGGCGGTGGTAGCCGGAAAACTCGGCGATGGCGGGCATGGGCACATCGACCGTGGCCTCGGCCTTATAGCCGGGCGCCCCCACTGCCCCGGTGTAATCCCCCTCCAGCTCCACATCGATCTGGGAGCGATAGGTCAACGCCAGGCGGTTATCCTGGTTGATCTCGAACAGGGTACCGAGGTTCCAGCCCCAACCGTTGCCGGCGCCATCGAAGTTGGCCAGGGTATTGTGAGCACCATTGGCGTTTCCATTGGCATCGACCCTATCGACGTAACCGGTGGCGAGGGTGTAGTTGATACCGGCCCCGAGGCTCCACTGCTCGTTGACGCGATAGGCGACATTGGGGTTCAGATTGACGCTCATCAGGGACGTCTCACCCGCCAACAGGCCGGCGGCAGGATGGCTGCCCGCCCCGAAGCTGTCGTCGAAGCGGGTGCCCAGGCCGTAGTTGGTCATCATGGCGAAACCGACGGCCCACTGGTCGTTGACGGGGTGGATCATGTAGGCGGCGGGGATGACCGCGTTGGGGCCGGCGTTACCATGACTTGCCGGCGTGCTGGAGTCAAACCGGCTACCCGGCAGATCGGTGACAAAGGCCCCGTCCACGCTGTAATCCGGATCGACCATGGTGGCCGCTACCGAGACGGCGGTCTTGTCGAACATCATCATGGCAGCGGGGTTGCGACCCAGCACGGCGGCGCTGTCGGCGATGGCCCCCTCACCCGCGAAGGCTCGGCCAAGGCCGGCGGCGGAGTGTTCGTTGATCTGGAAGCCGGAGGCTGAGGCATGGGTAGCAAGCAGTGCCAGCACGCTGGCAAGGGTGCTGCGCTTGAATGGCGTAGTCATCTGAGTTTCTCTTGTGGGTGCCCACCGCAAGCGGGCATTGATCGTCGCAGTGGCCATGACGGCAACGACGGAACACTGCCGTGGGTCAGTGGCGCACGGGAACGGTGCGAGGACGGCAAAACAGAGGCGAATAGTAGGGAGCCCATCTCCCGCCACAAAGCAGACCAGTGTCGAAAACGGTCATCAGGCTTAATCCCGGCTGAATGAAAGCAAATCAGTCCATGTTCCCCACCAAAACCGGACTTTTCGCCACCGTCTATCCATCAGGCCAGGTGACATGACGCACGAACAGCACAGTTGGAAAACCAGGGGTTGATAGAGCGACATGGAGGGAGGCAAGCGGGTCACCTGAACGACCCGCTGCCAGACATAAATAATGAGTGGAGGGAGAAACAGAGGGAAACGGCCTCAACACCGGACCGGCCTGGGGCCGGTGTTGAGGCCAAGGGCTCACACCAGCTCGATGGCCATGGCCGTCGCCTCTCCGCCCCCGATGCACAGACTCGCCACCCCTCGCCTGAGCCCGCGCGTGCGCAGGGCATGGATCAGCGTCACCAGGATGCGGGCACCGCTGGCCCCCAGGGGATGCCCCAGGGCGCAGGCGCCTCCGTTCACGTTCAGCTTGTGATGGGGGATCTGGCACCCCGCCATCGCCAGCATGCTCACCATGGCGAAGGCCTCGTTCACCTCGAACAAATCCACCTCCTCCACCGACCAGCCCACCCGGGCCAGCAACTTGTCGATGGCCCCCACCGGGGCGCTGGTAAACTCCGCCGGCAGGGCGGCATGGCTCTGGTATCCCACCACCCTGGCCAGCACCGGCAAGCCCAGTTGATGGGCCGTCTCGGCCCGCATCAGCACCAGCGCCGCCGCCCCGTCCGAGATGGAGCTGGCATTGGCCGCCGTGATGGTGCCCGTCTTGCTGAAGGCCGGTTTCAGGGTCGGTATCTTGTCGGGCCTGGCCTTCTCCGGTTGCTCGTCGTCGGCCAGCAACAGGGTGTCCCCGGCCATCACGGGCGCCAGCTCTGCTCCGAAGGCGCCGCTTCGCTGGGCTGCCAGGGCCCGCTCGAGAGAGGCGATGGCGAAGGCATCCATGTCGGCCCGGGTCAGCCCGGCTCTGTCCGCGCTCAGCTGGGCATAGTGGCCCATCAGGTGCCCCTCGTAGGCATCCTGCAAACCGTCGAGGAACATGTGATCCAGCACACTTTGGTGACCCATGCGAAAACCGCTGCGCGCCTTGTCCAGCAAATAGGGGGCCCGGCTCATGCTCTCCATGCCGCCCGCCACCACCACGTCCACCTCCCCCAGCCGCAGCGCGTCTGCCGCCAGCATCACCGCTTTCATGCCGGAGCCGCACACCTTGTTGAGGGTGGTGCAGGGCACGCTGTCCGGCAGCCCGGCCTTGAGTGCCGCCTGCCGGGCCGGTGCCTGCCCGACCCCGGCGCTCAGCACATTGCCCAGATAGACCTCATCGACCCGATCCCCCCCCATCCCGGCCGCCGCCAGGGCGGCGCGGATGGCGCAGGCACCGAGCTCCGGAGCACTCAGTGTGCTCAAGGCCCCCTGGAAGGCCCCCATGGGGGTACGTTTGGCTGCCACAATCACGATATCCATCAATAGCGCTCTCCTTGTTACATTGGGATAACATATGCCGCCGCCGTCCCCGGAACAAGACTTGCGAGGAAGTTGACGTTTGGGTAAGGTGCCAGCCTGCATTGACAACCAGATGACAGCCAAGACAGCCCTATGACCAAATCCAAGGATGACGCCCGGACCTTCAGCATCAGCGAGCTGGCCCGTGAATTCGATGTGACCACCCGCAGTATCCGATTCTACGAGGATCAGGGTCTTCTGAATCCGACGCGCCAGGGACAGACCCGGATCTACAGCCGCCAGGACAGGGTGCGTCTCAAGCTGACCCTGCGTGGCAAACGGCTGGGGTTCAGCCTCGCGGACATCCGTGAGCTGTTCGATCTCTATGACGCGGACAAGAGCAGCCGCTCCCAGTTGCAGACCATGCTGGGGCTGGTGGCCGACAAGCGGGAGACCCTGCAGCAACAGCTGGAAGACATCCAGATGGTATTGCTGGAGCTGGAGGCGGCGGAGCAGCGTTGCCGGCAGGCGCTGGGACAGCTGACCCCCTGAGTCGGCCGACAATTCCAATCCAAGGAAAATAAAAAGAGGGAGGCTTGCGCCTCCCTCTTGTCATTCATGACGGTGAGCCTGGTATCAGGCCTACTTGCTCCAGCGGTTCGGATCGTAATCCGGGCTGTAGCGATCGACGATGATGGCGCAGGCCGCATCGCCGGTGATGTTGAGCGCAGTCCGGATCATGTCGAACAGGCGATCCAGCGCGAACAACAGCGGCAGGCCCTCGATGGGGATACCGGCCGCCAGCAGCACGGCCACCACCAGGAAGCTCGGGCCCGGCACGCCGGCCTGGCCGATGGCACCCAGGGTCGAGGTGAGGATGATGGCCGCCCAGGCGCCCATGCTGAGATCGATGTTGTAAACCTGGGCGAAGAAGATGGCCACCAGACCGTAATAGATGGCGTTGCCGCTCATGTTGATGGTGGCGCCCAGCGGCAACACGAAGGACGCGGTGGCATTGGTCACCTTCAGATCGTGTTCGCAAGTCTCCATGTTGACCGGCAGGGTCGCCATGGAAGAGGCGGTGGAGAAGGCCACGATCTGCGGCTTCTTCATCGCCGAGAAGTACTTGCGTACCGGCGTGTTGGAGAAGACCGCGATCAGCAGCGGGTAGACCACGAAGCCGAAGATGAGGATGGCGGCGACATAGACCACGAACAGCTTGAGCACCAGGGTCAGCACGTCGAAGCCATAGGTACCGATGGCGTCGGCCATCAGGCCGAAGACCCCGATGGGGGCAATCAGCATCACCTTGTTGATCATCCAGACGAAGGCGTCCACCAGGGTGTTGAGGCCATCCACCAGCGGCTTGGCACGCTCGCGGGGCTGCTTGGCCAGCGCGATGCCGAGGAACATGCAGAACACCAGGATCTGCAGGATGTTCGCCTCGTTCAGGGCACTGAACACATTGGTCGGGATCATCCCAAGCAGGGTAGCCACGGCGTCCGGCAGGGCGCCCTTGTCGGCGTAATCACCGGAGAACATGGCGGCCGTGGAGCCGAAATCGACCCCGACACCGGGCTTGAAGACTTGACCCATCACCAGCGCCAGCAGCACCGCCAGGGCGGAGGTACCGAGGAAGAAGGCGAGCGTGGTCACCCCTATCTTGCCCGCGGCCGGGCTGGCGCCCAGATTGGCGGCCCCGGACAGGATGGCGACCGCCACCAGCGGGATCACCAGCATCTTGATCAGCTGGATGAACAGGGTACCGAACGGCGCGAAGACGGTCGCCTGCTCACCCATGAGGGCCCCCACCAGCGCCCCCAGAATCATGGCAACCACGACCTGGAAGCCGATATTTTTAATTAATCCTTTTGTCAACACAGAATGTTCCTTTATTTAGCAATGACTCACACTTTTGCAGCGCAAATGACCACCCAGAGCGTCAAATCCTCTCCATTGCTCTGGCGGCGCGCTTTATCTCATATTTATTACCCGTTTAACATCGGGATCCCTGAACGAAGTGATTTTTTTATGATCTCCCTCAGAATGGAGACCCACTAGAAACTCCATGCATTTTCCCTATTTCACCATGACAATGGCCAAAATAATGTGCTACTTTGACTCTTCAAACGTGCATACAGGGAAGAAAAGATGCTGAAAATTAACGAGTATTTTGACGGAAATGTTAAATCTATCGGTTTCGAGCAAAAAGGCGATAAAGCCACGGTCGGCGTGATGGAAGCGGGAGATTACCAGTTCAACACCGCAGCCCCGGAGCGGATGACGGTGGTCAAGGGTGCCCTTCGCATCCAGCTGGCCGATGAAGACGAGTGGCATACCTACCATCAGGGCGAGTCCTTTGACGTGGCTGGCCACTCCTCCTTCAAGCTGGAAGTGAAGACAGCCACCGCCTACCTGTGCGAATTCCTCGACTGACAGTGCCACAGGGGCGCCATAGGAAGCAGTAATTGTCCTCCTGGCGCCCCTGCTCTTCCTGTTTTGCCCCATTTCCATACCGCCATCACACGCCGCTGCTTCCCCCCTTTTCATCGACTACAAAAAATTTACAATGTTTAGACGAAATCCATATTCGGAGTACGTCATGATCAGTGTCTTCGACCTGTTTTCCATCGGGATTGGTCCCTCATCCTCCCACACCGTGGGGCCGATGCGGGCAGCCTGCGCCTTCGTGCACACCCTCAAGCAGAGCGCACTCCTCTCCCGCACCGAGCGCGTCGTGGTCGAGTGCTACGGTTCCCTCGGCCAGACCGGCAAGGGTCATGGCACCGGCAAGGCCATCATCCTCGGGTTGGCCGGGTTCGAGCCGGAATCCGTGGACATCGAGGCCATCCCCGCCTTCCTCGATCAGGTGGAACACAGCCAGACCCTGCGCCTGGGGGGTGAGCAACCGAGCCAGTTCCCTCGCGTCGGCGCCATCCTCTTCAATCGGCGTAAGACCCTGCCCGCCCATTCCAACGGCATGACCCTGCGCGCCTTCGCGGGTGACGCCCTGCTGTTTGAGCAGACCTACTACTCCATCGGCGGCGGCTTCATCATAGAGGAGAGCCACTTCGCCAATGCCCGCGAAGAGGCCGCCCGCTTCGATGCCGCCCACCCCGTCCCCTACCCCTTCGAGAGCGGGGCCCAGTTGCTGGCCCACTGCCAGGAGAGCGGCCTCTCCATCTCGGGGTTGATGCTGGCCAATGAAAAGGTGTTTCGCAGTGAAGCCGAGATCAAGGCGGGCCTGCGCAAGATCTGGCAGGCGATGCAGGGCTGTGTCGAGCGCGGTTGCAGGAGCGAGGGGGTGTTGCCGGGGGGGCTCAAGGTGAAGCGCCGCGCCCCGGCCCTCTATCGCCAGCTCTGTGGCGAGACCAACTTCAACAAGGATCCCCTGATGGTGATGGAGTGGGTGGACCTGTTTGCCCTGGCCGTCAACGAGGAGAATGCCGCCGGTGGCCGGGTGGTGACCGCCCCCACCAACGGCGCCGCCGGCATCATCCCCGCCGTGCTGCATTACTACGATCGCTTCGTGCGCAAGGTGGATGACGAGCTGCTGATGCAGTACTTCCTCACCGCCGCCGCCATCGGCATCTTGTACAAGAAGAACGCCTCCCTGTCGGGGGCCGAGGTGGGTTGTCAGGGAGAAGTGGGGGTCGCCTGCTCCATGGCCGCCGGCGCTCTGGCCGAGCTGCTGGGCGGCAGTCCGGCCGTGGTCGAGAACGCCGCCGAGATCGGCATGGAGCACAACTTAGGTTTGACGTGCGATCCCATCGGCGGCCTGGTGCAGGTACCCTGCATAGAACGCAACGCCATGGGGGCGGTCAAGGCGATCAATGCCGCCCGCCTCGCCCTGCGTGGCACAGGCGAGCACAAGGTGTCGCTGGACAAGGTGATCAGGACCATGTGGGAAACCGGCAACGACATGAAGACCAAGTACAAGGAGACCGCCCGCGGCGGCCTCGCCGTCAACATCACCGAATGTTAAGCCTGAGTAAAAACGATCTCAGATGACCCTCAGATACCCGGCCTGGCCGGGTATTTTTTTGCAAAACGTTTGCCTTGCGCTTAACAAAATGGATAACCATCAAAATAAATTTTATACTCGCGCCGTGAATTCAACAAAAATAGATCTATTTCAACTTTTTTTAGGCAGGAAGCCGTTACACTGCGGTTATCTGGTTTCCCGGCCTTTGTGACGACAGACCCGTCCCATGGATCACCCTTTCTGCGAGCGGGCATGGCGCCCCCTTCTACCCTGAGGTAATTGTTACATGATCAGCGTTTTTGATATCTTCAAAATCGGTGTTGGCCCCTCCTCTTCCCACACTGTCGGCCCGATGAAAGCTGCCAAACAGTTCGTGGATGATCTGCGTGCTAGCGGCAAGATCCGTGACATCACCCGGATCCAGGTTGACGTCTATGGCTCCCTCTCCTGGACCGGCAAAGGCCACCACACCGACACCGCCATCATCATGGGTCTGGCGGGTAACCTGCCGGAAAATGTCGACATCGACGGCATTCCTGAATTCATCTCCCGGGTCGAGCAGACCGGTCGCCTGCCCATCGGCCTGCACTGCCACACCGTCAGCTTCCCGAAAGGCGCCATGGTGTTCCATGACGAGGCCCTGCCCCTGCACGAGAACGGCATGAAGCTGACCGCCTTCATCGAAGACGAGGCCGTCTACAGCAAGACCTATTACTCCATCGGCGGTGGCTTCATCGTCGACGAAGAGAGCTTCGGCAAGGCCGACAGCGGCGACATGACCGTCAACTACCCCTTCAAGAGCGCCGCCGAGCTGCTCGCCCACTGCGGCCAGACCGGCCTCTCCATCTCCGCCCTGATGCTGGAGAACGAGAAGTGCTTCAATACCCCGGAAGAGATCTACAAGAAGCTCGGCAAGATCTGGACCACCATGCGTGAAGGGATAGAGCGCGGCTGCCGCACCGAGGGTGTCCTGGCCGGCCCGCTGCGGGTGCCGCGCCGTGCCGCCCCCCTCTACCGTCAGCTGACCACCAACGAGCATCTCTCCAACGACCCCATGAGCATCGTTGACTGGGTCAACATGTTCGCCCTGGCGGTGAGTGAAGAGAACGCCGCCGGTGGCCGCGTCGTCACGGCTCCGACCAACGGAGCCGCGGGCATCATCCCGGCCGTGCTGGCCTACTACGACAAGTTCATCCAGCCGGTCGGCCGCGACGAATACACCCGTTTCTACCTGGCCGCCGCCGCCGTCGGCATGCTCTACAAGATGAACGCCTCCATCTCGGGTGCCGAAGTGGGTTGCCAGGGTGAGGTAGGTGTCTCCTGCTCCATGGCCGCCGCCGGCCTGACCGAACTGATGGGCGGCAGCCCGGAGCAGGTGTGTGAAGCGGCCGAGATCGGCATGGAGCACAATCTGGGTCTGACCTGCGATCCGGTGGCCGGCCAGGTACAGGTCCCCTGCATCGAGCGCAACGCCATCGCCGCCATGAAGGCGGTCAACTCCTCCCGCATGGCCCTGCGTCGTACCTCCAAGCCCCGTGTCTCACTGGACAAAGTCATCGAGACCATGTACATCACCGGCAAGGACATGGACTCCAAGTACCGTGAGACCTCCCGCGGTGGCCTGGCCATCAAGGTGATGCAGGTTGCCTGCGAATAAGCGGTAGACAGCAGATACAAACAAGGCGGGAGAGATTCCCGCCTTTTTTTGTCTGTGATTTTCTCAAGGGCAGTCGCATTGGCATAAAGAATAAAAAAGAAGGGAGCAATTCGTTCAGATGGGCCTGGCTTATCCGTCAGGTGTCAGAATGAGAAGAGATTATTCCCGCATCCTATTTCGCTCCTTGCCCGCTTTTATTCCACTTTTATTCCACTATCCGATCCGCCAGGGTGCCGACCGCCACCACGAAATAGGGGGAGCGGTTCCAGTGGCGCAGCACCCGATAATTGTCATAGGCAAGATAACTGCGGCCATGGACGTCATCGGGCCGGATGAGGGAGGCCTGCATCTCGACGTTGGGCAGCAGTGAGCCATCCAGTTGCCGCACCCCGAGCGCCTGCCAGGCCTGGAGCGGCTTGCGCTGCTCCAGGCCAAACAGGGCGGGCTTGAGGGCGTCGGGCACCCTCACCCGCCGTCCCCAGGTCTGATCCTCTCGCCAGCCGTTCTGATGCAGATAATTGGCTGCCGATCCAAACACATCCGCCAGATTGCCCCACAGATCCTTCCTGCCATCCCCGTCCTGATCGACCGCATATTTGAGGAAGGACGAGGGCATGAACTGCACCTGCCCCATGGCCCCCGCCCAGGAGCCCTTGAAGGCGGCGGGGCTCACGTGCCCCTGCTCTATGATGCGCAGGGCATCGAACAGCTGATCCTTGAAGAAGGCTTCCCGTCGCCCTTCCCAGGCCAGGGTCGCCAGGGAGGAGACCAGCGGGAAATTACCGGTGAGTTTGCCGAAATTGGTTTCTATGCCCCACAAGGCGACAATAAAACGGGGCTGCACCCCATATTCATCGCCTATTTTCGTGAGCAGCGGCAGATGCTGGCGATATAAGGCGCGGGCTTGCTTGACTTTCCATTGGGGCACGGCACGGGGAATATAGGAATCCAGGGTCAGTTTGAATTCCGGCTGATTTTTGTCGTGCTTGATGGCCGCCTCTATGAGGCGAATATCGGCAAAGGCGGCCGTTACCGTCGCAGGCTGGATGCCGGCCGCCAGGGCTTGCTGTTTGAGACTCGTCACATAATGGTCAAAATCGACGCTGGCCTCCAGGGGCGCACTTAATAGTGCGCTCAACAATAACAGCGCCGGCCGCCCCTGCATCAGCGGGAGCCCTTTAATTGTGCCTTGTGCTGCTCCAGCAGATTTTCCGGTGGAGGGGGCACCTGCAGGTAGAAGCCCTGGCTCTGCAAGGCCGCCATCACCCGCTCGGTGGAGGCGATCCCCAGGGGCTTGGCCGGGTCCAGCTTGGTCATCAAGACCAGCTCGGGGCGTCCGAAGGTACTCATCAGTGCCTCTGGCACACGGGAAAAGTCCTCTCTTCTTTCAATAAAGAGATAGGTCTCGGCTTTTTTGCGACTTTTATAGACTGCACACAACATGGAAATTGATATAATCCGACGGGTTCATTGCCTCTGGTGGTGGCAAACTATAACATCAGGAATTGAATAACAATAACGTATTACCGTCTCGGTTCGGGGAAGATTCATGGTTGAACGCGATAACGAATTGAAAGGGACCACCTTCACTATTTCTGTGTTGCATCTCAGCGATGGCAATCCGGACCGGATCCGACAACTGCTGGAGGCCAAGGTCGCGCAGGCTCCCCAGTTTTTTAATTGTGCCCCCCTCGTCCTCAATGTGGAACGCCTCAGCGATATCCCCGATTTCGAGCAACTCAGGGAGCTGGTCGAGTCGGAAGATTTCGTGCTGGTCGGCATCACGGGGGCGCGGGATGAGGCGATGAAGACGGCGGCCAAGGCGGCCGGGCTGGCCGTCATGGTGTCGGGCAAGAGCCGCAAGGCCGAGCCTGTGGCACCGGCGCCAGCACCTGAACCCGTGGAGGTGGCCCAGGTCGCCCCGGTTCATGCCCTGGAGCCGACCAAGGTCCACGTCGGGCCGGTGCGCTCCGGCCAGCAGATCTATGCTGCCGGCACCTCGCTGGTGGTGCTGGGCTCGGTCAGTCCGGGGGCCGAAGTCATCGCCGACGACAGCATCCATATTTATGGCGCCCTGCGTGGCCGTGCCATCGCGGGGGCCAAGGGCAATCCCCTTGCCCGCATTTATTGCCAGCAATTGCAGGCCGAGCTGCTCTCCATCGCGGGCACCTTCCAGCTCAGCGACGCACTGCCGGCAGGCCTGATACAAGAGCCAGTCCATATCCGGCTGGACAACGAACAACTCCGAATAGACCGCATCAAATAGAGTTACAAGGAAGCGAGAATGGCGCGAATCATAGTCGTTACATCGGGCAAAGGTGGCGTTGGCAAGACCACAACCAGCGCGGCCCTGAGCACCGGCTTAGCCCAGCGTGGCCACAAGACAGTGGTCATCGATTTTGACATTGGCCTGCGAAACCTGGATCTCATCATGGGCTGCGAGCGGCGCGTGGTGTATGACTTCGTCAATGTGATCAACGGTGAGGCCAACCTCAACCAGGCACTCATCAAGGACAAGCGCTCGGAAAACCTCTTCATCCTGCCCGCCTCCCAGACCCGGGACAAGGACGCCCTGACCCGTGAAGGGGTCGAGAAGATCCTGGATCAGCTGGCTGAGATGAAGTTTGACTACATCGTCTGCGACTCTCCCGCCGGCATCGAGTCTGGCGCCCTGATGGCGCTCTACTTCGCCGACGAGGCCATCGTCACCACCAACCCGGAAGTCTCTTCCGTGCGTGACTCGGATCGCATCCTCGGCATCCTGGCCTCCAAGTCCCGTCGCGCCGAGCGCGGTGAAGACCCCATCAAGGAACACCTGTTGCTGACCCGCTACTGCCCGACTCGCGTCAGCCGTGGCGACATGCTGAGCGTGCAGGATGTGCAGGAGATCCTGGCCATCAAACTGCTCGGAGTGATCCCGGAGTCCCAGGCGGTGCTGCGTGCCTCCAACTCGGGGGAGCCGGTCATTCTGGACAAGGAGTCCGATGCCGGTCAGGCCTATGAAGACGCCGTCGCGCGCCTGCTGGGCGATACCAAGGATTTTCGTTTTCTGGAAGAAGAGAAGAAGGGCTTCTTTAGCCGACTGTTCGGGAGTTAAACATGTCATTATTGGATTATTTTCGTTCCAACAAGAAACAGAACACCGCACAACTGGCCAAAGAGCGGTTGCAGATCATCGTTGCCCACGAGCGTTCATCCAGAGGGGGGCCGGATTACCTGCCCCAGCTCAAGCAGGATATCCTCGACGTGATCCGTAAATATGTGCAGATCGATCCGGACAAGATCACCGTCCAGCTCGATCAGAAGAGTGACGAGCTGTCGGTGCTGGAGCTCAACATCACCTTCGCCGACGACCAGAAGAAGGGATGAGCTGACGCCCCATGCGTGACCCTTTTCCCCAGTGAAGACCGGATCCTTTGTCAGGATCCGGTTTTTTATTGCCTGGCGCAGAGGCATCTCGCCAAGGCGTGCGGGGCCAGCTAGAATATTGCCCGCCCCTCGGCCCTGCCGACGGGACCTCTCCCCCCTCATCTGGAACACAGCTCTTATGTCTTTGAATGACGAAATGCACAGCGTCGAGGAACTGCTCGATACCGCCCTCGAACTCTTCATGGAGCTGGCCTCGGACAACCTGCCCGAGCAGGAGATAGCCCTGTTCAACCAGGCGTTCAACGACCGCGGCCTGCTGGCAGAGACGGATCCCGCCGATGACTGGGAAGCGGACGTGGGGTTTGCCGTGAGTGATGCCGAGTACGCCGAGATCTGGATTGGCCTTGGCAATGCCGAGCAAGAGTATGAGCACCTGTTCGCCCGCATGCTGCTCTCCCGCCGTGTCGACGAGAAGTTCTGCCACATCGAATGGCTGCCCCAATAATTCCGGATCCCGACGATCCCGGTCACTATGAGTGGGACTCAGAGCCCGAGCCCGTGAGACCGACGCGCTGGCGTCGCCTGCTGGGCTGGCTCGGCAAGCTGCTGCTGGCGGCGCTGGTCAGCTCCATCGTCTCGGTGGCGCTGCTGCGCTTCATCGATCCCCCCATGTGGACCTGGCGCCTCGAGCGGGCGCTGTTTCCGCCCGCCAAGGTGGCCGAGGTCAAGCACGACTGGGTGCCGCTCGAACGCATTTCTCGGGAGTTGCAGCTGGCGGTGATCGCCGCCGAGGATCAGCGCTTCGCCGATCACAATGGCTTCGATATGGACGCCATCAGCTCGGCACTCAAGCACAACCAGCAAAGCAGGCGGGTGCGCGGCGCCAGTACCCTGAGCCAGCAGACGGCCAAAAACCTCTTCATGTGGAGCGATCGCAGCTTCCTGCGCAAGGGGATTGAGGCCTGGTTCACCCTGCTGATGGAGCTGGGCTGGGACAAGTCCCGCATCCTCGAGGTGTACCTGAACATCGTGGAGTTCGGGCCCGGCATCTATGGCGCCGAAGCCGCCGCCAGGCACTACTTCGGTAAACCGGCGGCTCGCCTGACCCGTTACGAGGCCTCCTTGCTGGCCGCCGCCCTGCCCAATCCCTGGCGCTACCGGGTCAAGCCCCCCTCGCCCTATGTGCAGCAGCGCTCGGCCTGGATCCGCCGCCAGATGAGTCAGCTCGGTCAGATCACCCTGAACCGGGTACACGAGGCCGGCTAGGTTCATCGAGGGGATCGGAGGGCGGCCCCAGATGGCCGCCGACGACCTCCCGGTGCAGCGGTAGATAGTGCCACCACCAGGTCTCCCGTCGCCGCTTGATCTGCCGCCTGTGCTGTCGTCGCTTCATGCTGCCCACATGCCTCGTGATGCCGCCCGATGGCGGCGGCTCTGTTAACCTTATCCCCTGTTTCGGCCATTTGACAGCACGGGGTTGCCGGCCTCATGCGCTGGTCGCCATCCCCAATAATTGCTAAAGTGGCGAACCTGGACGTATCTGGAGTGATTTCATGGAACAACGTAGCCCGGATCAGCTGGTCGAGTGGGCCTATGATCAGTTTCTGGAGCAGGCCGCCGACATGCTGGCCCCCGAACAAATCGTCGACATCACCCTCGAATTTGAGCAGCGTGGCGCCGTCGAGGCGACCCTGCCCAACGCCGACTGGTCGACCGAGCTCGGCGTGCCGGTCGACATGGAGCGTTGGGCCGAGGTGTGGGTCGGCTTGCTGGATCATCAGGAGGAGTTCGAGGTGATCTACGCCACCTTCCTGCTGCCGCGGGATCAGAGCGAACACCAGGTCCATGTTCGCTGGCACCGCCAGCAACAGGCATAAGAAAAGGCGCCCCTGGCGCCTTTTTCGTCTCTGCTGTTTACCCCTTCAGGGGCGAGCCGCTATGGCCTTGACCAGACAACGGCGGCACCAGCAGGCGCTCGCCTCGCTCATGGGCAAGGAAGGCAGCTGGCTGCACCAGCAACGCTCTATGGGTTCACCGGCGGAAACGGCGCAAAACGCCGGCTCGCCGCATCCCGGACACTGATGGGTGCTGCGCGTGCCGTCCAGCTCGGCCATGCGGGCCAGCTGGGCCTCGCTGTCCATGGCGGACCACTGACCTATCTCGGTCAGGGTCCTGCCGCAGCCGAGACAGAGCCCGTCCTTGGCCCGGCAGTCGCCGATGCAGGGACTCGGCACCTTATTCGCCGTCCTGCGCCGGGCTGGTCTCTGCGGCGACCAGCGTGATGCAGTTGTCTTCGATGACGATCTTGCCCTGCTTGTAGAGCCCGCCGATGGCCTTCTTGAAGGTGCCCTTGCTCATGTTGAACATCTTGTAGATGAGCTCGGGTTCGCTCTTGTCCCCCACCGCAAGGCTGCCACCCTGCTTCTGCAAGCGGGTGAGAATACGGCCGCCGGCATCATCCATCCGATCCTGCCCCGGTTTTTGCAATGTCAGATCCAGCTTGCCATCCTCACGCACCTGCTTGACCCAGGCGGTCAGCGGTCGGCCCGTCATCAAACGGCCGAACACCTCGTTCTTGAACAGCATGCCGGAGTACTGACCATTGACCACGGCCTTGATGCCGAGGGGAGTATGTTCCCCCGGCAGCGCAGTCACCTCGTCACCGGCCTTGAAGGGGGGATCGACGCGCAGGAAGCGCTCGAGGCGGCTGGTGCCCACCATGCGCCCCTCGTTGTCCAGCATCAGGTGCACCAGGTAGACGTGGCCCACCTGCATCGGCTTGTTCTGCTCGCGGCTTGGCACGAACAGATCCTTTTTCATGCCCCAGTCGAGGAAGGCGCCGATCTTGTTGGCGTTGACCACCTTGAGGCCGACGATGTCACCCACCATGGCAAAGGGCTTGTCGGTGGTGATCACCGGCTCGCAATCCGCGTCCAGATAGAGAAAGACGGACACCTCGCCATCTTCGGCGACGCCTTCCGGCAGCTGACGCTTGGGCAACAGCAGCTCGCCATATTCCCCCGCAGCCAGCCAGGCACCGCGATCTTCGAGCTCAACGACGGTGAGGGTGTTCATCTTGCCAATCTGTAACATGGTGATCTCTTCTTTCAATATCCGGATGGGCCTGCAATTCATGGCCCGTAATAGATGCGCATCGCTCCTGTCGTCGGCCGAGGGAGGACAAAAGCTCGCGTTTTTCATGCAGGCCCGCATGTTACCTCAGAGCCGTGGCAGGACCTAGTCCCTTGCCCGCCCCCGCGCAGGATTTTCATCTCGGTGTGACCCTGGCCTGGCGATATTAGCAGCACTCGGTCGCCCCTTGGCTGCAAATAACCCCACTTTTAGGTAGACTTCGCGGCCGTCAAATCCAGAGGAAGCGTCGATGAACCCAGCCACTCGTACTCGTCATCTCAATCAATGGCTCCAGAGTCACAGCCAGCAGGACATGAGTTACCCGGCCCTGCACGGCTTCCTCTGCGCCCGTCTGACGGGGCCGACCGCCCCTGACTGGCAAGATCCGCTGGCCGGGCTGCTGCCCCATGAGGCCGAGCTTGACGAGAAGAGTGCCGAGGCGCTGCATCACCTGATCGCCGAGCTGGAGGCCCAGGCCGACGACGCCCAGCTGGCCCTGCCGAGCCAGTGTCGCCTCTCCACCGACAATCCTGATCAGGTATTCGAGCAGAGCCATCCCCTCGGCCAATGGAGCTACGGCTTCAGTCAAGGGGTGGCCCGCTGGCCCACGCCGACGGATCTCAACGATCCCGCCACTCGCTACCGCTTCAGCCTGGTGGCCGAGCTCTGCCTGTTCCGTGACAGACCCATGGCCCAGATGCTGCACCAGGCCGCAGCCAGCGAGCTGCCCTTCCTGGATTTTTGCAAGCGGCAGCGCCAGCAGATGAAGACGGCCCTCAACCTTCTGCTGACCCTGGATCAGGACGAGGCACAGCATGAAGAAGAACCGCTTCTCGACAACGAACAGACCCGCCAGTGGCAGCAGTGGTTCGAGCAGGCGGCGCAGTGCCGCGATCCCCTCGCCCGCCTCTCCTGGTTTGAGCGCATCATTGCCGATGCCAGCCCCCTGTTCGACGAGGCCTTCTGGCAGCAACACGCAGGCCGCGGCTGGAGCGCTCCCGAGGCCCGACCCCTGATCGCGGCCCAGGCGGGCCGGGCCGATTGCCTGCTGCGACTGGGGCAGCAGGAGCAGGCGCGCCACGCATACCTGGCCCTGCTCGACCTTTGTCAGGCCGACGAGCCCGGCTGTCGTCATCCCCTCTCCAGCCTCTATGCCTGGCAAGGGGATTGGGCCGCCCTGCAGGGCCTGCTGGTGCGCTTCAATGAATCCTCCTGCTGGCTGCGCTACAACAAGGCGCTGATGGTGTTTGCCACCGAAGGCGAGCAGGCGGCGCTGCCCCATCTGGTCGCCGCCCTTGACGCCAACCCCCATGTACCCGCCACCCTGCTGGGCCAGCGCAGGCTACCCAAGCAGGAGCCCCGCCACTGGCAGGGGGGAAGCCGCGACGAGGCCGCGCTCTATGCGCTCCAGAGCCGCGAGGCCTGGCTTGCTCATAATGCCTTGATCTGGCTGCGTAAAAGTGTAACCAACAAGGCCAGTTGAGACCCTGGTTGCCGGATCCGTAGCGCAACACGTGCGCAAACGCACATTTTTCTGATGCCCGTTCAGACAAATGCCCTTGTGTTACGTATCATCAAGGTCAAAGTATCAAAAGAAACTGCACCCGATGCAGCCGCCACAGCAGGATGTCATATGTCGAAGATCATAGAGCTGCTCGCGCACTATCCTCCCTATCAGCTGGTTCATGCCGCTGAAATGGTGCGCGATACCTTTGAACAGTTTTACCAGCAGCGGTACCAGCTGACGGTGCCCCAATGGCGCCTGATGATGGTGCTCGGCCCCCACTATCCCATCAGCCAGAAAGAGCTGGTGGAGGCGAGCGGGATGGACAAGGTGCGGATCTCCCGCGAGATCCACCGTCTGGTGGAGAAGGGTATTCTGTTCACCGAGAGCAGCGCCCAGGACAAGCGCATCAGTCTGGTCTCCTTCACCCCGGCGGGGCTCACCCTGTTCCAGCAGCTCAAGACCGAAGCTGGCAGCTGGCAGCACACCCTCACCGACTATTTGCCCGCCGAGGCACGTCAGAGCATACGGCTGCACCTGCAAAGCGTGAGCGACGCCATCGAACAACTCCACCTGCTGGACAGCGAGCAACAGTCATGAACCTGACCCGCTTTGCCACCATGGATATCAACATGCTGCTGAGCGTGGTCAACATGCAGCTTCGTGATCATTACGCTGATCTGGACGATCTCTGCCGGGCGCAGGATCTCGACAAGGAGGCCCTGATCGCACGGCTGGCCGGCGGCGATTTCCACTACCAGCCTGATCAAAAGCAGTTCAGATAGGGATCCGGATCACAAGCTGTCTCGTGGCGCTGGCCGTGGCGGCAAAAACTGCTAAGGTGAGTGCACCCCCGCTGGACCATGGGCCTGAGGTATGGATACATCAGGCTGTCACAGAGGGCGGTTAGCCTTATTTCGCTCACCATCAGCCAAGGACGACCCCATGATCCTGACCCGACAGACCAGCCTGATCATCATCAGCGCCCTCTTCACGATCAGCCTCTTCTCCCCCCATCTGCCCCAGAGTACAGAGCAGTGGCTCAGCAGCCTGCTGCTGGGATCCCTGGTGGTGGTCTGCCTGCTGGTCGGCAGCGGCTGCCGTCGCTTTATCTGGGATTGAAGAGTGGCGTCCGCCATCTGAAAACAACAACGCAGCCTGATGGCTGCGTTGTTGTTTCACGACCCGGATGAGCAGGCAACCGTCACGGCATCAGTATGCCAGGGTTTCCAGCTGCTCCTTGGCCTGCTCGATGCCCTTGGCCTGCGCCTCGGGACCCATGCCCATGCCTTCGGCGTAGATGAAGTCCACTTCCTTGATGCCGATGAAGCCCAGCACGGTGCGCATGTAGGGGGTCACCAGATCGGTGGCATTGCCCACATGCATGCCACCACGGGGGCTGACCACCAGGGCGCGGGTGTTCTCCACCAGGCCGACCGGGCCGGTCTCGGTGTAGCGGAAGGTAACGCCGGCACGGGCCACCAGATCGATCCAGTTCTTCAGCTGGGTCGGGATGTTGAAGTTGTACATGGGGGCTGCGATGATCACCAGATCGCTCGCCTTGAGCTCGGCCACCAGCTCGTCGGACTGGGCCAGCACGGCCAGCTGACGCTCATTCAGGTTTTCGCCACCGCGCAGGCCCATGGCCAGCTCGCCGTCGAGCACCGGCAGATTCAGGGTTGCCAGATCACGCACAGTGACGCTGTCACCCTGGCGCTCGGCCAGGTAGCCGTCGATCAGGGCGTTGGATTGGGAATACTGGCCCAGGATGCTGGACTTGAGAACGAGGATATTGGCCATGGTGAAACTCCATTTGGTTGTCGGTTGAACAGCTTGGCTGTCGATGGAGGTCACTATAAAGATTGAGTTTCAAGGCGGATAGCGAAAATAGATGCTCAAGTTATTCAAATATTTTGATGCTTGAACACTTAGTCGCCAGCAGGGTACTCACCAAGCACCCCGGCCTTGGCAGAACAAACGATTGCCGTTATGATCCGCCGCACTTTTTTTAAGTGACCCGGATCCCATGGCACCCTCCCGCAGGCACTCCCCCTTTGCCGGTGCAGTCTGGATGATGGTGGCAGGCCTCTGCTTTGCCGCCGTCAACAGCCTGAGCCAGTTTGTCAGCTTCAAGCTCGGCCTCCCCTCGACCCAGGTCGCCTTTCACCAATACCTGGTCGCCCTGATCTGCCTGCTGCCCTGGCTCGTTCGTCACGGCCTGCGCCAATCCCTGATGACCAACCAGCTGCGGCTGCACCTGCTGCGCGTCGCCCTGGCAGTCATCGGCATCCAGTTCTGGCTCTGGGCGCTGGCGGTGCCCGTGCCCATCTGGCAGGGCATAGCACTGCTGATGACCTCCCCCCTGTTCGCCACCCTCGGCTCCGCCTTGCTGCTCAAGGAGCAGGTGAGCCGGGCGCGCATCCTGGCCACCCTGGCGGGCTTTGTCGGGGCCATGCTGATCCTGGCCCCCTGGACCGATGACTTCAGCTGGGCCTCCCTGCTGCCGGTGGCGGCCGCCCTGTTCTGGGCCGGTTACTCCCTGCTGGTGCGCTATCAGGCGGCGAGCGAATCGTCCCACACCATAGTGGTCTACCTGCTCATCTTCAGCACCCCCTTCAACGCCATGCTGGCCCTGCCGGAATGGCAGTGGCCAAGCGAGATCCAGTGGCTGCTGGTGGCGGCCTCCGGGGTGCTGTCGGCCCTGGCCCAGATGTCCATCGCCCGCGCCTACAGCGTGGCCGAGGCCTCCTTCGTGCAACCCTTTGACTTTGCCAAGCTGCCCATGAATGTACTGGCGGGCTGGCTGGTGTTTGGCTGGGCGCCTCCCGGCCGATTGTGGCTCGGCGCCGCCATCATCATAGGCGCCATCACGCTGCTGACCCATCTGGAGCAGCGCGCCCACAAATCCGTTTCCTGAGGTACGCCATGCGTGCCTCTTTTTTTTACTCACTCGGGTCAGCAACCCTGACCATGGACATCAGGAGAGATCAGATGTTTGGAACCGCCACCCGCCCCGCTGCCACCCGTGCCCTGCTGCTCGGTTCAGGCGAACTCGGCAAGGAAGTCGCCATCGAGCTGCAACGCCTTGGCATAGAAGTGATCGCCGCCGACCGCTACGCCAATGCTCCCGCCATGCAGGTTGCCCACAAAGCCCACGTGCTGGACATGCTCGATGGTGCCGCCCTGCGCGCCCTGGTGGCCGAGGTCAAGCCCGACCTTATCATCCCCGAGATTGAAGCCATCGCCACCGATACCCTGGCAGAGCTTGAGCAGGAAGGGGTCAGGGTCGTGCCCAACGCCCGCGCCACCCAGCTCACCATGAACAGGGAGGGGATCCGCCGCCTCGCCGCCGAAGAGCTGGGCCTTCCCACCTCTTCCTACCGCTTCGCCCAGAGCAAGGAGGAGTTTGTCGCCGCCGTCGAGGCCATCGGCCTGCCCTGCGTGGTGAAACCCGTGATGAGCTCCTCCGGCAAGGGCCAGAGCCTGCTGCGCGATCTTGCCAAACTGGACGAGAGCTGGACCTATGCCCAGGAGGGTGGCCGCGCCGGTCGTGGCAAGGTGATAGTCGAAGGCTTCGTGCCCTTCGAGTACGAGATAACGCTGCTCACGGTGCGCGCCGTGGACGGCATTCACTTCTGCGATCCCATAGGCCATCGGCAGGAAGATGGCGACTACCGCGAATCCTGGCAGCCGCAAGCCATGAGCGAGCTGGCGCTGGCCCGCGCCAAAGAGGTCGCGGCCAAGGTGGTCGAGGCCCTCGGCGGTCATGGCCTGTTCGGGGTGGAGCTCTTCATCAGGGGCGACGAGGTGTGGTTCAGCGAAGTGTCACCCCGCCCCCACGACACCGGCATGGTAACCCTGATCTCCCAGGATCTCTCCGAGTTCGCCCTGCACGTACGGGCCATTCTGGGGCTGCCGGTCGGCACCATCACCCAGTTCGGGCCGAGCGCCTCCGCCGTGGTGTTGCGGGAAGGCCACAGCCAGAACATCCGCTATGGCGCCATTGGCGAGGCCCTGGCTCTGGTACCGGGTGCCCAGTTGCGTCTGTTCGGCAAACCCGAGATCGCCGGTCGTCGCCGTCTCGGCGTGGCGCTGGCCCGGGGCGAAGATTGCAATGAAGCGGTCGAACAGGCCAAGGCGGTCGCCGCCCGGGTCGAGGTGCTCTTCTAGACCGCTCTCTTTGTCACGTAAAAACAAACGTTTATCTGCGTGATCCGGCGCAAGGGGCAGGCTTCTGCCCCTTTTCCATTGAAGCGCCGGGCTTATAATCCCCCCTTCACCTATGTCAGGAGTACAAGATGTTAACTGCCGTGATCTTCGATATGGATGGTGTTCTGATCGACTCGGAACCCTTTTGGCAACGGGCCCAGATGGCCGTCTTCTCCGAGCTGGGCCACTTCCACACCGAGGAGGACTGCAACTCCACCATAGGGGTGCGCATCGATCAGCTGGTGGCCCACTGGTATCGCCTGCGTCCCTGGAGCGGCCCAACCCAGGAAGAGGTAGTGCAGCGCATCCTGGATCAGGTGATAGCGCTCATCCTGCAGGAGGGTCAGGCCAAGGCCGGCGTGCTGGAAGCCCTCGACCTCATCGAGGCGCAAGGGCTCAAGATCGGGCTCGCCACCTCCTCCCCCTTCACCATGGTGGAGGCGGTGCTCGGCAAACTCGGCATCCGGGATCGCTTCATGGCGGTCCACTCCGCCGAGGTGGAGCGCTTTGGCAAGCCCCACCCGGATGTCTATATCCACGCCGCCGAGAAGCTAGGCGTCGAACCTGTGCACTGTCTGGCCATCGAGGACAGCTTCACCGGCCTGCTGGCGGCCAAGGCGGCGTCCATGAAGGCGCTGATTGTGCCGGACCCGGCCCTTGTCGGCGATCCACGCCTCGCCATCGCCGATCACCAGCTGCATTCGCTCGCCGAGCTGGATGCCGACATGCTGGCCCGCTGGGTGGCTTGAATCCATCCGGGGCCAAGGGCGTGTCGGATCAGAATATCGGGGCACCGTGCATCCCTTGAACCCTGTCATAAACGTGCGCCCGCTCGCGGTTGGGCCGCCTCTTGCCGACTAGAATCAGGGAGAGAGGCGGCCCAAGGGCCCGAGGAGGTCACCATGATCGAATACATCAGCAAGCGCATCGTCTGCCCGCACTGCGGCCACCACACCCGGGTCGAGCTGGATGCCAGCCAGGGGGATCAGGAGTTCTACGAGGATTGCATGGCCTGTTGCAATCCGATCCACCTGCGATTGCACCGGGATGACGCTCGCGACTGCCTGCAGCTGTTTGTGGATGCGGACGACGAGCAGATGTTCTGATTGCCGTTTCGATGGCTCGACCTGAATGAGGCAGCCTGTGTCATCGTGTGCATACGTGATGGCGTCACCCTGCGCTGGGGATGAGGACTGAAGAGACGCCATGCTGTCGAATCCAGGCTCGCTTCTCCTCAGGTACCTGAGCCCCTCAAAATGATCCCATAGAAAAAAGCCCCTCGGAGAACCTCAAATCATCCTGAAGTTCGCCAAGGGGCCTTGTCGCTTATGTGATGGTTGTCGGCTCATGGATGTGCCAGACACTCGAAGTGTAGGTCCGGTTTCATCCTTCGACCAGCGTCAGACAGCCAGGCTCCGTGAGACACAGCAGGCCAAGGGGTTGCCGGCCACACCGGGCATGGTGTTTATCCTCGCCACAGGGTTCTCCTGTTCATCGCTTTGGGCCCGTCATCTTGATGGGCTTCGTCTGGATCAGCCGCTGCAAGGTGCGGACACAGGCTCATGACGGCCTGGGTTCTGCCCTGACTGAAGCCTTTACAGCCACGGATAGGACAGGCCCCCATGATGCAGGCCCAGCTTGAGGGGTGAAAGCAGGCGGATCAGGCTGGCTGGCGCGCCGCCAGCACCCGCTCCACCGTGTCGACGATGGCCTGGGTCTGGGGATCGATCTCGATATTGGTCTGCCAGCCCGCCTTGATCCAGCCCAGGTTGGTGCGGGCCAGGGTCTCGGGAATGAGGTTGACGCAAAATTCGCTGCCGCGCACCTCGCCTATGGTCAGGCTGATACCGTCGATGCCGATGTAGCCCTTGGTCAGCACGTATTTCATCAGTTCGGGGGCGAGGTTGTACCACACCTGGCGGTTGTTGGGGGTGTCGATGACCGAGGTGACCTCGGCCGTGCCCATGATGTGGCCGGACATGGCATGGCCGCCAATCTCGTCGCCAAAGCGGGCGGCCCGCTCCACGTTGACCTTGTCCCCTACCCCGAGCGCACCGAGGTTGGTGAGGCGCAGGGTCTCCTGCATCAGATCGAAGCTGACTAGATCCCCCTCCACCCGGGTGACCGTCAGACAGCAGCCGTTGTGGGCCACGGAGGCACCAAGCGCCAGCCCCTCACCCCAGGCCGGGCTCGGCATGCGGATCACATGGGTGCGAAAGTTGGGCAGCTCTTCGATGGCCACCAGTTCGGCGGTTCCCTGTACTATGCCGGTGAACATGTCTCGTCTCCACGCTGTAATAAAATTGTCGGCAGGTTACCCCCGGCCACAGTGCAAGACAAGGGTGCCGGCTGACAAGGCGGGCCCCGATCGTTATAGTGACCCCATTCAATCCAGGCTTAACGAGGAAACAAAAATGCAGGTATATCAGTGCTGTGAGGCTATTCGCATCGCCTACAACCAGATAGGCTCAGGTGAACAGGGATATGTGCCCCAGGCCATCGCCGCCAGCATACGGGCACTCAACGCCGTGGCAAGCGACGATAGGGTGCCTGCGGATCTGCGCGAGCAGGCCGCCTACGCCGCCGCCAACCTGCTGATCAGCGATCACGAGGACGCCTGATCCCGGGTAGAAATGCGCCGCCAACCTTCCCCGTTGGCGGATTTTCAGGCTAGAATGACACCCCCGCGCTTTGTTTCTTCCTGCCGAGGAGACCAAAGCCCCTCTCATTTACCCGTTCTTTTCTCTTTTATCTGATCCACTCGGAGGTGTCAGTGCAACGTTATTGGACCGAGGCGAAGCAGCTCGTTCGCCTAGCCAGCCCCATACTGGTGGCCCAGGTGGCCCAGATCGCCATGAACTTCGTCGATACCGTGATGGCGGGTCAGGTCAGCGCCGTGGATCTCGCCGCCGTGTCGGTGGCCTCCAGCTTCTGGCTGCCGATCATCTTGCTGGTGCAGGGCATCATCATGGCGCTCACCCCCATCGTTTCCCAGCTCAACGGGGCCCGCAAACGGGACGAGATCCGCCCGGCCGTGCACCAGGGCTTCTGGCTGGCGCTGATGGTGACCCCCATCGCCATGCTGGCACTCTACTTCAGCCCGCTGGCGTTGCAGTTCATGGATGTGGATCCCGTGATGGCGGAGAAGACCGCCGGTTACCTGCACGCCATCCTGTGGGGCCTGCCCGCCTTCGTGCTGTTCCAGGTGCTGCGCAACTTCAGCGAGGGGCTCTCCCATACCATGCCCACCATGGTGATCGGGTTTGTCGGGCTGGCGGTCAACATCCCCGCCAACTACATCTTCATTCACGGCCACTTCGGCATGCCGAAACTCGGCGGGGTCGGCTGCGGCGTGGCCACCGCCATCGTGCTCTGGGCCATGCTGCTGGCGATGATCGCCTACGTGAAGCTCTCCCCCCACTTCAAGAAAATCAACCTGTTCGCCCAGCTGGCACGCCCCAACGGCAGCCGGATCTGGCGCCTGTTTCGCTTAGGCTTCCCCATCGCCATGGCCATCTTCTGCGAGGTAACCCTGTTCACCGTGGTGGCACTGATGCTGGCCCCCTTCGGCGCCGAAACAGTGGCAAGCCACCAGATAGCCCTGAACTTCTCCAGCCTGGTGTTCATGCTGCCGCTCTCCATTGGCGTCGGCGTGACCATCAGAGTCGGCCACAGCATAGGGGAAGGCCAGCCGGAGCAGGCCCGGGTCGCCGCCCGCACCGGTCTGATGCTCGGCATGGCGGTGGCCGCCGGTACCGCCGCCCTGACGGTGCTGCTGCGCGAGCCCATCGCAGGCATCTATACCGATGATCTCCAGGTGATCACGCTGGCCGCCACCTTGCTGTTCTTCGCCGCCATCTACCAGATCTCCGATTCGGTGCAGGTGGTTGCCGCCGCCGCCCTGCGCGGCTACAAGGACACCCAGGCGATCTTCTACATCACCATCATCGCCTACTGGGGCATGGGGCTGCCCACCGGCATGATCCTGGGGCTGACCGACTGGGTGGTGCCGCGCATGGGGCCGCAGGGTTTCTGGGTCGGCTTCATTGTCGGCCTGACCGGCGCCGCCCTGATGCTGGGGGCGCGGCTGAGGTTCATCTATGGCCGCTTCGCGAGCCCGGAGGCCTGCACCGCGCTTTCCCGGGCCCAATAAAAGGCGCCACGACGCCGCTCAATGGCGCGGCTCGCCTGCAAAATCAACAGGCTGCGCAAGAACTGGGCAAACAGTCTCCTTTGTGCATGTCCCTTGTTGACAGCCTTTGGGGGCATGGGTAGTATGCCGACCACGCAAGCGACGTCGTGTTCGCTTGCATGATGAAAAGCGGGTTTATAGCTCAGTTGGTTAGAGCACTACCTTGACATGGTAGGGGTCGTTGGTTCGAATCCAATTAAACCCACCACTT
>RCUN01000036.1_pt1 | contig 187573 bp, 175 predicted proteins | sample 2166181 | NCBI WGS metagenome assembly RCUN01 (sample SAMN09932603, study PRJNA488358) | compost metagenome | feature: garden; material: soil; isolation source: compost soil in crotononitrile-enriched culture | place: Germany: Experimental Botanical Garden Goettingen | collected 2016-01-27 | reverse complement strand
TTAGCTTTTGCATCGGCGTCAGCTTTACGTTTAGCATCTTCATTTGCTTTTTGCTGCTTAGCTTTTGCATCGGCGTCAGCTTTACGTTTGGCATCTTCATTTGCTTTTTGTTGCTTAGCTTTAGCATTAGTCTCAGCTTTACGTTTAGCATCGTCATTAGCCTTTTGCTGTTTAGCTTTTGCATCGGCTTCGGCTTTGCGTTTATCGTCGTCATTAGCTTTTTGCTGTTTAGCTTTTGCCTCAGCTTCAGCTTTACGTTTAGCTTCTTGCTGTGCTAAAAGTTTAGCGTTTTCAGTCTTTTGAGCCTCACGTTTCAGCTTTGCATCGGTCTCAGCTTTACGCTTAGCCTCTTCAGCAACTTTTTGTCTAGCCTTAGCATCTGCTTCAGCTTTCGCACTTTGTTCGGCTTTGCGTTTTTGTTCAGCTTCCGCTCTTGCTTTAGCTTCAGTTTGACGTTTAGCTTCAGCCTGCTGCTTTTGTGCTTCCTCTACACGTTGCTGCTCTGTTGCTTGTTTAGCTTTCGCCGCTTCTTCAGCCTTGCGTTTTTGTTCAGCTAATTTTGCTTGTTGTACCTGTTCAGCTTTTTGCTTTTCAGCAGCGAGTTGCTGTGCAGTCGGAGGAGGGGGTACTGCTGGAAGATTTTGAGGAAGAGTTTCATCTACAATAGGGCTTAACACCTCTTTTGCTTCATTTGTAGCAGTTGTCTCTTGTTCAATTTCTTTCGCTAAAGGCGGGGGTAAATCTTCTGGCTTAACTAAAATAGTTGTTAGCTTTTTTGGCTGTTCAGGTGGTTTACTCAAGCCTAAAAAAAGCAAGCCAACAATGGCAATTGCATGAACTCCAATTGTAAAGCTCAATGCAATCGCATTTTGTTTAAAGTGTGGCTTTTGATTTTTATTCATAGCTTATTTTAAAGGCTCTGTCAGAAGGCCAACTTGAGTTAAACCTGCTTCTTGTAAACTTGCCATCAGTGATACGACCTCTCCATAAGGACGAGACTTATCACCATTGACTAAAACTGTGAGTTGTTTATTTTCTTGTTCAGCTTGTTTTTGAGCATCGCTTAAAACTTCTTCAAGTTTTTCACGAGATAATGGCTCACTATCTTTGTAATCTTCATACTGAAGATAAATATTGCCATCTTTACCAATCGTTACCATAGCTGGCATATCTTTTGATTCGATTGGATGGTTATTTGCTTGAGGTAAATCGACTTTAATACCACTGGTAATCATGGGAGCAGTCACCATGAAAATAACCAAAAGTACGAGCATAACGTCAATATAAGGTACGACGTTCATATCACTTTTTAGTGGTTTTTTTATGCGCTCAAAGCGCCCTGAACGCTGAATTGCCATTATGCATCTTCCTGTGATGAACCCACAGACTGACGTTGCAATAAAGCAATCATCTCTTCAGCAAATAAAGCACGATCAGAGTAAACACTTTCGCTTTTAGACGTGAAATGGTTAAAAGCCAATACGGCAGGAATTGCAGCGAATAAACCAATTGCAGTTGCAATAAGTGCTTCGGCAATACCCGGTGCAACAGTTGCCAGAGTAACTTGATCAACAGCGGCTAAACCGATAAAGGCATTCATAATGCCCCAAACAGTTCCGAATAGACCGATATAAGGAGCTACAGAACCGATACTTGCTAAACTACCTAAGCCATATTCTAAATGGCTCTGATCACGACTCAAACCTACACGTAAAATACGTTCAGTCCCTTCAATTGTTTGTGAAACAGGAGCCAGCCGTTTTTTAAGTTTAAAAAATTCACTCAACCCTTGATAAAAAATATCTTCAAGACCTGAGCGTTTTGAGTTGAGTTGAGCATTGTTGTAAAGCGTATTGAGTTCAGCACCTGACCAGAACATTTTCTGGAAATGTTCATCTTCTTGATGTGCTTTTTTATAACTCATATGTAACTTGGCAATCAGATACCAACTAAAGATTGATGCTAATAATAAAATTAGCATGACCAACTGAACGACTGGACTTGCTTGTAAAATAAGGTCAGAAATATGCAGGGTTGATTCAATGTTTGTTGCCATAGTTACATATGCCGGTTGTTTTTTTAGTCTTGTTCCAATTCTTTACGAATAAGATCACGTATTTCTTCTGGAAGACGACGAGCTATCAGTTCTTTGCTTAAACATGCCAACTCAACCTCGCCAGAAGCAAGCAAGATTTCACCACGATAAATATTTTGTTGCAACACAAATGACGCAGCTTTACATGAAACTACACGTGCTGTAACAGTAATTAAATCATCCATTAAAATAGGACGCATGTATTTTACATCAATTTTATGTACGACAAAGTTGTAGTCTTTTTGATGCCAGTAATGATCAACCCCAGAAGCACGGAGCCATTCAGTACGGGTACGTTCCATATAGCGAATGTGGTTGGCATGGTAAACAATACCACCTGCGTCCGTATCTTCAATATAAACACGAATGTTGAATTCAAAATGATTCGCCATGAGAGGATTCCGTTTTAGTTCACTATAGAGCTTTGCATTTAAAATATGACTGCTGAATAAAACATCAATTTTATTCGAAGCCACGTATATGCTTTAAATACGGGGCAGTTTAGCAGATTGCATACTAAGTCCTATGGCACAACCTTTCAATTGCGGTCAAAGCATTTTTACGTTTTATAACGCTGCAAAAAAAGAAGAAAGTAAATATAGAAAGAAGACAATATTTGATTTCTTTAGCTATTATTTATAATGATATAAAATTAAAAATAATAATTTAGGAACCAAAGTAAGGAGAGACATGCTCTCCAAATCACTAGTTTTTAGGCTCAGGTGGAGTCAATCCAAACTGTAAATAAGATTGATTGGTAGCAATACGACCTCGAGCAGTACGCATGACATAACCTTGTTGAATTAAATAAGGTTCAAGAACGTCTTCAAGGGTACCGCTATCTTCGGCCATTGCTGCTGCTAGTGCCTCAACTCCAGCAGGACCACCATCAAAACGCTCTAGTAGCATGCTCAAATAACGTCGGTCTAGGGTGTCTAAGCCTGCCTTATCAACATTAAGCATATCAAGAGCACGTTGTGCCATGTCATGTGTCACTTCACCTGTACCTTTCACTTGAGCATAGTCACGCACACGACGTAATAGACGATTGGCAATACGAGGTGTTCCACGTGCACGGCGTGCAACTTCTTCTGCACCCTCAACTGTAATTGGCACATTCATTAAGTTTGCAGAGCGCGACACAATATGAGTCAAGTCTTCCACAGAGTAAAACTCAAGACGTTGTACAATACCGAAACGGTCACGTAGTGGTGACGTAAGTAAGCCTGCACGTGTAGTCGCAGCGACGAGTGTAAAAGGTGGTAAATCCAGTTTGATTGAACGAGCAGCAGGACCTTCACCAATCATGATATCTAATTGGTAATCTTCCATCGCTGGGTACAGAATTTCTTCAATAACTGGAGAAAGGCGGTGAATTTCGTCAATGAACAAGACATCGCCTTCCTCAAGGTTGGTAAGCATTGCAGCTAAGTCGCCCGCACGCTCCAAAACTGGTCCCGAAGTAGATTTAAGATTACCGCCCATTTCACGCGCAATAATGTTGGCAAGTGTGGTTTTACCCAAGCCGGGTGGACCAAAAATCAGCGTGTGATCGAGTGCTTCACCACGACCGCGAGCAGCGCCAATGAAAATTTCCATTTGTTCGCGTACTACAGGTTGCCCAATATAGTCGGCAAGTGAAGTTGGTCGAATCGCCCGATCAAAATGATCTTCTGGTTTTTCTGCTCCACTGATTAAACGGTCTTGCATAAGTGTTTTACTTCATCATTGATTTTAGAGCAGCGCGAATAATATCGGCTGATTCGGTGTAATCGGCTTTAACAGCAGCAACAGCTTTTTGTGCCTCAAGTGGCTTGTAACCTAAAGATTGCAAAGCTGCTTCTGCTTCTGCCACAGGAGAGTTTGCAGCAAACTGAATTTGAGACAGGGTAGTCGTAGAAGAAGTTCCTTGAGCCAATGTTTTGAAACGGTCACGAAGTTCAATCATTAAACGCTCGGCTGTTTTTTTGCCAACGCCCGGGACTTTTATTAACGTGTTGATGTCGTCATGTTCAATTGTATGCACCAGTAACTCAACACTTAACGTCGATAGAATCCCTAATGCCATTTTCGGGCCGACACCATTTACTTTTAATAAGGTGCGGAAAATTATTTTTTCTTGAGCATCACTGAAACCGTAAAGCTGTTGAGCATCTTCACGGACAACCAAATGCGTCCATAACGTAACTTTTTGGCCTTTTTGTAATTGGCAAAATGTTGAAAGTGGCGTATCAATTTCATAACCCACACCATTTACATTCAGTAAGACAGTAGGGGCTTCTAGGGCAAACACTTCGCCAATTAAACATCCGATCATAAAATAGTTTCACTTATTCATAACTGTAAATCTAGTCGTTCTAACATTCATTGAAAACGACACAGGTTTTATTTCTTTCTATATCAAGCCAGCTTAAAACAAGCCAATTTTATTACCTTGTAACTCTTGAGCCAAGCTATAAGCCTGATGATCTGAGAATTTACTGATAATATCGAGTACTTGCATAATATTACTGTAGTGATTATTGCTAAAGTTAGCACCATACAGATTAAGGATAGACATTAAACGTTGTTCTTTAAAGCTCAAAGATTTATGTGGCGTGGTCAAAGGGACAAATGCATCCAAAATGGTTTGCAAACTTTGATGCGCAATAATTTCTAAACCAGACTTTTGTGGATGTTCAAAAATTTTGTCACGTGCCAGATTTTTGGCTGTTTCGATACCAATTGCAATATCGGGGGAACAATATTGTAAAAGGTTGCCTTTAAGCTGACCGGTAATAATTTCATAATGATGTTTAGCAAAAGCTGTAGTAACTTCATCCACAAGCCGTTTCATAACACGACCACGTAATGCTGAAATTTTTTGTTGCCACGTACTGTCTGGGTGTGACAATTCTTCAGGCTGACCATAATCGGCAATGAGGTTTAAGAAAATTGGTTCAACTTCTTGGTAACTCAGCATATTTAAGATAATGCCATCTTCTAAGTCAATTAAGGCATAGCAAATGTCGTCAGCGGCTTCTAATAAGTAGGTCAGTGGGTGACGACAATAATGATATTCACCTAGCTGAATAAGCCCGAGTTGCTCAGCAATCTGTTTTAAAATTTCTTTTTCAGACTGATAACAGCCAAATTTTGCTCGCTGATGTGAGGGGCGATCACCTTGTGAAGCAATGGTTTTTGAAAGCCATGGGTACTTTAAATAAGCCCCTAAGGTAGCGTAGGTTAAGCGCATTCCGCCATCATTTGGATGATAATCAATGCGACTTAACAAACGTAATCCTTGAGCATTACCTTCAAACTGACGAACATCGGCTTCTTCTTCGGGGCTTAGTTTCTTCAAAAAATCATCATGTGATGCATCATCGAACCATTCGCGAATTGCATATTCACCCGCATGTCCGAAAGGTGGGTTACCAATATCGTGAGCCAGACAGGCTGCTTGAATAATTGCACCGACATCGGCAGGAGAAATCCAGACGGGTAATTCATTTTTTATTTTTTCTGCTGCGAGCATGCCCATTGAGCGGCCAATACAGGAAACTTCAAGTGAGTGAGTTAAACGGGTATGAATACCATCATGCTGTGCGAGTGGGTGAACTTGCGTCTTACGGTTTAGCTGACGAAAACTTTGAGAAAATATAATGCGGTCATAATCTTTATGGAATGGGCTACGAGCCAGTTCTGTACTGCTTTTTTTACTACCTAAACGAACTGCAGAAAGCAGCTCTAACCAACGCATTTGTTCCATTTATCATTATTCAAAACTGTAAAACCTGATCATGCCAAAAAAAAGTTAAAAGCACTAGCTTGGTGCGACATAGTTTGTCTTAGTTCAGGTTTTATTATGTTATTGAATAAACATGAAACAATTTATTTTTAGCTAGAATGCCTAAAAAAATGATTTTGAACAAAAAACTAATCACTTCTTGCAGAATTAGGTTACAGAATACTGATTCTACATCTAGCTGATTTTAGCAAGAAGCAGTAGAATATGCGCTCTCTCTAAAGTCACATTGCGGTAAGGTTCACAAGACCTGCCCGTGGAGCCAAAATCAACATGTTTATCGTGGCCGGTGCAGCAGCACATTCTTCTTTTAAGAAAGCTCAACTATTAACACGTTTATCGTCAATTAGTTCTGTTCAATCTTTTGACAGCCAATGGGTCTATTTGTTTGATCAAGCGCTCAACGAGCAGCAACATCAATCTGCTTTGCAATTATTGAATGACGGTGAGTCTTTTGAACTTCGTCAATCTGCAAGTGATGAGATTCAGATTTTAGTTACACCACGTGTGGGTACTATTTCACCTTGGTCTTCTAAAGCAACTGATATTTTCAAAAACTGTAATACGCCAGTGCATCGTTTAGAACGTGGCCTTTTATTTACGTTAAAAGGTGTTTCTGAACTTTCTAATGAAGTTAAACAAGTACTTCATGACCGTATGACAGAAACAGTTTTTGCTCAAATTGATGATGCAAAAGCATTATTTTCAGAAACGGCACCAAAACCATTAAATTCAATTGATATCTTAGGTCAAGGCAAAGAAGCTTTGGTTAAGGCGAATAATGAGTTTGGTTTTGCGTTATCTGAACAAGAAATTGATTACCTAACTGAAGCATTCGGTAAGCTAGGTCGTAATCCAAATGACATCGAGTTGATGATGTTTGCACAGGCAAACTCTGAGCACTGTCGTCATAAAATCTTTGGATCTGAATGGACAATTGATGGTGAAAAACAACCATTATCATTGTTCCAGATGATTAAAAACACTTATAAAGAATCTCCAACTGATGTGTTATCGGCATATAAAGATAACGCTTCAGTGATTGTGGGTTATGACACGATGCGTTTTTATCCGAAAGCGGATGAAAACGGTCACTTCGTTTATAAATATAAGAGCCAAGCTGCTCATATTTTAATGAAGGTTGAAACTCATAACCATCCAACAGCAATTTCTCCATTTGCTGGTGCTGCAACTGGTTCAGGCGGTGAAATCCGTGATGAAGGTGCAACAGGCCGTGGTGGTAAACCAAAAGCTGGTTTAACAGGTTTCACAGTTTCAAACTTAAACATTCCTGGTTTTGAACAACCTTGGGAAGAAAACTACGGTAAACCTTCACGTATGGCATCGCCATTACAAATCATGATTGAAGGTCCATTAGGTGGCGCGGCATTTAACAATGAATTCGGTCGTCCTGCATTAAATGGTTATTTCCGTACTTTCGAACAGAATGTAAATGGTGAAGTGAAAGGCTTTCATAAGCCAATCATGATCGCTGGTGGTTACGGTAATATCCGTCCAGACCATGTAGAAAAAGATGCGATTCAACCAGGTGATTTACTCATTGTCTTGGGTGGCCCTGCAATGTTGATCGGTCTTGGTGGTGGTGCTGCATCTTCAGTAGATAGCGGTACAATGGGTGAAAGCCTTGATTTCGCATCTGTACAACGTGAAAACCCAGAAATGGAACGCCGTTGTCAAGAAGTGATTGATACTTGCTGGCGTTTAGAAGACTTTAACCCAATCGTTTCTGTACACGACGTTGGTGCTGGTGGTCTATCAAATGCTATGCCTGAACTTGTGAATGATCATGAGTTAGGTGCTGTACTTAATCTTCGTAAGATTCCTTCATTAGAGCCGGGCATGAGCCCAATGGAAATCTGGTCAAATGAAGCACAAGAACGTTATGTTCTCGCAATTCGTCCAGAATCTTTGGATCAGTTTGAAGCAATCTGTGCGCGTGAACGTTGTCCATTTGCTGTGTTAGGTGAAGCAACTGAAGCACGTCACTTAACAGTTGAAGATCCATTGTTCCAAAACGATGCCGTTGATATCCCAATGCAAGTAATGCTTGGTGGTACACCACGTATGCAACGTTCTTATGAAACTATTGAACGTAGTGGTGATGATTTCGACGCTTCAAAAGTTGATTTGAAAGATGCGATTTTCCGCGTATTGAAAAACCCTACAGTTGCGTCTAAATCATTCTTGATTACCATTGGTGACCGTTCAATTACAGGTATGGTTGCACGTGATCAAATGGTTGGTCGTTGGCAGGTTCCTGTTGCAGATGCAGCAGTAACAACAACAAGTTTGCAAGGTTTCACTGGTGAAGCAATGGCAATGGGCGAACGTCCACCAGTTGCATTGTTAAATCCAGCAGCATCTGCTCGTTTGGCAGTTGCTGAAGCAATTACCAATATTGCATGTGCGAACATTGAACAAATTAGCGATATCAAACTTTCTGCAAACTGGATGGCTGCTGCTGGTCAAAAAGGCGAAGACCAAGCATTGTTTGAAGGCGTGAAAGCGATTGGTATGGAAATGTGTCCTGCTTTGGGAATTGCGATTCCAGTAGGTAAAGACTCACTTTCAATGCGCACAACTTGGAATGACGATGGTGAAGATAAAGCTGTAACTTCTCCAATGACAGGTGTAATCACTGCGTTTGCTCCAGTGACAGATGTTCGTAAGACCTTAACACCTGAACTTAAAAATTTAGAAGATTCAGTACTTGTACGTATTGATTTATCTAAAGGTCAGTTCCGTTTAGGTGGTTCGATTCTTGCTCAAGTATATAAAGCAATCGGTTCAATCACTCCAGACGTTGATAGTTTTGATGATTTCAAAGCGTTCTTTGCTTTAATCCAAGACTGGAACAACCGTGGCTTGATTCAGGCTTACCATGACATCGGTGATGGTGGTTTATTAGCCTCTGTAGCTGAAATGATGTTTGCTGCGCGTTTAGGTGTTGCATTAGAAGACCAAACTCAAGCAAGTTTGTTTGCAGAAGAAATTGGTGCACTACTTCAAATCAAAGCAACTGATTGGGAAGCTTTGCAAGCAGAAATTGCTGCTTCTAGCTTGAAAGATGCAATTGCTGTAGTTGGTCGTGTAAATAACTCAGATCAATTATCTGTAAATGGCTTAACTTTAGATCGTGCTGAATTACAACAAGCTTGGTCTGAGGTATCTCATCAGATCCAACGTCTACGTGATAACGTAGAAACTGCTGATCAGGAATTTTCATTAATTACTGATAATGCGCACCAAGGTTTGATTGCTAAACCAACATTCGACTTGAATGAACCTGTTGAAGCGCCGTTCATTAATACACGTCGCCCAAATATGGCAATCTTGCGTGAACAAGGTGTAAATGGTCATATTGAAATGGCGGCAGCCTTTGATAAGGTTGGTTTCAATACTGTTGATGTGCACATGAGTGATTTACTTGCTGGTCGTGTTAGCCTAAGTGATTTTGAAGGTTTGGTGACTTGTGGTGGTTTCTCTTACGGCGACGTAATGGGCGCTGGTGGTGGTTGGGCAAAATCAGTTCTGTTCAACGCGAAATTACGTGATCAGTTTGAACAATTCTTCCATCGTGATGAAACGTTCAGCTTAGGTATCTGTAATGGTTGCCAAATGTTGTCACAATTAGCGCCACTTATTCCAGGTGCTGAACACTGGCCACGTTTCCACCGCAATATGTCAGAAGTTTTTGAAGCTCGTAGCGTAAACGTTCGTGTTGAAAAATCTGTTTCTGTATTGCTTGATGGTATGGAAGGTTCAATCTTACCGATTGCTGTTGCACATGGTGAAGGTCGTGCAGTTGTAAGTGAAACTGATCTTGCAAGCTTAAATGTAGATAACCAAGTGGCATTACGTTATGTTGACAGCCTTGGTAACCCAACTCAGCACTATCCATTGAACCCGAATGGCTCACCTGAAGCGATTACTGGTGTGACTTCTAAAGACGGTCGTGCAACGATTATGATGCCGCATCCAGAGCGTACTTTCCGTGCGCTTCAGCATTCTTGGAAACCAGAAGAGTGGACTGAGGACGGTGCATGGTTGCGTATGTTCCGAAATGCGCGTAAGTTTATTGGTTAATGTAAAGATTGAAATAAGCCACCGTAAGGTGGCTTATTTATGTGTACTAGAATATTAAAAATAGTGGAGAAGAAAAATGAAATCAAAAATCCATTTTCGTGAGTTTGCGTTGCTCATGGCATTACTCATGTCGATTGTTTCTTTTTCTATTGATGCAGTTTTACCAGCTTTAGGTGAGATTGGACGTATTTTTGAATTAAAAAATAATAACCAGTCACAGTGGGTCATCATTGGTATTTTTTCTGGAATGACAATCGGACAGCTTATTGCGGGACCGTTATCCGATGCGATCGGGCGTAAACGGATTTTATTCACAGGAATTATTATTTATTTTCTGGGAAGTTTATTGTGCTTTTCCACACAAAGTTTTGAATGGTTCTTAGTCGGGCGCTTTATTCAAGGTGTCGGTGTTTCAGGGCCTTACGTTGCTTCTATTTCAATCGTTAGAGATAAATACAGCGGAGCTCAAATGGCTCGTATCATGTCTTTAATTATGATGGTATTTATGGTTGCTCCAGCAATTGCACCGAGTTTAGGACAACTCATTATTCATTTCTTTGGTTGGCGTGAAATCTTTGTTTTATATATGGTCTATGCCACAGTTGTGGGAGCATGGGTCGCTTTACGACTAGAAGAGACTTTACTTCCCGAAAATCGTTTACCTATGCGTATAAAAGCATTTAAGGAAGGCTTTAAAGAAGTTGTGAGTAATAAAACCACCATGAGCTATTTATTGTGTGCTGGATTCTGTTTTGGTGGATTTATTGGTTATTTAGGAACGTCACAGCAAATATTCATGCAGCAATTTGGTAAAACAGGGCAAGAGTTTAGTGCTTACTTTGCTGTGCTTGCGGGTGTGATGGGAATCGCATCATTTACAAACTCTAAAATTGTCATGAAGTTTGGCATGCGTCCAATCTGTATTTATGGCTTTCTTGGACTGTGCTTAATTTCTTTGATTTTCTTAGTAATTCAACTCTTAGGCGTGACGGTATCATTCTGGATGTTTATGCTTTATGCCTGCATTTTGTTTTTATTGTTTGGAACGCTCTTTGGTAATTTAAATGCGATTGCCATGGAGCCGATGGGGCATGTTGCTGGAATGGCATCGGCTATTATTGGTGCAGCTTCCTCTATATTGTCACTTATTCTTGCTTCTATCATTGGGCAGTTATATAACGGTACATTGATTCCAATGACCTGTGGTTTTGTGATTTTGTGTGGTTTAGCTTTTGCTATGACAATATATGAGAAGAGGCAATTAAAAGTTTTAGACAGTGTAAATCATTGATTAAATATGATATGAGTTCTTATTCTATTTATATTAGTGATTTTAAGTAAATGAAAAAAAGATTGTTAGATACTGCAATAGTATTATTAGATAAATTCGTTAATCGTTATCATGATTGTGACGGTTTTTGGGCAATAGGTGTTTTATATACACATTGTCTGGATTTAGATCAATTCTCCTTAACATTTGACCTGCTAGATCAGAACTGTTTTATAAGTGATGAATTTTTAAAGCAAGTAAATAATAAATTCTCGAGCTATCTAGATGATTATTTAGCAATTCATAAGAAAAAAAGAGAGGATTTGATTGAGGCCTTCATAAAAATTGCATTTGATAAAGATCATAAAATATCAGCAGGTACTTTATATGGTGATTATTTCCAAGTTAGAGTAATTCTTGTTGATTCATGCACAAGAATTTTTTCTAGATACGACGATGGATATTGTGTGGCTCACACCCATTGGATAGAACAAAGAAATTATATAGATTCATTACCAATAGAAGATCATCAACTCATAGGGAACCATAATTTTCCATTGAAACTACTTCCTAAATCTTTGGCAACTACAGATATATTGTTTAATATTCCTAAAGTTTTATAATCCATCAGCTCTTGGTGAAAGCCAATCTTTGTAATTATTTCTTAGCTCATTTCTCTTGGCGTCGTTAAAGATAATAAGATCAATGCCACCATCATATGGAGAAATAATGATATTTTGCTCAAAAGAAATCATAAAAGCACGAACCTCATCATCAGCGATCTTTTTTAATAAATCATTATGTTCATTCGCTTGCCAGATTATCTTTGTAGAGTAAGGTCTAAAGAAACGATCTTCTTCGTCCTCATCGTAATATTCAGGATTGGCTTGTGTTAAGTTTATTTCTTTTTCTGAATGAAATTTATATTTGAGACTGAAAGTTGGATCATATATTTTATTATTATTGTTCTGGCTGAAATAATGACCTGAAACAATAAAAATAGAAGTATTAGAATCGAAACAATCATCAATAATTTGGTTATGGCGATTTAATAATAATTCATATTCTGCAGGAGTATCAGCATATCTTTTTGATTCTGGAAGGCTGTGAATTCGGAACCAAAATTGTGAAAAATATTGTGGAAAATAATGTGAAATTGGAAGTTTATTAGGATAAAAAAACTTCCATTGAGATATGAATGAATTAGTCATTTTCTTTTTGGTCTAAATGTTTATTAACATGGTATTTGATAGGTTACACAAAAAACAATTTAATAAGAAAAATATTTCGATATGGAAGGTAAATTTGTATTAAATTATACTTTAAGGCAGTTGGTTCAATTTTTGCTTTCTCTGTAACAACGATAAAAATCGGAGATCAAAATGATGAAAAATAAGTATCACATAAGAACAATGTATACCAAAGATAAGGGCTGGCGCTTATTTGGCTTGGCGCTTGCTATTCAAATACTTTTTATTGGAGCAAATTATTTAGCAATGATGAGCTGACTTTGCTTCTAAAGCTTTCTTAACGGTATGATCTAAATCTAATTCATAAAGTTTTGAGTCATTTTTTGTTATGTTAAAGCTGATTTATTACGTGCCTGAGTCACATCTTGAATTAACTAAACAAGCCATTTTCTCTGCTGGTGCAGGTGGTATCGGTAATTATGAACACTGCGCATGGCAAGTAAAAGGAATAGGGCAGTTTAAGCCAGTTAAAGGGGCTGCTCCCTATATTGGGCAGCTAGATGAACTTGAACAAGTTGATGAGTGGCGTGTTGAAACAATTGTGCTTGAAGAAAAAGCAAGTGCGGTAGCGAAATCTTTAAAGGCAAGCCATCCTTATGAAGAGCCTGCCTTTGAGTTTATTCAAATCATAGAAATTGATTTTAATTAAACTGAGAGAAATCTGGTTTACGTTTTTGCATAAATGCTTGAACAGCTTCTAGCATTTCCGGTGAACGCACACGTTGCATAAAGATTTCAGCTTCATGATCAACACATTCGATAATCTGATCTAAATTATGCTTCATGAGTGCTTTTGTTTGTTTTAAAGATGCAAGAGGCAAGGCCGTTAATTGTTGAGCAGTTTGTTGAGCTGAAACATAAGAATCTTCAACTACTTCATTAACTAAACCTGCTTGCACCGCTGTTTCTGCGTTAAACTTTTTCGCAGTAAATAGCAGCTCAGCTGCTTTATGGTAGCCAGCTTGTTGAACAAGTAATTGACTTGCGCCGCCTTCCGGAGAAAGACCGAGGCTTACAAATGGAATTTGGAAAAGGGCTGTATTGTCAGCAAAAACCAGATCTGCATGCAATAAAATTGTAACGCCAATACCAATTGCAACGCCTTTTACCGCAATGATAAGTGGTTTTGATAATTTGGCAGCGGCTTTAAGTAAAACGAATGGTGGGACGTCTCCTGCTGGGCCGATGTTAGGATTTTGTACAAAACCCATAAAATCTTTCATATCATTGCCAGCTGTAAAATCTTGTTCTACACCGCGTAGAACGACTACTCTAACTTCTTTATTGAGGTCGGCTTCATTCAGTGCTTTGGCAATCCATAAATAAAGTTCGCCGTACAATGCATTTTTTGCATCTGGGCGATTTATGGCTAAGGTGAGTACGCCACCTTCTAAATTTGCGTTTAAATGTTGATGAGGTTGTTGAATACAGCTAAGTGTCATCGTACTATCCTTGCTTTAAACCACGTTGTTAATTTTTAGGTTCTCATTATGGCGCATATTTTTTGTAATGAGCGTTACTGATGAGTTCATAAAAAGCGAAAATCTAATTATGTATAAATTTGACTATCTCGTTTTTATAGGTCGTTTTCAACCATTTCATTTGGCTCATATGCAGACAATTGAAATAGCCTTACAGCAAAGCCACTATGTGGTTTTGGCATTGGGCTCTGCGCAAATGGAACGTAATATTAAAAATCCATTTCTTGCGATTGAACGAGAGCAAATGATTTTATCTAATTTTTCATTAGATGAGCAAAAACGTATTAAATTTGTGCATGTGGTCGATGTTTATAATGATGAAAAATGGGTGAAACAAGTCAAATCTTTAGTGAATGACGTGATTGAACCGAACTCAAAAGTAGGCTTGATTGGACATTTTAAAGATGAGTCTTCTTATTATTTAAAACTTTTCCCTGAATGGATTATGGTTGAGCTTGATAGTTTGAAAGATTCTATTTCAGCTACCCCGATGCGTGAAGCATATTATCGTGGTGAAATTCAAACTGAATTTTTTCCTGTAGGAACCATTCGATTTTTAGATGAATTTAAGAATACAGAAGTTTATGCTGAATTACAGCGCAAATATCTTATAGATGATAAAAGTAATTTAAATTAAATCAGCTTGTGGTTTTAATTCTTTAATCAGAAAGTCGATAAAAACACGAATATGAAAAGATTCGTGTTTTTTGAGTGGGTAGAGTAGAGAAAAGGGACGTGAAGTTCCTGAAAATTTTGTAAGAATTTCAATCAATTCTCCATTTTTAAGCTCTTTTTCTACTATAAAACGATAGGTTTGTAATAATCCTGCACTATATTTTGCTAGGGTAACTGTACCTAAAATATCGTCTAAACAGCGGATCTTACCTGTGCTTTGATATTCAATAATTTGATGATTTGAATTGAATAACCACGGTACATTTTTTCCTGTGCTGGGTAGCACAAATTGAATGCATTGATGATGCTGTAAATCTTCAGGGCTTTGTGGTGTGCCGAATTGTCTTAAATACTGCGGCGATGCCACCACAATCAGCTCGGCTTGTTCGAGTTGGCGTGCAATCAAATTTGAATCAGCAAATAGTCGCCCGCGAATCGCTAAATCATATCCTTCCGCAATAAAGTCCACATTTTTATTAGTTAGTTGAACATCAACTTCGATGGCTGGATATTGCTGCGAGAATTTTGCTAATAAGGGCAGTATTCGGTAATGCCCATAAGGTGTGGGTACACTGATTCGAATTAAACCTGATGGTTGTTGTTTTTGGTTTTTGAGTTGTTGCTCAGCTTCTAAAATTTGGTTTAATGCTTGTTTGCATTCTTCAAAGTACATTTTTCCTTGTGGCGTTAAACGTACTTGTCGAGTTGTTCTCACAAAAAGCGGTGTTGCTAAATGCTTTTCCAATCGTGCAATTGAACGGCTTACAGCTGCGGGACTAACACCAGCATGAAGTGCAGCTTTAGAAAAGCTTTCATTTTCTGCAACTAAGCAAAATAGCTCTACGCTACTAAACATCATTCTTTTTAGCTGTTGAGCCATTTATTACACCATGTAAAAAATGATTTGATTTATGGGCTATTTAAGCACATAAAAGTAAACAATAAGATGATTTCCATACCTTGTACGGAGTTATTTTATGAAACTTTTTTATTCACCCAATGCCTGTTCTTTAGCTCCACATATTGTTTTAAGAGAGCTTGGATTTCCATTTGAATTGATCAAAGTAGATTTACACCAGCATTTAACAGAATTGGGTACAGACTTTTATCAACTCAATAAAAAAGGACAAGTGCCTTTATTGCAGTGCGATGATGGTTCATTGTTAACGGAAGGTGCTGTGATTAGCCAGTTTCTCGTTGACCAATCTTCTCGGAAAGATTTATTAGCTGAAATAAATACCGCTGAGCGTTACGAGATTCTTTCATGGATGAACTTTATTGCTTCGGAAATTCATAAAGCATATTCGCCATTTTTCAATGAATCCTATAGTGCGCAATGTAAAATTGTATATAGAACAACTCTCAATAAGCACTATACCTGGGTCGATCAACAATTAAATGGGCAAAATTACTTAACAGGAAGCAACTTTACGATTGCTGATATTTATCTTTTTGTGGTAACACGCTGGGCTGATTTTATTGGTCTTGATTTAGCACACTTCATTCATTTAACAAGTTTTATGCAGAGAATTTCTGAGCGTCAAACGGTTCAAGATGCAATTTCAGCCGAAGCAGCCTAATTTTTCGTTATTAAAGAAAATTATAAAAGGGGGGAGATATGCCTTATATCTTAATTCAAATTACCAAAGAAAATGTCTCAATACAGCAAAAACAGCAATTAATTCAAGAAGCAACCGAGCTTATGGTTCGTGTGCTTAATAAAGATCCCGCTACTACATTTGTAGTAATTGATGAAGTTGAAACTGATAATTGGGGTGTTGCAGGTGAAACTGTTTCTACGATACGAAAAAGACAAAGTTTGAGTACATAAAAATGCAAAATAATCCTATTGCAGCGATTCAGTGCCAGCTAGATAAATACTTTGATGGCTTGTATTTTTGTGATGTACAACTTCTAAATGATGTTTTCCATCCTGATGCTATATATATCAATGTAACTGAACAGCCTGTATTGCGACTTAGTATGACTGAATATTTTTCGATTGTTGCGAGTCGAATTGCTCCCGCTTCAAAGCAACAATCACGACAGGATAAAATTAGTTCAATTAATTTGATTAATGAACAGTTGGCGATGGTACATGTTGAATGTGTTATTCACCCTAAATATTTTTATGATGCTCTTACATTTGTACTAGAAGACGATAAATGGAGGATTATAGCGAAAGTTTTCCATTATCAAATTTTAGCGGACTGAATGATTAAGCATCTGCCCAAAAGATAATTCGGTTGGAAAACGGATCGGTGATACTGAGTTCAAGTGTTTCCCAATCTGTTTTTTCAACTTGAGGTTTGGCGAACTTATAATCTTTTTGACTCAATTCGCTATGCAGCTCATAAATAGGTTCCCAATAAATGCGGATTGCACTATGTGGGCTTGCATCTCCAAAATGCTCAGATAAATGAATCACGCAATCATCTTTGGAAATTTGTAGATATAACGGAAAGTTATCTTCAAATTGATGTTGCCAATCAAGTTGGAAACCTAAGAATTCAAGATAAAATGATTGGGCCAAATCAACATCAAAAATTCTTAAAATTGGGGTGATCGAACCTGATTGCATCATTTTTTCCTTTTAACGTGTACCAAATTGTTGAGTCCAATAGCTCTTTTGCTTTACAGACTGATCGGAAGCACAAGCGATTGCGTAAGTTGTAAATTTGGGGTTCATTAGATTACTACAATGTAGGGGACTCGGCAGCCATTTAGACATAACTTCACTCAAAGTTTTCTGGCCGCTAGCGACATTTTCGCCATTGGCTTTACCGAGTGTATTATAGCGTTTCAAACGTGACTTTAAGTCTAGTCCTGTTGAACTCACATGTCCGAGAAAGTTATGTTTTGCCATATCTTCACTATGAGAAAGTGCACCTTTATATAAATTATTATTCCAACTCAGCGGTTTAGCAGCAGGGAAAAACCGTTGACCACACTGGCGTGATTGTTGGCGGATCTGGTTAATTATATTAAGTATGGCTTGTTGATAGGCCGGGTTTTGTAAATCTTGGCAGCTTATTTCGATGGCAGTTTTCTGAATTTGGGAAATAGATGTTGTAGTGTCGGTTGGCATGGATAATGTATTTGCACTACATGCGCAGATAAAAAGAGTCAAAGGCAGTAAAGAGTAAGTTTTGAATAGACTCATGCGAACGCCTTAAAATAATTATTCTAGTGTTTTTATCATACGCCAAAGTCAAATTATTGAGCAATTCTTTGCAATAAAAAAAGCGAGTTCGATACTCGCTTTTTTATTGCATAACTTTATCAAGCCGATTGAAGGGCTTTTAGGTCTTCAAGTACTTGTTCAGCATGTCCTGCTGCTTTGACTTTACGGTAGCTTTTAACTAAGGTTTTGTTATGGAAAATGAAAGTAGAGCGTTCAATTCCCATAACTTTTTTGCCATACATGTTTTTTTCTTTAATGACATCAAAATGATTACAGAGTACTTCTTCTTTATCGCTAATGAGGTCAATCGTGAGCGCTTGTTTTTCAGTAAAGTTTTGATGGGCTTTTACCGAGTCGCGTGAAACACCGAAAATACGTGTACCTAAAGCTTCAAATTGGTCTTTTAAACAAGAGAAACCGACTGCTTGTGTTGTACACCCTGGGGTTGAATCTTTTGGGTAGAAATAAATGATCAACCATTCATTTTCGACCTCGGCCAAGTTCACTTCACCGTGGGTAGTAGGGAAAACCTGATTTGGTAATTGAATATTCTCAGTCATTTCTCATCCTTCAAAAAGCTAAATTTGATCTAATTCAAGTGGTAAAAAAGCATATTCTTCATGATAAACAATATCGAGCTTTCTTACAGGAATTGGTTTGTTAAAAATTGGACCGTCAATCACAGTGGTATGAAATTCACCGCCTTCACCACATGGATCAATACCTCGATTCTCAAGTTCTTGGATATATTCTAAGGTTAAAGTTTTCCCTAAATCTTCAATTGTCATGCCTAGTTTTAAGTTCACTGTCACAATGACACTACGGAAACCAAGATTGATAAACTCTTCAACAACCTCACGATGTGGACGTAGCCAAAGAGGCATGCCTAATTTGAGTCCCACTTGTTGAGTGATCCGATCATGCCAACAGCCATGTTCAGGCATATCAAGGTCACCTGTAACGAGTACCTCGGCACCACCTTGTTGTTTTGCATGAGTTAGTAATTCAATAAATTTAGCTTCATAGTCATTCCAACTTGATGAGGTCATGAATACTGGTAGGCCGATTGCTTTAGCTTGTGCTTGAATAATATCAAGTGGCATAGCATGTGAACGAGAGCGCTGGCCTTGTTCTTCTAGCATGACAATTAGTCCACTAACCGTACCAGTTTGCATTGCGTGGTAGATTGCAAGTGAGCTGTCTTTGCCCCCACTGAATGAGACAATAGACTGTCTATTAATTGCGTTGGTTTTCCATTGTTCTTGCATGGCTTATTTCAAATGAATTGGTCAAGATCGATTTTATTTTAACAGAGCTACAAAAAAGCCTGCATAAATGCAGGCTTAATTTGGAATAACAAAAGCTTATTTTTTAGGAGCTTGTTGTTGAGCTGCTTTCATTGCATCTTCAGTTAATTTTTCAAGTTTAGTTGTTAACTGAGGACCGAAACATGCTTTAAGATCACGGTTTTGTTGTTGTACAAATCCTAGAGAGCTTGGGCTTTTCTTCGCATTGATTGCACTTTGGATTTCCCATTTTTGTGCTTCAGTTACTTTACCTTGTGCTTCAACTTGGCAGCTACAGAATTTGCTAACTTCAGATGAACTTAGTTTGCCGCCTTTAGCTGTTTGATCTTTACAAACGTTAACTAATGCACCTTTAACGTTAGTACTTTTATATGCTGCTTGAACTGGGTTTTCGGCAGCATGTGCTGCGCCAGCCATAAGAGCAACAGTTGAAAACAAAGATGAAAGAATAAGATTTGATTTTAACAACTTCATAAATTTTACCTACTTATTACGGTATATAGCGTGTTGGGTCGGTAACACCGGCCTCGATAAAGCCTTCTTTACGCAAACGGCAACTGTCACATTTGCCACACGCACGTCCTTGAGCATCTGCTTGGTAGCAAGATACCGTTTGACTATAGTCTACGCCATGTTCAATCCCTAAACGTATAATATTCGCTTTGGATAAATGTAACAGGGGTGTTTCAAATTTAAGTGGTTTTCCTTCCACGCCAGCTTTCGTTGCTAAACGTGCCATATTGGCAAAAGCGTCAATAAATTCAGGGCGACAATCAGGATATCCTGAATAATCAACGGCATTGATACCAATAACGATAGCTTCAGCATTGAATACTTCTGCTGCTGCTAAGGCATATGAAAGGAAAATTGTGTTACGTGCTGGTACATAAGTTACAGGAATGCCTTCTTGTAATTGTTCTGGTACAGCAATGTTATGGTCTGTAAGTGCAGACCCACCTAAATTAGCCAAATCAATATTAATTACACGATGTTCAACACCTGCACGTTGAGTTAATGCTTTTGCTGCATCGAGTTCAGTGGTTGAGCGTTGACCATACATAAAACTAATAGCAATACATTCATAGCGTGCTTGTGCCCAAGCTAGGCAAGTGGTTGAGTCTAAGCCGCCTGAAAGTAAAACAATGGCACGAGGGCGCATATTTTTCTCCATATTCGGAATGATTTATTTTATTGAGTGATTAGCGACCTGATTCGTCATTCCACAGCAGTTTATGTAACTGAAGTTGGAAACGAACGGGTAATTTATCATCCAGTATCCACTGTGCCAGATCACGTGCTAGACGTGGCAGGCCAACAGCACCTTTTTCAACTGCAAAGGCAGGGGAGAACCAAACGGTACTGACTTTTTTATGCAGTTGATATTTTTCAACTTGTTGCTTTGACCATTCGTAATCTTCGCGGTTACAAATGACGAATTTAATTTGGTCATGCGCAGTCAAATGATCAAGATTGCTGATGAGGTTACGATGTTCCTCACCAGAAGTTGGAGTTTTTAAATCGAGAACTTTAGAAACACGCGAATCTACTTTTGAGACATCGAGCGCGCCACTGGTTTCTAAAGAAACATCAAAGCCAGCTTCACATAGACGTTGTAATAAAATCAAACAATTTGGCTGTGCAAGTGGTTCACCACCAGTTACACAAATATAAGGCGTTTGAAATTGTGTAGCTGTTTCAATGATATATTCAAGTGAAAAACGTTCACCACCTTCAAAAGAATAAGTGGTATCACAATAGCTACAACGTAATGGACAGCCCGTTAGACGAATAAATACAGTCGGTAGGCCAGAGGCATTTGCTTCACCCTGCAACGAGTAAAAAATCTCGGTAATGCGTAAACCGGACGCAGGGTCTGAGACAGGGATTGCAGAGGAACGTAAGGAAGCCATTCTAGAAATACCACACTATATAAAAAATAAAATCTCTACGATCAGTGTTGACCGTAGAGATGTTTGATCAAACTGAAATTAGTCAGCGCGTAACAAATCGTTCAAACTTGTTTTTGCACGTGTTTGCGCATCAACTTTTTTCACAATAATTGCAGCATATAAGCTGTATTTACCATCAGCAGACGGCAGGCTACCTGCTACAACAACTGAACCTGCTGGAACGCGACCATAATGGATTTCGCCAGTTGCGCGGTCATAAATTTTAGTCGATTGACCAATGAAAACGCCCATTGAAATTACTGAGCCTTCTTCAACAATAACGCCTTCAACGATTTCTGAACGCGCACCGATAAAGCAGTTGTCTTCAATAATGGTTGGGTTAGCTTGTAATGGTTCTAAAACACCACCGATACCTACACCGCCAGACAAGTGAACATTTTTACCGATTTGAGCACATGAACCTACAGTTGCCCATGTATCAACCATTGTGCCTTCATCTACGTAAGCACCAATGTTGACATAAGAAGGCATTAACACTACGTTTTTAGCTTGAAAGCTACCACGACGTGCTACAGCAGGAGGAACAACACGAACACCTGCTGCTTTAAATTGTTCTTCAGTCCAACCAGAGAATTTAGTTTCAACTTTGTCGTAGAAACGAAGATCACATGACTCGATTGGTTTATTGTCATTGAGTTTAAATGATAATAAAACAGCTTTTTTTAACCATTGGTGAACAACCCATTCACCATTGATTTTTTCAGCAACTCGAAGTGTACCGTTATCTAAACCAGCAATTGCTTCTTCAACAGCTTGGCGAATTTCGCTTGGGCAATCTGCTGCAGTAAAGTTTGCGCGGTCTTCAAATGCTTGCTCAATGATCGTAGAAAGCTGAGACATGATCTTCCTTCCATAAAAAATTTTAAAGATTTTACACTAATTTGTGACAAGAATCTTTGAAAAAACGTGTTACGTTTAATCGAGGGTATAAATGAGGTAAATGAAAATAAGCTTATTAGATAATCAAGTGTTTTTTACACAAAAATGATTTGAAAATAAAAATTTAACTCAATTTGTATCAAAAAATAACAGAAATCTAGCATTTTTTGTATAAAAAAGACTCTAAGCTCTCTTTATTATGATTTCAGTCACAAGATGAATAAATTAATAACAGAGCCTTTTTGAGGAGAAAATTATGAAAGCATTACGTGTTTTAGTAACAACAACAGCTTTATTCGCTGCTGGTGCTGCGATGGCAGATGAAGCCGTTGTTCATGACAGCTACGCATTTGATCAAAACCAATTAATTCCTGTGGGAGTGCGTGCTGAGGTAGGTACAACTGGTTACGGTGGTGCTTTATTGTGGCAAGCAAACCCATATGTAGGTTTGGCACTTGGTTATAATGGTGGTGACATTTCTTGGCGAGATGACTTATCAATTAATGGTACTAAATATGACGTTGATATGGATAATAACAACGTTTATTTAAATGCTGAAATTCGTCCTTGGGGTGCCAGTACTAACCGTTGGGCTCAGGGCTTATATGTAGCAGCTGGTGCAGCATACCTTGATAATGATTATGATTTAAGCAAACGTTCACAAGACGGTACTATTAAAGTAAATGGTAATAATTATAACTTTAATGGTTCAGTTGATGGTAAATTAAGTTATAAAAATGATATCGCTCCATATTTAGGTTTTGGTTTTGCACCTAAGATCAATAAGAACTGGGGTGTATTTGGTGAGGTTGGTGCATATTACACAGGTAACCCAAGTGTAAATCTTAAATCAAATGGTACATTTGTTAATGTTAACGGTGCTGACTTTGATAAAGACTTACGTGCAGAAGAAAATAAAATCGCAAATGACGATAAATACGAATGGTTACCAGTTGGTAAAGTTGGTGTGAACTTCTTCTGGTAATAAATAGAAAAAAACGAGCTTCGGCTCGTTTTTTTTTGTTTCTAATAAAATAAAAGAGCTAAAAAGCTCTTTTATTTATTTTTAAATCTTTATTCATCTGGATAAGCAATTTTCTTAAGTGCTTTAATATCGGCATCAGGTGAGCATAAAGAAATAAACTCATAACCATAACCGCGTAATAGATGACCTTTACGAACCGCAATCCATGTCGTATTGACACCAAAAATATCAGTTTTAGTTTGTTTTAAACGATGATCACGTTCTGTGTCATAAGCTACGGCATTGACAATTCCGACTCCCATGCCCAATTCGACATAAGTCTTGATAACATCCGCATCAAGAGCTGACATCACGATATCTGCATCGAGGTGAGCTTCTTCAAAGGCTTTGTCAATTTTAGATCGCCCTGTAAAACCACCATGATAAGTAATGAGTGGATAATCCGCTAAAAGTTCAAGCGTAATCTTGTCTGCCTTCACTAAAGGATGATTTTGCGGTGTGATAATACTGTGTTGCCATTGATAGTAAGGAATACTCGCTAGATTTTCTTCAGTCGTTAACGACTCTGTAGCAATTCCAATATCTGCCTCACCTTGTAAGAGCATTTCTGAAATTTCAACAGGGCTGGCTTGTTGTAAAATTAAATGAACTTTAGGAAATAACTTCTTAAATTGATTGACGATCGGAGGCAGTACATAACGTGCCTGAGTATGGGTCGTTGCGATCGTTAACGTCCCTTCATCAACTTTATTAAAGTCTTCCGCAAGGCGTTTAATATTTTCAGCATCAACTAACATGCGCTCAACGATACCAAGAAGAGACTGTCCCGGTTCGGTTAAACCTAAAAGACGTTTTCCTTTTCGTATAAAAAGTTGTACACCTAGTTCATCTTCTAAATCTTTAATATGTTTACTAACACCCGATTGAGACGTATAGAGCGCAGCTGATGCTTCGGTTAAGTTAAAGTTTTGGCGTACAGTTTCTCGGATAATTCTTAATTGTTGAAAGTTCATTCACACTTTTCCTTACCAAATATATTTCTTAAGCAACTTGATCTGCAAATAAGTGCAGTTGAGATGCACTTACCCAAACGGTTTGATTTGGTTTAAACGCATGTAATTTTGCAGCTTCATTGCTTAGAGCAATCTCAATTAAACGTCCATTACGGTCTTGTAATTCCGCCACAACTTTTCCAGCAATCCAGATTTCACGTACAAAAGTCGCTTCAATAGTATTAGCCTGCGGTTGCGAGTGAATATGTAACTCATCTGGACGCGCAAAAGCAATCACTTTTCCTTGAGGCGCCTCAACTAACGTTGGTAATTGAATACGGTCATTGCCAATACGGATAATACCGCCTGTGTTTTCACCTTCAAAACGATTTGCCTGACCCAAGAAATCAAATACAAATGGTGTTGATGGTTTTTCATAAACTTCACGAGGCGAACCAATCTGCTCTACATTACCTTTATTCATTACAATGATCTGGTCTGCGACTTCAAGTGCTTCTTCCTGATCGTGGGTTACAAAAATTGAAGTAATGTGCAATTCATCATGTAAGTTGCGTAACCAGCGGCGTAATTCCTTACGGACTTTGGCATCTAGTGCACCAAATGGTTCATCAAGTAATAATACTCGTGGCTCTACTGCTAAGGCACGGGCTAAAGCAATACGTTGACGTTGTCCGCCCGAAAGCTGTGCAGGGTAGCGGTCTGCCAAAAATCCAAGTTGAACTAGATCAAGTAACCGAGTAACGCGTTTTTTAATTTCAGCTTCTGAAGGACGTGTTGCACGTGGACGAACACGTAAACCAAAGGCAATATTGTCAAATACAGTCATGTGACGGAATAAAGCATAGTGCTGAAATACAAAACCAACCTGACGTTCACGCACATGTACATTGGTTGCATCTTCGCCTTCAAGTAACACTTGACCGCCATCAGCTGATTCTAGGCCCGCAATAATACGAAGTAGGGTTGTTTTACCACAGCCTGATGGCCCGAGTAAGGCAACCAGTTCACCTTCAGGAAAATCTAGGGAAATATTTTTAAGCGCATGGAATGCACCAAAGTGTTTTTCAATATTTTTAACTTGAATACTCATGATTTCATTCCTTACGAATCAGTTGAATGTGGTTCTGGTTTGTCTTGATGTAGTTCTAACCACGTTTTCAATACCAGTGTTAAGAGGGCTAAGAAAGCAAGTAATGAGGACACGGCAAACGCTGCGCTAAAGGTGTACTCGTTATATAAAATTTCGACATGAAGTGGCAGGGTATTGGTTTCACCACGGATGTGGCCAGAAACTACAGATACTGCACCGAACTCACCCATTGCGCGGGCATTACATAGAATCACGCCGTAAATTAAACCCCATTTAATGTTTGGTAGAGTGACCTTCCAAAAGGTTTGCCATCCTGATGCACCGAGTACAATCGCTGCTTCTTCCTCTTCAGTCCCTTGAGCTTCCATGAGTGGAATTAACTCACGTGCAACAAATGGAACAGTAATAAAAATAGTGGCTAAAACAATTGCGGGTACGGCATATAAAACTTTGATGTCATGTTCCATTAACCATCCGCCAAACCAGCCTTGCGCACCAAAAATCAATACAATCATTAAACCGGCAATAACAGGTGAAACCGAAAAGGGCATATCAATGATGGTGGTTAAAATTGCCTTACCTCTAAACTGGAACTTAGAAACAGCCCATGCCGCGCCAACACCAAATATCACATTAATTGGTACAGCAATTGCTGCGGTTAATAAGGTCAATTTCACTGCCGATAGCGTGTCTGGATCAATCAACGCTTGAACATAGACTTCAAGTCCTTGTTTAAATGCTTCTACAAAAACCAGAATGAGTGGCAACATCAAGCAGCTTAAGAAAAAAATCAGAGCTACGGTAATGAGTATGTAACGTACCCAAGTTGGTTCACGTGTCGCATCTCGTGATTGCAATCTAAGCGCAAGCGCATTGCTGTCAGTATGTAGGTTCATGTGACATTTCTCCCTGTACGACGGTTTGCCCACGCTTGAAGTAAATTAATGGCAAATAAAATGATGAAAGAGAGAACTAACATGACCGCAGCAATCGTTGTTGCGCCTGCATAATCATATTCTTCAAGACGTGAAATGATCATGAGTGGAGCAATTTCTGTTTTAAACGGCTGGTTACCCGCAATAAAAATAACTGAACCATATTCACCCACACCGCGGGCAAATGCTAAAGCAAAACCTGTGAACAAAGCTGGTAGTAATATCGGTAAAATAATTTTAGTAATCGTCTGCCAGCGATTTGCGCCAAGTGCTGAAGCTGCTTCTTCAAGCTCAGTTTCGATATCACTAAGTACTGGTTGAACTGTTCTTACAATGAATGGAATACCAATGAAGACCAATGCCAACGTAATACCGATTGGGCTATATGCGACCTGAATGCCTAGGGGTTCTAGATATTGACCAATCCAGCCAGTAGGTGCATAGAGTGAGGTAAGTGCAATACCTGCAACTGCAGTTGGAAGAGCAAAAGGTAGATCGACTAATGCATCAACCAGACGTTTCCCTGGGAAGTTGTAACGTACAAGGCACCAAGCCAGAAGTAAGCCAAATACAACATTAATAAATGCTGCTATTAAAGCTGAACTAAAACTGAGTTGAAGCGATTTTAAAATACGTTCAGACGTTAAAATTTCCCATAATCCGTCCCATCCAATTCCAAATGATTTGATAAAGACTGCGGCTAATGGAATAAGCACAATAAAAGACACGTAGGCGAGGGTGAAGCCCAAAGATAGACCAAACCCAGGCAGCACTCGGGATCGCTGCGACATGATATTTCCTCAAAGAGAAAAGCCTGCTGAAACCAGTAAGCGAATAAATAAAGATAAACGGTGCGATATAAAGATGGGTATTAAGCAAATTTCAAAGAGAAATGAGTTTTTACCGGGTCGATAGATGAGTGACTACACATCGAATCTTCTGGAATCAGATAATTCAGCAAATCTGGAAACGGTCCAAAACCTGAAGCAACATTAATATGGCCGACTTCACCAAGATTAACTGGATTTAATTTCCACGACTTAGCAAGTTGTAAAGCGTCAAAAAAGCCGAGCCATGGATCATTTTCACTAATGAGCAGAGATGTTGGGACATCAATTTTTAACTGATGAAAATATGCTTTGTAGTCGGTCAAACTATGGCGTGCAAAACCAGCCTCCCCAAAGCGTGCTGGATTTGCTGGAGCAACCAAAATAAGTTTCTTAACTTGGCTCTTTAACTCTGGATATTCAGCTAAAGCAGCAACACTCGTTAAGCAACCGAAACTATGCGCAACAATTTGTACAGGAGCTTGCGCTGCTTGAACTGTTTTAACGAATTGTTCAACCCATTCACTTAATACTGGTCTATCCCAGTTTTTTTGCTCAACACGAGAACTAGACACGAGTTGACGCTGCAACCAAGATTGCCAATGCTGATGTTCACTTCCACCTACACCCGGAACAATTACAGTGTGAATCATGTCTGTTCTCCTTATCTTTAGTACAAAGAATTACTTCTCTGTACTATTGATTTTCACGATTTGATCGAAAACACCACCATTGTCGAAGTGTTGTTTTTGTACCTTCGTCCAACCACCAAATTCTTTGTCGATGGTTACAAGTTTCAATGGCTTAAATACATTGCTGTATTTCTTAAGAACGGCTGCATTACGTGGACGGTAGAAGTTACGTGCTGCAATTTCTTGGCCAGCTGGTGAATACAAGTAGTTCAAGTAACCTTTTGCAATCGTGAGGTTGCCTTTTTTAGTCGCATTCTTTTCAATAATTGCAACTGGAGGCTCAGCTAGGATCGAAAGAGAAGGGGTAATAATTTCAAATTTGCCCGGCTGTTCGCGAAGAGCTAAATGTGCTTCATTTTCCCAAGCCAGTAACACATCACCAATGCCACGTTCAGCAAAAGTAGTGGTTGCACCACGAGCACCCGAATCTAAAACTTTAGTATGTTTATAAATTTGACGAACATACTCTTGTGCTTTTGCATCATTACCACCTGGTTGATGTTTTGCCCAAGCCCAAGCTGCAAGATAATTCCAACGAGCGCCACCAGAGGTTTTTGGGTTTGGTGTAATAATTTCTACGCCCGGTTTGATTAAATCACCCCAGTCTTTAATTTGTTTAGGGTTACCCTTACGTACTAAAAACACAATTGTTGAGGTGTATGGGGTAGAGTTCTGCGGTAACTTTTTCTGCCAGTCAATTGGAAGTAATTTTGCTTTTTCAGCAATTTCATCGATATCTGCTGCAAGTGCTAATGTCACTACATCTGCATTTAAGCCATCGATAACAGCACGTGCCTGTTTACCAGAACCGCCGTGTGATTGTTTAAACTCAATATCTTGCCCAGTGCGTTTTTTCCAGTAAGCACCAAATTGTTTATTGAAATCTGTATATAACTCACGAGTTGGATCGTAAGAGACGTTTAAAAATTCTTGAGCTGCAAATGATGAAACTGAAAGAAGTGCAGCGATAACCCCGACTTTTAACTGAGAAAAACGCATGAGATAAGTCCTCAAAAAATATGAAATGTTCAAAACATGAACGCAGAATAGCGCTAGTCTTTATTCTAAAAAAATAATAAAAAACGAATTTAATATGAAAAAAATAGAAATAGTAAAAACAGATAAGTTATTCTTAAATCTTGATATATAACAAGTTTCAAAAGTAGATATGAAATCGGTATAATTTTTTAAAATCAGTCATTTATTATTTAAATGAAAGGTGTTGTATTGTTGGATCGTTTTAAGCAAAGGGTGGATTAAACATGTGGTGTTTTAAAAATGGGCAACCTGTTGAAACCATTCCTTTACTGGATCGAGCATTTCATTATGGAGATGGGTGCTTCACCACAATTCGTGTTTTTCAAAACCAGATTGAGCTTAAAGAAAGACATTGGGAACGCCTAAAACTTGCATGTCAAAAACTGTCTTTAACTGCAGATTTTGAATTAATAGAACAGAGTTTGCAGCAACTACAAAAGCAGCATCTTGTACTCAATGGCACTTTAAAAATTGTGATTAGTCGTGGGATAGGTGACCGTGGTTATAGTTTGCCAAAGCATAATGCTGATATTTATATCTGGTTTTATCCGAAAGCTTTAGAGCCATTTCAGCCGGACTTTATTCAGTGTGGTGTTTTAAATCAGGCTTTAGGTTTAACCATGCCGAGCTTGGTTGGGCTTAAATCTTTAAACCGTCTTGAACAAGTATTGCTAAAAAAAGAAGCAGATCAACTAGGGTGGGCTGAAGCATTAGTTACTGATGTACAAGGTTATATTGTTGAAGGAGTCAGTAGTAATTGTTTTATTCGTTTAAATGATAGATGGATTACTCCCGAACTTCGCTATAATGGCGTCCACGGTGTAATGCGGGCGGAAATTTTAGCGCGTATGCAGCACCATGGAATTGCCTGTGAAGTACGTATAATTGAGCTAGATGAAGTATCTGAAATAGAAAGTCTATTCTTTTGTAATGCTTTACATCCTATGCGAGTGGTCACTCATTTAGGAGCGAAAACGTTAGAAACACAGGCATGCATAGATTTATTTCATCTCCTTAACTTAAATCAGATTCATTAATATGCCGAAGCCACCTGTGAATGCGAAAGCAAAAAACGCCAAGAAAAATAACAAAAAACAAGCCCCAAAATTTTCTAAGCGATTGGTCCTAATTGGCCTGTTTATTGTTTTAATTTCTACTTTTGCCATTTTATGGTCGAGTCTATTTAAAGCTTATCCGATTGAAGGCAAAAAACAGATGTTATCCATTACATCTGGTGAAACCTATTCTGGTTTTATTGATCGGTTAGCGAAGGAAGGCAAAGTTAGCTTTCCAGTGGTATTGAAGCTTTATCAGAAGTTTATGATTCATGACAGCATGAAAGCTGGTGTGTATGAAATTGAACAGGGAATGAGTGTAAGAGAAGTATTAGAGATGTTATCTGATGCGGATAATGCTCAGATGAACCGTGTTTTGGTTATTGAAGGTACAACTTTTAAACAGCTTATTACTGCATTGAAAAATGATAAAAACGTAGAAAATACAATATTAGATTTACCAGACGATCAGCTTATGAAGGCGCTTGGCATTCCTTATGATCATCCAGAAGGTTTATTTGCACCTAATACATATTTCTTTGCCAAAGGTGAGACTGACAAGAAAATTCTTAGCGATTTATATCATCGTCAAATGAAAGCTCTAGATGCAGCTTGGGCAAATCGTGCGCCGAATTTACCTTATAAAGATAAATATGAAGCCTTAATTATGGCTTCTATTGTTGAGAAAGAAACAAGTTTAGATAGTGAACTTACACAAGTTTCTGGCGTTTTTGTCCGCCGTTTAAAAATTGGTATGCGTTTACAAACGGATCCAACAGTTATTTACGGTATGGGTAATAACTATAAAGGTAACATTACCCGAGAAGACCTGCGTACCCCAACAGCATATAATACCTATACTATTAATGGCTTACCGCCAACTCCAATTGCTTTGCCAAGCCAAAAAGCAATTGAAGCTGCGCTGCATCCAGATGACTCAAACAACATCTATTTTGTGGCGACTGGCAATGGTGGGCATAAATTTACGGCAAGCTTGCAAGCGCATAATCAAGCGGTGCAAGACTATTTATCCGTGTTGAGATCGAAGAAATAAGGAAAAGAGATGTTTATTAGCTTTGAAGGCACGGAAGGTGTAGGTAAAACTACGCTTATTCGAAAAATTCATCAGTATTTTGAAGAGCAAGGCAAACAAGTTGTTTTAACGCGAGAGCCGGGTGGTACTCCGCTAGCTGAACAAATTCGTTCGATGCTTTTGGCGGTGAATCATGATGAAAATATGAGCCATGATACCGAGCTACTACTCATTTATGCGGCACGTGCTCAACACTTACAACAAGTCATTATGCCGGCTTTAGAGTCTAATAAAATTGTATTAAGCGATCGTTTTACCGATGCAAGCTTTGCCTATCAATGTTCTGGTCGTGGTTTAAGCCAAGATAAATTACAGCTTTTAAATCAGAACTTTGTTTCACGCATGCCAGAGGTGACTTTCTGGTTAGATGCACCGATTGAACTCGGTATGAACCGTGCGCGTGAACGTGGAGCTTTAGACCGTTTTGAACAAGAAAAGTTAAGCTTTTTTGCTAAAGTTCGTGAAGGTTATGAAACCTTATGGAAAGCTGAACCTGAACGAATTAAGCGTTTAGATGCTACACAAAGTCCTGATCAAGTATTTGAGCAAGCGTTGCAATATTTAAGATAAAAATTGATTGGCCACTCTTATTTTTATGAGAGTGGTTAAAAATGATGACAATTCTGGTTTGAATCGTCATAGAAAATATCTGTTATTTTCTTATGCTATCTTACATATGGTTTATAGATTGAAGAATAACAAGGATGAAAAGCTCAAAAGAAGAAATCGTGGCATTTCTTGAAAAGGAATTTCCACCAAGTCTTGAACATTGCACTATTGAATCAGTCACGCCCAAAGCCGCAGTTGTTTATTATCATGTCGATCAAAGGCATCAACGTCCCGGTGGCACCATATCTGGCCCGACCATGATGACCTTAGCAGATTTTGCTTTATATATTGCTATCTTAGGTGAAATCGGAATTATTGGTTTAGCTGTGACCACCAACTTTAATATTAACTTTTTACGCAAACCTGCGGGTGATCAAGACTTACGCAGTGAGTGTAAACTCATGAAAGTAGGAAAGAGCTTGGTGGTGGGTGAGGTTTGGATTTATTCAGTCGGTTTGGATGAACCCGTTGCACATGTGACCGCGACTTATTCAATTCCACCTAAATCATAAATATCAAACCAAATAAAAAGCACAGCCTGAACTGTGCTTTTTTATTTTATAAGAATTACAGCTCTGTATTAACCAATGGCTGTTCTACTGCAAAGTTTGGAGGTGTTAAAACAGTTTTACGAATTTCGCTCGAGGTTTCAGGATAATCGAGTGTGTAATGTAGACCACGTGATTCTTTACGTTGCATCGCACAACGCACAATCATCTCAGATACTAAAACAAGGTTACGCAGTTCAATCAGGTTCTTGCTCACACGATAGTCTTGATAGTATTCGGTAATTTCACGCTTTAACATTTCAATACGGTGTAAAGCACGTTCTAAACGTTTCGTGGTTCTTACAATACCAACGTAGTTCCACATGGTAGAACGTAACTCATCCCAGTTTTGTAAAATCACGACATCTTCATCTGGATTGGTGACTTGAGAGTCATCCCAACTTGGTACTTCTGCTAGTTTTAAATCTTTATCAAATTTATTTTCGATGTCTTTTGCTGCACTCATGCCATAGACGAAGCATTCAAGTAATGAGTTACTCGCCATACGGTTTGCACCATGTAAACCCGTATAAGATGTTTCACCAATGGCATATAAGCCTTCAATATCGGTCTGGCTATTTGAGTCAACCACAACACCACCGCACGTGTAATGGGCCGCTGGCACCACTGGAATCATATCTTTAGTAATGTCGATGCCCAATTCAAGCAATCGCGCATAAAGTGTAGGGAAGTGTTCTTTAATAAACTCTGGTGATTTGTGCGTGATGTCTAACCACACATGACGAATACCGAGGCGTTTAATTTCATGGTCAATGGTACGTGCCACAATATCGCGAGGAGCCAGTTCTGCACGATCGTCAAAACGCAGCATGAAACGTTCACCATCAGGCAAGCGTAAATAAGCACCTTCACCACGCATCGCTTCTGTAATTAAAAATGAGCGAGCTTGGGGGTGATAGAGACAAGTTGGATGGAACTGATTAAATTCCATATTCGCAACACGACAACCTGCGCGGTAAGCCATGGCAATACCATCACCAGTGGCAATATCTGGATTAGATGTGTACAGATAAGCTTTCATCGCACCGCCGCAAGCAAGCGCGGTAAATGGGGCAAGGAAGGTATGAACCTTTTCTGTGTTTTCATCTAATGCATATAAACCAATAGCGCGATTCGCTTGGTCAACATGGCCTAATTTTTGTGAAGTAATTAAATCAATCGCAATATAGTTTTCAAAAATAGTAATATTTTTACGTTCTTTTGCACGTTCAACCAAGGTGGTTGAAATAGCTTTGCCTGTTGCATCAGCAGAATGGATAATACGGCGCTGTGAATGACCGCCTTCGCGGGTTAAATGAAGTTGTTCGTCTTCATCTAAGGTAAATTGCACGCCTTGTTTTAAAAGAAAATCTACAGAAGGGCGACCACCTTCTACGGTATGTTGTACCGCATCCATTTCACATAAATGGGCACCTGCAATCATAGTGTCATTAATGTGCTGTTGAATAGAGTCAGTCTCATCAAGAACAGCAGCAACACCACCTTGAGCGTAGAAGGTACTTGCTTCGGTTAAAGCAGCTTTTGCTAAAACTGCAATATTAAAATGATTTGGTAACGATAAAGCCAGACTTAAACCAGCGCCGCCGCTGCCCACAATAATCACGTCAAAGTGGTGAATTGTCTGTAAATTAGGCATGTCCATTCGCATCAATTTAAAACGTCCGCTAATGACACCGCTTTTTATCTAAAAAGGCAAGAGCTTAAGCGCTCTAACTCAGAGAAAAATTGCAATTGGCTTAAAAAGTTGCAATGCGTAAAATAATCATTGTGATGATGCCTTACAAATAAACATATTGTTACGCACAACTCCAAAGCGTTGTGATACAACAGTTTTATTCTTATTCTCGTAGACCAATTGTGGGTGAGCACCAAATGAAAACTCGCTATTTACAACAAGGAATGTATGCAGCGGTATTTACAGTTGCTGCTGTTCAGGCAAATGCTACTGTTGATTTTTCAAACCTCGTTGAACAAGTTAGTCCAGCAGTGGTGAGTGTAAACGTCGTAAAGAAAATGACTCAGGATGAACTATTGCAGCAGCAAGTTCCTGAAATTTTAAAACGTTTCTTTGGAAATCAGGTCATCATTCCGCAGCAACAAGGTCCACAAGAAAAAACTGCATACGGTAGTGCATTTTTTATTAGTAAAGATGGTTACCTACTCACTAACCACCATGTGATCGAAAATGCTTCACGCATTAGTATCACTTTAAATGATCGTCGTGAAATTGATGCAACGGTGGTCGGTAGTGATGAGCGTACAGACGTTGCATTGTTAAAAGTGACTGGAAATAGTTATCCAGCTTTACGTGTAGGAAATGTTGACCGCTTACGAGTGGGAGAGCCAGTTTTAGCAATTGGTTCGCCGTTTGGTTTTGACTATTCAGCTTCGGCAGGTATTGTTAGCGCTAAATCACGAAATATGAGTGGTGAAACGTCGATACCGTTTATTCAAACTGATGTTGCGTTAAACCCAGGTAACTCTGGTGGTCCATTGTTTAACCAAAATGGTGAAGTGGTCGGAGTAAACTCTCGCATCTTTAGTGGTACTGGCGGCTATATGGGCTTGTCTTTCTCTATCCCGATTGACGTAGCGATGGAGGTTGCCGAACAGCTTAAAACTAAAGGTAAGGTAACGCGCTCTTATCTTGGTGTGATGATGCAAGACATTGACCGAAACCTTGCCGATGCTTACAAGTTACCAAAACCTGAAGGTGCTTTAATTACTCAAATTTCTCCGAACTCACCTGCACAAAAAGCAGGACTGAGAGCTGGAGATGTGATTTTGAAATATAACGGTAATCCGGTATCGCGCACCAGTGAATTACTGTATGCATTAAACAAAGTACAGCCGAATCAAACTATTCAGTTTGAAGTATTACGTGATGATAAAACCCGTAATATTTCAGCAACTTTAACGACTGCCCCAGATGAAACGCCTGCCACAGGTGCACAAAGTGCTGTATCTAAAGGTCCAGTTCTAGGAATGAGCATTCGTGATTTGGCTGAACCAGAAAAAAGTGCTTTAAGTGTAAAAGGTGGTATCTATGTACAAGATGTTCGCCGTGGTGGCCTAGCATCATTGTCAAATATCATTCCGGGTGATGTGATTGTTCAAGTCAACAATAACCAAATTTTAAATAGTCAGGATTTTGCAAAAGTTGTTTCTAACTTGCAAAAAAATACGGTAGCACGTGTTGCAATTATTCGTCAGGGACAACGCGCAATGCTTGGTTTACGTATTCAGTAAACTTAAAAAGAAACAATGAGCCACCCTAAACATGGGTGGTTTTTTGTTATTTATCTTGAGCGTATAGTGATATCTACCTACACTTATTTCAGTTTGAAAGTTAATAAATAAGAGTGTGAACATTCGTGAGTAGTATTTTTGATTTACATATTCAGGTACAGCCACATCATATTGATGCGTTAGGACATGTGAATAATGTGATATATGTACAGTGGATGCAAGATGTAGCTGCTGCTCATGTTGAAACGTTAGGAGTAGGGGTCACTAAATACCTCGAGTTAAAACATGCAATGGTCGCGGTTGAGCATCATGTGCAATATCGTAAAGCTGCATTTGAAGGCGAACAAATTGTATTACGCACATGGTTAGATGATATCAACGCTCTTTATTCTTTCCGCCAGTATGTATTTTTCCGCCCATCCGATCAGGCTGTATTATTTGTTGGAAATACAAAATGGGCATGTATTGAAATTGCCACAGGGCGCCCAAAACGAATGTCTCCAACTTTTACTCATGCATACCAGCCGCTTGATTCGAGCATAAACCCTTATGATTTTACTGTTTCATATGCTCGATAACCTGAAGCAACATGCTCACTTTGATTCCCCTTTTTTAAACATAAGTACAAAGCTCATGATTATTTTGGATACTTTAAAATATCCATCTGTTATAATCGCACGCAATTAATTTAACTGCTTTGGCTGTGTATTAAAACAAGCTACATAGCACTCTATATTTTCTCAAGGTAACCCATGGCGCAAGCTAAAAAATCCGTCGATATCAAAAATATACGAAATTTCTCGATTATTGCTCACATTGACCATGGTAAGTCTACATTGGCTGACCGTTTTATTCAGATGTGTGGTGGTCTACAAGATCGTGAAATGCAAGCCCAAGTCTTAGACTCAATGGAGCTTGAGCGTGAACGTGGGATTACCATTAAAGCCGCTTCTGTCACGCTGTATTACACTCATCCGAATGGCCAGGAATATCAACTTAACTTTATTGATACTCCTGGACACGTAGACTTCTCGTATGAAGTTTCTCGTTCATTAGCTGCATGTGAAGGTGCGCTATTGGTTGTAGATGCTGCACAAGGTGTAGAAGCACAATCAGTTGCAAACTGTTATACCGCAATTGAACAAGGTCTCGAAGTTCTTCCTATTTTAAATAAAATTGATTTGCCGCAGGCTGAACCTGAACGTGTAATTCATGAAATTGAAGAAATCATCGGGATTGAAGCAACAGATGCACCAACTTGTTCAGCAAAAACTGGTTTAGGTGTTGAAGGCGTATTAGAGCGTTTAGTCGATGTTATTCCAGCGCCTGAAGGCGATCGTGATGCTCCATTGCAAGCATTAATTATCGACTCATGGTTTGATAACTACTTAGGTGTAGTTTCTCTTGTACGTATTAAACAAGGTCGTATCCGTAAGGGCGACAAAATGTTGGTTAAATCGACAGGACAAACTCATCCAGTAACTTCAGTGGGTGTATTTAATCCTAAGCATACTGAAACAGATATTCTTGAAGCTGGTGAAGTAGGTTTTGTTATTGCGGGTATTAAAGATATTTTTGGTGCACCAGTAGGTGACACTATTACCCTTGCTGCTACACCTGATGTTGCAATTTTACCGGGTTTTAAAAAGGTTAAACCGCAGGTTTATGCTGGTCTTTTCCCGATTGATGCGAGTGATTTTGAGCCATTCCGTGAAGCGCTACAAAAATTGCAGATCAACGACTCGGCTTTATTCTTTGAACCAGAAAGCTCAGATGCATTAGGTTTTGGTTTCCGTTGTGGCTTCTTAGGAATGCTACACATGGAGATTGTACAAGAGCGTTTAGAACGTGAGTATGACCTTGATCTAATCAGTTCTGCACCTACCGTAATTTATGAAGCATTAACCAAGAAGGGCGAAACGATTTATATCGATAGTCCATCAAAAATGCCAGACGGATCTACTGTAGAAGATTTACGTGAGCCGATTGCAGAATGTCATATCCTTGTTCCTCAAGAGTACTTAGGGAATGTAATGACCCTATGTATTGAACGCCGTGGTGTTCAAAAAGATATGAAATTCTTGGGTAATCAAGTTTCTATTACCTTTGAAATCCCGATGGCTGAAGTCGTTATGGATTTCTTTGATAAATTAAAATCATGCTCTCGTGGTTTTGCATCGCTAGACTATAACTTTGTACGTTTCGAAAGTTCAGCTTTAGTTAAGGTTGATGTATTAATTAATAGTGACAAGGTTGATGCCTTGGCTATGATTTGTCACCGTAATGACGCGCGTCATCGTGGTATTGCATTGGTTGAGAAAATGAAAGATTTGATTCCTCGCCAAATGTACGACGTTGCTATTCAAGCAGCTATCGGTGCACAAATTATTGCTCGTTCTACTGTAAAAGCGATGCGTAAAAACGTATTAGCGAAATGTTATGGTGGTGACGTTTCACGTAAGAAAAAACTACTTTCTAAACAAAAAGAAGGTAAGAAACGTATGAAACAAGTGGGAAGTGTTGAAATTCCACAAGAAGCGTTCTTGGCTGTATTGAAAGTAGAAAGATAAGAAATGAGGGGGGAGAAGTAAGATATTACTTTTCCCCCACTTTAAGACAAGCAGCTAGGCTGCGAGTGAGGTCGTGTGGATTTTGATTTTAATTTAATTCTTGTTCCAGTTACGCTGATTCTATTTGCAGTGTGGTTGTTAGATAAATTTGTATTCAAACAGCGTGCAAATAAAGGGCGCGGGAACGAAAATTTTGTTATTACATGGGCCTATGACTTTTGGCCAGTTTTAGCTGTAGTGCTTGTGCTTCGTTCATTTCTTTATGAACCATTTAATATTCCATCAGACTCTATGGTACCTACCCTAGAAACTGGTGATTTTATTCTGGTTAATAAATTTGATTATGGTGTACGTTTACCTATCGTCAATAAGAAGATTATTGATGTAGGAGAACCAAAGCGTGGTGATGTGATTGTATTCCGTTATCCACCTCAACCTACCATTAGTTATATTAAACGTGTAATCGGTTTGCCGGGTGATCATCTTGTTTATGATCATGGACAATTGATTATTAACGGACAAAAAGTACCGAAAGTATTAACACAGTTTAGTCGCGAAAAAGATGTGTTAGATACCCCAACGTCTATTTATCATAAAGAGACGATTGGTGAACACACCTTTACGATGCGTGAACTTGAAGGCGTAAATGTGGCGCGTCAAGCACCGTTTATCAACTATGTTGAAAATGGTAAATATGCAAACCAAGACGGTTTATATTGGGAAGTGACTGTTCCAAAAGGACATTACTTTGCAATGGGAGATAACCGTGATCAAAGTGCAGACAGTCGTTTCTGGGGCTTCGTTCCTGAAGAAAATTTAACAGGGCGAGCATTCTATGTGTGGATGCATAAAGAACCAGGTTTACATCTTCCTAACTTTGGCCGAAATGGAAAAATAGATTAAAAACAACCATTAGGAAAAAAAGAAATGCGTAAGGCACAACAAGGTACTTCGTATTTAGCAATTTTATTTGGGGTGGTTATATTTGCAGTTGCAGTAAAAGCTGTACTTGCAGTTTGGCCAGCATATTGGGATGATCGATTGATTAATAATCAAATCGAAGAGCTTTTACAAGAAAGCTCTTCTGAGATCACACCACAGAAGTTTGTGACACAAATGGATCAGCGACTGGAAATGAACAATATTCGTGATCTCCACTTTAAAGAGATTGCGCAAGTGTTTAATCAGTCTGGTCTGACAGTCAAAAAGAAATATGAAGTAAGAAAACCTTTCTTATCAAATATTGATTTAGTTTTAACATTTGAGAAGAGTTTTGATAAAACATCAGTTCAAACTAAGTGATCCTCGCTTATTGAGTCGCATCGGATATCAATTCAAGCAGCTTGAGTTGTTACAGTTAGCTTTGACTCATCGTTCGGTGAGTCATAAATACAATTACGAGCGCTTGGAATTTTTAGGCGATTCATTATTAGGCATGATTGTTGCCAATTATCTATATCATGCCTATCCAAATGAAAACGAAGGTCGTCTAACGCGTATGCGGGCGACTTTAGTCCGTCAGGAAGCTTTAGGTAAGATTGCAACCGATTTGCAACTTAGTCGGTGTTTAATATTAAGTACGGGTGAGTTGAAATCTGGTGGTCATCATCGTGAGTCAATATTAGCTGACACGGTAGAGGCCATTATTGGTGCAATTTATATTGATAGTGGTGATCTCAACTTACTTACAGATATTGTGCTAAAATGGTATGTACCCTATTTAGACCATATTGAACCTACGGATCAACTTAAAGACCCGAAATCACGTTTACAAGAGTATCTACAAGCACGTAAAAAACCTCTCCCTGTTTACGAGGTTGTAGATATTCAGGGTGATGCACCTCATCAGCACTTTAAAGTTGAATGTTTGATAGATGGTTTATCAAAGATTTATGGTGAGGGTTCAAGTCGTCGTTTTGCCGAGCAGGCAGCAGCGGCGGAAATTTTAAAGTTATTGGAGCAATAACCTGCATGTCGATGCATTCTGATCAAATCAATCCAGATTCAAATGATAACCAAGATCCTAATAATCTGATTGATCAATTTTTTAGTTCCAAAGGCGTAACAATTCCTTCGGATTTTAAGAGCGGATTTGTGGCGATTGTAGGACGTCCAAATGTGGGTAAATCTACCCTCATGAACCATTTATTAGGTCAAAAGCTCTCGATTACTTCGCGTAAACCTCAAACAACACGTCATAAAATTATTGGTATTGATTCGCGTGAAAAAATGCAGGCGGTATATGTAGATACCCCAGGTATGCATAAAAAAGAAGTACGCGCTATTAATAAAATGATGAACCGTGCAGCGCATTCTGCATTACGTGACGTCAATTTGGTCTTATTTGTTATTGATGCTTATAAGTGGACCCCAAATGACGACTTAGTGCTTGAAAAACTCAAGAATGCTGAAATGCCAGTTATTTTAGTGATTAACAAGGCTGATACTTTTGAAGATAAAAGAGATATTCTTCCTTTAATTCAAGAGCGTGCCAAGCTTATGAATTTTGCCGAGATTGTTCCTGTATCTGCATTACGCGGAGCAAATCTGGAACACTTGAGTGAAACGATTGAGAAGTATCTTCCTTATCAAGCACCTTTGTATTCATTTGATCAGATTACTGACCGTTCTGAACGCTTTTTAGCTAGCGAAATTATTCGTGAAAAAATCATGCGTCAGTTAGGTGAAGAACTACCTTATGATTTAACAGTACAAATTGAATCTTTCAAAACGGAAGAGGCTGCTGTTAATGAGAAAACTGGTCGTTTAAAACCAGCTTGTACCTATATTGATGCAACGATTTTTGTAGATCGTGCGGGCCAGAAAGCGATTGTGATTGGTGAAAAAGGTGCCAAGCTTAAAACAATCGGTATGGATGCTCGAAAAGACATGGAAAAGATGTTTGAGCAAAAAATTATGCTCACACTTTGGGTAAAAGTGAAGGGTGGCTGGTCTGATGATGAGCGTGCCTTAAAAAGCTTAGGGTATAGTGATATCTAAAGGATAAGGATACTGGTATGAAAACAATTACATCATTGGTCGCTATAATTGGATGTACATTGATGTTACAAGGTTGTGTATATAAGCTTGTAACCGTACCAGTAGGTATCGCTTATAAAACTACAAAAGGTGTTGTCAAAGGTACAGCGGCTGTTGTAGGTGCGGTGATCCCTGATGGTGATGATGACAAAAAAGAAAAAGAATCTGAGGAATAGTTTCTTTTTATGATGCGCAATGAAGTCCTTCATGGATATATGATTCATCACCGTAAGTACCGTGAAAAAAGTCATATTGTGCATCTTTTTACTCAGGAGTATGGGCGAGTCGATGGTATTTTAAGACAGACTCCGCCCCCTCAGTATCAACCTATCCGATTGCAAGCAACTGGTAAAAGTGAGCTGAAGAACTTTACTAAGTTAGAAATATTAAATCAGCCTGTTTTCTTTTTCGGTGACGCCTTTTTTGCCGGATTTTATTTAAGTGAAATCATTCTTCGGTTATGTCCACTAGAAGAGGCAATGCCTCAATCTTTTGAGCAATATCAGTTAACTCTATTGCAGTTACAGCAGCTCGCTTCTACTGATCAGCCCGATCTTTTTTTAAGACAGATATTGCGTCAGTTCGAACATGTGCTTCTGCCTGAACTAGGGTACGCGCTTGATTTCTCAATTGATACTCAGCAGCAGCCGATTCAGTCTCATCAGTTTTATCAATTTCAAGTAACCGAAGGTTTTGCTCCTGTTGCGCAGGCGAGTCGTTCCTCTTTGTCAGGAAAAGCGATTTTGTCTATGGTGGATTATGAGCAAGGACAGGATTTTTCTCACGAACAACTGCAATTATTAGGTAAACTATACCGTCAAATGATTACATCGCTTTTAGGAGATCGTCCCCTAAAAAGTCGACAGTTGTGGATTCAAAATACTCAAACTCAATCGTAATTAGGATTTTTTTATGGCTGCATTGCTTGGTGTAAACATAGACCATGTTGCTACTTTAAGACAGGCGCGCGGTACTACTTACCCAGACCCTGTAGAAGCTGCTCTTATTTGTGAACAGGCTGGTGCAGAGGGAATTACCTTGCATTTGCGTGAAGATCGTCGCCATATTCAAGATGATGACGTACGCCGCATGCGACCATTACTAAAAACACGCATGAATCTAGAGTTGGCTGTTACTGATGAAATGGTCGAGTTTGCGAAAGAAATTCAGCCACAGCATGTATGCTTCGTTCCTGAAAGACGCCAAGAAGTAACAACTGAAGGTGGTTTGGATGTAGTAGGTAACTTTGAAAAAGTTAAAGCTGCAACTCAGGCCTTAGCCGCTATTGGTTGTGATGTATCATTATTTATTGATGCTGATCTAGCTCAAATTGATGCAGCAGTTGCATGTGGCGCACCTACGATTGAGTTGCACACGGGTGCATATGCAGATGCGGCAACGGAGCAAGATCAACAGGCTGAGTTGGCGCGTATTATTAAAGGTGTTGAATACGCAGCTTCAAAAGGTTTGGTGGTAAATGCTGGTCATGGCCTTAACCTTAAAAATATTGCTCCAATTGCTGCTATTTCACAAATTCATGAGTTAAATATTGGGCACTCAATTATTGCTGAAAGCATTTTTGTAGGTCTTGTTCAAGCTGTCAAAGATATGAAAGCAGCAATTCAGGTGGCAGGATAATTGGTTATGTCGAGTATCAATTACGATGAACTAATGCAACCTGTCTTGGCCTTTTTAGGATGTCAAACGCCAAAGGCATGGCTGGATGAGGCGATCAATAATTTAGATATCTTGATGCAAGATCATGCTAATTGCGAAAAAAAAGCAGCTAGTACAGCAATGAACTTAATGTTCCGCTATAGTTTTTTTCCTGATTTGCAAGTAAAGCTTGCACAACTAGTACGGGAAGAAATGCTCCATTATGAACAGGTGCTTGAGCTAATGGCCAAGCGTGGTCAGAAATGGGATGGCTTAAGTGCAGGGCGCTATGCAGGTGGGTTGCGTAAAGAGATTCGTACTTATGAGCCAGAAGCTTTAATTGATGTACTTGTGGTAGGTGCTTTTGTTGAGGCGCGCTCATGCGAACGTTTTCATGCACTTGCCCCACGTGTAGATGAAGAGTTAGGACGCTACTATCGCTATTTGCTTAAGTCAGAGTCTCGTCATTTTGAAGACTATTTGGCACTTGCACTTGATGTTGCAAAAACTGCAAAAATGAAAAATCCTAAAGAGGATATTCAGCAGCGCATTGAGCATATCCGTGAGGTTGAAAAGAACCTGATTTTAACGCCTGACGATACCTTCCGTTTTCACAGCGGTGTGCCTGCATAATCAAAAAAGTTGTAAATAAAAAAGTTTATCTTTCTAGGTAAACTTTTTTTATTTTAACCTTTAAATTTTTTAATTATTTTTATAAGTAGTTAGCATCTGGGGATGTGGTATTTATTACCTGATACTCCTGATAAAATCATATCTATATAATTAATTTCCTTAAATATTGTTATCCATAATTAAATTTTTTAGAAAAATCTTTTATTTTTTAAAGTAATAACGAATATTATGTAAATATAAAGATAGGTTTGTTCATAATCGGTTCAACTAAAGTAGTCGAATATTTTAAGGATATAAGAATGTTAGCATTAGTTACAGGCGCTTCTGCGGGTTTTGGTTATAGTATTTCAAAAAAACTGATTGAGTTAGGTTATAAAGTTATTGGCTGTGGAAGACGAGCAGAAAAGCTAAAAGAATTACAACAAGAGCTCGGGGAAAAATTCTATCCACTCGTATTTGATATGACAGATACAGTAGAAAATATAAATAAAGCATTGGTTGATTTACCAGCCGAATTTCAAATTAGTCAAATTGATTTATTGGTTAACAATGCTGGATTAGCATTAGGCCTAGAGCCAGCAGATAAATCAGATTTGGATGATTGGTACACTATGGTAGATACCAATATTAAAGGATTGATTACTGTTACGAGGTTAATTTTACCGAATATGGTGAAGAAAAAGTCCGGTTTAATCATCAATATGGGATCAATTGCAGGTACATACCCATATCCGGGTGGTAATGTTTATGGTGCAACCAAAGCATTTGTGGAGCAATTTAGTTTAAATCTTCGAGCTGACCTGTCAGGTACTGGTATTCGAGTGACTAATATTGAGCCAGGTCTTTGTGGTGGTACAGAATTTTCTTTGGTGCGTTTTAAGGGCGATCAGGATAAGGTAAATAGTTTGTATGATAAAAAGAACCCAATCTTGCCTGAAGATATTGCAAATACGGTAGCGTGGGTCGCATCACAGCCTCCACATATTAATATTAACCGTATTGAAATGATGCCGACTTCTCAGTCTTTTAATCCCCTAAAAGTTGTTGAGGTAGAGTAATAAGGTTCAGAATGAACCGATAGTGAGTTTATAGATGCTATGTCCTTTGAATTTTGATTCGGACATTGAATGAAATTAATAGATTAATAATTAAATCCTCTATGTTGTGATAGGGGATTTTTTATAGTTATTGATAAATTTATGGCAAAAAAAAGCCCGCTTTAATGCTGCGGGCTTTTTAGTATTTGGCTCTCCCACCTGGGCTCGAACCAGGGACCTGCGGATTAACAGTCCGTCGCTCTACCGACTGAGCTATGGGAGAATCTGCATGCGATTATAAGGAGATTTTGAGAAGGGTCAAGTGAAAATCGCCATGTTTCCTTCATTTTTGTGTTGTATGCTTTTTATTTGACCAGTTGAGCGGTGAGCTGAGAAATTACTTGCGCTTTAAAAATTCAATTGCTAGATTCAAAACAGAACAAGCGTTTGAAGAAATTCAAACAGTGTGGATTTAAACCAACTTGCCAGCACTAAAATGGCTAAATCGGAGATAAGTATGAAAACACTTACTGTTGCCTCTATTTTTTCTAATTTTGATTTTTATCAACGCAATTATCTCAATATCTTAAGTCGACCAGACTCTTATTACATACCTGTAGAGGGTGTGTCGATTGATGCTTATCCTTTTAAAAAGCAAGACTTGTACTTAGGTGATTTATTGCAGCTTTGGTTCAGTTCTAAATGGAATGTGCATAGTTCACTAAAAGTTTTAAAGTGTTCAAAAGTATTAGATCAATCTAAACCCCTATATATTTTTCAATTAGAAGGGGAGTTACTGCTGGGCAAAAATAAAGTTCTAGCTTGGTCTACTGAACATCAAGAAGTTATAGAACTTCAACTTAAAAATATTTGGGCACCTTATATAGTGGCTCAAACCTGTGATCGTCCAGTTAATCCAGATTACTCAATAAAAAAGGCAGCGGTTTAAGGCTGCCTTTTATAACTATGGGCGAATAATCATGCAGGTTGCTGTTGCATAGGCATAAAGTTTACCTTCCTCATCAATAATCTTTCCTTCGGAAATTCCTAAGTTTTTACTTATGTTAATGACTTTACCTGTTGCAATTAAAGGATGGTTCTTTGGAATAGGGCGGCACATTTTTACGTTAAGATCGATTGTTCCGTAACCTACACCAGCAGGTAACATCGTATGTACTGCACAGCCAGTCACAGAGTCTAAAACTGTAGCAGCAAAGCCACCATGTACGCCCCCTAGCGGATTTAGATGATTATGATCTGCTTGCGCTTTAAAAGTAACAGAACCTTCTGAAATTTCAGTAGGTTGCATAGGTATGGTTTTACTGATACTCGCTGCTGGAATATGGCCATCAATCATCGCTTGTAAAAATTCAAGACCAGTCATTTCCATGGGATTTTTCATTTTTGAGTCCTTTAATTTTATAAGTTCTTAAATGGAACTTAATTTTAAATTATGATGTAAAAGTACTATTGTCAAGTTAGAAAAATGAAGTGATAAGTTCAGTTATAGTTTACAAACTTGTAAATTTTAATTAGACAGAATATTTTATGAAATTAAAAATATAAAACTTATCAATGGGAAATAATAATGAACGGTCAATGTTTATGTGGTAAGACAACATTTGAAGTAGAGCTAAAAAATCATGATGTGCATGTTTGCCATTGTTCGATGTGCCGCCGACAAACCAGTGGTGTTATTATGACGATTGATGTTGTACAAGGCAGTCTAAAGTTTATTCAACACGAGCATCTGAGTATTTTTAACTCTTCCGAATGGGGAGAAAGAGGCTTTTGCAACGCTTGTGGAACTACAATTTTTTGGAGAACTAAGGATCAAGGCTACTGCAACATTAATGCATTTTCTTTAGATGAACCCGTAGATGACTTAAAGTTAGATCTGGAAATTTTTGTTGATTCAAAACCCGATTTTTATACTTTTCAAAATCAAACAAAAAAACTAACTGAGGCTGAGGTCATTGCTTTATTTAATTCTGCTGAGTCATAAATAGTAGCTAAGAATAAAAATTTTAATTTTCTATTCATAAAAAAGAGGCCTCAACTTGAAGTTGAAGCCTCTTTTTAAAATTATAAATTACTTAGCTGTTTTTTCAGCTTCAATAGAAGCAATTGCAGCATCTACGCCTTCAATTGAGTCAGCAGCTTTTTTGATACGTGCTAACGCATCAACGAGTACTTCGTCAGCTGTTGCATATGAAATACGCATAAAACCGCCTAGACCAAATGCATCACCAGGCACTACTGCTACACCAGTTTCTTCTAGTAACCATTCAGAGAATTCTGTGCAAGATTTTAAGCCTTTTGCACGAATAAGAGGGCGAATGTTTGCATAGGCATAGAAAGCGCCATCAGCAGGTAAGCAAGAAATACCTTTGATGTCGTTTAAGCCATTTACAACTAAGTCATGACGACGTTTGAACGCTTTAATCATTGGTTGAAGTACGTCTTGAGGACCATTCAATGCAGCTTCAGCAGCAACTTGTGAAATTGAAGTTGGGTTTGAAGTTGATTGAGACTGGATTTTTTTCATTGCGCCAATGATTTTTGCTGGGCCGGCTGCATAGCCAATACGCCAACCTGTCATCGCATATGCTTTAGAAACACCATTTAAAACAATCGTACGATCATATAAATCTGGAGCAACAGTTGCGATGTTGTAAAACTCATCTTCCCAACGAATTGGTTCATACATATCGTCAGATGCAACAAACACTTGTGGATGGCGACGTAATACTTCAGCTAAAGCTTCTAATTCAGCTTTGCTATAGATCATACCTGTCGGGTTAGATGGGCTGTTTAATACAACTAAACGAGTGTTAGGAGTAATAGCCGCTTCTAATTGTTCAGGAGTGATTTTGAAACGTTGGTCTTCGCCACATTTCACAATGACTGGAGTACCTTCAGCAATAATGACCATATCTGGATAGCTTACCCAGAAAGGTGCTGGAATGATAACTTCATCGCCTTTGTTTAATAAAGCAAGTGCCAAGTTAAAGAAGCTTTGCTTACCACCACATGAAACCAAAATCTGATTCGCTTGATAATCAAGATTATTATCGCGTTTAAATTTAGCAATAATTGCTTTTTTTAATCCAGGAGTACCATCTACAGCCGTATATTTGGTGAAACCATTATTAATCGCTTCAATTGCAGCATCTTTGATGTGTTGAGGGGTATCAAAGTCTGGTTCGCCAGCACCTAAACCAATCACATTCTTGCCAGCAGCTTTAAGTTCAGCAGCTTTGTTGGTTACAGCAAGTGTAGGGGACGGTTTGATGGCATTGACACGATCAGAAAGACGTACGTCCACGGCAATATTCCTCTTATGGGATTAAAAAATAAAAAGCATACTATCTTATCGCAAAAATTAAGTAATTTGCGGATGTGACCCTTTTCAGATGTAAAAAAGTTTAGTTTAGTAATCATCTTAAGCAATATTTATTCAATTGAAGCTTTTTTAGAAAGAAATGAGAAAATCATTTATAATAGGTCGCAATCGAAATTTCGAGAATTAATTATGACTGAGCAACAGCCAAAACAGAAAAAGGCTTTGGTGAAATTGCCATTCCCAATGCCGAATGATAGCAATGAAGCCGACGACGCGGTACACAACCAAGTGCGTCCAAAACCAGAGCAATACGCAGATAAAACGTGGATGCCTCCGCGTGGTACTCGTCGTTCTATGGGAAAACGCTAATCTCGAAAACAGGCAATATGCCTGTTTTTTTATTGATTAAATAAAATTTCCTGATAGTAGCTTTTTTTCTTTTGGTACATGTGATGGTCAGCTCGCTTTAACATGTCCTCAATTTGTTCATTTGCTTGAGTTGTTGCATGTCCAATTGCAATGCTAATTGGGTGGCTTGAATAATATTGATTGTCGATATTAAAAAGCTCTTGAATGGTTTGAAGCATAATTAGAACATTCGCCTCATCTGCCCCCGGCATTAAAATTACGAATTCATCGCCACCTATTCTTGAAACCGTATATGCTGTATTTAAAATGGCCTGACTTAAAATATTTCCGACGCGGCGCAATAAGCCATCCCCAATATCATGACCAAACTGATCATTCGTTTCCTTTAATCCATTCATATCTAAGAAAATTGAAGAAACAGGTCGAATAATGCTTCGGTTTAAACGATTAAGTTCCTCTGTAAAAAAAGCGCGATTATATAGTTTGGTCAGGACATCGTGTTGCCCCAAATATTCAAGATAGTTTTCCGCTTTTTTTCGTGCGGTAATATCGGTAAGTGCAACCTGTACCAGTCCCCAAGTGTCTTCATAACCCGGAAAAACGGTAAATTGAAGCAATACATTTCTTATTTGCCCATCTAAGGCATAGTTAATCGCTTCACGCTTATGATGAATATTACCTTGCCATAATTCGATGAGTTGTTCCCGAAAGGTTTCAATCATCTCTTCAGCAAAAATCTTATGTGTATTTCTTAAAAGTGTCGATTTATCAGGAGCCTTAAATAAATCAAGAGTTGCCTGATTAACATCTAAAATCAGAATATCTTCTACACACTGACGGACAAATTCAGGATGGACATCTAGAAATGTTCTAAAATCTTCAATACCTAATAACCTGAGTTGATCAATTCTATTTTTTATACGGCTGAAATCTTCGACCCAAAGAGAAGTGGGTGAATAGATGAACATAGACTCAGCCAAGCGACGATTTTTTGCTTCCTCACGAAGTGCATTTTGATAGGGCGTAATGTCTTCGGTGGTAATTAATACACGCTCAAAGGTCGATTCAGAGCCGGGTAAAATAGAACCTCTTAGCTGAACATCAATACGTTTGCCTGATAAGGTGTAATTTACAGTCGTACTTGAAAAGTGAGTTTTACCATTCCATAGTTCTTCAAGTTCATGAATATGTGATTCGAACATTTCTTTTTTAAAAATAAGATTTAAATTTGAATATAGCTCTTCGTGAGTTCTTGCTTCAAAAAGTTCTAATGTTTTTTGATTAACACGAATGACTTTAATTTTATGGGCACATTCACTGATTAAGTTTTTATTTTGACTTAAAAATTCATGGAGGTTTTCAATACCTTGATTTCTCCATAAATCAAATTGTTGTTTAACTTCACTGAAATCCTCAATCCACATTGGAATTGGGCTAAGGTCAAAAATTGAAGAATCTAAAGTTTCCATATGTTTCTTTAAGTATTCAGTTTGCCTTAAAGTATAATGAGAAAAATTAGGATTTGGGAAGCTAAAGAACTTAAATCTATTAGAATAATTAAAAATAACAAGATTAAATGTAAGTGAAAATAAAATAATGAGAAAGCAGATATTATCTGCTTAGCTCATAAATTTATAAGAGAACTTAACGATTAATAGGGTGGTCAATATTCTTTTCACCACGCCAGAGTTTGATAAAGTCTTGCTCGTCAAAATCGTAAAGTTCCATGAGTGCAACCACAGCACTTACAAAAATCATGGCACCCTCTGAGTTTCCGTGCAGGTCAAAAATTTTACCATTGAGCTTTCCTAAAATATCACTCAGCTCATGATCACGGCCTCGGCCATAACGATCCCGAGGGTATAGCTCTTCATTTAAAACAATAAGAGCAATGGCTTTTTCGGCACTTGATAAATCTGTTTTATCTAAGGCTTCTTCAAAAGATTCACTTCCATGATTAAAGTAAAAAATAACTTCATCATTAATGAAACTTTTTACCATCTTTTGAGTCAATGTCGGAAATTGAGAAACTGCATTATCTTCAACATAAGGTTTAAAAGATTCTGGAAAGATAACGTTGTGATGGATATCTTTAAACAGTGGTGCAATTTCAGAAACTTTATAACCTGCGATGCCACAACCTAAAGCCGTGACAAAATATTTCATTTTAGGATGATTTTTTGCATATATCTTAAAATCTTCAACATAGTGCTCAATTTGTGAAAGAGGCATTTGTTGAATATGTTCATTTAAGGTGGGAATTGCAAAGCTTTGACCAGCCCAGCCGCGACCTACACCTTCAACTGCACCGAAGTGTTGACTGGCAACGCGTGCTGCACCGCTACCGTGCTGTCCAGCAAGGTTACTTCCAAATACAAAAACTGTATCTTCGGGAAGTTCGGTTACAATACTTTCATCATGATATTGATAGGTCATGGTTATGCTTTTTATTTAATGGATAGCTTCATGTTGCAACTGATTATGGTATTGGTCAAGTGTTAAGATGCTTAATCTTTTACATTGAATTTCCAACTCAATTTGCACTTTAAATTAAGATAAAAATCCCCATTAATGGGGGAGACGTTAAATTCAATTTTTTCATAAAGAGAGATAACTTTGAACGAAAATCAACCTTTCGATTTGGTCACTCATTATCAGCCAGCAGGTGATCAGCCACAGGCAATTGAAAAGCTGGTCAATGGTATCGAGCATGGTTTTCGTAATCAGTTATTGCTAGGGGTAACGGGCTCAGGTAAGACCTATACCATGGCAAATGTGATCGCTCAAACACAGCGACCTACAATTGTGATGGCTCATAACAAAACTTTGGCTGCCCAGCTTTATGGTGAGTTTAAATCTTTCTTCCCCAATAATGCGGTTGAATATTTTGTAAGTTATTACGATTACTACCAACCAGAAGCTTACGTTCCATCTTCGGATACGTTTATTGAAAAAGATTCAGCCATTAATGATCACATTGACCAGATGCGGTTATCAGCAACACGAGCTTTATTAGAACGTCGTGATGCAATTATTGTGGCATCGGTTTCTGCAATTTATGGTTTGGGTGACCCGAATGCTTATATGCAAATGTTGCTGCATGTGGTTGAGGGCGACCGAGTAAGTCGAGATGAAATCATCCGCCGATTGGTTGAAATGCAATATACGCGTAATGAACTTGAATTTTTACGTGGTACTTATCGCATTCGCGGCGAAATTATTGATATTTTCCCAGCAGAATCTGATCAACATGCGATTCGTATTGAACTATTTGATGATGAAGTCGATTCAATCCGTTGGTTTGACCCGCTAACTGGTAAAATGGTTCGTAAAGTTTCTCGGATAACGATTTATCCAAAAAGCCACTATGTGACACCAAAAGATCATTTGACCCGTGCCATTGATACAATTAAAGATGAATTACAAGATCAGCTCAAATTCTTCCGTGAACATGACAAATTGCTTGAAGCACAACGTATCGAGCAACGGACACGTTACGATCTGGAAATGATGCAACAGTTGGGTTATACCAATGGTATCGAAAACTATTCGCGTCATTTGTCAGGACGTCCGTCTGGTGAAGCACCGCCGACTTTATTCGACTATATTCCAGAAGATGCTTTGCTCATTATTGACGAATCACACGTTACCGTTCCGCAAATTGGAGCGATGTATAAAGGTGACCGCTCACGTAAAGAAAACTTAGTGAATTATGGGTTCCGTTTGCCAAGTGCGCTTGATAACCGTCCGATGAAATTTGAAGAGTGGGAGCGTATTGTACCGACGACCATTTTTGTAAGTGCAACACCTGCTAAATATGAATTAGAAAAGTCAGATCAAATCGTTGAACAGGTGGTACGTCCAACAGGTCTAATCGATCCTGAAATTGAGATTCGTCCTGTCTTAACCCAAGTAGATGATGTTCTTTCTGAAATTAATATTCGTAAAAACTTGAATGAACGGGTATTAATTACCACTTTAACAAAGCGTATGGCAGAAGACCTGACTTCTTATTTAAAAGAATATGGCGTTAAGGTCGCTTATCTCCACTCAGATATTGATACGGTTGAACGCGTCAAAATTATTCATGAACTACGTACAGGTGTATTTGATGTTTTAGTCGGCATTAACCTGCTACGTGAAGGTCTGGATATGCCTGAAGTTTCTTTGGTTGCTATTTTAGATGCAGATAAAGAGGGTTTCTTACGTTCGGAACGTTCACTCATTCAGACGATTGGTCGTGCTGCACGTAATGTGAAAGGTAAAGCAATTTTATATGCTGACCGAATTACTGATTCTATGCAAAAAGCAATAGATGAAACTGATCGTCGTAGAGCCAAACAAATTGAATTTAACGAGCTGCATGGTATTACGCCACGTAGTGCTGTGCGTCAGGTTGTCAAAGAAATTGACTCGGGTGAAGTACTTTCAGACGACGAGATTGATGAAAAAGTACTTGAACAAGCACAAGCATTGAGTGCCGACGAAAGACATATTCTTTCAGATCCTAAACTGTTTAGTAAACATATTACTAAGCTTGAAAAAGATATGTTAAAGGCCTCGAAAGATTTACAGTTCGAGCAAGCAGCGCGGATACGTGATGAAATCATTCGATTAAAAGCGCAAATGTTGCAATAAACGAATACATAACGCTACATAATGTGTTTAAAAAACAAGCTACTGTAGATATTTGAGTTCTTTTGTATTCACAACTAATCGTTGAGGGCAACAATGGCATTTCGAAATAATGTTCCGCAAGCCAGTTGGCGTTTGGCTAAAATTGCGTTGGGCGGTGTTGTTTTGGCTGGTTTAGCTGTTGGAACGTATGTCTATGCTCAGCCGAAACCTTTGCAAACCGTTTATAAAGTTGAACTGGACCGATATTTAGGTGTCTGGTATGAAGTCGCCCGTAAGCCTGCTTTTTTTCAAAAAAAATGTGCTTACAACGTATCTGCAACTTACACCTTAAATGAAAATGGAAATGTAGTTGTAGATAATCGCTGTTATGACAATAGAAAACAATTACAGCAATCTATTGGTGAAGCCTTTGTCGTAAATCCGCCATATAATACGAAATTGAAGGTGAGTTTCTTACCTGAAGCTGTGAGATGGATTCCAGTTATTCGTGGAGATTACTGGATTTTAAAAATTGATGAAGACTATCAAACTGTTTTAGTGGGAGAACCTTCTCGTAAATATCTTTGGGTGTTATCAAGAACACCTCATCCTGAACAAGAAGTGGTTGATGAATATCTAAATTATGCAAAAACATTAGGTTTTGATATTCGTGATATTATCCGCACAGAACATAAAGAATAACTGTAGATGTCTGATTAATAAAAAACCATGTTTTTACATGGTTTTTTCTTTTTTATAGTGGATAAATCAAGTATTGTGGTGAGCTGTTTTTACTAAAGTATTAGAGGGTGATGATGTTTAAGGGCGTGAGCTTGTCTGTCATGGCATCTATCACTTTTGGTGTACTTTATTTTTATACTCAGTTGTTAAGTCAGCTTGATAGTGAACAGACTTTTGGATGGCGGATTATTGCAACACTACCAGTTCTCACTTTGTTTATGTGGTGGAGCAGTGATTTAGGGTATATAAAAAATATCTACCAGCGTATTTTGGCAAAGCCGTCTTTATTATTGTTATTAATCACAACCTCTGTTTTAACTTCAGTACAACTTTGGCTGTTTTTATGGGGGCCTATGCATGGGCGTGGCTTACAAGTGTCTTTAGGCTACTTTCTATTGCCGCTTGTTCTTGTCTTGGCTGGAAGTGTGCTGTATGGCGAAAAAATATCAAAATTTCAATGGGTCGCAATTATTCTTGCAGTCATTGGAGTGGGCCATGAGATCTGGCGTTTAGGAAGTATTGCCTGGGAAACTGCACTAGTTGCAGTTGGTTATTCTGCCTATTTTTTATTACGTAAGACCATTAAAACAGATAATTTAGGCGGCTTCTGGTGGGATTTACTCATTATTCTACCGATTGCAATTTATTTAACTCATACAGGTTTACTTCCTTATAGCAAATTTATAGACCAACCGAGTCTTGCTTTGGTCATTGTTGGGCTTGGAATTTTAAGTGCTATTGGTTTGGGAAGTTATATTCTGGCAAGCCGTTTTTTACCCTTAGTTGTGTTTGGCCTTTTAGGGTATTTGGAACCTGTATTACTTGCTCTAGCTTCTTTAGTTTTAGGGGAGAGTATTGGCCAAGAAGAATGGTTCACTTATATTCCGATTTGGTGTGCAGTATTTGTGTTAGTTTTAGAAGGTGCAGTTCACCTTTATCAGCAACGTCAAAAAGCCAAAAATTTGCAGCTTAACATCGCGAAATATCAAAAAAGATTAAAAAATGATGAGTTTGATTAGAGGGTAAGAATCTAAAAAGTAAGAAAAAGCAAAAATTTAGCTGCTTTAAACAATAAAATAATAAAAAATAATTATAGGTATTTTATGAATTTATGATGAATTTTAGGAAAATCTAATCACTAACGTCAGCTTTTGATTCATTCTTGCCAATAATTCCATTACAATTACGGGGTTTAAAAAATCACGCCTAGATATAATTAATTAGAGGACGTATCTGTGAGCAAAGACACTATCATCGCCCTGCATGCTGAACACCAAGGCCGTTGGAAAAACCGTGAAGAAATCGCGGAACGTATGATTGCATTAATCGGACAATTATACCGTGAAAAAAATATTGTCGTATCTGTTTACGGTCGCTCTTTAATTAACCGTTCTGTTATCCAAATTTTGAAAACTCACCGCCGTACACGTGTTGTAGACGTTGAGCTTTCTGTTGTAAATACATTCCCAATTTTAGAAGCTTTAGCTAAGCTTGAAAATATTGGTTCTGCAGAAGTTGATATCGGTAAACTTGCTGTTGAATATAAAGAAAAAGGCGGTGATGTTGATGCTTTTGTTGCTCAAGCAGTTGAGTCAATCAAAGGTAGTGCAACTTCTGAACAACCTAAAGATGTCGTTCTTTATGGTTTTGGCCGTATTGGCCGTATCTTGGCTCGTTTAATTATTAGCCAATCAGGTCTAGGTCGTGGTTTAAGCCTTAAAGCAATTGTTGTACGTAAATCTTCTGATGGCGATTTAGCAAAACGTGCTTCTTTACTTCGTCGTGACTCTATTCACGGTACTTTCGCTGGCACAATCGCCGTTGATGAAGAAAACGAAGCAATCATTGCGAATGGTAACTTCATTAAAGTGATTTATGCGTCTAGCCCAAGTGAAGTTGACTATACTGAATACGGTATTTCAAACGCACTTTTAATCGACAATACTGGTAAATGGCGTGATGCTGAAGGTCTAAGCCAACACTTGAAATGCCCAGGCGTTGCACGTGTTGTATTGACTGCACCAAGTAAAGGCGAAATGAAAAACGTTGTATTTGGCGTAAACAACACAGACATCTTAGATGAAGATAAAATCATCTCTGCTGCAAGTTGTACAACAAATGCAATTACTCCAATTCTTAAAGTATTGGATGACAAATATAAAGTTCTTAATGGTCATGTTGAAACTGTTCACTCATTTACAAATGACCAGAACTTGATTGATAACTACCATAAAGCAGATCGTCGTGGTCGTGCTGCTACTTTAAACATGGTAATTACAGAAACTGGTGCAGCTAAAGCAGTTGCTAAAGCGTTACCTGCATTAAAAGGTAAGTTAACTGGTAACTCTGTACGTGTTCCTACACCAAACGTATCTCTTGCTATCTTGAACTTAACGCTTGATAAAGAAATTGATCGCGAAGAAGTGAACGAATACATTCGTCAAATTTCAATTAACTCTAGCCTTCAAGGTCAAATTGGTTATACCAACTCGACTGAAGTTGTATCGAGTGACTTTATCGGTTCTCGTACTGCTGGTGTATATGACGCTCAAGCAACGATTACTTCTGGTAACCGTTTAACTGCTTATGTTTGGTACGATAACGAAGTAGGTTATAGCTGTCAGGTATTACGTATCGCTGAACAAATGTGCGGCGTAAGCTACAAAAAAATCCCAGCAGAATTGAATGCTTAAGATCATTTAACGATCTATAAAAGATTTTCACAAAAAGACCTAGTTTAGACTGGGTTTTTTTACAACCGTACAAAATATATGCTGACTATTTTTTGTAAATAAATGAGAATATGAATTAAGGAAAAAAAGAAAATAGTAAGGGATTGGAATTGTCGCAGTTTAAACGTTTGTTGGTCGTTTTTATATTCATCATTATTGCCAATTTATGTGGTGTACTCATTGCAATATGGGTGTTTAAGCATTTTAATATTTATATTCCACTGAAGAATCAGGCAGTTGCTATTGACTTGCAAGAACCCCTACAGGTTAAGGTTAAAGTACAAGATGCTTTAAATGTGGATGTAAAAGGGCGGGTAAATGCCAGTATTCCAATTGATGAGCAATTAAATATTCCATTAACACAAACGTTAACTCCGCGTGTTTATTTCGATAATATGGTACCCATTAGCACAACAATTCCTGTCAAAGAAGTATTAAAAGTTGAGCAAAATTTACCAATTGATACGAAGGTTCAAGTCAGGGTTTTGGGGCGTGATATTACCTTACCGTTAAAGGGATCAATTCCATTAAAACTTGATGTTCCGATTGATATTAATGTTCCGCTTGAGCAAAAGGTTCATTTGAAATTCGATGCGCCAGTGCGGACAGTATTAAAAGAAAATTTACATATTCCTCTAAAAGCAAGATTAGATACAAATATTCCAATTGAGGGTAATTTGAGTGTCCCTGTTAAAACAGCGCTAAATGCTTCAGTTGATGTTAAAAACACATTGCCTGTGAAGATCGCAAATGGTGAGTTAAAAATTCCTCTTTCCAGTATGCGATTAAATCGGGTATTAGGTTCAGAAACGTCGCAGACGACAGCTGATCAATAGGGTGGATGGTAATGTTTCGTTCACTCAAGAGTATGCTCATCAGTTTCATTTTAATGATGATACTTGCCGCTGTTATGTTTTGGGTATATCTCAATATTCAGGCAAATGTAGTGGTTTCGGCTCATAACGCAGATATTAGTTTACCTGACTCTTTAGAAACAAAGATTCAAGTTGGCAATACTTTGCAAGTTCAATCTATTGGTAAACTTGATACAACATTGGATATAGACCGCCAACTGACTCTACCGCTAAAAGGGAAATATTTAGCAGATATCAGTTTTGCTATAGAGACACCTGTTACAGTAAATGTTGATTACACAACGACTCTAAAAATTGATCAGGTTATGCCTCTCGAAACAACGACAGATTTAATTTATCAAAATAAGTTGTTACCTAAATTTCCACTTAAACTTGATATTCCCATAAAGTTAGATGTGCCTTTTCAGTTAAAGCGTAGTTATACCATTCCGATTAAAATTGTTTTTGATGGTCCTGTTTATTTTGAATTTGATGAGCCAGTAAATTTATCGGTTAAACATCAATTTAAACCAAGTCTACAAGTGAATGACCCTATGGAAATGGGGAATGTCTCTTCATTTAATGCCATTATGTATAATTCGGTTCCAAAAACAAAAGCAAATCTTGATATGCAAATGACCTTACCTCTACGGAATGTTCATCCTTAAAAATTAAATAGTCATCCTGCATTTTATTTTCAATATCGGCTGTATTTGTGGATCTAAAATGCTTCTGATGACTTAAATATAAAAACAGATCGTTATAAATAGGAATTGCCCCATTTTATATTCGAGAATTTTATGAAAATATGGCAGAATAGGCGGTTTTAGAGTTTTTAGAGGATTGGCAGATGCGCTTTGTTGATGAAGCAGTCATTACCGTAGAGGCTGGCGACGGTGGCAATGGCGTAGCCAGTTTTCGCCGTGAAAAATTTGTCCCATTTGGTGGCCCAGATGGTGGTGATGGCGGACGTGGTGGAAGTATCTATATTCAAGCTGATGATGATACGAGTACGCTAGTCGATTACCGTTACACACGTAAGTTCCGTGCTGAGCGCGGAAAGAATGGTGCAGGCGCTAACTGTACCGGACGTGGTGGTGAAGATGTGGTTTTAAAAGTACCCGTTGGTACAACAATTGTTGATACAGATTCAGGCGATATTATTGGCGATTTGGTTGAAGACGGCCAAAGAATTCTGGTTGCAGGTGGTGGTGACGGTGGTTTGGGGAATACCCACTTTAAATCATCAACTAACCGTGCTCCGCGTAAATGTACGACTGGTATAAAAGGTGAGTTTCGTGAAATTCGCCTTGAATTAAAAGTATTGGCAGATGTTGGTTTATTGGGCATGCCAAATGCTGGTAAATCAACCTTTATTCGTGCTGTAAGTGCTGCAAAACCAAAAGTGGCAGACTATCCATTTACAACCATGGTTCCAAACCTAGGTGTAGTAGATGCTGACCGTCATCGTTCATTTGTAATGGCTGATATTCCTGGGTTGATTGAAGGTGCAGCAGAAGGTGCAGGTTTGGGAATTCGTTTCCTTAAACATCTGGCACGTACGCGTATCCTTTTACACATTATTGATGTGCAGCCAATTGATGGTTCAGATCCGGCGCATAATGCAAAAGCAATTATGAACGAGTTAGTTAAGTTTTCACCTACTTTAGCTAAACTACCAGTTGTTTTAGTACTGAATAAACTTGATCAGATTGCTGAAGAAAGTCGTGAAGAGTGGTGTCAGCATATTCTAGATGAACTAGAGTGGACTGGACCTGTCTTTAAGACATCAGGCTTATTAAGTGAAGGAACGAAAGAGGTTGTGTATTACCTCATGGATCAGCTTGAACAACAACGTGAACGCGAAGTTGAAGATCCTGAATATGCAGCAGAAGTAAGAGCTTTCCGTGAACAACTAGAAGTTGAAACACGTGAACAAACCATTGCGGCAAAAGAAGCATATCGTGCTATGCGTCGAGCACAACGTCTTGAAGGCATGTTAGGCGATGATGATGATTTTGACGATGATGAAGACGACAATGATGTAGAAAGCGTCTACGTTCGTGACTAGAAAACCGAGGAAAACATGATAGAAGTGGTCGATGGGCAACGTCAGCTCAGTGAGTGTAAACGAATCGTTGTTAAAATCGGATCATCTTTACTCACAGCCAATGGGCAAGGTTTAGATTTGGATGCTATTTCGCATTGGGCGAAACAGATTGCAGATTTACACAATGCCGGACACGAAATTATTTTAGTGTCTTCTGGAGCTGTGGCAGAAGGTATGGTTCGTATGAAGCTTGCGAGTCGACCCACCGATCTACCCAGTCTACAAGCCTGTGCTGCGATTGGGCAGATGGGTTTAATTCATACTTGGTCTAGTGTGCTTGAAGAACATGGTATTCGTACTGCTCAGGTTTTACTGACACATGATGATCTGGCGGACCGCCGTCGTTATTTAAACTCATGTGATGCTTTGCAAAACTTGATTGATTGGCGTGTGATTCCGGTCATTAATGAAAATGATACGGTATCTACCGATGAGATTCGTTTTGGTGATAACGATACTCTAGCTGCGATGGTTGCAGGTCAGGTTCATGCAGAATTGCTGATCATTTTAACGGATCAGCAGGGTATGTTTGACTCGGATCCACGTCATAACCCTGATGCTAAATTACTCTCTACGGTTCGTGCCATGGACGATGTTTTATTCGAAATGGCTGGCGGTGGCGGTGTGCTTGGCAGAGGTGGCATGGTGACTAAAGTTCGTGCCGCACGTTTAGCTGCTAAGTCGGGTTGTCCAACGCTCATCGCAAGTGGTGAAAGTGATAATGTCTTGTCACGTGCTATGGCGGGTGAAATGCTAGGTACGTTGTTTACTACAGATAAAGACCGTATGACTGCTCATCAACAGTGGCTCGCTGCTCATTTACAGACAGCAGGCCGTCTTGTAATTGATGATGGTGCTGTTGAAGCGATTAAATTGAAACATCGCAGTTTACTCCCTGTCGGGGTTAAAACTGTTGAAGGGCATTTTGATCGTGGTGATGTGGTTGAATGTGTCGATAAACAAGGTAAACGTATTGCAGTGGGTCGAGTGAATTTTAGCTCGCGATCTGCTGAAATTATTAAAGGCTTAGCCTCAGATAAGGTTTATCAAGTGTTAGGTGAAGCCCGTTCACTTGAAATGATTCATCGTGATCATATGGCGATTTACTAGATTGTTGTAGAATTAAAAAAGCTCGCTTTATGCGAGCTTTTTTTCTGGCGTTAAACGAGGTAAAACACGATCTTCACCCACCATATATGGATGTGTGGCGAGACTCAACATGTCTAGGTCTTCTGAGCTATTACCGTAAGCATAAATTTGATGATAATGCTGTAGCGTATATTGCTGATGTACTCTTAATTTCTTTTGTTCACTACTACAATCTGGGGTGGAGTAGTAACCCGTCACCATGCCGTTTTTAATTTGAGTTTCAGTACAAATTAATTCGATATCTAGTAACTTGCACAGTGGGGCAAGGTAGACATCGATTGAAGCAGAAACCAGTACCACCCGATCACCACGTAACTGGTGGTGTTGTAACTGTACGAAAAGTTCAGGTGAGAGTGCAGAGACTAGCTCTTGTGCATATTCTTCACCTAATCTTTGCAGTTCAATTGCGGAGGTATCTTTGAACATGCTGCGAAATAACTTGGCGCGCATAGCATGGGCTGGATAAAAGTTAAGATAGTAGGCTTGAATCCATGGTAGAATTTTTAAGCCTTGCTTAACAATGTGCCGCTTAGACAAAGCATAAAAGATGAACCCTGTAAAACTGTCTTTGCTACACAAGGTTCCATCAAAATCGAACAGGGCGAGACTCTTTATAGTCTTATTCGTTTCGCTCTTTGCATACATGTTTCATATCGTCCGTTTACTCGGGTTGCAAACCAGTTGGTATTATAGTCACGACTTAATTTTGGCCCAGAAATAATAACTTGCGGCATAATTGCATAGATAGGTTCTTTACCTGTCTTCGCTTTATAAAGTTTCGTCAGAGCAATATAGGTTTGTGTACTTTCAAACTTTTTCTCTTTTTCTAATTTAAGATCATCACGAATTTGTCTTGGCGTAACTAATACATTATTTTTTGCAAATACAGTAATCAGTTCTTTTTCTGACTGGCTTTGAGTCGGACGCGGATCACCATCTTTTGTGTAAAGAAGTAGATCACCATCTAAACTGATTTCTGTATCGGTTAAGTCATTGAGCATACTTTGAAAAGCAGCATTACGGCTAGAATACATACCTGAGTTATAGTCTGCAAATCGATAAATGGCTTTATCATAATTTGCTGGATAAACCATTAAACGGTGGATGCCGTAATATAAACCGCCGTATTCTGTATATAAGTCATTACGAAGCTCAGCGATATTCATACTAGAGCGTTTGTTGGCTTTGGCGTAGTTAATGTGAACTTGCATAGAACCCAAAGTGGTAATTGGGTTCATTTTTTCACCAATATCTTGTCCGACCAGTTTGGCTGCACCTGTTAGAGCACTGACATGATAATGCTTCGCCATGAAATCGAAAATTTCTCGATAGAGTAAGTCTAGTTCACGTTCGGTTTTAACTTTACGCATCCGACTCATATAATTGTCATCTGGTGAAGGCTGTGTTTTAAGAACTTCTTCGAAGTAACCAGCAACTGTTCCACCAATTTTTTGACCCAGTTTTGCTTCAAATTTTTCTTGTAAACGCGTATTTACTTCTTGAACTGCTTTCGTGCCTAGACCTGGAACTGATGGGTCAGCTACAAAATTTGATTCCTGATCGACCACAGCAATAATACTGCATACATTTGTTTTAGTTTGAGCTATATCTAGCTCTTGCATAATGTCATCAATATCTTTTGCCCAAGACTCACGGTCATTCACACGTGATGGAATTAAGCGCTTAATATGTTGGCTTTCTAGTTCAGGCTCATCATTGTTTGACCACCAAGCTTTATCACCACAAGCAGCTAAACTCATGCACACGGCGACCATACCGAATGATTTTAATAAAAAACGGGAAGACAACGGTTTGTTCATGGCGAGGAAAGCACCTGCATAAAAAGATGAGCCGATCAAGCGGATGAAGTATACTATGTTGATCATCAATTGTATGAATATATATGTATATTGGTCCCTATCAACTGTCAAATAATTTAATCGTTGCTCCTATGGCAGGGGTCACTGACCGTCCATTTAGAACGCTCTGTAAGTATTTTGGCGCAGGCCATGCAGTCAGTGAAATGATGACTGCCGATAAGACTTTGCAGATGAGCAAGAAAAGCCTCTACCGTGCAAATTTTGATGGGGAACTTGCTCCGATTTCTGCACAAATTGCTGGTTCTGATCCTGAGCAGTTAGCAGAGGCTGCACGTCATCAAGTGGCAAATGGTGCCCAAATTGTTGATATTAATATGGGATGTCCTGCCAAAAAAGTATGTAATAAACTCGCAGGTTCAGCTTTATTACAAGATGAAGATTTGGTGGCACGAATTCTTGATACGGTGGTCGCTGCTGTTGATGTTCCTGTTACTTTAAAAACGCGTTTGGGATTTTTAAATGGGCAAGAAAATATTTTAAGGGTAGCAAAAAGAGCAGAAGAAGCGGGAATTGCTGCACTAGCCTTACATGGCCGTACACGTGAAGACATGTATTTAAATACAGCACGTTATGATTTGATCAAACACGTCAAAGAATTAATCAATATTCCACTTATTGCAAACGGTGATATTGATAGCCCTGAAAAAGCTAAATATGTGCTCGACTATACAGGTGCTGACGCGATTATGATTGGCCGTGCTGCTCAAGGCCGACCATGGATTTTTCGTGAAATTGCTCATTATTTAAAAACTGGAGAGCACTTAGCCGCACCTAATATTGAAGAAGTGAAGCATGTGTTATTGGGACATTTATCAGAACTTTATCAATTTTATGGTGAATATTCAGGCTGCCGTATTGCCCGTAAACACATTGCTTGGTACACAAAAGGATTACGTTCAAGTAACGAATTCCGCCAAAATATGTATAAAGTTGAAAGTACTGCTGAGCAAGCAATAGTGGTTGAAAACTATTTTAATCAGTTATTGGCTCAAGGTGATTTGATGAGCGATGTGCAAGTTGAGCAGATTAATTTATTGCAAACTCATTAAATAAAAAAGCCAGTATCTTCACTGGCTTTTTAAGGTCTTACTCATCTTCTAATATTTCTACCACTAATTGGTTAATCAGGTCAGCAGCATCTAGTTCTCTTATTTGCGATACATTACTACCTGCCCAAAAAGCACCATATCCATAGTCTTGATGTTTACTTGCAATCGCATTTAATTGCTTGGCTAAATCATAGGCATATGGATATTCTGGTTGAGGAGGGCGATTTGGTAAATCAATTTGTGTATGCCAGTGATTCAATAGACCACGGGCTGGGCGACCGGAAAGACTCGCACTGATTTGTGTTACTGGTTCATTAAGTAAAGCTTTACGATATTCAGTAGATGCATTGGATGATCGACATTGAACAAAAGCGGTCCCCAGTTGAACAGCCGCAGCACCTAAGCTCAACATATACCGCGCTTGTGCTCCATTCATAATCCCACCAGCAGCTACGACAGGCAACTTACAGTGTTTTACAATAAGCTGTACTAAATCGCTGGTTTTGATGGCTGCATCAAAGGTTTTATTAAAGATTCCACGATGACCACCTGCTTCAATACCTTGAGCAATAATAATATCGATGCCAGCAGCTTCAATGGCTTGCGCTTCAACTAAATTCGTAGCAGAAACCATTGTTAAAATTCCTGCATTTTTTAAAGCCTGAATTTGATGGGAATGGGGAATGCCAAAATGGAAACTAACAGCTTTAGGTTTAGTGTCTAATACGACATTTAAAAAGTCATCGTTATCAAGAAAACTTGGATAAATGCAGTTCAAATTTTGAGGAGGTTGCTCACCAAACTTTTCAAATTGTGGACGTAAATATTCAATCCATTGTGCTGAAGTTTGGGGATTAAGTTGTTCGGGTTGATGGCAGAAAAAATTAACCTGAAAGGATTTCTCTGTAAGTGTTTGGGTTTTTAAAATCTGTTCGCGCGCACTTTGTGCCGTGTTTGCTCCGAGTCCTAATGACCCAAGTCCACCTTGATTAGAAACTTCCGCGGCAAGTTCGGGGGTAGATACACCTGCCATGGGCGCAAGAAAAATTGGATGTTTAATTTCAAGTTGTTGTAACAGGGTCATTTTATTCACCTCATTTCTTTATGTTCACCATAACGTGGAATTTGAATCAAGAGCAAATAATATTGGCTATTTAGTTTTTAAATATTTAATTATTGAACGCTCATAAGTTCTATTTTTTTAAAGTGGAGTAACATTAAATAATGAGCCAATCCAACTTGAAAAAGCCATTGCAAGAATACCCCACAATGTAATGCGTAAACTGCCTTTAAGTTTAGATGTGCCTGCAAAATAACTTGAAAGGGCACCTAAGATAGCCAAAGCAATAATCCCTGTAACGAGAACACTTTGCATAATTAGATGTTCAGGAGTGAATAAGATTGCGAGCATCGGGAAAAAAGCACCAAAAGAAAACGATGCGGCGGATGAAAGAGCGGCTTGAACTGGGTTTGCAGCCGTATTTTCATGAATACCTATTTCATCACGGGCATGCGCACCTAAAGCATCATGTGTTGTGAGCTGTATCGCAACCTCTTTTGCTAACTCACTTGAAAGCCCTCTAGAAATATAAATTTGGGTGAGTTCATCTAATTCTTTCTGAGGATATTTTTTTAATTCTTTTTCTTCAATAGCTAGATCTGCTTTTTCAATATCTTCTTGAGATTTTACTGAAATATATTCTCCGGCAGCCATTGATGTAGCCCCAGAAATTAATCCAGCAATACATGTAATTAATAGAGTGTGTGAGTTGGCTCCACTAGCTGCCATTCCCATAATTAAGCTAGTAACAGAAATAATTCCATCATTGGCCCCTAATACGGAAGCTCTTAACCAGCCTGAACGGTGAATAGCATGATGTTCTACATGATGTGGAAAAGCCATAATTTTTCCTTATAAATTCTTTATAGATGCTATGAAATTTTACAATTTATTGATCAAAAAATATGTCATTATTATAGGGAATCTAGGGATAAGACAGAATAGATCAATAACAAAAAATGGAGACTAAATTATTTATATAAAACATCCTTAACCTAACTTAACGATGTAACTCATTATTTTTTTAATTATGATATTTATTGATCATTTAAAAAACTACCCCTAATAACTCTAATTTACTGTAGAGGTGAAAATGAAAAATAGCAAAACAATAAAATCTCTAACTCGTTCCTTTATCGTTATCGGTTCGCTTTGTCCAACTTTAGGGTTCTTAACTATTGAAACTGCATTTGCCCAAGAAATCGTTAATCAAGAATATAAACCTGGTAACCCAATCTATGATAAATGGGACCAATTTTATAAAATTGAGAAGACTCAACCTGAAAATGCTGAGAAGTTATTATTAGAACTCGGAGAGATGACACCACAAGATATTAAGGTATGGAAAAGTTTAACTTATTTACAGATTAGGATAGGAAAACAAGACGCTGCTTTACAAAGTCTAAGAAAAGCAGAAGCATTAGATCCAGCAGATGACACTTTAAAATTACAAGAAGCCTATCTACTCAATTCGCAAAAAAATAATAAAGAAGCTTTAGTGGTTTTTAAGGAACTTACAACATCTAAAGATGCTGATATTGCCAATAAAGCCACACAAGCCGTAAAAAATCTGAGCGGGGGCGAGGTAAAAACTTACTTCCGTGATGTTTATTTCGCGCCTTCATATGAATCACGTTATGACGATGTAATTTTCCCACTCAAAGCCCGTTACGGTAAAAACTTTGATAATGGTCGAGCACAAGTTTATGGCTTTTTAAACTTAAACCGTGACACTCAATCTCAAGGCGGGGTACGTCCTGAAATTATTGATGAAAACGCAGTGACGCTAGGGATAGGAGCTAATTATCAACCTTGGACTTCAATCCCTGTGCGTGCATATCTAGAAGTTGGTGGAAGTTACGATCTGATTGACCGTAATAGAGATAAATTTCGTGAAAGTGTAGTGGGTGGCGTTACGGGTTATCAAGAGTGGAATTCTCAAAATAATTGTAATAACTCACTTTGCTTTAATGATTATTTCACCGACTTGTATGGCAATGCGGCGACTTATTCTAGAGAAGATTATAACGTTATTGGGGATTTACGCCTACGCACAGGCTTAAATGTCTATAAAGGTGAGAATGGAACTGTGCAGGCTTATGTAAAATTGCATGGTTTAGCTGATAGTAAGGATGAATATTACAACAACTTATTTGAATATGGCCCAGGGATTTCATGGCAGCCTTTTAATTATCAACCTATAAAATTACGTGTTGAACGACTATATGGCAATTACTTTAAAGATGTGCCAGTAAATACAAAAGATCATTACAACAATACTCGCGTCGAACTCGTTTTTTATAAGGATTTCTAAAATGAAGAAAATTTTTATATCTATTGTATTTGGTACACGTCCAGAATTAATCAAACTTGCCCCTGTTATTTTATTGGCAAAAAAAGATCCGCGCTTTCAAGTTGAAGTCATTTTTACCGGACAACATGATGAATTGGTAAGAGATGCGATAGATTTCTTTGGGGTTGAAATTGACCACCGCCTTAAAATTATGAATGCAGGACAAAGTCTCAATCAGTTATTAATACATGGTTTGAGTCAAATTGAACAGGTATATACCGATGGTCAAAAAAGAGATGCAATTGTTATTCAGGGTGATACAACGACTGTTTTAGCAGCAGGTTTAGTCGCGTTTTCAATGAAGGTTCCTGTTGCGCATGTCGAGGCTGGTTTACGTTCTTATGATTTAGATCATCCTTTTCCAGAAGAAGGAAATCGCCAGTTAGTTTCTCGTATTACAAAATGGCATTTTGCTCCGACTGAACAATCAAAGAGAAATCTACTCAATGAACAAATTTCACCAGAACTCATTACGGTTACAGGCAATACCGTTGTCGATGCGGTGTATTTAGGACGTAAATTAATTTCTGAAAAATCGGGTTTGAAGAACCAGCTAGAACCCTATAGAATTCAATTAAAGCAAGATGACAAAGTTGTACTTATTACGGCTCATCGCCGTGAAAACTTTGGAGATGGAATTCAAAATATTTGTAATGCAGTTGAGCATTTAGCGAAGGGACATCCTGACTTACATTTTATTTGGCCTGTGCATTTAAACCCCGCAGTACATGATGTTGTACATAATAAGTTTAAAAATCATCCCCAAATCCATCTTGTTAAACCATTAGACTACCCAAGCTTATTGGCAGTCATAGACCGATCTACATTTATTTTGACCGATTCGGGTGGCTTACAAGAAGAGAGTCCATCATTTAATAAGCCCGTTTTAATCTTGCGAGACACCACAGAAAGGCCTGAAGTTGTTGAAGTTGGAGCAGGGGTCTTAGTCGGGACCAACCAACAAAGAATTATTGAAGAAGCTGAAAAGCTACTCACCGACCAACAGCATTATGAAAAAATGGCACATGTAGAAAACCCATTTGGCGATGGGCAAGCTGCTCGGCGTATTCTTGATCAAATTGCAAAATCTTATGATTTAGCATAATTAACAGTTAAAGGTTTATTCTCACTTACGGAGGTATTCTTACCACCATAAGTGAGGCGATACCACAAACTCACAATATTGACGCACCAGCGGTTCATGTAGTGAGGCCCATCAAAAATATAGACGGTTTTTCCTTCATATGCTTTCAGTTGAGAAATAATCTCCCAAGGATATGCAGCTCGGAATTGTCCATTCTTTTTAACTCTAAAAGCTTCTAGCACTATAATTACTTTATCTTTTCCAAGCTTTTGTTCAAGTTGCTCTAAAATATGTTTGGCTTGCTTAGGGGATCTTACACCTACGCCTACCCCGTCTTGGAAGAAAACACCGTTATTTTCAGGTAACCAGCTTTTAACCCATAAATCGTAATGTTTGGGTTCACTTTCACCACTATAAATACTCACCCAAACTGGTACTGGAAATTTGGTTAAAACCTGACCTAAAGCACTTACTCTTAACCAAGTCGGATCTGCTTCTACCGGAAAATAATAGCCTTTAAGTGCCGTTTTTTGCTCTTTTATAATTTGGGCAGATTTTTCCCCTAACTCAGTTACATTTGCCCGAGCTTTAGGTTCATTATATTCGCCTGCTAAGCCCAATATCAGGTTTTTAGCCCAAGGCTCCTGTTTAATTTTTTCTAAATTAATTGCTTTTTCCCATTGAGGGAAGTTTGATTCTTTCCACCATGATTTAGACTCAACAACAGACCACTGGGGAACAAATGTGTTGACACCTAAGTAGTGCCAGTTTCCCTCTGGTGGGGTCGTGTTATTGTCGGGCTGCCAGAAAATTCCTTCAATACGCGGGGCTTGCCCTTGATGTTTGAACAACCCCGCATAAGCTATAACACTACATATAATTAAAATAATAAAAGCAGCTATTTTAATTGGTATCTGTTTTTTCATTTTTTCGTCTTAACCAGTACCACAAAAAGATAATTATTATCATAATTGCAGAGATAATCACAACTAATAAGAAGAAAGAAGATTGTTGAACTAAAGGTGCTTTTTGATTTCCGACAATGAGCTTTTGTAAAACATAAATATTTCCATTTTCTGAAACCAACATTTTTGTCACGTTATTTGGAATTTTATGCTGTATTTTTTCCCAAAGATGCATAAAACTTTGTGCACCACCTTCTGAGTCGGTAATAACATCAAAACGGTTATTGTCATAACTCACAATAAAACCATTAACAGCAGCAGGCGCATAAATAATATCTTGATGCATTAATACTTGCTGTTTATAAATATCTTTATTTACACGAATATTTATTGATTGTGGGGCACTCGGTGCGTAGCGAACTAGGTTTAGAGGCATTGGTGCTTGTGTTAAAAGCATTTTTTTAGCAACTTTACCTAATACAATAGCAATATTTAAAGCACCAGATTGATCATCAATCGCAATGGTGGGAGTAGTTGCTAAAGTCATGGAAATTGCAGCTACCCCATTTTTGAGTTTGTGTGGAAGTTTTACCGTGGATTTGGCTGTATCAATCCAGAGAGAACCATGAGCGGTTGGTAAACACTGAGAACTTGCGATCACTGAGTTTTCAAGTTTTAGGCTGAAATTGGTTGTATTTGAAATCGCTTTAGCAAAAATATTAAATTGTCGATTTACTGGATCTGAAGCAAGATCTGCTGTTTTCATACTTCCTGCAAGTCCGCCATCAATCCAAGCTGTAATATTTGAACCTTGTAATAGACCACTTTGAATACGAAGTGCGATTTGTCCCTGCAAGATATCGGTTGGTTGCCAAACAGCAGGGAAGTCAAGAAATAAGTTCTTTTCAGCATGGTTTAATCTGAAATCTTCAATACCTAAATCGGCCAGCGTATCAATTTTTTTAAATTGGGCCCAAGTTGGATTTGAAATCGTGGTTGGGAAAATTGCACTTCCTGTATTCAGTTGCTGTACATAAGATGGATTAATGAGCCCATTAATGGCAGCAGTAAGTTCTTGTCGGGTGTGATAAGTAATTGAAAGCGTTGCTACTCCATCAACTGGTTTTGCAATTTGTACAAAAGCTCCACCCTTGAGTGGAGTAGGTGAATGAATCACTTCAATAATAAAATTTGTTTCAGGGTTTAAGTTGGTCTGCCCAGAATCAACCCACTCAATTGGCGTTACTGAACTCCACGAGCTAGCTAGCCGAGCAAGCATAGACGCTTCTGCAATCTCTTTACGATTATATTTTAAAATTCCAACAAAGGGCGTAGGTCGTCTAGCTTGTGGATTAAATAAAGCATCGGGTAAATCTTTTAAACGATATATATTCCGAATCGGCTTAAAATCGAGTTGAGAATTACTTAAATAAGTTAAATGATCAATATCTTCAGAGCAAAAAGAATCCTTAGTTCGATTGAGTGTTGTTGATTTGGTATATTGCTGAATAATGAAGTCTAATCGGTGAAAACCACTTTGGCTTTTAGGAATATCAAATTTTAGTTGTCCATCACTACTTAAAGTAGAGTTATAGATGAGCTTATCATCATATTTAACTAATAAAGTTGTATCACTTTCAGTGGAATAGTTACTTGAAAATTGAATGTTTTCCCATTCAGCACCTTTCCCAATATAGAAAAAATATGGTTCAACAGTATATTTGGTGGATGTACTAATATCGTCTAGTTCCCATGTATACGCATGAGCAGACATTGCTAACATTAGACTGGTGCTGGCAAGGAGCACTTGAACCGTTTGGTATAAGTCAAAAGTCTTTTTCATTTTTTTCTCTCCTTGCTACGTTCCGTTTTGTACCATTGAAGGGAGTTGCCCTGTATTTTATTTTTAAGCATGTCATATGCCGCTTTAAATACAATAAATAGAAATATTTGTGAATAAGTTACATAAGATAAAACTGAGTAAAAATAGAGCTCTGGTTTGGCCCTTTCTAAAGATAGGGTAAACCACATTTGTGCAACGTACAGGCAAAATGAAAGACCCCACAGTAATGTGAATGGTCCTGGAACCGAAATACCTGCAATACCGAGTAACCCAAGAGTTAAGGTGATATGACTCCAGAGTAACGCAGGTACAAAAAGTATGTAGCACATAATGTTATTCAGAATTTCAATTCCGATAGGAAAAGGCGTTCTTAACGCTACAGGTAAATATTTACGAGTCACATAAAAATTACCTTGAGTCCAACGTGAGCGCTGTTTAATAAATACGCTCAAAGATGGTGGATCTTGCTGCCAACCAATTGCGTAGGGTACCCATTTAATTCGTTTTTGGCCGATAAAAATCCGGAAGCTCATTTCAGTGTCATCGACCAATGACTTCTCATCAAAACCACCCAAGGTTTCTAATGCATCACGCCAAATGACATAGTTGGTACCCATCAAAGTGGATAGTTCAAAACGTTGCCAACGTCCGCCTTGAAAAATCCATTGGAAAAAAATGAATTCAATGGCGATAAAGCGAGTCAAAATACTATCTTGCCAATTACGGGTTCTTACCTTGCCATTTACAGCCACTAATTTTTTATCAGCAATTAGCGTTTGAGCTAAGAGACGGACACAATCAGGCTCAGGTGTGCTGTCAGCATCATAGACAACAATGAGTTCACCTTTGGCATGAGGTAAGCCATTATTAAGCGTTCTAGATTTACCTTTACCGCCCATTCCTTTGGGAACATTAACAATTTTAATGCAAGGATAAATCTGCGCTAGATTTTCGGCAATTTCTAGGGTGTTATCTTTAGAACCGTCATTAATGAGCAAAACTTCATATGCTTCGGCTGGATAATCCTGTTGAGCGATTGCATGCAAAGTATCTTCAATCACTACGCCTTCATTATATGCAGGAATCAAAACACTCAAAACAGGCCATCTATCTGGCACAGGAAGGTTCTGTAGCTCTTTTTCTGCTGTTTTTGAGTATTTCCAAGCCTGATAACTTAACCAAGCCCAAAATGCTTGAGGAATCCAGATTCCTAAAAAACCAAATAGGAAGAGAATATCAATGGGAGCCATTTGATTTAACCCTCCTAATAATAGACGAGATCAGCAATAACAATAAAATCACCCCGATGACCAAGGAGATCCATGAAATATAGCTGCCGAAGGTACCCAGAAGATCAGGATAGGTACTTTTTAAAATAAGATCGAGTGGAACTACGACAGTGCTTAAACCAATAAAAATATATCCAAGAAAACTGGTTTTTACATGTTCGGGTGTACTTACGTAATTAATATTATTAAATTTCCATGATATTCCGAGTTGAGGATATCGAATATTTGTGGTTGGTAGATCAGCAGGAGGGTTAATAATAATTTCATAACCCGAAATATGACCATCAAAACTTTTAGCTGAATAAAATAAGTGCTGCTTTTGCCTAATCTCTCTAGAGGGCAGAGGAAGTTCCGGTGGATTGAACTGAACAATATAGCTGCCAGCAGTTTGTGAAATTAAGTTTTCATCCCAACCTTTTGAAACAAAAGCAGCCATGGGCCGTAAACCAATGGCAGTTGAAAATGTGGCTTTGGCTGCAAAATATTGGGGCTGTCCGGATTTAAAAAGTGCAATGGGAATTGCACCTTGGCTGACTGCTTCTTTTAATAAGAAATAATGAGAAAAGCTAAAAACTTCATCTGGTAATATGATGCCGGGCTTTATCCCTTTATGAATGAGACTTTGAAAACTATCCGAACTGATTTGGTCAATTGTAAAGACTGGCCACCATGTGTCCTGCGCTGGGAAAAACATGGAAAGGTCATTAATACTCTGAACTTCGGTTTTTGTTTGTTCAGCTTTAATTTCACAATGATAATATTGACGATAAAACTGCTGCAAAGTGCTATCTGGATATTGACTAGAGGCGATAATAATTCCACAAATATTAAGAAGATTAGACATTAAGTCATCTCCTCTTCAAGTGGAATCTGAATAATTTTATATTCTACTTCAAGCCGCAAGGTCATAATTTCTTTTAGTTTTTTAATAAATTCTGGTTCTTCCTCTGTTTTTTGTTTACGAATAACAATGCTGTATATCGTTTCTAGATCATCATCAGCAAACTGGAAAACAATTTCTTGTGGATGATGCTGGCTCAAAATTTGAATCATTTCATTTTGAGTGGTTTTCCACACATCATCGCCTAACATTTCTTTAATTAAGATTCGGTTGAGAATTCTAATTTCAAAGACTTCATAGTCTTGTAGGTGATGATGATCAAGAAGTTTAAAGAAACTACGTTGGAAATATTTGAGTGCGCTAAGCGGGAAAATATCACGGCGATAATTTCGATCATAACTCTGTATATCACGATATTTTTGAACGTTAATTTCAATATTGTGGCGTACAGCACTAAGAAAAAGAGGAATTAGGGGAATAATAAAAAGTAAAAGGAGCTGACGTTCAATATGTGTTTGTGCCCCTATGTCGAGTAAAAAATATACTGCCACGCCTACGAAAGCGATTAAACCAACAATTAAAGATGCGCCGACTTTTAAAAAAGCACCAGAAATTAAAAGAATAAGAATAAAAATCCAGCTTCCTCTAAAGCTTACAGGCAACCACTCATATGCCACCATTCCCATAAAGAGGTGAGCTGCGATAATCCATAAGACGAGTGTTCTTCCTGGGTTCTTTTGTTGCATGCGCGCTCTAGTCCCTTTTTGTAATGTTAATTTTTATACTTTTATAATGAACTGTGATGTTTTTTGAATTTATTGTTGTGTTTGTCCTTTTACAGATCTATTTATAATCATTTTTAGAGTAAAGTCACAATATAGTCAAATTTCTCGTTTTTTTTTAATCAAAAATAAACACAAAAGACAGAAGTGGCGTCTAAATGTTCTTGAATGTTTCAATTGCGTTGATACGCGTTTCTTTTAAATCAACAATTGGCTTTGGATAATTCAATTGAAGATGAGTTTTGGTTGAGTAGGGTTCATGAATCATTTTATTGTCTAGATGAGCTAATTCATTCACCCATTGACGAATATAATCTCCAGTTGGGTCAAATTTCTTAGATTGAGCAATAGGGTTAAAAATTCGGAAATAGGGTACAGCATCAGTTCCAGTCGATGCACACCATTGCCAGCCACCATTATTCGCAGCTAAATCGCCATCAACTAAATGCTGCATAAACCACTGTTCACCTACTCGCCAATCGATGAGTAGGTTTTTACACAAAAACATAGCGGTAATCATGCGGACACGATTATGCATCCATCCTGTTTTTTGTAGCTGGCGCATGCCTGCATCAATAATTGGTATGCCTGTTTGGCCATTTTGCCATGCGACCAAATGCTCTTGATTATTTTCCCACTTAATATTTTGAGTATTTTTCTTAAAAGGGTAGTGTTTAGAGACGTGCGGAAAATCAAATAAAATATGTTGATAAAATTCGCGCCAAAGAAGCTCATCTAACCACGTTTGCTGGCCTTCGTTTGCCAGATGAAAGTTGCCATGTTCAGCTCGAAAAAGGGCTTGTAAACATTGGCGAATAGATAAAATTCCAAGGTTTAAATACGGAGAAAGTTGGCTAGTTCCTTTTACATTTGGAAAGTCACGTTCTAATTTATAATGAGATAAATGATCCTCAATAAATAAATCGAGCTGCTCCAGAGCAAAATCTTCTCCAGTAGGCCATAAGTCTTGCTGCTCTTTCGAAATTGATGAGTCAAAAAAAGCCTCAACATCTTCTAGATCTAAACTTTTTATATTTGAAAAAGACTGCGGATAGGCATTTTGTTTCTCAGGAATTGGATAGCACTGAGGCAAACCACTTATATCTAGTTTTGAATAACATGCTTTTTTAAATGCACTGAAAACTTGATACGGTTGCTGTGACTGATTGCGAATGGAACGTAAAGGGAAAATCGTACGGTCATGAAATAAAAAAAGCTCTTTACTCTGCTGATTTAAAGCTTGTTGTACAATTTTATCTCTTTTCAACTCATTCACACCTACTTCTATATTCGAGTAAACATTTTCGATATTGAGTTGTTGAGCGAGTTTAGAAATATAGTCTGCAATATCTTTCCAGTAGGGAATGACTTGAATGATAAGTGGAATATTAAGCTGTTCTAATTCTTTTTTGAGTTGTTGAAGTTGGCGTAAATAGAAATTAATTTTTATAGGCGCATCGTGATGTATTTTACATTGTTCAGGCGACAAAATAATTAACCCAATCGAAGGGCCTTGTTGGCAGGCATGCCATAACGCAGCATGATCCCGAACTCTCAAATCCTGACGAAACCAAATAAGCTGATTTACGTTTGACATGAAAGATACCCTTATAAAGTTGAGTGAGTTAGAGGTTTGTTATCCAGATATTATATAAAAATAAATACATAAAAAAAGCAAAGCCGAAGCTTTGCTCTTATCATCTTTAAAGATGAATTAGTGGTGATGACCACCAGCACCGTGTACGTGACCGTGATCTAATTCTTCTTCAGAAGCTTCACGGATTTCTACGATTTCAACTTCAAAAGTTAAATCTTGACCAGCAAGTGGGAAGTTAGCATCAACAACAATGTTGTCACCTTCAACCGCTTTAACAGTTACGATCTGTACGCCGTCGTCTGTTTGCGCTTGGAATTGCATACCAGGTTGAATGTTCTCAACACCTTGGAACATTTGAGCTGGAACTTCTTGAACTAGGTCTGGGTTGTATTCGCCATAACCTTCAGCTGCTGGTACGTTAACAGTAAATTTTTCACCAACAGTTTTACCTGTTAATGCATTTTCTAAACCAGGAATGATATTGCCTGCACCGTGCAAATAGGCAAGTGGTTCACCTTGAGATTGATCAAGTGTTTCACCCTCAGCGTTTGTTAATTTGTAGTGGAATGAAACCACGTGGTTATTTGCAATAGCAGTCATGTTTTTGATCCATTCAATCAATTAAAGCGTACATCATAAAGTGAAAAATAAATTTTGTAGACTACAAAATTTGAATCTTTAACACTTTTATATAATGCGTTTTTATCTAAATAGGGATGAACTTAAAAAATTCAACTCAATATAGTTTAATTTTTGGACGTACACGTCTTGTAAGTAAATCTTTCATTGTGAGTAGTCCAGCCTGTGTGTACCCGTGAATCGTTGCTTGATGTAAACGATATAAAGATACGTACATTGTTTTGGCAATATAGCCTTGCACACTTACATCGCCAAGTAATTCTCCAACGGCTTTATTACGGCTTAAAGACACGAGTGAACCTTTGTCGTTAAAGGTAAACATGGGTTGTGAACGATTGTTTAGGCGAGCAGCCATGGCATCGACTAAAAAGCTCGCTTGTTGGCTTGCAACTTGAGCGCGCGGGCCAAGTGGAGGGTGTCTTGCATCAAGTTGGCAACGGGCGCAATCACCAAAAGCAAATACATTTGGGTCGGAATAGGTTTGTAATGTTGCGTAGACCATCAGGCGGTTAATATTGTCGCGTTCAAAATCATTGAAACTTTCTAAAACTTTTGGTGCTTTTACACCTGCTGCCCAGACGGTAATATCACTTTTTAATTGATCGCCATTACTAAAATAGATGGAATGCTCATCAATTTTTTCAACGCGATGTTTGGTTAAAACTTCAATGCCCATTTTTTTGAGCTGTTTTGCACTATGCTCAGCTGTTTTTTCACTTAGAGCAGGTAAAATGCGCTCAGATGCTTCAATTAGGGTAATTTTAACTTGATTGGGATGAATCTTCTTTAAACCATATCGATAAAAGTTTTTAGTCGTTTCAATGAGTTCGGCAGCAAGTTCTACACCTGTTGCACCTGCACCCACAATCCCAATATTTAAAGTCCGCTGATTTGGCTGATTTTGAGCTTCAATATAAAGATGTAATAAATCTTGCTGGAAAATATCAGCTTGCTTTCTGCTGTCGAGGAAATGACAGTTTTCACGTACGCCTGCTGTATTAAAGTCATTTGACACAGAACCAAGCGCTAAAATAAGCGTGTCATAACTCAGCTCTTGTGGATGAGTTTGTTGATCCTTAGAAACCTGAGGGGGAATTAATTCAATTAATTTTTTATCTTTATTAACTCCAACTAATGTTCCAAGTACAAATTCATAGTGATGTTTTTCTGCATGGGCAAAATAGTTAGTTTGTTCTTCGTGTGGATTTAAAGATCCAGCAGCAATTTCATGAAGCAAAGGTTTCCAGATATGCGTTAGGTTTTGGTCAATTAACGTAATCTTCGCTTTATGAGTTTTCCCAAAAGTTTCACCGAGTTGTGTCGCAAGCTCTAAGCCTCCAGCACCACCACCAACAATTACAATATGATGTAAATTTTGGGTCATTTTTATCACCTAATTATTTTTCTATAAAAAAAGATGGCTGAATTATGCCATCTTTTATTTATAAAATTTATTGTGCATCTGTGCACAATTTGATGTTTTTAGTGCGAATCTAAAGGGTAGAGTTTTGCAGCACTATGTTCACTCGATGAAAAAATAGAGAAGAGGCTAGAAAACCACATCATGATTCTTTGGAAAATATTGGCTTCTTCAATATGTACGTTATCTTCAATTTGAAGACTACGGATCAGCTGGTTGTTTTGATAAATAGATACTGTTGCCAAACTCATGACTTTCATTAATGGTGCAGTTAACTGTTTTTCATTTAGTTCAATGTTTACATGTGTTTGAGTCTTTTCGAGTGGAGCAATCACTTTTGGTTGTAGATTGCTATCAAGTACTTGAATGCGTTGAGTCACATTGTCAAAAGTATTTAAGTCAATGGGAGTAGGTTCAGCATATAAAGATGTCGTTACAATCGTCGGTTGCTTTGTTGCGACCTTAAACATTTTTAAAGTCGATTTTACAACAGGCAATTCGGCAATTAATTTTTGCTCAGGAATAATGACTTCATCGCGTGTGTAAGCATAAGCAAGGTTCATTAATTTATCTGCAATCTCAGCTCGTTTTACCGCACTCGGTGTACCTAAAACAATTACCAATAAACGTCTTTGAGCTAAGTCAGATGAGAATGAAGGGCGTGAAGCTGTTAAAGCCAAATTATAACCAGCTGCTTTAGTATAACCAGTTTTTAGACCGTCAACAGATGGGTCATATTTCAGTGCAAGGTTTGTTGCATGATGGAAGCGTTGGTTGTAGCTAAAGCTTGGCATTTTTGAATAATGTAAATATTCAGGAGTTTGTTTAATTAAAGCCTGACCTAATAAGCTTAAATCATGAGCCGTAGTGTAATGATCAGGCATCGTAATTCCGGGAGGATTACTAAAATGAGTATCTTTCATGCCCAAAGCTTGAGCTTCCTGATTCATACGTTGTACAAAGTGAGGCACATCACCAGAAATTTTTTCAGCTAAAGTCACGGCTGCATCATTCGCAGACATCACAATTAAACCTGCCAATAACTGATCAACTGAAATTTGTTCACCAGCTTTAAGATACATTTGTGATTCATCCCACTGCACGACACTTACTACCGGTGTTGCAGTAATGATTTCTTCTTTTTTCAGCTTTCCAGCTTTAATCTCTTTTAAGGCAATATAAGCAACCATCATTTTGGTTAAAGATGCTGGTGCGCGCTGCACATGGCTATTGTGCTCAGCAATAATTTGACCCGATTGAGTATCTACAATAGTCCATGCGGCGGCCTCAACACTTTCAGGTGCAATATTGAGTAACGCAGCATTGGTTAGGGTAGTGCAGAAAATACTGAAGAGGGTAAAAAGAGATAGAAAAAATTTCACGGATGACCTTAACTTTTACTGGCAAATACGGGACACAGATGCACAGCATGCTATGCCTTTTTTTAATTGAAGGCTAGTGGAAATTGTTGCCAAAAAATACATGTACGCAAGACGATACAAAAAAGTGATAATCTAATGTGAAGCCGTTCTTATTTTTAAATTGAAGAATTTATGTTGCATTATCAAATTGAGTTCGATGATTACAAACAACACCTTGTTCACGTGACAATTCGTTTTTTAGCCAATCCGAATCAGGAACTTTGGCTACCAACGTGGATTCCGGGTAGTTATCTAATTCGAGAGTTCTCAAAACATATTGAATCCGTTAAAGCTTATGATGAAGCTGGACGTATGCTGGACATTAAAAAAACGAGCAAGAATCGCTGGCGTTTATTTAATACAGATCACGAATTAATGACGATTGAATATGATGTCTATGCATATGATTTGTCTGTACGTGGCGCATATGTAGACCAGACGCGTCTATATATTAATCCTGCGTGTGTATGTTTCGCTTTGGAAGGTCAAGAACAGTCTGCTTGTGAAGTCGAAGTTTTCTTGCCAGATGAGTTAAAGCATTTTCAGTTAGCAACCGGCTTAGCTTCAAAAAGTTTAGTCAAAGGGCGCTTTACTTTAAAAGCCGATCATTATGATCAATTGATTGATAGTCCATTTGAACTGGCTGATCAAACGCGCTTTGGCTTCGAAACACATGGCATTGAACATGAGTTTGTAATTTCTGGTCCACATAATGCCAATATTGATCGCTTAAAAGCCGATATTGAAAAGATTTGTGCAGCTGAAATAAATATGTTTGGTTCAGCGCCATTTAAAAACTATACCTTTATGACGATGGCAACAGGGAATAGTTATGGAGGATTAGAACATTGCAATAGTACAAGTCTGATTACACCACGCGACGATTTGCCAAAATCGAATGAACCAACTGAACCTTCTAAAGATTATCAACGCTTTTTAGGCTTATGTAGTCATGAATATTTTCATTCATGGTTAGTAAAGTTTATCCGTCCTGAAAACTTTGCAAATTATAATTTGCACCAAGAAGGCTACACTTCTTTATTGTGGATATTTGAAGGTTTTACTTCGTATTACGATGACCTGATTTTATTGCGTAGTGGCGTAATTTCTCAGAAGTCTTATCTTGATTTACTCAAAGCACAAATTGATCGCTATTTGCAAAACCCGGGTCGTTTTGTTCAAACAGTTGCGGAATCAAGTTTTGATGCTTGGATTAAGTTTTATCGTCAAGATGAAAACTCAAATAATGCGGGTACAAGTTATTACAATAAAGGTGCTTTGGTTGCATTGTGCCTGGATTTAGGTTTACGCCTACGTGGTTCTAGTCTTGATGCTTTAATGCGTCGGTTATATGAAAATACTCAAAATGGTATGCAAGTAAATGAGCGAACCATTTTTGATTTATGTAAAGAACTGACGGGTGATAACTGGATTGAACAAATTAATCATCTGATTAACACGACTGATGAATTACCACTTGATCAGTTGCTTCCTGAATTTGGCTTAAGCTATAGAGTTAAAACTGACAAATCTTTGCCATTAGGCTTGAAACTTGTCGATAAGCCAGAAGGCGTACTCGTGCAAAGTGCTCGCCGTGAGAGCGCTGGAGCAAAAGCAGGTATTTCTGCCAATGATGTGATTATTGCAATTGATGGTTTAAAAGCATCCACTAAGCTTATCGAGAAGTATGCAAAACAGGGTGGTACTTATACTGTATTTGCTTTCCGTCGTGATGAGTTAATATCTTTTGCAGTCGATTGCGCTACATCTGATTTAACCGAAGTTGAACTTGTCGTTGAAGATCAAGCTAAAACTGAAAAATGGTTAAAAGTATAGATTAAAGCTAAATAGTTTATAAAAAACCGATGTTTTGCACATCGGTTTTTACTTTTAAGTACGTCCAAATGGTGAAATCTGTTTTACCTTTGAGTTTATTTTGAATGAAAAGTATAATAATTGTCAGAACACTGAAAGATATCTCATGTAAGTTAATCATGTTTAATGCCTGAAAAGTGATCTGAATGTGCGTATTACAATGACTTAGATATCAGAAAATTATCTATATATTTGAATTATGTATTATTTCGCTACGAAATGTCGTTATCACTGGATATTTCGTTGACTGGAAGGCAATGAGAGTCGATACTCTCAGGGTTTTATTTAAGCATATCGGTTCGTAGGCACTGGGCCAAAAGCTCGGTCCTCAACACTCAATCAAACGGAAGGGGCTATATATGGCTGGTGAAAAGTCAACTATTATTTACACACTGACTGACGAGGCGCCACTATTGGCGACCTATTCGCTACTGCCGATCATTGAGACCTTTACTAAGCCAGCTGGCATCGAGATTATTAAAAGTGACATCTCTGTAGCTGCACGTGTGCTCGCAGAATTCACTGAATACCTAAGTGAAGAGCAAAAGGTATCCGACAACCTTGCAGAGCTAGGTCGTCTTACACAAGATCCAGATACTAACATTATCAAACTCCCGAATATCAGTGCGTCTGTTGCGCAATTAACTGCATGTATCAAAGAGCTTCAATCAAAAGGTTATGCAATTCCTGATTATCCGGAAAATCCTGCAACCGAAGAAGAAAAATCAATCAAAGCTCGTTATGGCAAGTGCCTTGGTTCAGCAGTAAACCCTGTCCTTCGTGAAGGTAACTCTGACCGTCGTGCTCCAGCAGCAGTTAAAAATTACGCAAAAAAACACCCTCATTCAATGAGCGAGTGGAAACAGTGGTCACAAACTCATGTTTCACATATGGAAGAAGGTGACTTCTACCATGGTGAAAAATCAATGACACTTGATCGCGCACGTAACGTGAAAATGGAACTTATCACGAACAGTGGTAAGAGCATTGTTCTTAAGCCAAAAGTTGCGCTACAAGACGGCGAAATCATTGATTCAATGTTCATGAGCAAGAAAGCACTTTGTGATTTCTATGAAAAAGAACTTGATGATTGTAAAGAAGCGGGTATTTTGTTCTCGCTACACGTAAAAGCGACAATGATGAAAGTTTCACACCCGATCGTTTTCGGTCACTGTGTGAAAATCTATTACAAAGAAGCTTTCGAAAAACACGGTAAGTTATTTGACGAATTAGGTATCAACGTCAATAACGGTATGGCTGGGTTATACGAGAAAATCGAAACTCTTCCAACATCATTACGTGAAGAAATCATTGAAGATTTACATGCTTGCCAAGAACACCGTCCTGCACTTGCAATGGTTGACTCGGCAAAAGGCATCACAAACTTCCACTCACCAAACGACATCATCGTTGATGCTTCTATGCCAGCTATGATCCGTGCTGGTGGTAAAATGTGGGGTGCTGATGGTAAGCAATATGATGCTAAAGCTGTTATGCCTGAATCAACATTTGCTCGTATTTACCAAGAAATGATCAACTTCTGTAAGTGGCATGGTAACTTCGATCCGAAGACTATGGGTACTGTACCGAACGTTGGCTTGATGGCTCAAAAAGCTGAAGAATACGGTTCTCACGACAAGACTTTTGAAATTTCAGAAGCTGGTATTGCAAACATTACCGATCTTGACACTGGTGAAGTGTTATTGACTCAAAATGTTGAAGAAGGCGATATCTGGCGTATGTGTCAGGTTAAAGATGCTCCGATTCGTGACTGGGTAAAACTTGCAGTAACTCGTGCACGTAACTCAGGCATGCCTGCGATCTTCTGGCTTGACCCATACCGTCCACACGAAAATGAATTGATCAAGAAAGTACAAGAGTACTTAAAAGATCATGATACGAATGGTTTGGATATTGAGATCATGTCTCAAGTTCGTGCAATGCGTTACACACTTGAGCGTGTAGTACGTGGTCTAGATACTATTTCTGTGACTGGTAACATCTTACGTGACTACTTAACTGACTTGTTCCCAATTATGGAACTTGGTACTTCTGCGAAAATGTTGTCTATCGTTCCGCTTATGGCGGGCGGCGGTATGTACGAGACGGGTGCGGGTGGTTCAGCGCCAAAACACGTACAGCAACTTGTTGAAGAAAACCACTTGCGTTGGGATTCGCTTGGTGAGTTCCTTGCTCTAGCAGCTTCTTTAGAAGAAATGGGTATTAAAGAAAATAATGCTCGTGCTAAGTTACTTGCGAAGACGCTTGATGAAGCAACTGACAAGTTACTTGATAATGATAAGTCTCCATCGCGCCGTACGGGTGAGATTGATAACCGTGGTAGCCATTTCTACTTGTCACTTTACTGGGCTGAAGCACTTGCTGCACAGGACGAAGATGCTGAGTTAAAAGCTAAATTTGCTTCACTGGCAAAAACTTTAGCTCAAGAAGAACCGAAGATTGTTGCTGAACTTGCTCAAGTACAAGGTAAACCAGCTGACATCGGTGGTTACTATGCAATTGATAAAGCAAAAGTAGATGCAGTAATGCGTCCAAGTGCTACATTCAATGCAGTTCTTGCAACTGTTAATGCTTAATTACTAATTCGTTAGTAAATAGCTTAAAAGCCGGTGTGTAAACATCGGCTTTTTTATTTTTATAAAATAAAAGGTATTAAAAAAGCCCACCTAGGTGAGCTTTGAAAATTTACATCTTATCGATCATTACGGCCACGACCACGTGGTGCTTTAGCATTTGGACGAGTTGTACCATTGGTTTTACGACGTGGTTTTTCACCTTCATCCATCTGCCAAATACGTTTTGTACCAGACTTCTTCGTAGAACCGTCTTTATTCTTACGAACCATTGGTTTACCGCCAGTACCACCTGGTTTTTTCACATATGAACGTGAACGATAAGGTTCTTCAGCTGGAACATCTTTAAAGTCAGGGTAAAGCAAAGGCTCAATTTCTTTAACATCACCAGGTTTTAAACCGAGTTGAACTAAATCAATCGAACCAATTTTAGTACGAATTAAACGTAAAGTTGGAAAACCTACCGCAGAAGTCATACGACGAACTTGACGGTTACGGCCTTCACAAATTGAAATTTCGATCCAAGATGTTGGAATATTTGCACGAAAACGTACAGGCGGGTTACGTTCCCATAACCATTCAGGTTCACTTACTTTAATGGCGGTAGCAGGAAGCGTCATACCATCATTAAGTTCTACACCTTTACGAAGCTGCTCAAGCGCTTCTTCAGTTACATCGCCATCAACTTGAACTAAATACGTTTTGTATTTTTTATTTGCAGGGTTAGTAATGAACTGATTCAAACCACCATGATCAGTTAAAAAAACTAAACCCTCAGAGTCCATATCAAGACGGCCTGCCAAACGCAAAGTCGGGTCATCAACAAAGTCAGAGACGGTCATATGCGCTTCGTCTTTACGAAACTGGGAGAGAACGTCATATGGTTTGTTGAGAATGACAATTTTCATAAAAAATGACTTCTTCTTTCAAATAACTAGAGAAAACATTGAGGTTTATTTAAGTGAGAAATCTTATTATTTCTCATATAAATCCCAAAAATGATTAATTTCAATTAAGCTATTATGCGTTAAGAAGAGTTGAAAGTATTGTGTATCGATAATTATTTTTAGTTAATTAAGTATTATAAAAGGGAGAATTCACATAATGGGTTATCAGAAGATCGTGGTTCCTGCAGATGGCGACAAAATTAAAGTAAATGCAGACCTGTCACTGAATGTACCAAATCATCCAATTATTCCTTTCATTGAGGGTGATGGTATTGGTGTGGATATTACACCAACCATGAAAGCAGTCGTAGATGCTGCTATTTTAAAAGCTTACGGCGGCAAGCGCTCAATCGAATGGATGGAAGTGTATTGTGGTGAAAAAGCCAATAAAATTTATGGCAGCTATATGCCGGAAGAAACTTTTGAAGCACTTCGTGAGTTTGTTGTCTCAATTAAAGGTCCGTTAACGACACCAGTGGGTGGCGGAATTCGTTCACTCAACGTTGCCTTACGCCAAGAATTAGATTTATATGTTTGCGTACGTCCAGTGCGTTGGTTTGAAGGCGTACCTTCACCAGTTCAACATCCTGAATTAACTGACATGGTCATTTTCCGTGAGAATTCGGAAGATATCTATGCAGGGATTGAATGGAAAGCCGATTCTGAAGAGGCTAAGAAAGTCATTAGATTCCTTCAAGAAGAAATGGGTGTGACAAAAATCCGTTTCCCAGAAGGCTGTGGTATCGGAATTAAACCTGTATCGAAAGAAGGTTCACAGCGTTTAGTACGCAAAGCCATTCAGTTTGCAATCGAAAATGATAAACCTTCGGTGACGCTTGTTCACAAGGGTAATATCATGAAATATACCGAAGGGGCGTTCAAAGAGTGGGGCTATGAGCTGGCTCTAGATCGTTTTGGTGGAGAACTAATTGATGGCGGTCCATGGGTTAAAATTAAAAACCCAAGAACTGGTAAAGACATCATCATTAAAGATGTAATTGCAGATGCTTTCTTACAACAAATTTTAATGCGTCCAGCTGATTACTCTGTTATTGCAACGCTTAATTTAAATGGTGACTATATTTCCGATGCGCTGGCAGCAGAAGTAGGCGGCATTGGTATTGCACCGGGTGCAAATATTGGTGGTGCAATTGCAGTTTATGAAGCAACTCATGGCACTGCGCCTAAATATGCTGGTCAAGATAAAGTAAACCCTGGTTCTATCATTTTGTCTGCGGAAATGATGCTACGTGATATGGGCTGGACAGAAGCTGCTGATCTGATCATTAAAGGAATTTCAGGAGCGATTGCTGCTAAAACCGTAACTTACGATTTTGAGCGTTTAATGCCGGGTGCAACCTTGTTACGTTGCTCTGAATTTGGTGATGCGATTATAAAACATATGGGAGAGTAATCTTCTTTTAAAAAAGCCCTCGGTTGAGGGCTTTTTTTATTGCAAAAAATCAGGGTGCTTAGAGGTCTTCGTGATGCCGACTTTCTTTTGATAACTCTGATCTAGGGCCTGAATAAAAAGAACAAAGGCAATTAAAAATAGCGGGAAGAACAGAGATTTCATGATTCGGTTTCTCCGAGAGTTGAGATGTAAGTAGGACGTACAGGAAGTAAAAGGCAAACTGCAAAGAGTAGAACGATTCCACCCAGAAGAAAGAGATGTGCATAAGACCAATGCAAATGATGCAAAGTACTAATGACGACACCACCTAAAAGCTGAGTGCTAGCAAACCCAATCGTGGCCAGACTCCATAGCTTTTGATAACGCTGTTCATAAATCTGTAGCAGACTATAAGAGCTAATAAATACCGTTGCGGGAGTAAGTAATCCTGTAAGAAGGGAGGATGAAGCGAGTAAAGAAGTGGTCTGGGAAAAGAAAGGTAAAACAACAGCTAGACAATAAATGGCATATAACCATTTAATGGTGTGTAAATATCCTATTATTCTGCTTAAGCAATAAGCGACAAATGCACCAATGCAGCTTCCTGCTCCATAGAGAACCCAAAATAAATTCCTTTGCTCTAATGAAAAATGCAAAGTTCCAGATAAATAATCCATCCAGAATAGAGAGTGAGGAATATAAGCAAAGGCACTGCACATATAGGCAATAATAATGACAAGACCTAAACGTGATTTTTGTGAGGCTTGAAGGTTGGTAGAATGCGGCTTAATCATCTGAGCATTATTACGACTTAATAATTGATAAAGCAGTACGCTTCCTAATATGGAGATGCCCGCAAAAATATCCCAAACATAATGCACAGGTATATTTTTAAGTACAGGAATAATAATGGTGGCAGATAACACACCTACGCCAATCCCGCTAAATCCTAAAAAATTAACTTTTAATCTTTGCGTGGTGGGAATGTATTTCATGGCAAAGCTCGGGGCTAAAATCATAAGTAAGCCGCCAGCAATACCAGAAACCGTACGCCAGAAAATGAACCATGCCAGAGGCATATCCATGAATGAGCAGCATAGTAGGCTGAGGCTGCCAGCAATAGTTGAGAGTACGATCATGGATGGGATGTACTTTTCTTTAATACTCAATAACGCCAATAAGGCACCAATGAGATATCCCAATAAATTTGCACTCCCTAAGAAGCTGGCAAAATCATGGGTCCAGTGATATTGCTCAATCATGATGGGCATGAGCGCAGTATAGGAAAATCTGAACACTCCAATACCCAAACAAGTTGCCAAAAAGACAAGTAAGCTCATTCGATAAAACGTAGACATGAGAAGACTCTCAATTTTTTTATTATTAAAAGCTAGTTTTTCCATCATTAAAAATGATTTAATAAGATAGTGGTTATCTTATTTTGAGATAGTGTAATGTTATTAAAGTCACTAGAGTTTTTCTTGGCGGTCGCAGAGAGTGGAAGTTTTTCATTGGCTGCACAAAAAATGTATACCGTTCAATCGAATATCACGAGCCATATAAAAAAACTTGAAGAAGAGTTGGGGGTGATTTTATTAAATCGCCATAACCCAGTGACACTAACCAATGCTGGACAACAGCTACATAGTTATGCTGTTCAAATGCTTGCACTACACCATAAAGCTAAAAAAATCTTTCAAGAAGGTGGAATTGATCCTGCTGAATCAATCCGACTTGGAAGTATGGAGACCACTGCTGCAATACGTTTGCCACAGTTACTCAATCAATGTATGCAGCAATATCCTACTTTACCTATTGAGCTCCAAACTCATCCGACACGTTATTTATTAAATGCTGTACATCAGGGTGAATTGGACTGTGCTTTTGTAGCATCTAAACATTCCATTCCTGAGTTATATAGTTTTCCAGTGTGGCATGAAGAGCTGGTTCTGGTTTGCCCTAAGCAACAAGAGAGCTTTCCAGACATGGCAACCCTTGCAAAAACCAGATTTATAGCATTTCGACAAGGTTGTTCATATCGACATGCCATAGAGCTTTTCTTGAATGACTTTAGTATTCCGCCTTCGCAAATTATGGAAATGGGAAGTCTTGACGGAATCGTGAGTTGTGTGGAGTTGGGTGTTGGTTTTGCTTTATTACCTAAGTCTTATCTCACAAAAGTTGCAGATAAAGTTTCAGTCAATTGTTTTGGACTAAATACGGAATCTGCTTTTTTCACTACATATTTAGTTGCCCAGTTACCAGAAACATGGGGAACCAATTTAAAGCAATTTATTAATTTTATTGAGCAACAATTTGAATTAAAGGTTGCTTAAGTAGAGGCTGATTTTTATACATAAATATCTCACTTAATTTATAAATTAAAAGTGATATATATGTATTTAAAAGTCATTTTATATTCTCACGCAAGTTTGTAATCATCTTGATGCTATAAAATTGTTGAAAAGGGTAGTTTATATAGGCCGGCTATGGTCAAATATGCCCCCTTGAAAGATGACACAAGCAATAATTTGGAGTTTGGGAATGAATATACCCTTAATCATCAATATTGTGGTTTTTGTCGGGTTAATATTTTTACTCGCCCAAACACGTAAAACGGACTGGAGCTTATCAAAAAAAGTTCTGGCTGGCTTAATTCTAGGTGTGGTGTTTGGCTTAGGACTACATTTGATTTATGGCAGTGGCCATCCGATTCTTGCTGAATCTATTAGCTGGTTTAATATCGTTGGAAATGGCTATGTAAAACTTTTACAAATGGTCGTCATGCCTTTGGTATTTGTGTCTATTTTGGGGGCGGTTGCAAAATTACACCAAGCATCGTCTTTAGGCAAAATCAGTTTTTACACGATTGGTACTTTACTATTTACAACGCTGATTGCTGCACTCGTAGGGGTATTTGTTACTAACCTGTTTGGCTTAACGGCAAAAGGCTTGGTGCAAGGTGCTGCTGAAACTGCGCGCTTAACTGCCATTAATACAGATTATGTAGACAAAGTTACCGATTTAAGTGTGCCGCAATTTATTCTTTCCTTTATTCCAAGTAATCCATTTGCTGAATTAACTGGTGCGAACCCAACTTCAATTATTAGTGTGGTTATCTTTGCCGTCTTCTTAGGTATAGCAGCACTCAACCTAATGAAAGATGATGAAGAAAAAGGTCAGCGTATTTTAACTGCAATCCAGACTTTACAGTCTTGGGTAATGAAGCTTGTTCGTTTAGTGATGACGCTTACACCTTATGGTGTTTTTGCACTCATGACCAAAGTTGTGGCAAGTTCTAACGTAGCAGATATCTTAAATTTAGGCGGTTTCTTGGTGGCGTCTTATTTAGGCTTGGCGATTATGTTTGTCGTACATGCCATTATTTTGACGCTTACCGGTGTTTCTCCACTTAAATTCTTTAAGAAAGTTGCTCCAGTTTTAACGTTTGCATTTACCAGCCGTTCAAGCGCTGCAAGTATTCCACTAAGCATTGAAGCACAAACTCGTCGTTTAGGTATTCCTGAATCTATTGCAAGTTTCTCTGCTTCATTTGGTGCGACAATTGGCCAAAATGGTTGTGCTGGTTTATATCCAGCAATGCTAGCGGTAATGGTTGCGCCAACGATGGGAATTAACACGCTAGATCCAATGTGGATTGCATCGTTAGTCGGTATTGTGACTTTAAGTTCCATTGGTGTTGCTGGGGTAGGTGGCGGTGCGACTTTTGCTGCACTGATCGTACTTCCTGCAATGGGTTTACCTGTAACTTTGGTTGCGCTTCTTATTTCAATTGAACCATTAATTGATATGGGACGTACTGCGTTAAACGTAAATGGTTCAATGACTGCGGGTGTTGTTACCAGTCAATTTATGGGCCAGACAGATAAAGAAATATTAAACAGTGAAGATGAAATTGAACTAACACATCACTAATAAACTGTAAGAGACGACTCAATCTCATTGGATTGGGTCGTTTTTTTATGTGTGAATAATGGCTGTAATGCTAATTTTTTAAAATCTGTGTCTGTTTATATTTAAAAAAATTGAAGACAATGAGTTAATTTAAAAGAGTTGAATATCATGAAAATGTATCAAGTCGATGCTTTTACAAAAGAGTTATTTCGTGGAAATCCCGCCGCTGTGGTTGTTGAAAAAGAGTGGTTAGATGTAGATTTAATGCAAAAAATAGCACTTGAAAATAACTTGTCTGAAACTGCTTTTGTAAAAATCATAGACTCTGAAAATTATGAAATCCGTTGGTTTACTCCAACGGTTGAAGTTGATTTCTGTGGGCATGCCACCCTTGCCAGCGCTTTCGTCTTATTTAAAGATTTTACTGATAAAAAGACAATTAATTTCCATGTACGAAATTTAGGTCTTTTTATAGTTCATCAAGATGAAGATGGCAAAATTAGAATGAATTTTCCAATTCGTAAAGCTCATCAAGTTGAAGACTATCCAGCTATTTTACGTCAAGCTTTAACCAAACCTTTTAAAGCGGTTTATCAAAATGTTCAAGCTTACATTGTTGAATATGAATCAGTACAAGATGTATTGGATGAGCAGCCTGACATGAACTTACTTAAAGCCTTAGGTAAGCGGACTACGATTACAACAACGGGTATCGATGTTGCAATAACATCAAAAGCTGACCAACAATATGATTGTGTCTCTCGCTATTTTGCACCTGTCGCGGGTATTGATGAAGACCCCGTAACTGGTTCAATTCATACTGCTATAGCACCGTTATGGGCAGAAAAGCTTGGGAAAAATAATATTGTGGCTTATCAGGCTTCTAGCCGTGGAGGCATTTTATATTGCAATATTCTGTCTGAAGAACGTATTGAAATTTCAGGATATGGGAAGCTTTATATGCAAGCTGAAATTTTTCTTTAAAATATAAGGCCGTTTAAATAAACGGCTTTTTTTTCAAAACTTTACTATGAATGTCAGCTTAAATTTCCTACTATAGTCCCACAACTATTGATTTTTTATTATTCAAATTAATTGGTATTTATATGTTTATGCAGTTTAAACAACTGACTCTCTCCCTATGTATTCTTAGTTTAAGTGCTGCGTCTTGGGCACAAACCACACTAGTAAAAAGCAAGCAAAATATTGAGGAATATAAATTAGATAACGGTTTTCGGATTGTACTTGCACCGAATGACAAAGAAAATAAAATCTTTATTAATACCATTTATTTAACAGGTTCATTAAATGATCCGCAAGGCAAAAGTGGCTTAGCTCATTTACTTGAACACTTAGCTTTTAAGGGGACAAAAAATGTTAAAGGGGAAGAATTTCAGCGTCGTTTAGATCAATATACGTTGATGACGAATGCCAGCACCGATTATTACTCGACCAAATATACCAATATCGTTCGTCCGGAAAAGACTGCACTAAATGAAGTGTTGTATCTTGAATCTGAACGTATGGATAAATTGGTTCTACAAGAAAAATTTGTTCCTTCTGAAATTGAAATCGTAAAACGCGAACGTGAAGTTCGTATGGATCAGCCTTTTGCTGTTTTAATGGACCAAATGTGGAAATCAGCTTATGGCAATCAATATTTAGGTCGTTTACCGATTGGTGATTTGCCTGAGCTTAAATCTATTAAAATGCCTGAGCTAGACCGTTTTTATCGTAGCTGGTATGCACCGAATAATGCTGTCATGGTTGTTTCGGGTAAATTCGATAAAACAGATGTCTTAAAAACAATTGATCAATATTTTAGTCCAATCGCTGCGCGTGAAGTTCCGAAGGCTGTACAGATTCCTGTACTCGACTCTGCAAAAATAAAAAATCGTCAGTTCGTGGTGAAAAAGGGAAGTGATCTGGCTAAGTTCCATATTTATATGAATGGAAAAAACACCAAAATTCAGCCGACACTAGCGTTAGCTCCTTTGCTATATACCATGCAACCAAGTGGTCATTTATATCAGAACATGGTTGAAACTGGCATTACCACAAATGTTGATGCGAGTACGTGGTTAGACCAAGATTTTAATGTGGTATTTCTAGGTGCTATTTATGCACCAAGTAATGATCCTAAAAAAGTTGAAAGCTCTTTACTCACGGGTATTGAGAAAGGTAAGCCTTTTACTGAAGTTGAATTAAATCGTGTTAAAAGTTTAATGAAAACCCAAGGCGACTTAATCACCAAAGATGCGGTAGCACTTGGATCGCGTTTAAGTGATTACACCGTAGCTGGCGGGCAATGGGATCAATATTTTAAAGATTTAGATTCAGTCAAAAACGTTAAGCTAGATGATGTAAATCAAACTTTAAAACAGTTCCTTGTTGCTGAGCATCGTATTGACGGTGATATTTTGCCAACACCTGAAGACCAGAAGAAAGCTCAACAACAAAACTCAAAAGATGCGCCTAAAACCTTAGATCAGGTGGAAGCAAAGGCAGAACCTTTAAAAGACCCGAAAGCCTATCAACAAGAAGTTACTGAGTTTTTAAAAACTTCAAAACAGTATGCTGAAAGTAATGAGAAAAAGATTATTCGTGGAAAGCTGAACAATGGAATGAAGTATGCTTTATTCCCAGCTGAAACACGTGATGATCGTACTTATGCCACAATTACGATGGACTTCGGAACAGAGAAATCTTTATTTAACAAAGGTACAGTAGTCGATTTAACCTCATATTTATTACTACGTGGTTCTGATAAATACAGTTTGCAGGATATTGCCGATAAGTCGATTGATGCGGGTGGGGCCGCTTATGCGAGCGCTGATGGTAATGGCATGACCATTAATATTCAGTCTAAATCAGAAAAATTTGATGAATTCTTTAAGTTCGCTCTCGATGTGATGAAAAATCCAAAATTTGAGCAATCTCAATTTGATTTGATTAAATCGCAGAGCTTATCTAGTTTAGATCGTCCTTATACCGAACCGGATGTTGTAGCAGGTTTAACACTTTCCCGTTTACTTGAAGAATATCAACCGGGAGATTTGCGTTACCACTTTGAACCAGAGTTGGCAAAGCAGCAATTGAAAAGTGCTACTCAAGAACAAGTGAAAGAGTTGTACGAGCGTTTCTTTGCTATGAACCACGCTCAGATTGCGATTACGGGCGGGTTTGATCCGAAAAAAATGCAGAAATTACTTAATCAGGAATTTGGTCGTTGGAATGGTAAACAGCCTTATCAAAAAATCTTGATTGATCATGTTGATTTTCCAGCTCAGCAAGTTCATGTTTTATCTGAGCAGCGCGAATTTGGTAGCTACCAAAGTGTGCTCGCTCTACCAGTCGGAAAAAACCATCCTGATGCATCTGCTTTAATTTTACTTAACTATATTTTAGGTGAGTCTCAAATTTCATCACGTTTGGCCCAAGAGCTTCGTGAGAAAAATGCATTGGTTTATGGTTTTGGAAGTGGGTTACAGCTTGATCGCGATACTAACGTAGGTGCTTTAAGTATTAGCGCTAATTATACTTCGGGCCGCTCAGCGCAGGTTTCTGCATCAATACATAAAGTGTTGAATGACTTGTTGAAAAATGGTGTGACAGAGCAAGAGCTTGAAGCTGCAAAAGCAGATATCATGAAAAAACGCGTTACGGCATTAGAAGATGAACGTAATATTCATGGAATGTTAAATCTCCAGCTTGAGTCAGATAAAACATTACAAGACCGTGTAAAACACGATCAAAATCTGACTAAACTGACTGTTGCAGACATAAATACAGTAATTAAAAAATATATTAAACCTGAACATTTAGTTGAGGTGATGGCCGATCAATATGGTCAGGCAGCAAAAAAATAAAGTCTTCTTTTAAATAAAAAGCCACTCAATTGTGGCTTTTTATTTGGGTATTTAAATCATATTAATGATCATGTTTATGCGCATGAAAATCTTCATTTTTACGGAAACGTAAATAATTTTCGAACTGTTCACAGTACTCATCAAAGTTATCTTCAAGCATCATTTGAAATTGTTGCACAAGATAAGACATGACTTGATCTTTAGCATCACGCATTTCATCGCCATCTTTAAAATTATTTGCTGCTACCCATGTGTTAAAGCGGGCGCTAGCAAACAACATTGCTGCACTCACTTGACCACGCAGCTCGGCTGGATCTGGTTTTTCACCTTTTGGCGGGCGACAAAAATCATTCGCTTGTTTGATAAATTCATCCGCACGCTCAAAGAAAACCGCATTTAAAGCTTCTTCTTCAGTAACATCTGTTGCATTGATCTTTTGAGACATGACTTATTCCCGCAAAAATAGAGCTGCTTATTATAGGCAAAGCCTTGCGGAAACAAAACCTTTGCCTTAGTCTGTAAATAGCCTAAGTATCGGGAGGTTTAATATGCAAGATGCAATTGCTATTCAAAGTTTAAAAACGGATATCGCTTTATTGCGACAGCATATTTTCCCGCCTCAATATTTAGAACATGTGGAAGGGCTGCCGATCTATTATGGTTTACAACAAGAAGTCGAAATCTATTACCACCAATGGCAGGGTTTAATTGAAAGGGCACAAGAACTTTTTCAGCCCTTTATGGAAGATGAATTACCAGATGCCATCCATTTGCCAAGTCATTTAAATTTACCGTTGTTCTTTTTTCATGTAGACCGAATTCGGATTAATAAAACACGTGCGAAAGAGTCTAAAACTTTCCGTGGTGTTGCAAGCTTAATTGAAAAATGTGGGCAGTTCGAAACAGATCAGATTTTTACGATGCAAGAATGGTTGCAGAGTGACGATACTGCTGCACTGGTGGCTCATCGTGAGTTTATCGATTTAAGAACCTATGTATTCCAACATGGTCAAAGCGAATATACCCGTTCACGTTTTTATACCAATGGTATTGTGTTAGGGGTTGAGCCGCATTTTAAATTGGTCGATGCCCGTGATAAGCCAAGAAAGCAACGTAGTGATAGCTATAATGACCCGTTAGCAGATAACGGTGTATGGAAAGTATTTGGTAAGTATAGATAAAAAGTCGCTGCACGTTTACAGCGACTTTTTATAAATTACCAGAACGTTTCAGCCTGACTAAAAGTTTGTAAAGCTTTGGCGGACCGTTTTTGTAAGTGAGGCTGTTTGGCTTTTACCCAGCCTAATGCAAACCAGAAAGACGAGTCATTTTCGACAGCTTTATTAAAAATACCTTCAGCAATAAACAAATCGTTATATTGACCTAAAGTATTTTGTACAGGTTGTAGCTGTTTTAAATATTGCTGTACTTTTTTGTCAGAATAAAGACTCGAAATAAACTCAACACAATAGCGTAACTGCTTAGCCGTCTTGCGTATTTTGTGTTGTTCAGTGACTTCAAGCTCAGAGAAATGTTCAGCATTGCTGATCACTTTATGATGTAGCTTATCTAAACTCTTTTTAATATGTTTTTTTAACCCACCTGTTTTGTTCTTTGAATCTTCTTCTGAATACGCAAATGCTAATAAATCGAGTAATAGTTTAATCGTGTCCGAAGATGTAAAGGGTATTGAGAGCTCTTTTAATGGCTGTGCCGAAACGGGTAGTAAAAGCTCAGGTGAACCGTGTTGCTTAATGATTGGTAACACTTCGGTGCGAATAGCATCTTCATCACGAGTGTCTCCAAGCTGGCGGAAAAGCTCAGCAATTTGTTCTTCCCAAAGAGGATTTACCTCGTTTGACCAGCTAGAAAAATGTTTAAGTGCGCTACGTAAACGGCGCAAACTTACACGTGCCTGATGAATATGTTCAGCTTCGGCAATGCCATCGGCAATTGCTGCCATATTCGGTAAAAATTGTCCTAAACAGTTTTCTACAATCTTTTTTAAGGCTTGTTCAGCAGTAATATCTTTATTTAATGTCAGGGCTTTGGCATGAACAGCGGGTGAAGCCGCTTGCCCCAGCGCTAATAAATTACCACGCTCGGCTTTACTTCTTACATCGAGCCAAAGGGTATAACGATTAATCCATTGCTGTGCAAACTGAATAAGTGTTTTAACTGCGCCTTGTTTAAGTTCAAATTCAACTTCGCAAATTATGCTTTGAGCAGTTGCAGTTTTTACGACACCGTCATCAAGGCAAACTTCAATCGCTGTATTGTCTGCTTCAAACACATGATAAGTGCGCTGTACATCAGTCTCAAATTGCAAACTTAATTTTTTAGCTTCTTTGCCTAGGGCTGTATTAAGTAAATCAGTCACTACTTTATTGTCTTGATATAACTCAAGGTTTAAGTCAGGTTCTTGATCACACGCACCTAAATGAATTTCTTCTTCAACACGGTGTAGATGGCTTTGACCTGCGGCTTTAAATGTTTGTACCCATTGATCATTTTCTTTACGCAAACGTAGCGCCATGCCATTTTTTGCAAGTAATCGATCAGGGGTGTCGTAATATTTTGCCTGTAGATGAATCTGCTGTGCTTTATGCTTTTTTAAGTATTGTTGAACAGTTTTTTTCTTCGATTCAGGTAACTGAAACTTAAGCTCAACTTCAACCATAATGTATCTCCCTGAATCAGTTATTTAAACTATCTTGAATGAGTATAATAGCTTAGTACTAAAAGTAATGGTTTTGATAGAGAAAGTTACAATCAAACATATGACGCTACACTTTTATTTCGGTATACAATCAGGTGACGTTTTGATCAAATAAAAATCAGGAAGATGATCGTGAATGCACCCATAAACTTTAATCATGAAGCTCAACCAGAGTTTGAATTGCCGATTAAAAACTATCAGGAATTTTATCGTTTTTACTTAACTGAACACCGTAACATCATGAGCAGACGCTTACATGTGGTGGGTAGTAGCATTGGTATATACTTTTTTTCTAAAGCAATTCGTAAAAAACAAGCCAAATATGTACTCTATGGGTTGGTGGCGGGTTACGCAAACGCTTGGGTTGGACATTTTGTGTTTGAAAAAAATAAACCTGCGAGTTTTAAGCAACCTTTCTATAGTTTTATTTCTGATTGGCGAATGTTATCTGATGTTGCACGTGGTCGTTTGAGTTTGATTGATCGCAAACACGATAAAATTCCGAGTTAATTTTTTATTTCTATTCTTAATAGACCGATTGGTACTGGTAGGCCTATATCAATCGGTACTTATGATGACCTATAAATCCGTTATACTAGCGAAGTTTTTTAAAGCAAGAGTAGAGTATGCGTGGTTTATATCTGATTACCAATGATGACCCAATCCAATTATTATTAGAAAAACTAGATGTCGCTCTCGCAACTAAACAGGTCGCAATTTTACAGTACCGCCGTAAAAAAATAGAAAAAACTGACCAACCTGCTGAAGTTGAGCAAATCAAATTATTGTGTGAAAAATACCAAGTTCCTTTTGTGATTAATGATGACCTAGAACTGGCTGCTGAGTTTGGTTTAGGTGTTCATTTAGGGCAAAGTGACGGTGAAATTACCGATGCAAAGTCACAGTTACCACAAAATGTCATTATTGGTCGTACTTGTTTGAACTCTCTAGAGCTTGCACAAAAAGCAATTGCAGATGGTGCAACTTATATTGCATTTGGTGCAGTCTATGCGACCTCTACAAAACCTGAAGCAGGTAATGTGGGTATTGAAGTGATCAAGCAGGCAGCAGCTCAATATGATCTACCGATTTGTGCTATTGGCGGCTTAACTGTTGAAAACTCAAAACCTGTGATTGAGGCTGGGGCTGACCTGTGTGCAGTCATTAGTGATATATTAGGCCGATCAACTGCTGAAATTCCTGCCCGTGTACAGGCGTGGGCACAATTATTTTCTTAAGCTTTCAAAATTATTTTTTAGATATTTAAGACGAGCATTTCCATGAGTTTATCTCCAAAGCAAGAACAGTTATTTAAACAAGCCAGCAAACACATTCCAGGTGGTGTGAACTCTCCGGTACGTGCCTTTAATGGCGTTGGAGGAACACCTGTTTTCATCGAGAAAGCCAAAGGTGCATATTTGTGGGATGTTGATGGTAAGCGCTATGTTGACTATGTTGGTTCGTGGGGACCAATGATTTTGGGCCATGCTCATCCAGAAATTATTAAAGCAGTACAAACAGCCGCAGAAGATGGTTTAAGTTTTGGTGCACCGACCGTACACGAAACAACGTTGGCAGATATTATCTGTGAAATCATGCCATCAATTGAATTGGTACGTATGACGAACTCTGGTACAGAAGCGACCATGACAGCTATTCGTTTAGCACGTGGGTACACTGGCCGTGACAAAATTGTGAAGTTTGAAGGTTGCTACCATGGACACTCTGACTCGCTGTTAGTAAAAGCAGGTTCGGGCTTACTCACTTTAGGTGAAGGTGAACCAACTTCAAAAGGTGTTCCAGTTGACTTTGCTAAACACACTTTAACGCTGCCTTACAACGATATTGCCGCACTAAAAGAATGTTTTGCTAAATTTGGTCATGAGATTGCGGGTGTAATCATTGAACCTGTTGCAGGTAACATGAATATGGTGAAACCAATTGATGGTTTCTTACAAGCCATTCGTGATGTGTGTGATGAATATAAATCTGTCTTTATTATTGATGAAGTGATGACAGGTTTTCGTGTTGCTTTAGGCGGTGCTCAATCAGTTTATAACGTTAAGCCAGACTTAACGACCTTAGGTAAAATTATTGGTGCTGGCTTACCAGTAGGCGCATTTGGCGGTAAGCGCGAAATCATGGAATGCATCGCACCTTTAGGTGGCGTATACCAAGCAGGTACTTTATCTGGGAATCCACTCGCTATGCGTGCTGGTATTGAGATGTTCAAACATTTACGTCAACCAGACTTTTACAGCAACTTATCAGCTCAACTTGAAAAGTTACTTGCTGGTTTACAAGCAGTAGCTGATGAAGCGGGGATTCCATTTAAAACTCAGCAAGCTGGGGCAATGTTCGGTCTTTACTTTACCGATCAAGAAGACATTACAAGCTTCGACTCTATGTTGGCATGTGATATTGAAGCTTTCAAAAAGTTCTTCCATGGCATGCTAAAGCGTGGTGTAAACTTGGCACCGTCAGCATTTGAAGCAGGTTTTATTTCATCTGCTCATTCTGATGAAGATATCGAATATACGATTCAGGCTGCAAAAGAAACATTCGCTGAAATGAAGTAAGCAAAAAGCCCGTTTAAAACGGGCTTTTTAATTTGAGCTATTTTTTATTTGTAGAGAACAATGTTTTATCCTTTACCTCGAAAAATCCAATTAGCAGCAAATACTTCAAATTGGTCAATAGAGTCTACAGAAAGTATTTTGTTGATGGTTGGGCTAAATGAACTTAAAGTTTTACCGGATTGGGCAGGGCAGCCATTAGCCGATCATTTAGAATTGCTAAGTAAAAGAGCGCAGGTGCTCGAAATTCCAGTCATTTTTATTGATGCATCTCAGCTTCAACAAACCATGCTGCAGTTGGGGCAGCGGCTGTCATCAAATAACAAAGCCCAAGTGATCATGGCAGGCAATTTGTCACCTCTTTTTAAACAGGTCATGCAGCTTGTTTTATCTATTACCGATTATGTAGCTATTGTAAATGATGCGATCTTGGCGGCTAATCTAGAGCAGCATATCCAATGGGTTGAAAAGATCAGTTTTGACCATATAAAACATTTAAATACACAGAGCTTAATGCGCTTATGGTCTTTAAGTGCACCGTCTGAATATATTTTGTCGGATAAAGGAATTTTATTGGCGATTGCTGAACAGGTTGGGCGGCATCCTATGGAGGTTCACCCTGAAATTGATTTAAGAAACTACGGATTAAATCAATCTGCTGTGAATTATCTAGTCGACCTATGGCGTGCGAACGGTGCAAGCCTGAGCGCTGAAGAGATGATGCAAGCACCTACCTTGCAACATATTATGCAGTTATTGAAGCATTGACTCACCATAGACCCAACGTGCGCCATAATATTTGCAAATTATGCTGTTAATTTACCCGAACGGCATTGTAATTCGGACGTAAGCTTTTTATTATTGCCCGCTTGTTTTTCATCTTACCTTGGGAATACAACTTTGAGTGATTTTCTAAGTGAACATCTGATCTATCGTGATGATGATTTTATGGTGATTCATAAACCTTCGGACATCTTGAGTGTTCCGGGTAAGGGTGATTTACATGATAGCGTTCTGACAAGGTTGGTTGCGATTGAGCCTAAAACTTTGCTCATTCACCGTCTAGATCGAGACACTTCAGGTATTTTGGTATTTGGTTTATCTAAGCGCGGTCAAAGTGCGATTGCACGCCAATTCCAAGACCGTCAGACTTCAAAAATATATGAAGCACTAGTTGCAGGTCATTTAGAGGATGAGGGGACTGTAGATATTCCCGTTATCTATGATCCAAGCCGACCACCTTTACATATTGTCGATGCTTCTCACAATAAGCCTGCTTTAACCCATTGGCAGGTTCTAGAAAATTTTCAGATTCAGGGACAACCTGTAACGCGTGTGAAATTAACACCAATTACGGGTCGATCCCATCAACTCCGTGTACACATGCAATATCTTGGGCATCCAATTGTAGGTGACACGCTGTATGCAACACCGGAGCAGCAACTTGTTCCGCGTTTGTGTTTGCATGCCAAACAGTTAAGTTTTAATCATCCTGTCACAGCAGAAACATTAACTTTTGACTGTCCTGTACCGTTTTAATGTAAAAAATTTTAATGCGTGATTTTTTGTGGCAAAACGATTTAATTGGTTTTTGCTTCAAAATTTTGCTTTAAAGACTACATAAAAAGATGCAAAAATAAGCTAATTTGCATCGTACAATATGTAGTGCGAACTTGAGAGAAAGGTGGAAAAATTGCAGCAGTATGCTATTGGTCAACGTTGGCTATCAGACACAGAGACTGAGCTCGGTTTAGGTGTACTTATTGATGTAGATGAAAGATCTGTCAGCATTTTATTCCCCAAAAGTGATGAGACACGTGTATATGCACGTAATAATGCTCCACTATCTCGTATCATCTTTAACACAAATGATGAAGTTCAAGATCAAGAAGGCAAGAAGTGGATTGTTGAATCTGTTGAAGACCGACATGGTGTTTTGCGTTACAACGTTGTTCGTACCTTAGAAAATGGTGAACAAGATCGTAAAGCGCTGAATGAAACACGTATCGGTGCGCAAATTCAGTTGTCGAAACCTCTAGATCGTTTGCTTGCAAGTCAGGTCGACTATAAAGAGTGGTATGACCTGCGTATTGAAGCGATGCTTATGCAAGCACAAATGCAGAATAGTCCTCTACGCGGTATGATTGGTGCGCGAGTTGGTTTAATTCCGCATCAGCTTTATATCGCACACGAAGTTGGTAAGCGTTTTGCACCTCGTGTTTTACTTGCCGATGAAGTGGGCTTGGGTAAAACAATTGAAGCTGGCTTAATTATCCACCAACAGCTTAAAACCGGACGCTCAGAACGAATTCTTATTTTAGTCCCTGATTCTCTACAGTATCAGTGGATGATTGAAATGCGCCGTCGTTTTAATCTGCAATTTTCTCTGTTCGATTTAACACGCACCGCATCTATTAAAGAACATGATCCCGAACTTAACCCGTTCTTGACTGAGCAATGCATTATTGCCAGCGTTGATTTAATGGTTGACCATGATGATTTGCGTGAGCAAGCGATCGAAGCTGGGTTTGATTTGCTCGTGGTCGATGAAGCACATCATTTGATGTGGAGCGAAGAAGAAGGCGGGAATGACCGCTACGATTTAATTGAAGAGCTAGCTGAAAATACGGCTGGGGTATTGTTGCTTACTGCAACACCTGAACAGCTTGGTGTAGAAAGTCATTTCGCACGTTTACGTTTACTTGATCCGCAGCGTTTTAGTAGTTTAGAGCGCTTCTTAGATGAAGAAACCCAGTACCAGCAGACTGCAAAAATTGCTGAAGTGCTGATGTCTGATCAGCCTTTAGCTCCTGAGCATTTATCTGCTTTAGAGGGCTTGTTAGGGCATAGTATTGAAGACCAGCCTGAACAGCGCTTTAGAGCAATTCACGAATTATTAGACCGTCACGGTACTGGACGTATTTTATTCCGTAATACGCGTGAAGCAATTCAAGGCTTCCCAGGGCGTGATTGTCAGCCAGCACCATTACCAGCACCAGAAGATTGGTCAAAAGATGGAAAACTGCGTGAGCAGATGTGGCCTGAAGAAGCACAAATTGATGGTTCATGGATGCAAAATGACCCACGTGTGCTATGGGTAATGGAAGTTCTGCGCAAAGATCTTAAGCATAAAAAAGTGCTTTTAATTGCGCGTAGTGGGCCAGTTGTTGAAGCTTTAGAAAATGTGTTGCGTTTGCATGCAGGCATCCGTACTGCCATGTTCCATGAAGGCATGAGCTTACTTGAACGTGACCAAGCGGCTGCTTATTTTGCTGAAGAAAGCTATGGTGCACAAATTCTACTGTGTTCGGAAATTGGTTCGGAAGGCCGTAATTTCCAATTCGCTAGTGATCTAATTTTATTTGATCTACCAGCTAACCCTGATGTTTTAGAACAACGTATCGGGCGTCTAGACCGTATTGGTCAAGAAAACCGTATTCAGATTCATGTGCCATATCTTGTGGGAACAGCTCAGGAGCGTATGTTCCGTTGGTACAATGAAGCACTTAATATTTTCAGCAATATTTCGCCAACAGCACAAACGTTGCAAGAAAACTTTATTGTTGAATTAAAAGACTGTTTGCTTGCAGACCAAGGTCAAACATTTGAAGATTTGCTTGAAGAAGTAAATGTTCAACGTCAAGCCTTAGAAGCTGAACTTCAAGCAGGCCGAGATCGTTTACTTGAATATAACTCATGTCGTCCAATCGTGGCGCAAGAGATTGTTCAGGCTTTAGAAGATTATGATGACAACACAACGCTTCCGATGTTTGTGAAGCGTTTCATGTCATCAACCAATATCGACTTTGATGAGCAAAGTAACGGTACTGTGATTATTCGTCCAACAGACCAAATGCAAGTGCAAGGTTTGGCGCTAGACGAAGAAGGCATGACAGCAACGTTCTATCGTGATCAAGCACAGCTTCGTGAAGATGCCCAATATTTAACTTTAGAGCATCCATTCATTGAAAGTGTAATGGAAATGATCCGTACACAATCATTTGGTAGTACCAATGTTGCTGTACTCAAATCCAATGCATTAAAGCAGGGTTCAGTATTAATTGAAGTGTGGTTTAAAGTCGATGTGGTTGCACCTAAGGCATTGAATCTACCATCGAGCTTACCTAAGCAATTAATTCGTGTGCTATTAAGCGAAAATGGTCAAGATTTGTCTGAGAAAATTGATCCGACTATCTTAAAACCATATTTACACCATTTAGATGGCAATAGCTGTCGTCAGGTGGTTAAAGCTCGCCGTGATATCATTGAGGAACGTTATAAACAAGCGTTGGATATCGCGAAAGTTGATTTGCCACAGCTTCAGCAGCAAGCAAAAGAACACTATGGTAATAAATGGCAATATGAAATTGACCGTTTAACTTATCTAAAGCAGTTCAACCCAAGTATTCGTCAAGATGAAATTGAACGCTTACAAAAGCTGCAAAAAGAAGGTTTGAGCTTGCTTGATGGTTTAACTGTTACACCAGAAGCAATTCAAGTATTAGTTGTGGTTAAGCCATAATTAACCCAAAGTAAAAAAAGCGCCTAGAGGGCGCTTTTTTTATAGATCGATTTTGAACTATATTAGACCAGCATCTTTTAGTTCTAATTTTAAATATGCATAAAAAATTGGAGCAGCGATTAAACCACTTAAACCAAAAATTGATTCAAAAACCAGCATTGCCAATAAAATTTCCCATGCATTTGCATTGATTTTATGACCAATAATTTTAGCGTTAACAAAATATTCAAGTTTATGAACCAGAACCAGATAAAGTAATGCAACGCCTGCTAGCCCAAGCGAAATAGTAAGGGCAGCAATGAACGTTAATGTATTGGAAATAAGATTACCTAAAATTGGAATCAGTCCAAACATAAAGGTCAAAATAGTGAGGGTTTTAGCAAAAGGCAGGTGGACTCCCCAAAGCGGTAACAAAATAAAAGCGAATAAAATAAAGAGCAGGGTATTAATGGCTGAAATTTGTATTTGTGCAAAAACAACGTTTTTAAATGAAATTGATAATTTTTGAATACGTTGAATGAGGAGCGACTTAAAAACAGGCTGAGGCGTCCGGCGGTGAAAACCATGTATTGCTACCAAAATCCCAATGATCAATCCCATCACCATAGTCACGAGGTTATGCAAAATATCGGAACTGGCATTTTTTAATGTGGTCACGTTATCTTTCATAAATGCAAAGATTTCGTCTTTTAAATCTGTAACGCTATCGGGAATATAACCCGGAAGATATTTGCTAATTTCAGCTTGTAAATGCAGTAGGGTTTGATCAACTTTTGTATTAATACTATGTAATCCGACGCCTTTTAAATCATATACAACAAAGCTAATCAGACTCGTAATGAAAAAACCAATAAGTGAAATAGTGACAATACTTAGTAAAATACTAATAAAAATACGGGCTCTTTGACCATCAATATAACGTTCTACAACCGAGCTTAAGCTAATAATAATTTCATAAATAAGAAAGCCTGCAAAAAAACTTGCTAATAGGTGTAATGGGATAACCGAAAGCAAAAAGATGCCCATAAGAATGTAGCTTGCAATCAGGCTTTGACGATTATTCAAATTTTGCATGTTGATCCCTGAGATCGTTGGGAATATAGGAGAAAGAAAAAATGGGGTAATTATTTATACTCTCGCAAGCTATTCGCTTCAATCGATGAATTATATTTTTATTGGAAAATAGAGGAGTTAGATGTAAAAATGGCCTGTTCATCAACAAGCCATTCATTAGATAATTTTAACGAATTTTTGCTTCATCCAAATGACGTGCACCCTCTAAAATCATTCGAATCATAATCATGGTTTGCTCAGCAAGTTCTGACCTTTGCTCAATAGGAAGGTCAATCGCTTTTGCCCCCATGTGAAACACAAGTTGAGTAATTGCTTTTGCAACAAGTTCAGGGTGGTAGAGGTGATTGTTATTTAAGCGCTCCAGCCGAATTAAATCTTCTTGTAGCTCTTGTTGAAAGAAGTTTAATTGACGTTCGACTGCAGCTTTATAAGAGGCAGAGCCTGTAAAGCCTTCTCGGAGCAACAAACTTAAGTTACCCTCATCAGCATCGAGCTGCTGAAGAAAAATATCGACGGAACTACGAATAATACTTTCTTGTAAGGATGCGCGTAGGCGAGCGTGGCGAATAATTTTACGTAAGACAATACCAGCACGGTCAATTAAAGAAATCGCTAACTCATCAATATCTTTAAAATGGCGATAAAAACTATTTGGCGCAATTCCGGCCTCTCGTGCTACTTCGCGTAAACTTAATGAAGCAATACTTTTTTGTGGACCAATAAGATTCAGAGCAGCCTGAAAAAGTTCTTCTTTAGTAATAGTCGCTTTTCTTCCTACAGAACGCGTAGCTGTTTTAATTTCAATGACATCTTGTTGTCGAGGTGTGTCATTCAGGCTCTGAGAAAGTGAAGATTGGGTCATGCTGTTCAATATATTTATAAACTGTCAGGATTATAGCCTTAAGAAGGTGAACTTGTGAAATTGTAATTAAAAGTACAGGTGTATATACAAATATATATACATGTGTATAATAATTAAAAAAGAGCGATAGAGCCTCCAGCTATGCACGTAATCGAAAAGAGAAATTCTCTATTCAATTCATTGACACAAGCCATCTTTGATAGAGATACGGCTAACTTCTGGCTACAAAAAGTTAATCCTTTATGGTCCGTAAAACATGGACTTGTTCAAATTGTAAAAAAAGAATTTGTGGCTCATGACATGGTGAGCCTGACGCTAAAATGCAACCGTTTAGTAAAAATGGGTGTTGCTGGTCAGCATCATCCTGTCATTGTTGAAATCGAAGGTCGTCGTTATGAACGTACGTATAGCTTGACGCAAATTGACGAACAATATTTACGTTTAACGATTAAAAAAGTGGCTGATGGTATCGTCAGTAACTGGTTTATGACTGAAAGCCAAATTGGTGATGTTTTTGAGCTTGGTCAGCCTTATGGCGACATGCAACAAAATATCAAAACGCCAAAATTAATTATGCTGGCTGCGGGTAGTGGTATTACCCCAATGTTGAGCTTAATCACTGCAATTAAACAGAGTCAGCAGTTAGATAAAGTTCAAGTACAACTTCTATATTGGGTGAAACAGCGTTCTGATGTCGCTTTTATTGAATATTTTGAACAAGTTGCACAGCAATTCCCAAATTTTAGTTATCAGATTTTTTATACACAAGAAACACCAAACGATGAACGTTTAAATGCAGAGCATTTAGCATTAGTAGACGATTTGGAAAATAGCACTGTATATGCGTGTGGGCCTTCAGGTTTTGTTTCGACAGTGGAACAGCTTTTTGAAAAAGCACCGACTGTATTAACAGAAGCTTTTAGTTTAACTCGTGATAGTACGGCTGAAGTTGGTTATGTAAATGTCACATTAACCCAGTCTAATAAGGTCATTGCAATTCCAAAAGGCGAATCAATTTTGGTGAGTCTGGAACATGAAGGCCTTAAGCCAACACATGGTTGCCGTATGGGAATTTGTAATAAGTGCGTTTGTAGTAAAGTCCAAGGGTCTACACGTAACTTACTCAATGGTAGCGAAAATACCGAACCAAGCCAATTACTCAAAATTTGTGTGAACTCCGCACAATCTGATCTAGTTATTGATCTTTAAGAGAGAACTTTTATGAATATGCCAGTGAAAGTCGAATATTTTAAAAATCCTAAAAATCGAGATTTGACGCCTGCAGAACTTGACGCATTTGCAAAAGAGCTCGATCAGATCAAACAAGAAGTATTGGATGATTTAGGTGAGAAAGATGCTAAATATATCCGCCGTGTCTATGCTGCAATTCGTTACAGTAGCTTTTTAGGGCGCGCATGCTTGTTTGCAGGTTGGTTCCCGCCAGCATGGATTTTAGGAACAGGTCTGTTAGGCTTCTCTAAAATTATGGAGAACATGGAATTGGGTCATAATGTCATGCATGGTCAATACGACTGGATGAACGACCCTAAATTTAATGGTCAAACTTACGAATGGGATACCGTTGGTACTTCTGATAACTGGCGTCAAACTCATAACTATAAACATCACACTTATACCAACATTAAAGGTATAGATGATGACATTGGTTATGGTTTGCTTCGCTTATTCCCAGAGCAACGTTGGAAACCAGGTTTCTTACTTCAACCTGTTTATAGCATACCATTTTGTTTGTTGTTCCAATGGGGCGTAGCTATTCAGAACCTTGAAATTGGACGTGTTCTTTATAAACGTAAGAGCATGGCAAAATTTTTAGAAGAGTTAAAACCTGTTAATAAAAAGATTGGTACTCAGCTCTTCAAAGATTACGTTTTTTTCCCATTAATTGCAGGCCCAGCAGCTTTACCTGTATTTACGGGAAATCTGGTTGCGAATGGTCTTCGTAATATTTGGACATTTACGATTATTTTCTGTGGTCACTTTACAAAAGATGCAGAAGTATTTCCAAAGTCTGTTTTACAGGACGAAAGCCGCGGCCACTGGTATATGCGCCAGATTCGTGGTTCTTCAAACTTAAAAGGTTCAGAAGCACTACATATCTTAAGTGGACATTTGAGCCATCAGATTGAGCATCATTTATATCCTGATGTTCCAGCACGCCGTTATCGCCAGATGGCTCCAAAAGTTGAAGCTGTATGTAAAAAATATGGTCTGAACTATAACAACGCAAGTTTGACCAAACAGTTTGGTCAGGTGGTTGGCCGTATCTTGAAATATGCCTTACCATTTAAAAAATAAATAAAAAAAGCCCTGATCAGTTCAGGGCTTTTTTTATTACTTCTTTTTAGAAATCCACATGGTAATCGTAGCTTGGAAGACTTTCTCTTTCTGAGAATCAAAGACTTCTACATTCACTAAATATTCTCCAGCTTTATCCCAGTCATAATTTTTTTCTACAGGCGTTGCAACTGCAATTAAGTCTGTTTCTGCCTTTTTTAAATATTCGACAGTCATACCTTTGGGAATCCAGCGATGTGTGGAAGGCACCGTAACTTCTGTCATTGTGCCACCTGCAAGTTCAGCCATATTACACATCGCAATCGCATGAACTGTTCCAATATGGTTGAGAACAGAACGCTTTTTCTTAATCGCTATTTCGCAATAATTCGGTTTTAAATCGATAAAGAGCGGTGAAATACTGCCGAAATAAGGTGCTTTTAAACATAGCATGCGTGAGAAAGTCCATTTTCCTTTAGGAAAAGCAGACACTTTGTTCCAAAGTTCTAAAGTAGTTGCCATGGTTTAAAGCTCCATATTAATAAAAACAGAATTTTGTTCTGTTAAAGAATATAATTCTGTTTACAAAAGCGAGTCAAGTCATTCAGAATATCTCCGATAACTGGTTAGGGAACAAACAATGCAATCTGCACAAGAGCTATTAGAACGTTTATATCCAGGCAGAAGGGCTGCTTTAAAAAGACAGATTTTATTAGATGCTTTGTCTTGTTTCTTAGAAAATGGAATTGAAACTACAAGCATTGAGATGATTCGTGCGAAGTCTGACAGTAGTGTAGGGGCTATTTATCATCACTTTAAAAATAAAGAAGGGATTGTTGCGACTTTATTTTTTGCAGCTTTAGATGACCAAGCGGCAAGAAGAGATGACTATCTGGAGGGCACAGAATCCCTTCAAGAGGTTTTATATGCTTTTATTCATAGTTACATTGATTGGGTAAGTGAACAGCCAGAGTTTGCTAAATTTTTAATATCTGCTCGTTTTAGTGTGATGCAAGGTGAAGACCAAGAACGTCTTGTTCAGAAAAATAAATCAAGAAATCAAAAGATCTTTAGCGAAATTTCAAATTATGCAGATTCTGAGTTTTTAAAATCTATACCTCATGAGCTATTACTTTCATTGGTGATTGGGTCTACAGAAAATTATTGCCGTGCATGGTTATCACAACGTGTTCCTTCCAACCCTAAAATTTATAAAGATATTTTGGCAAAAGCTGCTTGGGATTCTTTGCAAAATTTGAGTTGAATATCTTGATCAGTAATAAAAAAAGCCGCATCTTTCATGCGGCTTTTTTTTGATGAAAAGAAATTATTTAAATTGAATTGAACCGTTTGCATTTACAGTAATTTTAGATTCACCAGCCGCCATGTCTTGAGCAGGAGCCGCTTCGGCAGTAGCAAACTTAGCCATGCTTGCACGCATTACAGGTTGCGGGAAATAGTTGTTAGTGTTTAAGTTTAAGTTAACGAGCGTGTATTGGCTTTTATTCCATGCTTGCGTCAACATTTGAGCACGTTGTTGAAAGTTTTTAGAAGCTTCGATCATCAACTCGTTTTCAACCTTTTTACGTTGTTCATCTGAAACTGTAAAATTAATGGATTGAGTTTGGAAGCCTTGCTGTAATTCATTTACTAACTGGCTTGCTGCTTTAAAGTCTTTACTTTCAAGACGAATTTCAGCGCGGCCACGCCATTCTTTTAGCTTGTTACTGTCATTATCGTAAATTGGATAAGTACTTTGTGCACCAGTTTCCACTTTTACTTGCGGATATTTACGAGAAACGGCAAGTGCCTGATTCATGAGTTGATTAATTTGATTTGAAAGTTCGGCTGGTTGTTTATTACTTTTTTCAATATATAAAGTTGCATGCATTTCATCATTAGAAACTTGACGAGAAGCTTCAGCTTGTACATTCACAATATTATAGTTCAAAGCGTTATCATCCTGAGCAAAAACTAAAGGGCTAAGGAGAGAACCTAAAAGAAGGGTTGAGACAGCTAAAGTACGCATAATTTTTTCCTTTAAAAATTAATATAAATTTAATTTTTTTCATTAAGAAATGTTAAACATAAGTTATGCATAACTTTTGCAGATTTTGTGGCGTATTTGTAATATTTAGATCAGTTTTTTTAAATTTTGGTAAATATAAATTCTTTAAAAAACAAAGTCCTAAAATTAAAGTATGTCAATGTAACTTAAAAAATCAAAGTAATATAAAAAAAGAATATTTTCTTTAGGTTGTCACATAGTATGATGATAATTCATCGTAACTATTGGGATGATACATTTTTTCAATAAGATTAGATGAGTAAAGTACATAAAAGACGTTTTTTTTCTTGTAAAATTAGGTATCATCGCGCTCCTAGTTACAAGATATAAAATAAGTGTCTTTACTAGTTCTATAAAGCACCGAGTCAAAGGACCCATCGTCACCAGACTTATTTCTTTCTACCCCTATCAGAGATGGTAATCCGATATGAGCGTTACTTCCGTTAACCCTGCCACTAATGCTACTAACGAATATTATTTGACTCGCCAAAGTCAAATGGAATCAAATGTTCGTAGCTATCCACGTAAATTACCGTTAGCGATAGCGAAAGCACAAGGATGCTGGGTTACTGATGTTGAAGGTACACAGTACCTTGATTGTTTAGCTGGGGCAGGTACATTGGCTTTAGGTCATAATCATCCTGCGGTGATTCAAAGTATTCAAGATACTTTGGCAAGTGGTTTGCCATTGCATACTTTAGACTTAACCACACCTTTAAAAGATGCATTCACTGAAGCATTGTTAGCATATTTACCTGGTGGTAAAGAAGAATATTGCTTGCAGTTCTGTGGTCCTGCTGGTGCAGACGCAACTGAAGCAGCAATTAAACTTGCTAAGACTTACACTGGCCGTAGTTCAGTGATCAGTTTCTCTGGCGGTTACCATGGTATGACCCATGGTGCACTTGCTATGACTGGTAATTTAAGTGCGAAAAATGCAGTTAACGGTTTAATGCCAGGCGTACAATTCATGCCATATCCGCATGAATACCGCTGCCCACTTGGTTTAGGTGGTGAAGCTGGCGTTGACGCTTTAACTTACTACTTTGAAAACTTTATCGAAGATGTTGAAAGCGGTGTAACAAAACCGGCTGCTGTTATTCTTGAAGCGATTCAAGGTGAAGGCGGCGTAGTTACAGCTCCAGTAAAATGGTTGCAAAAAATCCGTGAAGTGACTGAAAAGCACAACATCGTTTTGATTTTAGACGAAGTTCAAGCTGGCTTTGCACGTTCAGGCAAAATGTTTGCATTTGAACATGCAGGTATTGAACCTGATGTTGTTGTAATGTCTAAAGCAGTAGGTGGTGGTTTACCACTTGCAGTATTAGGTATTAAACGTAAATTTGATGCTTGGCAGCCTGCAGGTCACACGGGTACTTTCCGTGGTAACCAACTTGCTATGGGTACAGGCCTTGTCGTATTAAAAACGATTACTGAACAAAATCTTGCTCAAAATGCGCAAGAACGTGGTGACTATCTACAAGCTGAATTTAAAAAATTGGCTCAAGAATTCCCATGTATCGGTAACGTGCGTGGCCGTGGTTTAATGATCGGTGTTGAGATTGTTGACGAGCGTAAGCAAGCTGACCGTATTGGTTCGCTTCCTGCGGATTCACAATTAGCTGCTGCAATTCAAACTGCTTGTTTCAACAATAAACTATTGCTTGAAAAAGGTGGCCGTAACGGTACAGTAATTCGTTTACTTTGCCCGCTTATCATCACTCAAGAAGAGTGTGTGGAAGTAGTTGCTCGCTTTAAGAAAGCAATTGCAGAAGCATTGGTTGCAGTACGAGGCGCATAAGTATGGTGGATTTTGCAGAACATCGTAAAGCGTTACTCTGCAATGATGCACAATCCATTGCTGACTATGAGTCAGCAATGGGCGAAGCGGTAAAAGCCGTTTCAGCATGGTTGCAAAATGAAAAGATGTACACAGGCGGTAGCATTAAAGAATTGCGTTCAGCGATTTCTTTCCAGCCTTCAAAAGAAGGTATGGGTGTACAAGAATCACTTCAACGTATGATTGAGCTTTTCTTAAATAAAAGCTTAAAAGTACATCATCCGCACTCATTGGCACATTTGCATTGTCCAACGATGGTAATGAGTCAGATTGCGGAAGTACTAATCAATGCAACTAACCAGTCTATGGACTCATGGGATCAAAGCCCAGCCGGTTCATTAATGGAAGTTCAGCTCATTGATTGGTTACGCCAAAAAGTAGGTTATGGTTCTGGTCAAGCGGGTGTTTTCACCTCTGGCGGTACTCAATCTAACTTAATGGGTGTATTGCTTGCTCGTGACTGGTGCATTTCGAAAAACTGGAAAGACGAAAACGGTAATCCGTGGTCTGTACAGCGTGATGGTATTCCAGCTGATGCAATGAAAAACGTCAAAGTCATTTGTTCTGAAAATGCGCATTTCTCTGTGCAAAAGAACATGGCAATGATGGGCATGGGCTTCCAGTCAGTTGTTACTGTTCCTGTGAATGAAAATGCACAGATGGATGTAGATGCGCTCGAAAAAACGATGGCACATTTGCAATCAGAAGGCAAAGTAGTTGCTTGTGTCGTTGCGACAGCAGGTACAACTGATGCTGGTGCAATTGATCCATTGAAGAAAATCCGTGAAATTACCAATAAATATGGTTCATGGATGCATATCGATGCGGCATGGGGCGGTGCACTAATTCTGTCAAATGACTATCGTGCAATGCTTGATGGTATTGAATTGTCTGACTCGATTACGCTCGACTTCCATAAGCATTACTTCCAAAGCATTAGCTGTGGCGCGTTCTTGTTAAAAGACGAAGCGAACTATCGTTTCATGCACTACGAAGCTGAATATTTGAACTCTGCTTATGACGAAGAACATGGTGTACCAAACCTTGTTTCTAAGTCATTACAAACGACTCGTCGTTTTGATGCATTGAAATTGTGGATGACAATCGAATCACTTGGTGAAGACCTATATGGTTCAATGATTGACCATGGTGTAAAACTTACTCGTGAAGTTGCAGATTACATCAAGGCAACGACAGGTTTAGAGCTTTTAGTTGAACCACAATTTGCTTCTGTATTGTTCCGTGTTGTACCACAAGGCTATCCAGCTGAGTTGATCGATAGCTTAAACCAAAACGTAGCGGACGAATTGTTTGCTCGTGGTGAAGCAAATATCGGTGTAACAAAAGTTGGTAATGTACAGTCATTGAAAATGACAACATTAAGCCCGGTTGTAACATTCGAAAACGTTAAAAACCTTTTAGGTCAAGTATTGGCTGAAGCTGACCGCATTAAAGATGCGATTGCTTCTGGTAACTATGTACCACCAATCGACTAATTGAGTTGATAACAAAAAAAGCCCGGTTTATTACCGGGCTTTTTTATTACATATTATTTTTATTAAAAGTGTGTATCAGAAGAGTGATATATGCACAAACCATGCATATTTTCAAAAAACAAAAATAATTATGCATGATTTATGGGGAGCAAATTTCTTATTGTATTGGTATGTTCCCGATATTTTTGGTCGCATTGATATATCTATATCGTACTTACTTTAAATAATCCTGCTTTAACTGAAAATAAAGTAAGTGGCTGTAATTACAATTAAGACAAGGAAGAAGAAATGCAACAAGCGAATATGCTCAATGAATTTAAACTCATTATTGGCGGTCAACTTTGTTCAGGTGAGCAAGGTGAACTAGAAATTATTAACCCTGCTACTGGTTTAACGGCTGCACATTGTGCAAAAGCATCGGTTGAGCAAGTGAATCAAGCAGTGAGTGCGGCTAAACAGGCATCTAAAGCATGGCAAATGGTGTCGCACGATGAACGTAAATCAATTTTAAACAAGATAGCTGACGGTATTGAGAAGCACGCTGAAATGCTCGCAGAGCTGGTTGTGCTTGAACAGGGTAAGCCACTGGCACTCGCACAAATGGAAGTGCAGGGCGCAATTGGCTGGACTCGTTATGCAGCTGCTATGGATTTACCTGTTGAAATTATCGAAGACAGTGAAGCCAAGCGTATTGAACGTCATCGTCAACCATTAGGTGTAGTGGCTTCAATTACCCCTTGGAACTGGCCACTCATGATTGCGGTCTGGCATATCATGCCTGCATTACGTGCCGGTAACGTTGTTATTAGTAAACCTTCTGAATATACGCCACTATCGACTTTGCGTTTATGTGAAATCATTCAGCAAGAAGTTCCGGCTGGTGTTATTTCAATTGTGGTGGGTGCTGGTGAGATTGGCGAAGCATTATCTTCCCATCCAGATGTACAAAAAGTTGTGTTTACGGGTTCAACTCGAACTGGACAGCGCATCATGACGGGTGCAGCTCAACAGCTAAAACATTTAACTTTAGAGCTTGGTGGTAATGATGCGGGTATTGTATTACCTGATGCAAATATAGATGAAATTGCAGCTAAGATTTTCAATACTGCATTTTTAAATGCGGGTCAAACGTGTGCTGCGTTAAAACGTTTATATGTACATGAAAGTCAATACGATGCTTTATCCCAAAAATTAGCTGACATTGCCAATGCTCAAATTGTGGGCGATGGAATGGAGCCTTCTACAACATTTGGTCCAGTACAAAACCAAATGCAATATAACAAGGTGAAAGCTCTTATTGCAGAAGCAATTGAACAAGGTGCAAAAGCACTTTCTGGTCAACAGCAATTACCAGAGCAGGGTTATTTTATTGCGCCTACTATTTTGACTGAAGTTTCTGAATCTTGCCGTGTGGTCCAAGAAGAGCAATTTGGTCCAGTGTTACCTATCTTAAAATATACAGATATCAACGATGCAATTGCTCGCGCCAATGATAGTGAATTTGGTTTAGGCGGATCAATTTGGTCTTCTGACATTAAAGCTGCTCAGGTTTACGCTACTCAGCTTCAATGCGGTACTGTTTGGGTCAATACACATGCCGAGGTTCTCCCTCATGCACCTTTTGGTGGCTGGAAAATGTCAGGCTTAGGTGCTGAGTTCGGTTTGGAAGGCTTGCTTGAAAACACGATTGGTCAAACACTACATATTAGTAAAGTTTAAATATTAATTTTAAGGCGGATGATAGATCCGCCTTTTTATTCTAAATTATTTTATTAAAAGCCTAACTTGCTTAAGTTGTGTGATGGTAGCCGTGACCTTTAGGTTTGATTAAAAAATGATTCTGTTCTTTGATTTTTTTGAGAACAATGTAAGACTTTATGTGGCCAATAAAATTATAAGAAAGCAATCTTTCCGTCACAAATTGAGAAAGCTGTTCTAAGTTTTCAGCAACGACTTTTAAAATAAAATCCGCATCGCCACTAATTGAGAAAGCATCCTGAATGTTGTCTTCAGCTTCAATTAACTCTTGAAAAGCCTGCTGCGATTTTGCCTCGTGTGTTCTTAAATTAATATGAATCATCGCTGTGACTTCCAGTCCTAGCGCTTGTTGCTGGATGCGGGCGGTGTAACCTAAAATTATGCCTTTTTGCTCAAGCAGCTGTCTTCTTCTAGAACATTGGGAAGCAGATAAACCGATTAAATCTCCAACTTCCTGATTGGTGAGCCGTCCATTCTTTTGTAATGCCTGAATGATTTGCCAGTCGAACTTATCCATTGCATAAAATCCTTTTATGATACACAAATCATGTATTTTTATTAAAATGCGTTTTCATTATGCACGAAATCTAAAAGGTAGATGAAATATTATTTTTCTATGGAATAAAAATTGGTCTCAAAGGATATAGAGCAATGTTCATAGAAATCGGTGACTTTTTAAATCTTCGTCTAAAACAAATGGGTATCCAACATCTCTTTGGTGTACCTGGTGATTTTAACCTCTCATATCTAGAACAAGTTGAAGCAGATCCAGAACTCGAATTTATTGGAAATTGTAATGAATTAAATGCTGCCTATGCAGCAGATGGTTATGCACGAATTAACGGTTTTTCTGCTTTGGCAACCACATATGGTGTAGGTGACTTAAGCGCGATTAATGGCATTGCAGGTGCATATGCAGAAAATGTACCTCTTATCCATATTTCTGGTATTCCTCCTTTACATGCAGTCCAAAAAGGTACTTTGATCCACCATACGTTGGTTGATGGCAACTACGACAATATTATGAACTGCATGAAAGAGTTCACAGTTGCTCAAACACGTTTAACTCCAGCAAATGCAGCCTTTGAAATTGACCGTGTATTACGCCAGTGTTTTCTTGATCGCCGCCCTGTACACATTCAATTACCTGGAGATATTACTCACGTTAAAATTGAAGTGTCTGAGCGTCCACTCGACTTAAGCTACCCAGCTGTTGAACCTGAATTATTGCAAACTGTGGTGAGCAAACTCTGTGACATTATTGCGAATGCTCAAAGCCCAGCGCTTCTTATTGATAATGAAGCTTCAGTTTTTGGTGTAACTTCACTTTTAAATGATTTATCTCAAAAATGCTCAATTCCATTTGCCGGTATGAATACTGCAAAAAATATTATGGATGAGGGTTCACCGCGTTACATCGGTACTTATGTGGGTGGGGCAAGCCAGCCACATGTGAAAAATATCATCGAACAATCTGACTGCCTAATTGGTATTGGCGCACGTTTTACCGACGTAGGTTCGGCTGTATTTACTCATCAAATTGCAACTAAGAACTATATCGAAATTAAATCTTATGGTCTGAATATTTTTGGCCAAGATTTTCCAGGCATTGAGATTGGACAATTACTTGTTGAGTTAAATAAAAAAGTTGCACCGCGTAAAGCGACTAAACCTGTTCTTGAAAAACAACCTCAAAAAGCCTTTGAAGCCCCAGCACAACAAAAGCTAAGCCAAGATGTACTTTGGAACTATATTGCAAGTTTCTTAAAAGAAGACGATGTGATTATTGGAGAGGTTGGAACTTCAAACTCAGCTTTATCTGGTTTAAAACTTCCTGCTACAGCTAAATATATTGCTCAGCCACTTTGGGGTTCAATCGGTTATACCTTACCGGCTTTACTTGGTAGTTTGCTAGCTGCTCCTGAACGCCGTCAAATTCTATTTATTGGTGATGGTTCATTCCAGCTTACGGTACAAGAGCTCTCTACAATTATTCGTCATGGTTTAAAACCCATTATTTTCTTACTGAACAATGGCGGTTACACCATTGAGCGATTAATCATGGGCGAAAACGCTGCCTATAACGATGTACAAAACTGGAAATATACTGAAATTCCAGCCGTATTTAACGGAAAAAAAGGCCATACCACCTATGTGGTTGAAACTGCTGGACAGCTAAAGAGTGTTTTAGACAATGTTCATCAGAATGATCAGTTAACGTTTATTGAATTAAAACTACCAGCAATGGATGCGCCAGTGAGTTTGAAAAAATTTGCTTCTGTGATTGCCCGTTTTGACTACGGTGATCGCGGTTACGAAATTTTAAAGGAGCGTTCCCAGCCTATTAAATGTAAGGATGCAAGCTCGTTTTAAATAGAAGACAGGACAAGTCTTCTCAAAAATTAAATGGACTCATATTAAAGCAAACTTATGTCCGAAGGTCGGTTTCTGACCTTCGGATATGGTGCTGAATAAAGGTGTACAGGAAGTGACACCAACATTGGAGATAATGTTATGGATGCAAACAATAAGCACGAGTTAAAACAAGGCTTATCCAATCGGCATATTCAACTCATCGCACTCGGAGGGGCGATCGGAACAGGGTTATTCTTAGGTCTTTCTCAAACGATTAAATTGGCAGGTCCTTCAATTTTATTGGGATATGCAATTGCTGGCATTATCGCTTTCTTAATTATGCGTCATTTAGGTGAAATGGTTGTTGAGGAACCAGTAAGCGGTTCATTCAGTTATTTTGCCAATAAGTACTGGGGCAAAATGGCTGGTTTTATGTCTGGCTGGAACTATTGGGTGTTGTATGTACTGGTAAGCATGGCTGAACTCAGTGCAATTGGAACCTTCATTCAGTTCTGGTGGCCTGAAATTCCCACTTGGCTGACTGCTTTATTTTTCTTTATTTTAATTAACGGCATTAACTTGGTAAATGTCCGCTTTTTTGGGGAATCCGAATTCTTATTTTCCTGCATTAAGATTGTTGCAATTTTAAGTATGATTGGTTTTGGTGCCTATCTCTTGTTTACAGGTTCTGCTGGTCCGCAAGCAGGTATTGCGAATTTATGGCAACACGGTGGTTTCTTCCCGCACGGAATTCACGGTTTTGTCATGGCTTTGGCCGTCATTATGTTTGCATTTGGTGGCTTAGAATTAATTGGTATTGCTGCGGCTGAAACTAAAAAACCTGAAACGACTATTCCAAAAGCAGTGAACCAGATTGTTTACCGTATTTTAATTTTTTATATCGGTGCAATTGGAATCCTACTGTGTCTTTACCCTTGGAATATGGTTGCAGAAGGCGGTAGCCCATTTGTAATGATTTTCCAGTCGTTAAATAGTAATGGCGTTGCGAACGTTTTAAACTTTGTTGTTTTGATTGCAGCAGTTTCGGTTTATAACAGTTGTATTTATTGTAATAGCCGTATGTTGCATGGTTTAGCAGAGCAGGGTAATGCCCCAGCTATCTTAAAGAAAGTAAACAGTCGTGGCATTCCAGTTCCAGCAGCAGTGGTATCTGCATCAATCACAGCAATATGTGTAGTCGTAAATTACCTAATTCCAGGTCAAGCTTTTCAGCTCTTTATGATGCTTGTTGTGGCTGCACTTGTCATTAACTGGCTTATGATTTCAGTGACTCATTTGAAATTCACTAAAGCAATGAAATTGCAAAAACGTCAAACCAAATTCCAAAGCATTCTTAGCCCATGGAGTAATTATTTAACCATTAGCTTTGTATGTTTTATTCTTATTATTATGGCAATGACGCCAGATATGAGACTTGCCGTTATTTTAGGCCCAATCTGGTTGGCTGTTTTAGCGCTTACGTATTTCTTAAAATATCGTAAAAAAATGGTTGCGATGCCAGAAGTACAATCGAGTTGATCGTTTAAATTGACAATGATATTGCGGTTACCTGACTTAGAGTAGGTAACCCTTTATCTTTTGTCATATTATTTTCATGTTACAAAGAAATTATTATTTTTAGAAATATTTTAATAAAAACTTCCTTAATCAAAAAATATTTTAATCATTAAACTAAAGATAACTAAATTATCGTTTTTTAATACATTTATAACATCTTTATTTTTTATATTTTATAAATACAAAAATCTTATATTTTTAACGAGTGTAATAATACAGACTAATATACAAGGTAAAATATCTACTAGGATTGAATTAAATATTTGATAGTAGGCAAAAAATAATAATGTGACAATTAACAATATTGAAATCATTAAAGCGTCATCATACTGTAACTTAATTGTCATATTTTCTATTCACAATGCAGCTATCGAAGAGCGTACAAGCACTCAACAAAAAGTGACGTACAACCTATTGCATTAATGAGAGAGAACAGAATGCGCTTAAATCCACGTCAAATCGCAATTGCGTTAGCAGTAACTGGGGCAGCTGTAACAACGACTGCAAATGCAGCTCGTGATACGATTCAAATTGCTGGTTCTTCAACTGTATTACCATTTGCCAGCGTTGTAGCTGAAGAGTTCGGTAATACTTTCCCTCAATTTAAAACTCCTGTAGTTGGTTCTGGCGGTTCTTCTGCTGGTTTAAAACAATTCTGTCAAGGCGTTGGCGATAACACAATCGACGTTGCAAACGCTTCTCGTAAAATTAAAAGCACTGAAATCGAAGCTTGTAATAAAGCTGGCGTAAAACAAATTCAAGAAATCAAAATTGGTTACGACGGTATTGTATTTGCGTCTAACTCAAACAAAGCAGCCTATAAATTAAAACCTTACCATGTGTTTGCTGCTTTAGCTGCACAGTTACCTTCAAAAGGTAAATTGGTTCCAAACCCATATACAAACTGGAACCAGATTGATAAATCACTTCCAAATGAACCAATTACACTTGTAATTCCTGCATCTAACCACGGTACACGTGAAGTTTTCCAAGAGAAAATGGTTGAAGCGGGCTGTGAATCGTATGAATACTTCAAGAGCCTAGATAAAGATGCTCAGAAGAAAGCATGTTCTACTTTCCGTAAAGATGGTCGTGTAATTGAAATTGCTGGTGATTACACTGAAACATTGGCTCGCTTAAAGACTTCTCCAAGTGCAGTAGGCGTGTTTGGTTTAAGTTTCTATGATATGAACCGTGACAAGTTACGTGTAGCAACAGTAAACAATGTTGTTCCTTCTGAGAAAACAGTATTGAACGGTACATATCCTGTATCTCGTCCATTATTCTTCTACGTGAAAGGCGAACATTTAAAATCAGTTAAAGGCTTACCGCAATTTGTAGAATACTTTGTAAGCAAAAAAGCAACAGGTAAAGGTTCTAAAGCTGAGCGTGATGGCTTAATCGCAATGTCTGATGCTGAACGTGCAAAAGTTTTGGCTGACTTTAAAGCAGGTAAAACTGTTAAATAAGTTAGTTTGAATGAGGGCTGGTGATCTTGAGAGTTCATCAGCCTTTTTGTCTAACTTGTTTTTTCCAAATTATGACAATTGAGAAAACAGTGGAGAGTACATGAATCTGCTACTTATCGGTGTGTTGTTGGCCCTTGTGGCAATCGCATATCAACTTGGGCTAAGAAAGAGCCGTAGCCTAGCAGGTAAGGGAAGCAACTCGGCGACGTTACATTCTCGTCCTGGTTATTATGGTGCACTGGTTGGACTTTGGTGCGGTATCCCTGCTTTTTTAATTCTGATCATTTGGAGCTTGGTTGAACCAAGTATTTTAAATCATATTATTTTTAATAATATTCCTGCGTCTATAAGTGCTTCACTTGATGAGGCTGGCAGAAGCGTATTAGTTGATCGTGTTCAAGCGATTGCTTCAGGTTTTGGGGTAAGTGATAAACCGGCAGCCTATGAATTAGCGGCTGCTCAACAGTTCGCAAAATTTCAAACCATTGGCTCTTTTGCCAAGTTTGCTGTTGTAGTTTGCGCAGCTTTATTGGGTTTAGTTTGGGCAAAGAAAAAAATTAATCAACAATATCGTGCGCGTAACCAAGTTGAACGTGCCATTAATGTTGCTTTGATTTTATGTTCTGGCGTTGCGATTTTAACAACCATCGGTATTGTGATGTCGATGTTTGGCGAAGCAATGCACTTCTTCCGTTTTGTAAGCCCACTTGATTTCTTCTTTGGGACAGAGTGGAACCCAGGCTTTAGTACTTCAGGTAATGTTGAAGGCAGTTATGGCTTACTGCCATTACTTTGGGGCACACTCATGGTCAGCGGCATTGCCTTATTGGTTGCTGTACCTGTAGGACTCATGATTGCTATTTATTTAGCTGAATATGCTTCACCATGGTTACGTTCATGGGCAAAACCAACGATTGAAGTTTTAGCGGGTATTCCAACAATTGTTTATGGTGTTTTTGCCATGATGGTTATTGGACCATTTTTCAAGACAGCTGGTGCTTATGTGGGGCTTGAAATTAACGCGACCAGTGCTTTAACTGCTGGTTTCGTGATGGGAATTATGATTATTCCGTTTGTTTCTTCTTTATCAGACGACATTATTACCCAAGTGCCTCGTGCTTTACGTGACGGTTCTTTAGGACTTGGAGCAACTAAGTCTGAAACAATTCGTCAAGTCGTTTTACCTGCTGCATTACCAGGTATTACGGGTGCCTTTTTATTAGCTGTCTCTCGTGCCGTAGGGGAAACCATGATCGTGGTTTTGGCTGCAGGGAACAGTCCACTTTTACATGCAAATCCATTTGAAGCTGTTTCGACAGTGACCGTTACGATCGTAAAACAGTTAACTGGTGATACTGACTTTGCCAGCCCACAAGCTTTGGTTGCATTCGCGTTAGGTCTAACACTCTTTGTGATTACCTTATGTTTAAACATTGTTGCACTGTACATTGTGCGTAAATACCGTGAGCAATACGAATGAGTACATCAAATACATCGTCTCCTATGGATCAGAACGTATTTGATCCAAAAGCTGCTGCTGAAACACGTGAACGACGTAAACTGCTTATTGAAAAAACTTTGGCTACACGTCATCGCAAAGAAAAGGCTTTTCGTTATGCTGGTTTCTCGGCAGTTATAATTGGGCTTGCATTCGTTGCGCTATTGTTTAGCAGTATTTTGGCAAAAGGCTTACCTGCTTTTTGGCAAACGAGTATGAATGTTCCAATTTACTTTGACCCGAAATTGATTGATGCAGGTCCGGTACCTGTTCGTGGACAAGGTGAAACACCAGCACATTATCAAGAGCGCTATATCGATTGGCAAACTAAAATGGGTATGGTGGATTGGGACGGAATTATTGTAAATGGAATGATTGCTAAAGATCCTGCACTTGCTGGCCAGCGTGATTACTTAAGTAGCCTTTATGCGAGCTCAGAAGCTTATCGTTTACGTGATATGGTTTTTGCGGACCCATCACTCATTGGTAAGAAAGAAAATCTTAATTTCTTGGGCGATGCCAATGTCGATGTCTGGTTAAAAGGTAATATTGATCGTTCATTACCAGATGATCAGCAACAGCTTGATCCGGAAGTGCGTAAACTTGCAGATGAGCTAAAAGCAAAAGGTGTTCTTGAAAATACGTTCAATTTGAACTTGTTTAAGAATCCAGACTCGCGTAGTTCACCAGCAATTAGTGGTCTTGCAGGTGCATTCATGGGTTCATTATTCATGATGCTGATTGTGATCATTATTGCAATTCCAATTGGTGTTGCCAGCGCAATCTATCTTGAAGAATTTGCTCCAAAGAATTTTATTACAGACATTATTGAAGTCAACATCAATAACCTTGCTGCTGTTCCTTCAATTGTGTTTGGTTTACTCGGTGCAGCAATTTTTATTGGCTGGATGCATTTGCCTTTATCTGCTCCGTTAGTTGGTGGTTTAGTTCTCAGTTTAATGACATTACCAACAGTCATTATTACTACTCGTGCTTCATTAAAAGCAGTACCACCTTCTATTCGACAAGCTGCACTTGGTTTGGGAGCTTCTAAATTTCAGACCATTTTCCACCACGTTTTACCATTAGCTTTGCCAGGTATTATGACCGGCGCAATTATTGGCGTTGCTCACGCACTTGGTGAAACAGCACCTTTACTTTTAATCGGAATGAGTGCATTCGTTGCAAGTATTCCAACAACTCCATTTGATCAAGCAACAGCGTTACCTGTCCAAGTTTACTTATGGCAAGGTAATGAGTTGCGTAACTTCTTCGAAGGCCGTACTGCCGCTGCGATTATCGTACTCCTTGCATTAATGATTGGTTTAAACAGTCTTGCAATTTGGTTACGTAAAAAGTTCGAAGTGCGTTGGTAATAGAGGATAAATCATGAATACTATTGATATTACGAATTCCTTAGAAAAGGATAAGTTAGTGAACACTGAACAATCTCAATTTACAGATAAATCGCAAAATCATGGCACTTCGTATGTTTCGCATTTTGAACCACATACTTCAAAAAAGCAGAACTCAACCGAAATCAAAATTAGTGCACAAGATGCCCATGTTTATTATGGTGATTTTGAAGCGATTAAGGGTATTGACCTCGATATTTACCAAAACGAAGTTATTGCCTTTATTGGACCGTCAGGTTGTGGTAAATCTACCTTTCTTCGTACGATAAACCGCATGAATGACACCATTGATGGTTGTCGTGTAACCGGTAAGATTACACTTGATAACCACAATATTTATGACCCAAACCTTGATGTCGTATTATTGCGTGCTCAAGTTGGTATGGTGTTCCAGAAGCCAAATCCATTCCCTAAAACTATTTTTGATAACGTGGCTTATGGTCCTAAACTTCATGGTCTAGCACGTGATAAATATGATCTTGAAGAAATTGTTGAAAATAGCTTGCGTAAAGCGGGTTTATGGGACGAAGTGAAAGATCGTTTGAATCAACCAGGTACTGGTTTGTCAGGTGGTCAGCAGCAACGTTTATGTATTGCACGTACGATTGCAGTAAGTCCAGAAGTCATTTTAATGGATGAGCCATGTTCTGCGCTTGACCCAATTGCCACAGCAAAAATTGAAGAATTGATTTCTGAATTGTCGAATCAGTATACAATTGTAATTGTGACTCACTCTATGCAACAAGCAGCACGTGTTTCAGATCGTACTGCCTATTTCCATTTAGGTGATTTGATTGAAGTCAACTCAACTGAAAAAGTCTTTACTCAACCTGACCATCAGTTGACGGAAGCCTATATTACTGGACGCTTCGGTTAATTAGTAATTGATATAAGAAAAAGAGCCATGCGCTCTTTTTTTTATTTTATAAATGAAAATGACTCTATTTTGCAAAATCGCTATTGAATTTTAATCAAAAGGACCACATCTTAAGGCTATAAAAGATAACTTATGAGCTTAGAATTTTATGTTATTCCATTTGCCTAAACTCCCTGCAGAAATACGTGTTAGTCATTTAAATGCACGTGTAAATGAACAGAGAAAAAAAATTGCACAAACTACTGCAAGCCGTTTAGAACTTTTACAATTGGCTCAACAACTTGCTAAAGAAGCGAAAATCCGCCGTAAAAATAATCAGAAAATCTTTGTGTTGGATTTTAAAGGTGATATTCAAGCTTCAGCAGTTGAAAACATACGAGAAGAAATTACTCTCATTTTAGCAACTGCTAAAGCAGGGCGTGATCGTGTTGTAGTTCGCCTTGAAAGCCCAGGAGGCATGGTACATGGTTATGGTCTAGCAGCAGCTCAATTGGTGCGCTTACGCGATGCAGGGTTCCATCTGACCATCTGTGTAGACAAAGTGGCAGCGAGTGGCGGCTATATGATGGCATGTATCGCAAATGAAATTATTACTGCACCATTTGCTATTGTCGGTTCAATTGGTGTTGTTGCTCAAGTTCCAAACTTTAATCGCCTTTTAAAAGAACATAATGTTGACTTTGAGCTTTATACAGCAGGGCAATATAAGCGTACCGTAACGATGTTTGGTGAAAATACACCTGAAGGTAAAGCAAAGTTTGAAGAAGAGCTTCAACAAACTCATGTGTTATTTAAGCACTTTGTAGAAAAGTATCGACCACAGCTTAATGTTGATAAAGTCGCTACAGGTGAACATTGGTATGGTGAAGATGCGCTTAATCTCAACCTCGTTGATAAATTACAAACATCTGATGAGTATCTATTAGCTTTATTAGCACAGCATGATGTCTATGTGATTAACACTCGTAGGAAAGCGACCTTAGGTGAAAAGTTGGGTTTACAAGCGGCACAAATGGCAGATAGCTTGATTCCAGCTGTAATGAATAAAGTGATGGAAAACCTTGCGAAAGCAAATACAACTCTTGTGCAGATGCGTGATCCAAAACTATAAGTTTTTGTGATTCACATTTTGATAAAAAAACCAGCTTAATATGCTGGTTTTTTTATTGAATTAATAAATAAATCCAGCTTTTTAAATATCTTTAGCTTTTTAATAAAAAGTCAAAAATAATTATTGATAAATATACTTTTTGAATTGTGATAAACACATGGTTTTGATATTTTAAACAGCAATAAAATAGCTTTTAGATGAATCATTTAAAAAGTTAAACATTTAAAAAATATAACTGAAACTCAGGGTAGGAAATAATGACAAGAATAATTGTGGCATCCAAAGAGGGTTTGGACGTTCTGCAAGATGGTCAGCTCAGTAAGGTCGTGTTAAGTAAACCTTCTATTATTCAAATTGGTGTAAGTCAAAAAGATATAGCATCGGTTGAAAAACAGGGTGGAAGTCTCGTCATCCATTTAAAAAATGGAGAGACCATTGTCTTAGAAAATTTCTTTAATGAAGCAACGAATACAACAGACCATTCACTTGTTCTTCCAACTGAATATGGAAAATTTGTTGAAGCACAATTTGATGCCCAAGGTAAGGTTATAGATTATACCGGTCTCAACCATGTCACAGATTTAGCCTATACAAGTTCTAGCCAGCCAGCCTCAACAATGGCGGTTGATGATTCTCCAACTTTTTCGATGGGCAATGTGCTAAAAGCAGGCTTAGCTGTTTTAGCCGCTGAAGGTTTATACCTTTGGGCTTTTGATAACGATGACAAAGATGATTCACCTGTTGATGTCCCAAACACTGCTAAACCAACAGATTTAAAACTTGCAGATGATGCTGTTACTGTCACTGGTAAGGCAGAAGCTAATGCAAAAATTTATATTAAAGATACTGCTGGAAATACGGTAGCCTCTGGTGTTGCAGATGCAAGTGGTAATTTTACTATCAAGTTAGACAAGCCTTTGACAGATGGAAATAAATTAAATGTTTCTGCTCAAAATGGGGGCGGTAAAGAGTCTAGTGGTGCTGCTATTACAGGTACAAAAGATACAATTGCTCCAGATGCCCCACAAGCTCAGTTAAGTGAAGATGGTTCAATCTTGACTGGTAAAACTGAAGGTAGCGCTAATATTAGTGTTTATGATGCTAGCGGAAAATTATTAGGGACTGTAAAAGCAAATTCAGACGGTATCTTTTCTTTAAAGCTTACTCCACCGTTGACGAGTAATGAGGGGGGGAAAGTTATAGCTGAAGATAAATTAGGCAATAAATCTGAACCAACTAAAATCATTGCTGGAAAAGATACGTATGCTCCGGATAAACCTTTAGTTGAAGTAAATAAAGAAGGAACAGTAGTAGAAGGTAAAGCAGAGGCGAATGCAAAAATTCAAATAAAAGATGCTGATGGTAAGGTGATTGGAACTGCTACAGCAAATGCTCAAGGCGAATTTCAAATCACGCTTTCTCCAGCATTAAAAGAATCACAAAAGGCAACAGTTGTTGTTGAAGATGCAGCAGGTAATACGTCGAAGCCTTTAGAAATTTCTATAGGTTATGACACCATAGCACCAGATAAACCAACTGCTCAAATTAATGCAGAGGGTACTACGATAACAGGAACTGCTGAAGCTAATGCGAAAGTACAAATAACAATAGGTACGAAAGTCATTGGTACAGGAACAGCAGATGCAGACGGAAAATTTACAATTACTATTTCGCCCGCTTTAACAGATAACAATAAAGCGACTGTTACGGCAATAGATGGTGCGGGTAATAGTTCTGAAACAGTTCAAATTACAGGTACAAAGGATACAACCCCTCCCGCTAAGCCTGTTTTAACTGGTTTGGATGATGATGTGGGGGCTTTAAAGGGAGCAATTACAGCAGGTTCTGAAACCGATGATGCCAAACCAAAATTTACTGTTCAAGTTGAATCCAATGCGACTTTGACTATTTATGATAATGGTGTAGCAATTTCGATTATTAAAATAGGTGATTTAGGTACTAGTAAGATTTGGTCATTTACACTTGATAAAGATTTAGCACTCGGGAAACATACCATTACTTTAATGCAGACAGATTCAGCAGGACTGACGAGTGAAGTGAGTTCACCCTTTACCTTTTATGTGGTCGCGCCAAAGACCGCCAGTTTAAGTGATGCAGCAGTTGATACAGCTCATACAGAAACTGTATCTGTTGCTGATAGTGTTGGGTTAAATACATTAAAGTTAGTACAGAATACAACGAATGAAACGAATAGTGGCCAGCAGAAATCTGTGCAATTAGATGAGTTGTTAAAAAGTTCTTCATCTAATGATTCAGACCCGATCGCAAAACTTTTATCTGCAACAGAGTCTAAGCCAGTGGTGAATGAACAGAGTGATGTAAATAATACAGTTAGTGAAGTCACGACCAATCTAGATCATCTTCTACCAAATACAACTTCTTCAGTTTTACAAAATCTTTTAGATCAAACTTATCCAGTAGTCTGAAGAACCTTTAAAAGAAGCGCTCATTGAGCGCTTTTTTTTATTTATGAATTATTTATTTTAGGTTTTTTTATAAGAGCAGCAACTCCATAAATTATTGCCCCAATAGTTGCTAACAGCATATCTTTATGGGCATCCCACATGTCGCCTTGTTGACCATTATAATTCTCAGCTTCTTCTGGAGATAAACCAATTGCAATCGCCCATTCAATGAGTTCATAAAAAACGCTAGATGCCATCACGAACTGGATCACAAGTAAAAACAGAGTAAAAGGCCGTGCTGTAGGCAACCAAACTTGAAAAACTCGATAAATAAGAGGGTAGAGTAAAACACCATATGCAAGATGTACTAAACGATCATACATATTACGGGACCACCCCATGTATTGATCTAGATTAAAATAGAACACCTGTTGAATCCAGTCATTGTAAGGAACATATGAATACAAGTAATGTGCACCGATAATGTGAATCAGTAAAAATAGTAAGTAGAGAGTAAAACTTAAAAAATCGAGACCAATCTTTTTAAAAATAATAAATAGTAGAACTAACATAAAAACAGTCCCTACTTGATGAAGTAAATAAGCTTCAAATTCAAGGGGGTGAATGCTTGATAGTAAGATGGCAATAAATATGAGGACTAGAGCAACATAGTGTTTAAGTTTGAATTGTTTTTCGATCATTTTATAAATAGGACTTTATTGTGCTTTATATCAGTGTAATAAAAAAGCGAAGCCGAAGCTTCGCTTTTTTTAACTTTTCAATTAGATTTTGCTAATTAAGTCATTGATCTGTTTTGCTTGTTCAGCAGCATTACCTGTGTAAGTTGCAGGAGTAAGCTCTGCTAAACGTGCACGCTCTTCGCTTGGCACTTGAAGAAGTTCTTCACCATTTACGAAGTTAACCATCATGTCGCGAGTCATTGCTTGACCACGAGTTAATGCTTTTAGCTTTTCATATGGCTTTTCAACGTTATAACGACGCATCACAGTTTGAATTGGCTCTGCTAACACTTCTTGAGCTTGGTCAAGATCTTCAAGTAAACGAGCTGCATTAAGCTCAAGTTTACCAACACCTTTTAAACACGCATCAAAAGCAATTAAACTTTGCGCAAAACCAACACCCATATTACGAAGTACAGTCGAGTCAGTTAAGTCACGCTGCCAGCGAGAAATTGGTAATTTTTCGCCTAAGTGCGCTAATACCGCATTCGCAATACCTAAGTTACCTTCAGAGTTTTCAAAGTCAATTGGGTTAACTTTGTGTGGCATAGTTGAAGAACCAACTTCACCATCTTTCAATCTTTGTTTGAAGTAACCTAAAGAGATGTAACCCCATACGTCACGGTTAAAGTCGATTAAAATCGTGTTGAAGCGACGTAGGGCATCAAACAACTCTGCCATGTAGTCATGTGGCTCGATTTGTGTCGTGTACGGGTTGAATGCTAAACCTAAAGACTCCACAAAAGCTTGAGCATGCGCAGCCCAATCAACATCTGGATAAGCAGAAAGGTGAGCATTGTAGTTACCTACAGCGCCGTTGATTTTGCCTAGTAGCTCAACATTTTCAAATTGCTTGATTTGGCGAGCTAAACGGTATGCAACGTTTGCCATTTCTTTACCCAAAGTTGTTGGGCTTGCAGTTTGACCGTGTGTACGTGACAACATTGGTTGTTCAGCATGAGTCGTTGCTAAAGCAGAGATCGCATTTAAAATTTGCTTCATGCTTGATACTAAAACTTCGCGGCCGTTTTTAAGCATCAGTGCGTGAGACAAGTTGTTAATGTCTTCTGATGTACAAGCAAAGTGAATGAACTCACCCGCATTTTGTAATTCAGTAATACCTGCAATTTTCTCTTTTAAGAAATACTCAACAGCTTTTACATCATGGTTCGTTGTACGTTCAATTTCTTTAATGCGGTTAGCATCTTCTTCAGAAAAGTTGCTAACAATGGCATCTAAAGCTGCATTTGTTTCATTTGAAAAAGGAGCAACTTCAACAATTTCTGGACGGTTAGAAAGCGCTTGTAACCAACGCACTTCTACAGTGACACGAGCATGAATTAAACCAAACTCAGAAAGAAAAGGGCGTAGCGCATCACATTTGCTGGCATAACGTCCATCTAATGGTGATAGTGCGGTTAAAGCGTTCATAACGATTCCTTAATGTTGGAATAAACATAAAACCAAAAATAATCTCTTTACAGTCTTAGATGACTTGGTACTGTAAACGAGCAAGTGCTTGAATATCCTGTAGCAATTTACGTTTGCTAAAAATCATGTTCCACGAACTACCACCGAGTTGTCGCCATAAATGGGCCATTTGCAAGCCAGTAAACAGACAAGCGCGGATGCGGTTAGTATGGTTGGTATCTTTAAATGCTTCTGCATTACCACGAACGAGAATGCGGGGGTTAATCTGCCCAGCAGTATCAACATAAGTTTGAGCCAAATTGGCTAAAATGCTTGGGTGTAAATAGTTATTATCAAAAAAAGAAAGCTGTTTTAAAATCTTTTGCTGAGCTTTTTCAATGATTGCGACGTATTCGGGATTGCTATAGACCTTCTTTTCTAATTGTAAAATGGACATCGCATATGACATCGGAAGCTTGGCAGTGCCCATTTTGGGAAGGCGAGATTTAGGCATATTTGTAAAAGGTTGAGTAATACAATTTTCGAGTGTTTTAAGCCCTAAAGAAATATCTGCCAACTGATTAAAAAAATCTAATGTTTGGACACCATTGTTGGCTGTAGGGCGAATATTTAAACTCGCTTTGATTAACAGCTCAAAATAGAAGTTACCACTTTCACCAATACTCTGCTGACCCGTTAGGGCTGTCATATGCGTGAGCTGGGTGGCCTGAAATACCCCAGCCAAGGCAAGGGCACGGTTTTGGCGAACATTCAAGGCTTGTGATTGTTGAAATGGTAACTCCACCATGCCATTCATTCCCTTAAATAAAATTTGGTGTAGGGGCATTTGTATGGTGAATGACACCCCCGCCTAAGCAAACTTCATCTGAATAAAATACAACGCTTTGACCCGGTGTAACAGCACGCTGAGGTTCATCAAACTCAACTCGTACACCGTGTTCACTATTTTCATCATTAAAAACGGTACATGCCTGATCAGGTTGGCGATAGCGTGTTTTAGCTGTACAGCGTAAACCTTCAGCTGGAATATTCTGTTCGCCCGCCACCCAGTCAATTGACTCACTCCAAAGCTGTGTGCTTTGCATGAGTGGGTGTTCATGTCCCTGACCAATAACTAGGCGGTTATTGGCAATATCTTTGTGTAGTACGAACCATGCACCTTCAGCTGCACCTTTCAAACCACCTAGACCAATTCCGCCACGTTGACCGAGCGTATAGTACATCAGACCGTGATGTTCACCAACTTCTTTACCTGTATCAAGTACAATTTTTCCAGGTTGAGCGGGCAAATATTGTTTAAGAAAGTCATTAAATCGACGTTCGCCAATAAAACAGATCCCAGTAGAGTCTTTTTTCTTGGCTGTAGCGAGATCAAGTTCTTCAGCAATTCTACGGACTTCTGGTTTTTCGATCTCACCGACTGGAAATAGGGTTTTGTTAATTTCTTTACCATGAACAGCATGCAAGAAATAAGTTTGGTCTTTATTATTGTCTACACCACGCAATAATGGCGCGTATGCTTCGCCTTTTGAGTTATATGCAGTTTCGCCACGACGTGCATAATGACCAGTCGCGATAAAGTCTGCACCTAAAGTCATGGCATGATCTAAAAATGCACGGAACTTAATTTCTTTATTACATAAAATATCTGGGTTTGGGGTGCGTCCAGCTGCATATTCAGCCAAGAAGAGTTCAAAGACCCGATCCCAATATTCCATAGCAAAGTTTGCTGTATGGAGTTTAATGCCTATTTTATCGGCTACTGCTTGAGCATCGGCTAAATCTTCCATTGCTGTACAGTATTCCGTGCCGTCGTCTTCCTCCCAGTTCTTCATGAAAAGACCTTCAACTTGATATCCTTGTTGAAGTAAAAGTGCTGCAGAAACAGAAGAGTCTACACCACCAGACATACCGACGATGACACGTTGTTGCATAGGACTAGGCATCCAAATGAGAAGTTAATGAGGGAGAAAAAGGGTGCTCATAAATAAGCGATAGAGGATAATGGTGGCCTTTCATGGCATCTTCAACTGCTTTAAGTACGAGTGGACTACGAGCACGAGCAGATTCTTTGAGCTCATCTGGTGTCATCCACACAGCAGCTACAATACCAGTATCGAGTTGAGGATTGCTTTCAACCTGAGTCACATGCGCTAGAAAACAGAAGCGATAATATGTACGGTCCGGAAACATGGGCGGGGTATAAGTATAAATACCGAGCAAGGCATCAATTTCAACATGATGACCCGTTTCTTCAAGTGTTTCACGAATGGCTGCTTCTGTTAATGACTCACCGCATTCCACATGACCAGCAGGTTGGTTAAATACGGTGTGTACAAAACCTTCGCTATGTTCTTCTACAAAAAGATAGCGTCCGTCTTTTTCTACGACTGTAGCAACGGTGACATGAGGAGTCCATGCGGCCATAAAAAAGCACCATAATTTAAAAGACGTATAATACGAAATTTAGGGGTTTTTGGCTACGGTGATCTGCTAAACGATATGAGCAATATCTACAAAACCATATCGTTTAAAAAATCAGAATTTTATTACTCACAAACAAGATAGATAATTAATCTTGATTCGCTTGTGCAGCTTTATGATTATTTTGTACTTTTACATAATGTCTTGCCGAATAAGGAAGGAACGCTAATTCTTTTTCGGTAAGAGGGCGTACTTGCTGTACAGGGCTTCCTACATACAGATAACCACTTTTTAAGACTTTACGCGGTGGAACCAAACTTCCCGCGCCAATCATCACATCATCCTCAATAATCACATCATCTAGAACAACGGTATTGATCCCGATTAAAACACGGTTACCGATGGTGCAGCCATGCAAAGTGACATGATGTCCAACAGTCACATCTTCACCAATAATAAGAGGTGAGCCATTAGGTTTTGCATCATTTTTGTGGCTAACGTGCAACATGCAATGGTCTTGTACGTTACTATTTTTACCAATTTGAATACTATTTACGTCGCCGCGAATCACTGCAAAAGGCCAGACAGAAACATTTTCAGCTAAGCTCACTTCACCGACTACAACAGCCATGTCATCGATATAGCATGTTGTATCAACTTGAGGGCGGTGTTCAAGATAAGGACGGATGTTCTTTGCCATGAGAGGTATCAACATAGAATTTAGACGAATTATAAAATAAAAAAGCACTCAGGCTAAATAGCATGAGTGCATAATTCAACTATTCAAAAATTAGAATAAGTTGCTGAAGAATTGTTTAACATGATCGATTAAGCGTGCAAAGAATCCTGCTTCTTCAACTGGCTTTAATGCAACTAATGGCTTTTCAGCAATTACTTTGCCGTCTAAGCTTGCAACGAGTTTACCTACGACTTGGCCCTTTTGAAGTGGCGCATTTAAGTTAGGTTGAACCACTAACTGAGTTTTAATGCCATCAGCTTTACCTTTAGGCATAGTCACACTAAAGTTTTCAGCTAAACCCACTTGAACTTCATCTTCTTTACCAAACCAGACTTTCGCTTTTGCAAGAACTTGATTGGCTGGCTGAACATTTGCTGTTTCAAAGTTTGCAAAGCCCCAAGCCAATAATGTACGAGTTTGGTCTGCACGTTCAGACATGCTTGGAGTACCAAAAATCACCGAAATTAAACGCATTGGACCGCGTTTACTTGAAGTAGTTAAGCAGTAACCAGCTTCATCTGTGTGGCCTGTTTTTAAACCATCTACACTTGGGTCTGTGTAAAGCAAGGCATTACGGTTGCCTTGTTTAATACCATTAAAGGTAAATTCTTTTTCAGAGTAGATTGGGTAATATTTTGAGCTATCTTTAATAATATGCTGCGCTAAAACTGCCATATCTTTTGCAGTTGAATAGTGGCCTTCAGCTGGCATACCAGTCGAGTTAACAAACTGGGTATTTACCATGCCGATACGTTTTGCTTCCTGATTCATCATATGAGCAAAAGTGCCTTCATTTCCGGCAATATGTTCAGCCATTGCTTTTGATGCATCATTACCCGACTGGATAATAATACCGCGAAGCATTTCTAGAACAGTTGCTGTACCATTTAAAGGGACATACATACATGATTCAGAGCTACTTCCTTTACACCATGCAGACTCGTTCATACGAACCTGCTCATTTTCAGTCAGATCACCTTTTAATAATTTTTGTTCAATGATGTAACTAGTCATCATTTTAGTCATAGAAGCAGGTGCAAGCTTTTCGTTTTCATTTTTAGAAGCAAGAATTTGTCCTGTCTCGTAATCCATTAATACATAAGACTTATTATTTAATTCTGGCGGAGCTGATAAGACAGTTGCTGCATAAGAAAAGCTTGGCAAGAGGAGTAGTGCAGCAATAGCGCTTTTTCGAGTCATTCTATGTAATTCCAATATCTTGTATGAAGCAGAAGAGCCTAGCATTTTAGGATAAAGCAAAGCCGACTTCTATGGGGGAAATCGGCTTTTTCAAACAGTATTGTAACTCAAGAGTTTTTTGCTAATTTAGTTTTGCGATTGATATGCTTTCACGTCTTGGCAAACTAATGTGTTTTGCTCATCGCCTGCAGCTTTCGCATCTTTACGCGCTTCTTTTAAGTATTTTTTGAAGCCTTTGTCTTTGCTACGTTTTTCTAACGCAGAGACAGCATCAGTTTCATTTGGTAGATAGTCTTTAACTAAACGTTCATAACCTTGAGCAAAATCAGCATCTTTTTTGCCAATAAGATCTGGGCAAATTTCAGAAAGTACTTGAATTGCAGCTAATTCTTCAGGGGTTATACCTTGTTGTGGAGTGACTTCAACAACATTTTCATTTTCGGTTTTCTTTTCAGTTGTTTTCTTCTTATCAGCTGCAAAACCAACTGTTGCCATGCTCATAAGTAAAACCAAAGAGAGCGATTGAACTAAGCTTTTCTTCATAAACATCGATAACCCGAAATAAAAATTTTAAATATCTCGATAGCTTAACCAATTTGTAGATTAAGAAAATGGAAAAAATGTATTGTTATGTTGGTTTTCTGCTTAATGCCAAACAGAAAACCAAAATTAATAAATCTCTATTCTAAAAAGATTAAGACCTATTCCTTATAATTAACCATCTCTTCACAGAGCTCATGCTGTTCATGATGGTCCATTTGTTTTGCAGCCTGACGTGCTTCATTTAATAAAGTTTTAAATTCTGTGTCATTTTGCAGATTTGCTAAGGACATTGATTTATTTGAATAACCGTTTAGATACATCGCAATAATTTTTTGAGTATTTGACTCAAGTTTTTTATTTGTTCCCACGAAAACTGGGCAGATTTCCTGCAAAACTTGCGTTGCGGCAATGTCATCTTTAATTAAGCTATCAGCCTCTTGTGTTGAGATATCCTCATCTGCAAATACAGCCTGCGTACACAATGTGATACTGATCCCCAATACTTGAAAAAAAGGAGCGAAAGTTTTCATTTTTTCACAATTTTATAATGCTATGGAGGCATAAATATATATAATTCAACAAATAATTCAATTGTGAAAACCTTTAGGTTTATTTGTCGAGAAAGATTTTAGTGAATATTTTGATAGCGAATGATGACGGTGTTTTTGCACCAGGTATACAGGCTTTAGCTGAAGCATTAAGACCACTTGGACGCGTGGTTGTAGTTGCACCAGAAAGTGAAAGAAGTGGTTTTTCAAGTGCATTAACATTAGATAGACCATTACGCCCAATTCAAATTGCCGAAGATGTTTGGGCAGTGAATGGTACGCCAGCAGATTGTGTTTATTTATCAATGAATGGTTTGTTCGATTTTGAATTTGACTTGGTCGTGAGTGGAATCAATAGCGGAGCAAACTTAGGTGATGATGTTTTATATTCTGGAACAGTAGGCGCAGCATTTGAAGGCCGTTTAATGAAGCAACCAGCAATTGCTGTGTCTTTAGCTGGCTCTGATGTGCGTGCTTATAACAATAAAGAAGATTATGCTCAGGCTGCTCAGTGGGTTCATGATTTTATTGCAAGTGGACTGCCATCTTTGCCTCCAAGACATATCTTGAATATTAATATTCCAGACGTGCCACAGTTAAAAGGAGCACAAATTACTTATCAGGGACGCCGTGCCCAATCTAAGCCAATTACCAGTCATGTCGACCCACGAGGGCGTCAAGTTTACTGGATTGGACTAGCAGGTGAGGCTGTTACAGATCCACAGCGCGATCTAAGCCAAATTCAGTCTGACTTTTTTGCAGTGGCCAATGGATATGTAAGTGTTACCCCAATTCAGATGGACGCAACAAATTATGCTGTTTTAGAAGACCTACAGCTAAGTTTGAGTCAATAATTTGCCTCGAATGTTATAACTTTGTGAATAAAGAAAAAGAGGAACGTGTTTCCTCTTACTTTTTTGGTACTCTTAGCCGAAATGATTTGTAGCATTTAGTGAGGGAGATCAATGCATTTAATTGGGCAACAAAGCAGAGTGAATATCCAAAAAGACAAAATAATGAAAATTATGCTGTTGTCTGTAGCTGTAGGTTTTACCGTGGCTATGGCTGGATGTGCTTCTAAACCGCAAATTAATAATAGTTCTCGCTATGCAATGGCTCCTAACTATTACACAGTTCGTTCAGGTGATACTTTAAGTGGTATTGCAATGCGTTATGGTCTGGACTATATCAGTATTGCCGAAATGAATGATATTCCCGCACCATATCGTATTTATGTCAATCAATCGTTGCGTTTGAAGAAATCCTCTTCGCCAAGAACAGTTTCTACGCAAGTCATGGCGCAACCTGAACAAATTAAGCGTCAAACCATTGCTTTACCAACAACGCAGCCTGTTACACCAGTAACTCAGCCAGCAACTAGCGTACCATCAACAAATACGACAGTAGCTTCGGTTGCACCAAATTCGAGCTTACGTTGGATAAAACCGACCAATGGCCCAGTAATTCAAGGGTTTAATTTGGCAAATAATGTCAAGGGAATCCGTTATGGTGGAAATCAGGGTGACCCTATTTATGCCGCAGCCGATGGTCAAGTTGTGTATGCAGCAGATGGCTTAAAAGAATACGGAAATCTGGTTTTAGTTAAGCATATTGACGGTTACATCAGTGCGTATGCCCACAATAGCAAGATGTTGGTGAAAAGCGGTGATAATATAACTGCTGGACAAAAAATTGCCGAAATGGGATCTACGGGAGCATCTCAGGTCATGCTCGAGTTCCAGATTCGTTTGGATGGAAAACCGATTAATCCTATAAATCTTTTACCAAAATAGCTAATGCAAAAAACTTAGGTTTCCTCGTATAATGTAATTGGTTGCTTTCATTACAACAATAAGCATTTTTTATAAATTTAAAATTAGATTTGAGGAAACCTATGTTAGATCAGCTTCGTGCGATGGGTGTTTTTGCTTGTGTGGTCGAAAAAAGTTCATTCAGTGGTGCGGCACGTGAATTGGGAATTACAACAAGTGCGGTGAGCCAACAGATTCGCTCCCTTGAGAATGAAATGGATGTAATTTTATTACATCGCTCCACTCGTAAACTTAGTTTAACAGAAGCCGGACAGGCTTTTTTTTCAAGCTGTCAAGAGATGTTGGCGGCTGCTGAAAGGGGAAAAATCAGAATTAATGAATTGAGGGATGATTTAATCGGAGATTTGCGTATTGCAACAACTCCTGATTTAGCAGTTCAACACCTCATTCCTGCATTATCTCACTGGATGTCAGCTCATCGCGGTTTATCTGTGCATTTCGAAGTTGGGCATCGCTATATCGATTTAATTGAAGAGCGAATTGATATCGCAGTACGCATGAGTTCCACTCCGGTAGAAGAGAGTAGTTCTATCATTCCGATGGCTTTTGTAGATCAAATTTTGGTAGCTTCTCCCAGTTATCTGAACCAATCTAGTCCAATTGTGCATCCTAATGATTTAAGAGATCATGAATTGTTGTCGATTAATGTCATGAATGACTCGCGCCATTTCAATTTTCAACATGTAAAAACAGGTGAAACGCTTAATATTGAAATGCAAAGCCGTTTGCAGAGCAATAATTTACAAGTTGCAAAAGCGTTATGTCAGCAAGGACACGGTATTGCACGAATTTTATATTTGGACGCTCAGAAAGAATTAAAAAATGGTTCTTTGATTGAACTCATGCCAGATTGGAAATTACCAGCTTTTACATTGTATGCAGAAGTTGCCAAGCATGATCAACAACCAATGAAAATTCAACGTTGTGTTGAAGCACTTAAACAATATTTTAGCCAGTTAGCAGGAGGGCGAGCGATTCAGATCGTCCGTTAATTTTGCAAGTCTAAAAGTAAAAAGGGCCTGTATTTTACAGGCCCTTTTTTATTACTTCTGTTTTAATGTGGCAACTTCTTCTGCATTTTCTTGTGGCAGATCGTTAGCAGTAAGTTCTTCATGCTTCTTAATTTTTTTCTTATTTTTCTTTTTCTTTTTTGGCTCTTCTTCAATTTCAGCACCATCCTCAATGGCTTGCCAATATTCAAGTTGTTCCATCACTGCTGCATAAATTGAATTTTTGCTGTATTTACCCTTTTTATCGAGTGCACCAACCGGACGAGCCATTAAAATTTCAAGTGCCTGATCAATCGTATCAATCGCATGAATATGGAATTGACCGCTGCGAACAGCATCAATAACATCCTGACGTATCATTAAATGCTGCATGTTTTGACGAGGAATAATGACACCTTGCTTACCTGTGAAACCTTGTAATTTACATGCATCATAAAAGCCTTCAATTTTTGCATTTACGCCACCAATTGGCTGGACTTGTCCTAATTGGTTCATAGAGCCAGTAATTGCCCATGATTGATCAATTGGTATCTGGCTAATCGCAGAAATCAATGCTGAAAGCTCAGCAACAGTGGCACTATCGCCATCAACTTGACCATAGCTCTGTTCAAATGCAAGCGCAGCGGAGAAATGTAAAATCTGTTCACGGCCAAAGTGAGCTTTCAAGAAGCTAGACATGAGCAACACGCCTTTGGCATGCAGTGAGCCACCAAGTTCTACACTACGTTCAATATCAAGAATATCACCGCCACCTTGATAAACGGATGCTGTCAAACGTGAAGGCAAACCAAACTCAACATCTGCATAATGAATAACGGAAAGGGCATTGATCTGACCTAAACGGTATCCCGACGTTTCGATTAATTGTGTACCACGTGAAAGATCTTGCCAGTAAAGCTCTCTTAAATAGCCCAAACGGTATTGTCGATGTTGTAGAGCTAAATTGATATGCTGTTCAGTGACGATCTTGTCTTCGGCTTTAAACGCATGGTGGTGTGCTTCCCGAATAAGGTCACCTAAAGTCGACGCATGTAATGATAACGAGCTTTGATCTTCTGCTTGGCGGCTAGAATCAGTTAATAAAGCTGCTAAAGCGCTACGATCAAATGGTAGTAATTTATCGGCTTGTACATAGTCAGCAATCAACTGCATATAAGCCTGTTCATTCGTTTCATTACGTTGCAGAGTATCGGTAAAATCTGCACGAATTTTAAAGACACTGCCAAGTTCTGGTTCAATCTCTAAAATTTCATAATAAATTTCAGGCTCAGCCATTAAGATCACTTTAATATCGAGCGGAATTGCAGCAGGTTCAATCGAAATGCTGCCAGTTAGAGTCAGCATGTGTTCAAGTGAAGATAATCTCAGTTGCCCAGATTTAAGCGCGCGTTTTAAACCTTGCCAAGCATATGGTTGTTCTAGTAATTGTTCAGCTTCAAGCATTAAAAAGCCACCATTGGCTTGATGCAATGAACCAGGACGAATCAAGGTGAAATCTGTGATAATTGTGCCGTTATGGGTGAGCTGTTCAACGTGACCAAGTAAATTATAGTGTGTTGGAAAGTCTTCAAAAATAACAGGAGCGCCGCTATTTGGTTTGTTAGCCACAATTACATTGGCTTGATAACGTGCAGGAACACGGTTGAACATTGATGGAGCATAATCATCTTCATCTTGTTCTAAAATCAGTTCTACATTATCAATAATATCTTGAGCATATTGTTTTAAGTAATCTTCGAGTCCTTTAACCTGACCATATTTATTTAAAATAAGGTCCATTCTTGGCATAACGACTTGCGTTGCAATATCTCGATTTAACACAGATACTTTGTCACGTGCGTCATCTTCTAAATCACCTAAATGTAAACCAAGGCGATCCAGCTTTTTATCCATATAGCGAATATTGGCCGCAATTTCAGCGCGTTGTTTACTATTTAAAGCATCAATATCGTTTTGGGTAAGTTCTTGAACTTGATCATCTTTAACTTGTACAGGTACAAAACCATGTTTCTCATTACGAGAAATGAGTTTTAAGTCGAGTTCTTCACCTTCTTTGGTCAGTTCAACAAGTGCTTGCTGTTGTACATCGCCTGTTTCCTGACGGATGCGCTCAATACGGTTATGATAAGTCTCTGCACTAAAACGGCGTTCAAGTTGTTTTAAAATTATTTGCCAGGTTTGTTCATGTGCTTGTTGAAACTTAGTCCCTTGACCTGCTGGGAAACGTAGGGCAATAGGTTGACGTGCTTGTTTGAAATTATAGACATATACCCAGTCATCAGGCGTTGGCATTGTTTTGGCGTGCTGCTGTAACAAACGTTTGATCATGGTACGTTTGCCTAAACCAGCAGTTCCTACGGCAAAAATGTTGTAGCCTGAGTAGGGTAAAGAAATTCCCGCCTCTACAGATGCTTTGGCACGATCTTGACCTAAAAAGTTATTAAGCGGTTTGATGCGTTTGGTTGAAGCTGGAATTTTTTCAAAATCTGGGATATGTGTAAGTTGTTCAGGTTTTAAAACGGTCTTGTCTAAGGTCATTTTTATATCAGGTTGCTCAAAAGCTGAAGGAAATGCATTTACTGTGACGTTTGTGGTGTTTGTTTTGGCGAGTGATAAAGTTGAAATAGTCACTTGATCAAGTTTTTGTGTCACTGTTGATATCCAGCAAAAGAAAACGAAGTTTGAAGCCCTAAAGGTATACAGGTTTAGCATAAAATATCAAGCAAACTTGCGGTTTTTATCGCCAAACCCAAAATGTTTGCATAAAGAATCTTGAAAGCAATTGTAAGAAGGGTTTGAATAGGCACATTTATAATTTATGGAAAATAAAAAACGAATGACCACACAAGCTTCGGGTTGGGTCTCGGCTTTTAAAGCATTTTTAGATCGCCGTGCATTAATTATGCTGTTCCTTGGTTTTTCTGCCGGAATTCCAATTTTATTAATTTTCTCTAGTCTCTCTTTATGGCTTGGAGAGGCAGGCATTGATAAAAGTGCAGTCACTTTTTTTAGTTGGGCGGCTCTAGGTTACTCTTTTAAGTTTGTTTGGGCTCCTCTCATTGATGAGTTACCTGTACCTGTTTTAACCAAAATGTTAGGCCGAAGACGTGCTTGGTTATTAATCGCACAGTGTTTGATTGTCCTTGCTATTTGTATTATGGCTTTTTCTGATCCAGCTTTAGGTCCAAGTTATCTTGTTCAAATGGCAGTAGGTGCGGTGTTGCTTGGTTTTTCAGCAGCAACACAAGATATTGTAATTGATGCCTACCGTATTGAATTAGCAGAAACAGAAATGCAAACAGTGTTGGCATCTACCTATAATGCTGGTTATCGAATCGGAATGATTGTGGCTGGAGCGGGGGCATTATTTCTAGCTGCACATTTGGGAACTGCTAAAGGTAATTACATTTACGAAGCTTGGAAAATGACTTACTTAACCATGGCAGCGGTTATGTTGGTCGGCATTGTAACGACTTTGCTCGTTCGTGAACCTCAAGTAAATCGTGTTTATAAAAACTATAAGAGTAGTGATTATTACCGTTTGGTGTTCGTGTTTTTTGTTGCCGTTATTTCATTTGTAATCACCTATATTTATTCTGGACAGATAACAGATGCAATCTCACAAGCGGGAAGTATAAAAGACAACGCGGCATTATTTGGTTTAGAAGCTTTAAGATTTTTAACGGCTACAGGTTGTGCCATTTTTGTGGGCTATTTACTGGTTAAATTTGGTGTAGTTAACCAACAAATGGCTAAAGAGACATGGATTGCACCAATCTTAGATTTCTTTAAACGTTATGGGGTCAAACTTGCATTAGTCTTATTACTCCTCATTGGTTTCTTCCGTATTTCAGACATTATTGCGGGTGTTATTTCCAATGTTTTTTATCAAGACCTTAACTTTAGCAAAGAACAAATTGCTGAAGCAGTCAAAATTTATGGGGTGATATTTAGTTTAATAGGTGGCTTCTTAGGTGGCCTTTTAGCACAGCGTATAAACATTATGAAGCTTATGTTTGTCGGTGCAGTTTTGGCAAGTTCTACCAATTTAATTTTTATTGGACTGGTAAAATCTGGACAGCCATTAGATGTAGTTGATGTAAAAGTTGGTGAGCAAAGCTATAAAGTTCAGCCCGATGAAGTAGGTTTGTGGAAGCTTGCGGTACCAAGTTCTAGCTTTAATGGGGTGAAACAAATTGAGGTGAAAGCTGCTTATGCCACACAAAATGGTGTAGCACCTGTGACTCGTACTCAGCCATTACTCACTACTGAATTAGCCAAATCACCTCTACAAATTTTACCGATCATGGGCAATGATCAAATCTATTTGAAAGAGGGAGAAAGGAGTATTGTGATTCGGGGGCAATACTTTGGGCAAGCTTTAACCCCCACACAAAAAATCATAATTAGTCTTGATGGACAAAATTTTGATGCAAAAATGTCAGATGAAAAAGGTATTTTTAGTGCAGCAATTGATGCGAAAAAATTAACTTCATCGACAAGTAAAGAACTCAATGTAGCTGTAGTAGATGGTGAACGGAAAATACTTTCTGCATCTCATCCATATGCTGTTAGCTCAAATATAAAAGCAACAAGTGAATTAGATGTAAATATTGAACCCTTAGCTTACGTTGACCCGTTGTCAGGTCAATCAGTTGAAATCAGCGGTAAGGTGATTAAACCATATAGTTCTTTATGGCTTTATTTTGCCATTATTGTCGATAATTTGGCTTCTGGCTTGGCGGGTGCCGCATTTATTGCATTCCTTTCAAGTTTAACGAGTGTGTCGTTCACAGCTGTTCAATATGCGATCTTTAGTTCACTCATGACGCTCACACCAAAACTTTTGGGTGGATATTCAGGTACCATTGTCAGTAATATTGGATATCCAAAATTCTTTTTGATGACCACTCTTATTGGTATTCCAATCTTGATTTTAGTGGTTTGGGTTGGAAAACTGCTAAAAGATCATCAAACACATGAATCAGAAAAGGCAGGTGAATAAACATGCGAATGCTTCATACAATGTTGCGAGTAGGCAATTTAGAACAATCTTTAAAGTTCTATACCGAAGTATTAGGAATGAAGTTACTTCGTAAGCGTGATTATGAAGAAGGGCGCTTTACACTGGCATTTGTTGGTTATGGTGATGAAGAAACCAATACTGTGCTTGAACTCACTCATAACTGGGATACTTCAAGTTATGATTTAGGCAATGCATACGGCCATATCGCTATTGGTGTCGATGATGCTTATAAAGCATGTGAAGAAATTAAAGCACGTGGTGGTAAAATCGTGCGTGAAGCTGGCCCAATGAAAGGCGGCGTAACGGTTATTGCATTTGTTGAAGATCCAGATGGTTATAAAATCGAGTTGATTCAACAAGATGCTGATGCCAGAAATAACTAAATAAATGACTTAGGTGATTTAAGATTTAGGTCTTAAAAGTCTAGCTTTATTTTTAGAGCCCAGTATGATGAATATCCGACCGAATGGTCAATTTATCAACTGGGTTTTTTTATTTATCTAAAATAATCATAGGATGTGGCTATGTTGAAGTTATTGGCACTTGATCGATTTACAATTTTGTTGGTTGGAATGGTACTACTAGCAACATTTTTTCCAGTCAGTGGTCAAGCAGCGCAATATTTCAATACACTCACCACGGTCGCGATTGCAATATTATTTTTTTTGCATGGTGCGAAGCTGTCTCGTGAGGCTGTAATTGAAGGCATTTTGCATTGGAAAATGCATTTACTTGTATTCGCATTTACTTTTTTTGTTTTTCCAGTGATTGGTTTGTTGGCTAAGCCGATTCTGTTACCTCTATTAGGTCAGCAGCTGTACTGGGGTTTTTTGTTTATGTGCTTTTTACCCTCTACGGTTCAATCTTCTATTGCATTTACATCAGTTGCAAAAGGGAATGTGGCGGGAGCGGTCTGTAGTGCATCTTTTTCAAATTTGATTGGTATGTTTATTACACCAGTGTTGGTTAGCTTTTTTATTTTAGGCCAAAGCCAACATGGGTTCGATCCGACTGCTTCAATTATACAAATTACATTGTTGCTGTTAGTGCCATTTATTTTAGGGCAAATATTACGTCCTTATATTTTTCCCTATATGGCAAAAGTTCCAAGTATTGTTAAAGCTTTCGATCAAGGCTCAATTTTGATGGTGGTGTATGGTGCATTCAGTGGGGCAGTGGTCGCAGGGCTTTGGCATCAGGTAAGCTGGAAAACTTTACTCATTCTAACGGTTGCTTGTTCAGTTCTTTTAACCATCATTATGCTATTAGCACTTTATCTACCACGTGCTTTTGGATTTAACAGAGCAGATCAAGTCACGGTTTTCTTTTGTAGCTCAAAAAAGACACTGGCAAGTGGTGTGCCGATGGCGCAAATCTTATTTATTGGCCAGCCCTTAGGCATGATTGTGTTACCTATTATGATCTTTCACCAAATCCAATTAATGGTTTGTGGGGTAATTGCAAATTACTGGGCTAAATCTAAAGATTAATTCGCAAATAAAAATTATTTGACGTATAATCTTGTCCACTTGTTGTGCTTAGCTCTAACCCTAGGGGTTTCGGTGAGCCAAAAGAATGGTCTGTTGTGGTGTTGATCTGCTCATTTTGAGCTTTCCTCGATTTATTTTGAGAGTGATCAATTGCGATAACAGCTTAAGCCTTTCTAAATTAGGAGTAATCGACGATGCGCGCCGATATTCACCCAAAATATGCAACATTAGTAGCAACTTGTTCTTGCGGTAACGTAATCGAAACTCGTTCTGCTTTAGGTAAAGACACTATCTACCTTGACGTATGTTCAGCTTGCCACCCATTCTATACTGGTAAGCAAAAGAATGTAGACACTGGTGGTCGTATCGACAAATTCAAACAACGTTTTTCTGGTATGTCTCGCTCTATCAAGCGTTAATACTGCAAAACGAAACAAAAAACGGGCTTTATGCCCGTTTTTTGTTTGTGGACGACAAGACCATTATTGGTCTTGTACGTCTGTTAATCGATCAAGTTTTTTCTGGAAATAGCGACCTTGTAAGAAACGTGCTTCCACATTCCAAGCGTTAGCAAATAAGTTCATATCATCAAGATCGGCAAGTAAAATCCCTATTGGTTTTACAGTCAAATAGTTCAAAACCTTTTCTTGTAATTGCGCTAAACCAACGTCTGAGTTTAATAGCTCTGTCTTCTTCGATTGTAATTTTAAATATTGAACATCAAGTTGTTGCAATATCGATTCACTATAAATAGAAGATGTGAAATCCCGAATTGAAATTTCTGCGCCGTGTTGACGTAGGCGAGCTATTTGTTGCTGCACAATTGTAAGATGTGGCTGAATCGCTTGTTCTGAAAATTGTAAAACCAATGGGCTTTCTTGCTTACTACCAATAATGGTGAGTAATTTCGAAATCAGCTCAGGGAATGATTTATCTTTGAGTAAGATATCAATATTCAAGTTAATAATCAGTTTAGCTTTCGGGTACTGCGTAATAAAATTATGTAGCTGTTTGCTAGCCTCAACCAAGATCCAACGGTCTAATTGAATAGAAAGTTCGCTATCATCTCTTAATGTAGCTAAATCGTTTAAGTCGCGCCACTGTTCATCTGCAATAAAACCGCTAGTAACTTCATAGTTATGGGTTTCTTGATCATGCTTATCATAAATCTGCTGATATTTTAAATGGATTTCACCCCGTGCTAGCTGTTGCTTTAATTGTTGCAATAGAGAGGATTGCACAGGAGCATCAACATTCTGAAGGCTTAGATCAAGTGAGATAGAAGAACTCGTAGTCTCAGGAGAGATAATATCGATAGTTGGCACTAACTCAATTTCTGACTTCGCCTTAGGTAGCTCTTGCTGATTGGTTTGATCGAGCAGCTTTGCAAAACTAGCTTCATCTAAAGGTTCAGTAATTTGCGCATAACTCAGCTTAAACTGGATCGAGTAGTTAAGCTCATTAATCGGTAATAAATGCTCTTTTTGCAAACTTTGCAGACTAGCCAATTGGGAGTTAAGGACTGTACTGTTTTCGGCTTGCAAAATGCCAAGATATGCCCCAAGTTCAAGATTGAAAATCGGCATTTGTGCTTGTTCTTTCAGAAAACTTTGCAGCTGATTAAAATATTGTCCAGGAGTTTGCCAATCGAGTTGAAATATACGTTCTGGGCACTGACTTAATCTAAATAAAACCAATGCATTCGCTTGAGCAGGGTGGGTTGATAGCTGTCGATTAATCTGTTGCCAAGGCGTAATTAACCCATAGCTCTTTTCAGAAAAGACTGTATTTGCGGGTGTTTGTAAATCCAGTTGATAGTCAATGGTTAACTGTACGGCGTCTTCTTCCTGACTAGGAATAAATTCAAGTTTTAACGCATTATTACCTGAAATTGCGGCATGTTGACTCTGGATTTCAAAACGCGCCTGATCAAATTGACCTAATGAAATTTTCTTAAATCTTTGTTTAAAAATATTTAAATCATTGGGTTGTAAAACATCTAATATCGGCAGGCCAATAATCTCTTCTTCTTGCTTAAAGCCAAAAAGGTTGAGGTATTCTGTATTTGCCTTAACGTGCATGCCTTCTTGAAAAAGGGCAACTGCTTTATGGCTGTTATTGACCAATGTTTGTGTATGAGAGTGAATAGTCTCAAGTTCACTGGTCAGGCGTTGCTCAGTTTGCAATAAATGACTATACGACAAGGTTCGAATAAGCGTGATATAAAAATAATCTAATGGTTCTAATGGAACTACATCATAAATACCTTTATGAATATAAGTCTGATATTGCTGAGGTTGATAGTCTTCAGGTTGCAATAATAAAACAGGTAAATGTGGTTGCTCAGATGCTTGAATAAGGGAGAGGGTTTGTTCAATTTTTAGGTCATAAGCACGACCAAAAATAATAGCATCCCAAGGCGTATTTAACTGTTTTTCAAAACTTTTTAGGTCATCAAGCAATAATGCCTGAACTTGATAATCATTCCCCAATAATAAATTTAAAATCTGGTTATAACGTAGCTGGTTGTCATCAATAATGAGTAAACGTGTTTCAGTACGTTTTAACTTTTTAGATAATAAAGAGTTTCTCACTTTAGTGCTTCCCATAAATCTTGACTGCTAGAGCTGCTATTCTTTTTCATCATGAACTGATCAAGCAGATTTTGTTGCTGATCATTCAGAAGTTCGAAATGAAATTGAATAAAACTTTGAGTAATGAGTTGTGCTTTGAGTAGATACACTTTGATTTCTTCTGTCCCCAATCGTAAATGAATTGTTTGTTGCTCTCTAAAAATTTGTGACCCCGGTAAAATCAGCGTATTTTGTATTTCTTCTAGGTTTTGTGTTTGTAGTAATAGTGCAGGATGATAATTGCGAGTATGACGCTCAGCTTGAATATGCACTGCGCAAGGGAACATGGCCTGTGACAAAATTTCTAAACCTAACTCTAGGCTTTTTTCTGTCGACTGTTTAATCCAGCGGATTACTCCACCACGCCATTGTCCATGCAAGGTTTCTTTAACTAAAATATATTCACCGGTTCTTAGATTTTTCGGCGCTTCCCCAGACCATTTAATACGATATCCATTGACACTAATATCGAGAACAGTGGTTTGATAAATGGTTTTGCTTTCACGACTTAAGCGTTGATAGGATGTCGTTTGTTGTTCTTTTTTCTCTAAATTGGATAGAACTTTAGATTCACTTTGTAAGTTGTAGTTATTGTTAAGTTGTAGCGTTTCTTCAAAGTTTTTTGCTTTCGAGAGATAGAAATGAGCCGTGGTTAAACCAAAACAAATTTGTAGCTCGGCATTATATTCATAACGTTCATGACGACGTTGAGCCGTAGTACCTAAAATAGTTTGAACATGAAACTTTAAAGCTGGGCTTAAATAAAACTTTTCATTTTTGGAAATATATTGCGCATTTTTATGCATGGTTGCAGTGACATGCTCAAGTAAAGCCTGTGTGCCTATAAAAATGTTTGGGCTAAAGTTAGAGCTGCGTTTGGTGTTATAAACCGGCGGATGATCTTTATTTGGATCGACCACATATTTCGTTAATGCTGTATCTTTCGGCAAAATATGAATCATTCTTGCCCAGTCAAAGCTACATTGAAATAATGCCTGAATTTCTGACTGACGAATTTGGTTTGTATTTAAAATATCGAGCAAAATAAGCTGAGCATAAGCTTGAGTAATATTTGCTAGAGGGTGATGTACACCCTGAATATGGTTAATATTTACCAGATGATATTTATGCTGAACAGCAGTTTCATAGAGTTGATGTGCAATTAGCCATTGCCCTTTGACCGGTTCACTATAGAGCATATGCTGCTGATATAAGAGACTGGTTAATTGTTGCAGCGCATGGAAAGTCGATAAAGTACGTGCTGTTTGCAAATTCTTTTTTTGTTTATAGGCAAACAGTGAAAATTTTTGATGCTGTAATTGCTCATGGCTATTTTTAGCAATATTTAAATAAATACTGGCAAAATAGCATCGGAGCAACATCGCTAATTCAATAATGTGTTCATTACGGTCAGTGCTAATAACGCCTTGGTTAAAAAAGTTTTTTTCTAGGCTTGCAAGAACGTTATTAATGGTGGGGTGAAGCGTTTGTATGAGATCGAAACGCAAGGTCTCGCTACATTTTAATTCATTGAGCTCTAAAATGGCTGTGAATAATGCTTTTGACGTATCGCCGAGTTGCATAATAGAAAGGGTAGTGACCCATTCATTAAGATCTTTAATATTGGCTTCACAAAAGCTTAACCGGTCACGAGTGAGTGCGGTTTGATTGTGAAAAATGTCCGATAGTGCATTATTCATCATCACTTATTATATAACTCAAAATGTTGTTGCCCCAAAAAGCGGTGTTTTATTCTTTTCGCCCGCAATTTCCCTGACGAGTTTAGGAACCAAATACCCCGGTAGGTTCGCTAACACATCACGATATATATCATCTATCTCAGATGGTATTAAATCAAAATGTTGTGCACCTTTTACTTTATCTAAAACATGTAAGTAATAAGGCATAACGCGAGCTTCAAATAAACGATAACTTAAATCAATTAATGTCTGTGCAGAATCATTAACACCTTTAAGCAACACTGCCTGATTAAGTACAGTAATGTGCTCGGCAGATAACTGCAACAATTTTGAACAAGTAAAGTCATCGAGTTCAGAAGCGTGGTTTGAGTGTACCACCAGAATAATACGCAGCCTACTGTTTTTTAATAAAGAAATAAGCTCTTCGTCGATACGGTTTGGAATAACAATTGGAACCCGTGAATGAATTCTCAGAATCTTAATTTGTTTGAGAGATGATAAACGTTCTAGCCAAAGTGCTAATTTACGATTAGAAAGCGTAAGGGGGTCTCCACCACTCAAAATGATTTCATTAATGTGCGGATTCGCTTCAATATAGTTTTTTATATTTGGCCAATCGTCATTTTTCGGTAAATTTTCTTGATAGGGGAAATGACGACGGAAACAATAACGGCAATGTACCGCACAAGCACCCGTCAAAGTCAGTAAAAAACGTGATTGATATTTATGTAATACACCGGGTAATTGATTTGCTGCTTCTTCACCTAAAGGGTCTGTTACAAATTCAGGATGTTCCTCAAGTTCTAAATGATGAGGTAAAACCTGTAGTAAAAGCGGGTCAAAAGGGTTTTTAACGTTCATTTTTCCGACGAACGCGCGAGGAACCCGTAATTTAAACTGTTCAGAAGCCAGAATCGCACCTGATAATAGCTGATCGGTGGATAACTCGAGTAGGTTTAGCAACTCCAAAGGATCTGTAATAAGGTCACTCAGTTGCGATTGCCAGTTTTGCTCTTGGTATAAATAGTTTATCATTTGACACGATTAAGATAATGCAACAACGCATTATATCGCATAGTTGACTTGTTAAGTTTGGAGTGTGCCAGTCATGGCCAATTATTCTACAAATGATTTCAAGCCGGGCCTTAAGGTCATGCTTGACAGTAACCCATGTTCAATCATGGAAAATGAATACGTAAAACCAGGTAAAGGTCAAGCGTTCAACCGCGTAAAATTACGTAACCTTAGAACTGGTAAAGTTTTAGAAAAAACTTTTAAGTCTGGCGATACTGTAGAAGCGGCTGACATCGTAGAAGTAGAAATGGACTACTTATACAATGATGGCGAGCTTTGGAACTTCATGGATCCTGTAACTTTTGAGCAAATCGCTGCAGACAAAACTGCAATGGGCGATGCAGCTAAATGGTTAAAAGACGATTCAAATGAAAAATGTACTATTATGTTGTTCAACGGTGTGCCTTTAACTGTAAGTGCACCGAACTTCGTAGTATTAAAAATTGTTGAAACTGATCCAGGTGTACGCGGTGATACATCTGGCGGTGGCGGTAAACCAGCTAAGCTTGAAACAGGTGCGGTTGTTCGTGTTCCGTTATTTGTTCAGCAAGAAGATAGCGTTCGTGTAGATACTCGTACTGGCGATTATTTAGAGCGTGCATAATAGTTAAAAAATAAACTATTATCGAAGGGATGATGTAAATCATCCCTTTTTTTATGCGAAAGTATAAGAGGAAAAAAATTAAAGGAGGAGTACAGTCACAAGGATTTGGTAGAGAACAGTACATAACAATATAAAAATGCTGTAGTTATTTATTGAGAGGTTAAGAATGGACACAATGAAAGCGAAATCTACGCTTCCCTCCAAGCTGGTCTGGAGCCTAGTGGCAATTATAGGTGCAATTTCTTTTGGGATGCTGGCACTCAGTCGTGGTGAACATGTCAATGCGGTTTGGCTTGTACTTGCCGCAGCATGTGTATATAGCATCGCATATCGATTTTATAGTCTATTTATTGCAACTAAAGTATTTGAATTAAACCCAAGACGTTTAACCCCAGCACATCGTTTAGCCGATGGTCTGGATTATGTTCCCACCAATAAATATGTACTTTTTGGTCATCACTTTGCGGCAATTGCCGGAGCGGGACCATTAGTCGGGCCAATTTTGGCTGCACAAATGGGTTTTTTACCCGGAACAATCTGGCTACTGGTCGGTGTGGTTGTCGCGGGTGCAGTACAAGACTTCTTAGTTTTATTTATTTCAACACGTCGAGACGGTCGTTCGCTTGGTGAAATGGCAAAACAGGAACTGGGTTCTTTTGCTGGTATCGTTGTAATGCTTGGCGCGCTTGGCGTAATGATTATTATCCTTGCGGTATTGGCCTTAGTTGTGGTTAAAGCACTTGCCCATAGTCCATGGGGTGTTTTTACTATTGCAGCAACTATTCCCATTGCATTATTTATGGGCGTTTACATGCGATTTATTCGCCCGGGACGTATTGCTGAAGTTTCTATTATTGGCTTTGTCTTAATGATGCTTGCCATTGTTTATGGTGGGCATGTTGCAGCAGATCCATACTGGGGTGAGTTTTTCACCTTAACTGGAACACAGTTAACATGGTGCTTAATCATTTATGGCTTTATTGCTTCAGTCTTACCTGTCTGGTTATTGTTAGCGCCACGTGATTATTTATCTACCTTCCTTAAAATTGGTGTCATTCTCGGTTTAGCAGTCGGTATTATCATTGCATTACCTGAATTGAAAATGCCAGCAGTGACTCATTTTATTGATGGTACTGGTCCTGTTTTCTCAGGTAGTTTATTTCCATTCCTATTTATTACGATTGCCTGTGGTGCCATTTCTGGTTTCCATGCGCTTGTATCAAGTGGTACAACACCAAAACTCATTGATAACGAAGCAGACATTCGCGTGATTGGTTATGGCGGCATGCTCATGGAGTCTTTCGTCGGTATTATGGCGATGATCTGTGCAACTGTCTTAGACCCAGGCGTGTACTTTGCAATTAATGCACCTGCGGCTGTACTTGGTACAACTGTAGAATCAGCGGCAGAAGCGGTTCGTAATTTAGGATTTGTCGTTACCCCTGAAATGTTAACGCTGTTGGCACAGGAAGTCGGAGAAACTTCGATTTTATCGCGTACAGGTGGTGCACCTACTTTTGCGATTGGTATGGCACATATCATTTCGGAAATTTTCAATAGCCGTTCAATGATGGCATTTTGGTACCACTTTGCGATTTTATTTGAAGCATTATTCATCTTAACTGCTGTAGATGCAGGAACTCGTGCTTGTCGTTTCATGGTGCAAGACACAGTGGGTATTGTTATTCCTAAGATTAAATCTTCTAGTTCATTCTTGGGTAACTTAGTCGGTACAGCAGTTGCAGTAGGTGGATGGGGATTCTTCGTCTATCAAGGTGTGATTGATCCATTAGGGGGTATCAATTCATTGTGGCCTTTATTTGGTGTTGGTAACCAAATGTTGGCTTCGATGGCACTCATTTTGGGTACAGTCATTCTGTTTAAAATGAAAAAAGAAAAATATGTATGGGTGACAATCATTCCAACAATTTTCTTATTCATTACATGTATGACTGCGGGTTGGCAAAAGATTTTCCACGAAAATCCAAAGATTGGTTTCTTAGCGCAAGCGAATAGATTTTCAGATGCGATTGCTCGTGGTGAAATATTAAAACCAGCAAAAACACTTGAAGAAATGCAGACGATTGTGATGTCAAATCAAATCAATGCTGCACTTTGTGGCTTCTTCATGATCGTTGCGATTGTGATGGTGATTGCTGCGATTGGTATTGTACGCCGTGCGTTAGCAAGCCCGACACCAACCGTAAATGAATCCCCAGCTGTATATGCTGATCCTGAAGTGATCACCACGAGAGGAGAGTAATGATGAATTTTAAATTTGCAAAAAATGGAACTGTCATTATTGCGAAAATCATTAAAATGACGGTGCTCTCACAAAAAGAGCTATTGCTCTCTCCAAAGAACTGGTCACGCATTGCAACACTGTGGCAGCGTTTACAGCAAAGCTTTCGCTTAATGGTTGGAGTGCCAGATTATCAAACTTATCTGGAACATATGAAGCTTCATCATTCTGATTTAACACCAATGGATGCTAAAACTTTCTATCGCTATTGTGTCGATGCGCGTTATCCATCGGCTGGCGGTACTTTAAAGAAATGTCCTTGTTAAGTTGAGAGTTAAATTCAGCTAAACAAAACGGTATGTGGTTAAACCATGTACCGTTTTTGTTTTTTGGGAAATGAAAAAGAGTTTGCTTAAAGTCTGCTCATTTGTATTTTTTTCAATTGAAAATCACTTGTTTTGCTTTTGAAAAATGAATATCATGCTTTCCATCTTAGGTGTATAGCTCAGTTGGTTAGAGCGCTACGTTGACATCGTAGAGGTCTCCAGTTCGAGTCTGGATATACCTACCAAGATTTATAAAAGACTTATAAGCAGTTCATTAGCTTATAAGTCTTTTTTTTATGTCTTTTATTACTAAATTTATAAAGTAAAATGGGAAAAATTTCCAAATTTCCAAATTTTGCGAAAAACTAGCGTTATTTTTTATAGCAAAAATGTATTATCTTAAATAGAAAAATCACTATGTTTTTTATCTTATAGACTTTCGTAGTTATTTTCTGAGGTAAGATAGATTTCATATTAAATTTAGTATAATTTATTAAAATACATTTTAAAATAATAGGTTAAATATAATTGAGTTATTCGATAGTCCAAACTGATATTGTTAATGTTGATCAATTGATGGATCAAATTCGTTCGTATATAGAAAAATTTCGTGTACATGAAGATTTCTTTATACATTGCAAAAATGTTGAAAAATTTGAACGAAACTTAGAACGAAATGTACCTGATTTAAGTTACCAAATTGCGCAAATATATGCTTCTGGTAGAGATGTAGCTGTTTCGGTGCAATCTAATATTAGTGAATATACATATCAAAGAAATTATTCATTATTGAAGACAGCAATAGATAAACTTGAGTTTCAATTAATGTTCTTGAAAGAATTTGCTGAAACCGAAATACATCGAATTTCAGGTGTCTACAATGAATGTGGTTATGATGAGTGGTCTGTCAATCACATGCTCAAGCTTAGCCTTCAAATGTGCGAAGAAATTAACGAAATACAAATTTATATTAATACGATTAAAGCAAGTTATACCTATCAAATACAGTCTGGAGTGCTAACTATGGAGGATGTGCGAAGAATGTCTATGCCTGAAATTAATTCTACAAGCTATTCGGGAACATTTACTAACAGTCAAATTTCGAATGGCGATAACAATAATAATCAAATGACAGTTAACCAAGCAGTAAATGAGGAATTAGGATTAGTTTGTCAAAAATTAATTGAGATTGTAGAAAACTCTCAACATATAACGACAGAAGACAAAACCCAATTTAAGTCGGTTGTATTAGATATTAAAGATTCGACCGATGAGACTGGTCTTAAAAGTGCTTATCAGGATTTTATGTCATTTTTATCCAATCATATTACGGTAGGTACTGCTGTTTTGGGTTCTCAGTTATTACCAGAGCTGACTAAATTGATTGGATAAATTCTTTAAATCTAATATATGTTTCGCGACAAAAAAATCAGCTATATGGTAAATATTTGAAAATTAAATATTTAAATTATTTTGACATCGTAGAGGTCTTAAGTTCGAGTCTGGATATACCTACCAAGATTTATAAAGGGTTTACTTGTTTTAATAACATGTAAGCCCTTTTTCAATTTCTAATAGCCAATATTGACTATTAAAAATTAAAATATCGAAGACTTTTTTCCAATTTTACGGTTATTCTAATTGGTAATTAACATGAAAAAATTTATTATTTTTATAGTTATAGGTTTACTAGTTTCATTTTTAGCAGAGCAAGTTTTAGATAAAGCCATGAGGAGTGATGAGGATACTCAGTATATAGAAAAAATATTATCTGAAGATTCTAAACTAAGGAAAGATCATGGAGTGATTCAAAGCTATAGTATTGTATCTAAAGGTAGGTATTCGGGCTCTCCTAGTTTACCAGCCCATAACCATTATAAAATTCGTATCCAAACGAAAGATAATAGCCAAGTTATATTTATTAATATATTTAAGGATGAATCTGGGCAATTATTAAAGTATGAATATGAGGATTAGTTTTTAATTGTTATGTAAGAATAGTTGAATGAAAGATTTCGATATACATTTAGAATAGGATATGATCCCCATTGATGTAGAGCTTACGTTCGTTTATTACGAGAAAACAGTTACTAAATAAATTTTAAAAATCCCTGAAAAATCAGTGTTTTTCATTGAAAAATATTGTTATTGTACATTGGATTGTTGTTCAGGATTTATAATAAGAACTAACCGAAAGCTTGAAATGGGTGCTGATACTATTTGCATGAATTGGGCAAATGATAATAAAGAGAATATACAGATCTGTCGATTTTTTTAGAAAGATATCTGGTTCTAAAACCCCACCCTTTATAAATCCCTCTTTAACAATCACTTACTTATTATTTATCCTTACTTTTTAATGATCTAATTTAAAGCAAATGTTATTTGCTTGATTGCAAAAGGGTAGAGCACAGTCCTTTGCCTGCCTGCATTGAGCACAACTTGCTTATCAACACTTAGAATCCAGAACATCACCTTTTTTATAAATAAAATAAATATATATATTAGAAAACTTGATTAATTTTATTTTTCGTATATAATGAACATAACTAGAAAAAGTCATGTTTGGTAAATCTTCTCTAAGTACCGCAGTATTAGTCATAATCCTTCGTTTTTTTCAGATTTTCAGCTCCATTCTTTATTATTTCGATGTTACTCATAACCAATAAAATGGTTTAAATTTTTAAAAAAACTAGGATGTATTATGTCTAATTCAAATATCATGAAAGGTACTGTTAAGTGGTTTAACGAAGCTAAAGGTTTCGGTTTTATCCAACCAGAATCAGGACCAGACGTTTTTGCTCATTTTAGCGAAATCGCTAACTCAGGTTTCAGAACGCTTGCTGAAGGTCAACGTGTTGAATTCAGTGTTGCACAAGGCCAAAAAGGCCCAAATGCTGTAAATATTGTTGCTCTATAAATAATTATAAGCAGTCATAAATGAAAAGCACTAATGAGTGCTTTTCACTTTAAATTAATTTTAAAATTATTTTAAGATTATAAGTAAATTTTAATTTAGGATATAAATTGTTAAAAATAAATGATTTAATTGCAAAATCTAAAAATGGTACAGAAATTTTAGTGTCTTTAATTCCTCTAAATAGAATACAAAATACACGTGAAGGTTTTAAAACTGTTGAAGTTGGTAAAAGAGTTCTTCTTTCCTCTGGAATTGAAGTTGATTTAAATTTAGATGGTCGCACCTTTTATGCGTCTATAAATCAACTATTTAAATTAGATTATAGAGTTAGTTAAAACTCAGTTTGCTATTGGATATTTAGGCGGGTCCATTATTTCTGCCATAATTTTATTAGGATATCGTCATGCTTAAACAAAATATCAGTGTCAAAGACCAGTTTGGAATTAAATACGTCATTCAGGCAACAGTAGATAATTATTTCGCTAATACTCAATGTTTTTCTAATTTAAAATACATTACAGTTGAAGGTGAAGATATACGACCGGGTTTTGAAATGTTTTTTCAAAGTACTCTAAGTGGTAAAATTTTTAAAATTGATAAAATAAATTAATCTATCAACGCAGTATATTTATCGTTGCAGGATAGCGTTCTTTTAAAAATAGAAAACCCTTATAGCTTTAGGGCACATTTCAAATACTCAGTTAAACAATAACTTTAATAATAAAGCGCAGGTGGCGAAAGCCGCACTAGCGCATTTCTAGTTTCCTAAACCTCTATATCTCAAAATTCCGCAACTTTATAAACCCCAATTTAACAATAACTTATTCATTATTTAACCTTACTTTTTAATGATCTAATTTAAAGCAAATGTCATTTTGTGTGCTTGACTGCAACAAATGTGAAGCTTATCCTTTGCCTGCTGGCCACATTGCCAGCCGGCTTTGACAGGCTGTTCTTCAAGTACATTGAAAAAATTCGTTTTTTTAATGTAAACCCGTTCGTCTCCCTTTTGTTGCGGTAGGACGGAAGGGGGACGCCTTCGTGCGTGCTGGGTTCTTGAAGCCAGTCTGTCAACCCTCTTTCGTTCTGCCACCATAATTCTATTAATGTCTGGCGGAACTCCCAATAAAAAGGAGTTGGCTTTGCACATTCTTAATTTCTTGGTAGCCTTTGCCAAAAGCTATAACGACACCACTTAATTCATCTTTAAACAGTTTGAAGGCTCATCGGCTTTTCAGACTTTAAGTCATTACGGCTAAAAACTTATTTCAACAATAAAACTTGAGATGTGCCAAGCACAGTCTTTATGGCTTTGCTATGCCTTTTTTCTCCCAAAAAGGGCAGCGGCTTTTGTATCTCATTTATATACAACAAAAATTTAATTTATAACGGTAAAACTATGCCACATTCAGATCTTCCATTTCGTGCTTTAAGCGTGCTTCATACCTCTCGATATCTTTTTAATAAATATGGCTTTCATAAAGTCGGGGTGGACCGCATTATTGAATCGTCAAAGACTCCAAAAGCAACTTTTTATAATTACTTTCACTCAAAAGAACGTCTTATTGAAATGAGCCTAACTTTTCAAAAAGATGGTCTTAAACAAGAGGTGATTTCAATTATTTATGTTCAAAAAGACTTAACTCTGCTTGAAAAGCTTCGCAAAATTTACTTTTTACATGCCGACTTAGATGGACTCTATCATTTACCTTTTAAAGCCATTTTTGAGATTTCAAAAACACATCCCAAGGCATATCAGGTGGTGATTGACTATCGAAACTGGCTTATTAATGAAATTTATAATTTGCTTTTAGCAACCAATGCAAATGCTTCAAAGCAAGATGCACACATGTTCTTGTTTGTGATTGATGGGGCGATGGTTCAACTTTTAGACCCAAATAAGGCAGGGGAAAGGGAACGGTTGTTGGATTATTTTTTAATGCAGTTTATTTAATGCAAATGAAAAGAAATACCTTATCACTTAACTGCATCAGCCTGAATGATGCAGTTAAATGATAAATATTAAGAAATTTCTAAAATTTTTTGGGCGATATATAAATCTTGTATAGATAACCCTGAACTATCATAAATTGTGATTTGTTCCTGAGATTGCCTTCCTTGAGCGTTTGCTAAAAGCACATCACCGATATTCATTAAAATTGCAGACTCAGGTGCATGCTGGAATTCACCAATGACTTTAGACTGAGTATTAAGATCACAGAATAAACCACTCTGTGAAAATAATTCTGGTGGAAGTTCTTGTTTGCCTTGTTTATCTGAACCCATAGATGAAATATGAGTGCCGACTTTGACCCATTCTGCTTTAAAAAGAGGGGTTTGAGACGAAGTTGCTGTCACAATAATATCCGCTTGTTCACAAGCTTCTTTTGCACCAGCAATTTTAATCTCAATCCCTAAGTTTTTTAGGTCTTCTGCCATTGTTTCAGCTTTATTTTGGTCGCGTCCTACTATCAAAATCTGATCGAAGTTTCTAATTCTCGCTAATGCCTCACATTCATATTTGGCCTGATTTCCCGTACCAAAGATGGCTAATACTTTTGAATTTTTTCTCGCCAATATATTGGTCGCAACAGCATTAGAAGCTGCTGTACGGAATGCATTCACTTTGCCTGCTTCGATGGCTGCCGCCATTTTTCCATTCGCTTGATTAAATAATAAAATGAGTGCGTTATGGCGTGGTAATCCATTTTTAGGATTATCTTCCCAAAAAGAACCGACTTTAAGACCAGCTAAGTGCTGGGTAGCAGATGATTTAATACTAAACGTATTTTTTGTATCAGACGCTTGACCATGAACCACAGGAAAACTTTTAGTGTCCAATTGAGTTGCAGCAATTAAAGCTTCGTAAATTGCATCATAAGCGAGTTCATGATTGATGAGAGCAGAAGATTCAGACTCAGAAATAAATCTCATAGCCATCTCCAAAAGTTGATGTTTAAATTAAGACGTGAACAGTTCGAGAGACTAGTAGCATGTATTGTCTATCCATGACGCTTTAACTGACATCATAGATAGACACCAACTTTTATTAAGCTGATAAAAACTCTACATATTTAGAAATATCGACATTCCCACCACTAATAATGATGCCTATACGTTTGCCTTTTAACTCATGCTTTAAATTACGGGCAGCCGCAAATCCAAGGCATCCTGTCGGTTCAACCACCATCTTCATTCTTTCAGCAAAGAACTTCATAGAAGTCACGAGTTCTTCGTCTGTTACAGTCAAAATGTCATCTACATTCTTTTGAATAATAGGAAATGTTAATTTACCTAAACTTTGAATTTGAGCACCATCGGCAATCGTTTGGGGCGTATCAATATGAACAATTTCTCCTTTTCTGAAGGACATTTGCCCATCATTTCCTAGGGCAGGTTCAACACCATATATTTTACAGTTCGGAGAGAGTTGACGGGCAGATAAGGAAGAGCCTGCCAATAAACCTCCGCCACCTAAACATACAAAGAGGTAATCCAAGTCACCAACTTCTTCAAATAGTTCTTTTGCAGCCGTTCCTTGACCTGCAATAACATGTGGATGATCATAAGATGGAATTAAGGTTAGACCATTTTTTTCGGCAATCTCTTTTCCAATTTGTTCCCGATCTTCTGTATAACGATCATATTCAACAATATTGCCTCCGTATTCTCGCGTCGCTGCCATTTTTGCAGCCGGAGCATCTTTAGGCATGATGATTGTTGCAGGAATACCAAGGATCTTTGCTGACAGCGCAATCGCTTGAGCATGATTTCCCGAAGAGAAAGCAACCACACCAGCTTTTTTTTGAGCATCATCGAACTGTGCAAGCGCATTCATTGCACCACGAAATTTGAAAGCGCCAACACGCTGAAAATTCTCACATTTAAAGAATACTTCTGCTTCAAATTCATTGTTAACAGTACGTGAAGTTAAAACAGGGGTTTTATTTGCAAAACCTTTAATACGTTCAGCAGCGGCTGCGACATCTTCATAAGCTGGAAGGGTTAAATTTTTCATAATTAAACCTAATTCTATTCAATGTTTTCGGATGCAAGATTTCGTATTGCTCAAGCAACGCACAATATATTGACCTTGTTTAGATAAAATATATATATTTAGATAAAATGTCTAATTTTATTTTCTGATGTGATAACAATGAGATATAAGATTTTGATTTACATTAAGTTTAAAATTAGATAAAAAGTCTAAATTACTGTTTGCATACTTTACGCTAGGGTTTGAAATAGTAAGCAAGTCATTTGGAGGAAATACATTGGGAAATCGTGATAAACATTTACTCACTCAACTAGATACAATCGCGAAAGGGTTAAGTGAAACGCTATTTCCATTTTGCGAAGTTGTTGTCCATGACTTAACAAATCCTGAACATGCCATACTCTCAATACACAATAATTTATCTGGTCGAAAAATTGGAGATCCAGCAACAGAGTTAGGGCTGGCAAGAATTATGTCTCCAGAATTTCCAAATCTTATTTCCAACTATGCAAACCAGTTTGCAGATGGCCGCCCCACAAAAAGCACTTCTATTGGTATTAAAGATGAAGAGGGCGAATATGTGGCCGCTTTATGTATGAATATTGATTTAACCCTATTTAGGGGCATGCAAAGTGCTTTAGACCATTTTACTAAAATTGAAACTGACAACATTATTGAAAATTTGGAACCGAATGGGTCTGAAGCAATTCGAAGATATATCGATCAATTTGCATCAAAACATGCCACTACACCGCGTATGTTAAAACTCAATGAGAGAAAACAATTAATACATGAGTTAAAGAATAATGGCTTATTAGACATTAAAAAGGCTGTAGAGACAGTTGCACAACATTTAGGTATATCAAGAGCGAGTGCCTATTTGTATGTGAAGGAAACTTAAAATAGTTTATTTTAATGTGTGTTTAGATTGATCAAGGAGGTCGTTATTTGAAGTTATTTATTATTGTATTTATTGCAATTTTTTCCAGTATGGGTCTGATCTGTTTAATTGCACTGCTTAGAAATTTAAAAAATTCTTCGTCATCTGGCGAGCATGATTATTCAACTTCTTCAACCCATCATTTTCACGATAATAGCCCTAGTCATCATAGCTCTAGTTATTCAAATGACTGTTCATCATCATCTTCAGATTCGGGAGGATGTGATGGGGGCGGTGGTGGTGGCGATTAAAAAAGCCCTTTTGTTCAAAGGGCTTTTGATTAATTTAAGGTAAGTCGAACCAAATAAATTGACTATCTTCGTTTGCCTGAATCGTCGCTTTATCCTCAAATACGAAAGCATCGCCTGCTTTAACTTCTTGATCACCGATACGAATTACACCGGAAATAACGTGGATATAATTCACTTTTTTAACCGGATCAACACTTAACTCATGTCCTTTTTCCAATACGGCAGATTTTATCTCTGCATTTTGACGAATATGCATTGGTGCATTTGCATCAGGTCCTGCAATTAAATGCCATTTATTTGGATCTTTACGTGGGTCAAGGTTAATTTGCTGGTAATTTGGCTCTGCATCTCTTACATCTGGAATAATCCAGATCTGTAATAAATGTACAGGCGTATCAGTGTTGTTAACTTCACTGTGGGCAACACCTGTGCCAGCACTCATGAGTTGCCATTCACCTGCTTTAATTTGACCTTCATTTCCCATCGTGTCACGGTGTGAAATTGCACCATCTAGCACACAGGTTAAGATTTCCATATTGTCATGCGAGTGCGTACCGAAACCATTATGCGCATCAATTCTGTCGTCATTAATGACTCGTAAAGCACTGACACCCATATATTTAGGGTTGTACCAGCTACCAAATGAAAAGCTATGATATGACTCTAACCAACCCGCTTTTACATGACCTCGATCTTCACCACGATGTACGTAAGCATTCATGATCTAATCTCCCAAATTTTTATTTATCTCTTGAGAAATATATTAATGCTATATCGGGAGTGAAAAAATAGAAGAACTGAAACATGTCATTTCATAATTGATATGATATTAAGTTTTTTACCTGTTTGTTGCATTTTTTTGCAATAAAAAACCTGCCATAAAGACAGGTTTTTTTATGAAAATATTTAATTATTCAAGGAATTTAACAGTTACGCCAGAACGTACTTTACTTCCTAAATCATTTGCATCCCAGTTAGTCAAACGGATACAACCGTGTGATGCTGTTTTAGAAATTAAAGATGGATTTGGTGTTCCGTGAATACCAAAAGATTTCTTACTCAAACCAATCCAGATATTACCAACAGGGGCATTTGGGCCAGGTGGTAAAGAAAGAGGTTTTAAGTTTTTACCTTGTACGAAGTTCGACGGTGAATAGCTGTACCAAGGGTTACGAGCCACACCAACTACCTTGTAAGTACCGGCCGGAGAAGGCGTATCAGTACTGCCAATTGTTGCAGGAAATGAGGCAATCATTTGGTTCCGGCTATTGAAGAGATACAATTGTTTTGCGCCTTTATGGGCAATAATCAAATGAATATCTTCTGGTAAGTCATTGCGCACGTTTGGAACAATGATTTTTTCACCAGCTTTTTTGAATGTCGCAGTTGGGTTAATTTTCTTTAAGAATGCTTCATCAATATGAAACTTTTCACCCAACATTTCGCTAACACGGGTGTAATACAAACCTTTCATTTTGGCTTGTAAAGCATAATCAGAAGGAATTGATTGGGCATACGGACCTTTTAAGTCAGCATCAGAAATCGTGTATTCAATAAATGCTGGCTTCGTTTGTTTTGCAACCAAAGCATCCCAAGTTTCTTTAGTAAGCTCACCAGTAGCTGACAAACCATTCATTTGTTGGAATGAAGAAATTGCTTTTAAGGTGTTTTTACCGCTCATGCCATCAATAGCACCTGGCGATGCATGTGCATTATTGAGCATCACGTGTGCACGTGCATAGACTGGAAGTTGACCTTTACCAATATTTTCAGACCATTCAGCCGAGTTTAAGCTATCTAAAGTCCATGAAGCAGCTGACACTGGTGCAGCCTTAGACGCCGTTGTGCTTTTAGCAACAGCTGGCGTAGACGCAGCAATGCCAGACTCTGCATTTGGGTCTTCAGTTTTCTGTAAGTTTTGTAATGTTGTTGACGCTCGATTTAGGTCATTTTGTTCTTGAGCAGTAATTTGTGTTGGAGCTTGAGCTTGTACAGTTGAAGCTGCCTCTACTGCTAGAGGATCAATCGGATCTTCTACAGGAGCTGATACCTTTTTAGGGTTCAGGGGTTGCTCAGTTGTTGAAGCAGCAAAAGCAACATTAGCAATGATACAACTTAAACTCATAGCGAGTAATGAGCGAACAAACATGTAATTCAACCTTAAGAATTTTCATATAAGCAATAGGAGGATTGATGTGATCTTAAAGTGCATAAAATTACCAATAACTCATCTCTATGAGCCCAAGATTGGCAATTTAGTGATTAAAAGAATATCAATAAACCCAATGTAACATGTTGCAAGTATTGCAGAAAACCCCGCAGCTTGCAGTAGACTTTTGTGTAAATATGCATTTTTTAGTAGATTGACGAGTTTTTTGTGTGAAATTGAAATTATAAAAATGTCTCTGTTTTTGGTATGATGCTGCCACATAAAGAAGATAGAGATTGGTAATGACGACTTTGAAAAATGATCGTTTCCTCCGTGCTTTGTTACGCGAACCTGTAGATACCACTCCGGTATGGATGATGCGTCAAGCAGGGCGTTATTTGCCTGAATATCGTGAAACACGTTCAAAAGCAGGTGACTTTCTATCCTTATGTAAAAACACAGATTTTGCCTGTGAAGTCACTTTGCAACCTTTGTGTCGCTATGATTTAGATGCAGCAATTTTATTTTCAGATATTTTAACAATTCCAGATGCACTGGGTTTAGGTCTTTATTTTGAAACAGGTGAAGGACCAAAGTTCCATAAAACAGTACGTACTGAACAAGATGTGGCTAACTTACCAAAGTTAAATGCAAAATCAGACCTTGATTATGTTATGAATGCGGTAAGCACGATTCGCTCTGCTTTAGGTGGTCAAGTTCCACTGATTGGTTTTTCGGGTAGCCCTTGGACTTTAGCAACTTATATGGTTGAAGGTGGTTCAAGTAAAGAGTTCCGTTTTACCAAGCAAATGATGTACGCCCAACCAGAAGTTTTGCATGCTTTGCTTGATCATTTAGCAGACTCTGTAATTGACTATTTAAATGCTCAAATTGATGCAGGTGCTCAGGCGATCCAGATCTTTGATAGCTGGGGCGGGGCATTGGCACATCGTGAATATGTCGAATTTTCTTTAAACTACATGAATAAAATCATTGCTGGTTTGCAATGTGAAAAAGACGGTCGACGTATTCCTATCATTGTGTTCACTAAAGGTGGTGGTCAATGGTTGGAGCCAATGATTAGCACAGGTGCAGATGCCTTAGGTTTAGATTGGACTACACGATTAGATACCGCTCGAACTACGGTGGCTGGACGTGTCGCTTTGCAAGGAAATCTTGATCCTGCTGTTTTATATGGTTCGGCTGCTTCAATTGAAAAAGCAGTAAAAGCCATGTTGGATGATGCCTACGCAAATGGTGAAAAGACGGGTTACATTGCTAACTTAGGTCATGGGATTACCCAATGGGTAGACCCTGCACAACCAAAAATCTTTGTAGATACAGTGCATGAGTATAGTGCTAAATATCTAGGATAGTTTTTGTGCAATATCTAACTTTACCGTTTCAATTTATGGGCAAGGCTGTTTCGGCAGCCTTGTTTGGTATTTTGCTTTTAATTGCTTTTGCTTTAACAGCACCGATTGGAAGCCATGAATATATGGGTTTTTATCGTTATGATTATTTACTCATCTATGCACTGATGATCCAGATCTGCTTACTCTATTTAAAACTGGAGTCATGGGCAGAAGCCAAAGTGATTGCTTTATTTCACGTCATGGCGATGGTCATGGAAATATTTTTAACTCATCCTGCAATTGCTTCATGGCAATATCCACAGCCCGCCGTATTTAAAATTTTAACGGTGCCTTTATTTGCAGGTTTCATGTATTCGGCTGTAGGTAGTTTCTTCGCACGCTCAATACGACTGTTTCAAGTGTCTTTTGAAAAGCTTCCAAATTTTGCAACTATGCTATTACTGGCATTTTTCTCATATATAAATTTTATGAGTAAATTTTTTGTTCCAGATATTCGCTATATTTTATTCGCGATTAGTATTTTTATTTTCTGGAAAACAAAACTTTATTTTCAAATAAATGAACATAAATTTAAAATCCCGATGCTACCGATATTATTAACGCTCGCGTTTATCATCTGGATTGCTGAAAATATAAGTACATTTTATAAAATCTGGCTATATCCAAGTCAGGTCGATGCTTGGCATATGGTGGGATGGGGTAAGCTAGGATCATGGTATTTATTATTACTTTTAAGCTTAGTATTGGTTCTTAAAATATTAGGTAATCGAGATAATCAAGGTAATTGGAATTTAAGGTAAATTTTTCTTTAGCACTTTTCATCATATTGTTTATTTTTTAATTGCTAAATCGTAGCCTTATCGCTATCTTTAATAGCGTGTAATAAAAATTACACATAACAATACATAAGAAACAATCAATAATGATTTTTGGAGATATACATCTATGTTAAAAAAATTAGCTTTAGCTGCTTTGTTAGCAGCTGGTTCAAGTGTTGCTATGGCTGATAACGATGTAGGTTGTGGTGTGGGTACTCAAGTATGGGCTGGCAAGAAAGGAGTAGCGCCTAAAATTCTTGCTGCAACAACAAACGGTATTTTTACTAACCAATTATTAGGGATCACTTTCGGTACTTTAGGCTGTCGTCAAGGCGGAACAGTAACAGCGCAAGTTGTAACATTCACAAACGAAAATGCAGAAGCTTTAGCACGTGATATGGCAGTAGGCCAAGGTGAGAGCCTGAACGTACTTGCTGAGTTAATGCAAATTAAACCTCAAGATAAAGACCGTTTCTTTAAAGTTTCAAAAGCAAACTTTGGTGAAATCTATTCAGCAAATAATCAAAATACCCTTCAAGTATTAGCATCATTACAAACTGTAATGGCTAAAGACGACGTTTTAAAAGCTTACGTATAAGTTTGAAATTGAAAACCCTGTCGTATGGCAGGGTTTTTCTTATATTTAATGATAAAAATTGATGAGCTTAATGAAGTCAGTTGTTTTAGTTTTTGCCTCTTTGGCAGTTAATATTGCGTATTCAGCAGAAATAAATCCATCTATTCAAAAATATTGGTCAATTGCAGAACAAAAAAACTTAGATCAAGATATTACATGGCAAAGGCTTATGTATGCCAATAAAAACCATAAAAGTGACGTCACTTATTCTGGTTATTTCATGTCAGAAAATGGGAAAAATAATTTAAAAGAAGAACTGAAAGCTGACATCTCGGCATTATTTATGCCTGCTCAAGATAATCAGTCGATTCGTTGTAAGTTTCCGGCTCGAAGCCAATGGCTCATACAAAAAGTAGGTATTCAAGAAAATGAATTGCCTCAAATAAAATGTTCAGAATTTGAAAACTGGATTGGACAGATTAAGCCTTATAAAGCCACATTAATTTATGCGACAGATTTTATGGGCAACCCTAGCTCGATGTTTGGTCATACTTTATTGCGTTTAGACCCTAAAGATCAGCAGCAATTAAGTTTAGTTTCCTATGCTGTAAATTATGCAGCAACTGTGGCGGGGAATGACAACTGGTCATATGCATGGAAAGGTTTAACAGGGCAATATCCGGGTGAATATTCACTTATGCCTTATTATCGTAAGGTAAAAGAGTACGGTGATTTCGAAAGCCGTGATTTATGGGAATATGAGCTGAAACTTTCCCCTGAAGAAACGCGGTTTTTAGTAAGCCATATTTGGGAAATGCAGCATGTAAGTTTTCCTTATTATTTTGTCAGTGATAACTGTGCCTATAGGTTATTAGGCTTGGTCGATTTAGTAAAACCTGAGTCTAACTTACAAGAAAAGTTTACTTATGCATCTATTCCGATGGAAACAATCAAATCGATGCAACAGCAAGGGCTCACCAAAGCGCCTGTGTATCGGCCTGCTTTAGAAACTCAGCTATTGGCCCAAGCTCATCAACATGGTGCCTCACTCGCGAAGGTTGCACATCAAATTACGATGATGCCAATTAAGCAGTCTTCTGAGCTTTTAAAATCCTTTAGTGAGCAAGATCAGGCCAAAATTCTAGAGATGGCTTACGATGATTTATATCTTCAATTTACGAGCCGTCAAATAGAAGAAAGCGTTGCTCAGCCACAGTTACGTCAGCTTTTGGCTTTAAGAAGCCAGATTGATTTAGACAAACAGCGTCAAGAACCTAAACGACCAGAAAAAGAGCCAACTCAAGGCCATAATGCACGTAATATTTCAGTGAAAGCCGGTGAAGTCCAAGGTGATAAGTTTATCGAAATTGGTCATCGGCAAGCCTATCACGACTTAATAGATCCTCAAGGTGGATATCGTACGGGGACTCAATTATTATTTTTAAATGGCAATGCGCAGTGGCGAGATGATCATTTAAAACTAGAACGTCTTGATCTGTTAGAAGTAAATTCTTATAACCCAATACAGCCTTTTAAAACACCGCTGAGTTGGGGATTTAACTTAGGCTTGCGTCAGGAAGCAATTCATGATGGAAACTTTAGTGAAGAAAAACAGCATGGTGTGGCGAATTTTAACGCTCAAGTTGGTTACAGTTTTGCAGACTATGAGCGCAAACATATTTGCTATGGGCAACTACAAACCTATGTTCAAACAGGTTCTAATCTAGATAAAGGGTGGCGTGTGGGAATGGGCCCAACTTTAGGTTGTATGAATCAGTGGTTTGAGCACTTCAACTCTGTGGTGCAAATTGAATTGCCCTATTGGGAAGATCAAAACCAATGGAATTTGAGAGTAAATACTCAATGGCAATATGTGATTAATAGCAATAATGCCGTTCGATTAAACTGGGATTATGAACAACAAAATCATCAAGACTGGATGAAATCTAGTTTAGGCTACGTTTGGTTCTTTTAACTTTTATGATGAGTAAAGCAAAGAGAGAAATAACTTATTTCTCTCTTTTTTGTTTTTCAGAAAAGACAATTATTTCTTAATCGCATTTAGTACAGCATAAGCTGCCTTAATGCGTTCTTCATTTGGAATACGTTTATTGGTTAACATGACTAAACCAATATTTTCTTTGGGAATAAACACGACATAAGTTCCAAATCCGTTAGTTGAACCTGTTTTATGGAACATCTTGATTGAAGGTTCTTTTGAAATAGCAGTCACTTTATTAGGTTTCATCACGATTTGTTCAGAATTACTGTCTAATAAAGTTTGCAAAGGTGCTGGATAAGAGAACTCTTCCCAACCTAATGCTTGATACATCGTACCTACTTGATAAAAACCTTTATGAGTCTCATCAATTGCGCGTCGAATATCTGCCGGATATTTTTGTGGATTTAGATTGGCATCAATAAAGCTAAGCATGTCTGGTAATGTAGATTTAACCCCGTAGGCAGGCGCATCTAGTGGGCCTGGGGTCACACGAATCGGCTGATTTTCTTGGTTATAGCCAAATGCATAGTTTTGCATCTGAGTTTTAGGTACATTTACATAGCTATGTTTTAAGTGAAGAGACGGAAAAATTGTCTTTTCTAAAACCTGACTAAAAGGCTGGTTCATCGATAAGCCTACAACTTTTCCAAATAGGCCAATACTAGGGTTTGAATATTGTCTATATTCACCAATTTGGTTTTTAGGTTTCCAGTCTTTGAAAAAAGTTAAAACTTGTTGGTCTGTTTGTACTTCATCTGGGAATTGTAAGCCAAGGTTGCCACTCGTATAGGTCGCAAGTTGAAGTAGGTTAACTTGGTCAATCGGTGTATTTTTTAGCTCTTTCCAGTATTTTCCTGGGGTGTCGTCAAAAGAGATTTTTTCTTTAGTTTTGGCATATCCACCTGCCGTCGCAGTAAATAATTTACTGACTGAGCCTAGCTCAAAAATGGTATTGCTATTTACGGATTTTTTATCTTGAACCGATTGTAGTCCATAATACATTTCGTACTTTTTATTGTTTTGGATGACACCAACCGCCATACCGGGAACGTCATATTTTTCTAATAATGGTTTAAAGTTTTGATCAACAACTTTCTTGATATCATGTTCTTTTGATGTGTTACCTGCATAAATTGAGGTATTAAAAATAAAAAGAGAAGGTAGAATTAAGTAAGAAATTTTTTTGAATCGCATTATCAACTCATCAAACATTTTAAAGTGAAGGGACGTACTTTTATAACAAAAATCACATAATTTAATTGTTATGTTTTATAGAATAAACGCTGTATTTAGATATAAAAAAACCCAACTAAGTTGGGCTTTTAAATTTATCACTAAAAAGAATTTAGTAACTTTCTGGTACTGCACTCAAGAACTCACGTCGTGATTCTTTATCGGTTTTAAAGTCTCCGATAAATGAAACTGTACGAGTGGTTGACTCTTGTTTGCCTACACCACGCATCATCATGCACATATGTGCTGAATCGATGACGACAGCAACGCCTCGAGCCCCAGTCACTTCACCCACAGCTTCTGCGATTTGCTGAGTCAAGTTTTCCTGAATTTGCAAACGGCGTGCAAACATTTCAGTAATACGTGCAAATTTAGATAAGCCAAGAACTTTGCCTTCCGGTAGATAGGCAATATGAACACGGCCATAGAACGGGAGGAGATGATGTTCGCAAAGCGAATAGAATTCAATATTCTTCACCAATACCATTTCATGGTTATCTGATGGGAAAACAGCATTATTGGTGACTTCTTCTAAAGTTTTACTATAGCCAGAAGTTAAATATGAAAAAGCTTTAGCCGCACGCACAGGCGTATCTTTAAGGCCGGGACGATTAAGATCTTCACCGACGGCAGTCAGAATATTTGCGTACGATTGCTGCATTGACATAAGACGTATAAATTTACTCTATTAGACAAGCTCGGCATTGTATCAGAAACATAACCAGATGTTCATAACTCGACGCACTATATTTATTTTGGTTTTACGCGCGTTTAATAAAAGATGAATAAATTTCATGTTTTTTATCGTTAATAGTCAAGAGTTTGAACATGAAATATGCATTTAATGTTGGTAAGTTCTAAATGATCGCCTAGTGGCATCATATTTGCACAGATGCAGTGTTATAGAGCATAAGGATAAAACATGTCAGAACGTCCAATCACCTTTTTTTTCCGTGGTGGTCAGCAGCAAGTGGAAAATGTATTACCTACCATGACGGTTTTACAATTTCTGCGAGAATATACCCAAACTGGTAAGACTAGGCAGACCGGTACAAAAGAGGGCTGTGCTGAGGGCGATTGTGGTGCATGTACAGTCGTGATTGGTGAGTTGGTCAATGACAGCTTGCAATTGCGAAGTGTGAATGCCTGTATTCAGTTTTTACCGACTTTAGATGGTAAAGCCCTATTTACAGTAGAAGATCTGCATACATTATTGCCTACACAGGATGGGAAACTTCATCCGGTACAACAGGCGATGGTCGATTTGCATGGTTCACAATGCGGTTTTTGTACACCCGGTTTTATCATGTCGTTATGGTCCATGTATGAAAATGAACAACATTCTCCGAGCAAAGATCAAATCAGCGATTATCTTTCTGGAAATTTGTGTCGCTGTACAGGCTATCGACCTATTTTAGAGGCAGCACAAAAAGCTTATGACTATCCACGTGTTGTATTAGAACGCCAAAAGGTACTTGATGTATTAAAAGAGATCAAAGCATTGCCTGCATTGCATTTGAATGATCATGGTCAGCAATTTTTTGCACCAAAGACTTTACAGCATTTTGCCGCTTTACGTTTGCAATTGCCACAAGCGCGCATTGTCGCTGGTAGCACAGATGTCGGTTTGTGGGTAACCAAGCAGGGCCGTGATTTAGGCGATATGCTTTATATCGGTCAGGTTGAAGAGCTGAAAAAGATTGTAGTTACCGAGCATGCTTTAACGATTGGGGCAAATGTAAGTTTGAGTGATGCACTCATCAAAATTTCAGATTTTTATCCTGACTTTCAAGAGTTACAACGCCGTTTTGCTTCCATGCCTATTAAAAACGCGGGAACCCTAGGTGGAAATATTGCTAATGGTTCACCTATTGGTGACTCAATGCCGGCATTAATTACGCTAGGTACACGATTGATTTTACGTGTAGGTGAACAGACCCGTGAAATCGCATTGGAAGACTTTTATCTAGATTATCAAAAAACAGCATTACAGTTTGGTGAGTTTGTTGAGGCGATTGTTATTCCACTTCGTGAAGGGCATACGCGTTTTAAATTTGCCAGCTATAAAATTGCCAAACGTTTTGAGCAAGATATTTCTGCGGTATGTGCGGCTATTTCATGCGAGTTAGATACTCATTATGTCGCTCACAATGTGAGAATTGCTTTTGGTGGCATGGCTGCTATTCCCAAACGTGCAAAATACGCAGAAGCCATATTGGAAGGTCGGCAACTTTCAGCGGAATTGATGGTTCAGGCACAGCAAGTGTTGTCGCAAGACTATCAGCCTTTAGATGATGGCCGTGCTAGTTCGGCATATCGTTTACAAGTCGCGAAAAACTGTTTACAGCGGTTTTATGTAGAAAAAATTCTGTCTCAAACGATCACTCGTGTGAATGACTTGATTGCTATGGTGGAGATCTAACATGAATCAAACCATTGACTTAAGTGTTTCTAAAAAATCCGCTAAAGCAGGTGACTCTATTCCACACGAGAGCGCACATTTACATGTGACTGGGCAGGCCACCTATATCGATGATTTACCCGAGCTTGAAAATACATTACATCTAGCAGTCGGATTTTCGAGTTGTGCCAAAGGTAAAATCAGTAAGTTTGATTTGGATGCAGTACGTCAGGCTGATGGCGTCCATGCAGTTTTTTCAGCAAAAGATATTGAGGTTGAAAATAACTGGGGACCAATTGTTAAAGATGATCCGATTTTTGCCGAGGAGCAGGTCGAATTTTATGGACAAGCCTTGTTTGTGGTTGTTGCTGAGAGTTATCAGCAAGCCCGTCAGGCAGTTCGCTTGGCAAAAATTGAGTATGTGCCCGAGACTCCGATTTTAACGATTCAAGATGCGATTGAAAAAGAATCGTGGGTGTTACCGCCTGTTGAATTTAGCCATGGTGAAGTTGAACAGGCATTTCAAAATGCAGCACATCAACTTTCAGGTGCTATTGAGCTAGGTGGTCAAGAGCATTTCTATCTTGAAGGACAGATTTCCTATGCGATTCCCCAAGAAAATGATGGGTTAAAAGTCTATTGCTCGACACAACATCCAACAGAAATGCAGCTGCTGATTTGTCATGCATTAGGCATGAATATGCATCAGGTGAGTGTGGAAAGCCGCCGTATGGGTGGTGGTTTTGGAGGTAAAGAATCGCAGTCGGCACAATGGGCATGCATTGCATCTTTGGCAGCACAAAAAACAGGCCGTCCATGTAAATTACGCTTAGACCGTGATGATGACATGAGCGCTACAGGCAAACGTCACGGTTTTGCGTATGAGTGGTCTGTGGCTTTTGATGACACTGGTATTTTGCAAGGCTTAAAGGTGCAATTGGCTTCAAACTGCGGTTTTTCGGCTGATCTTTCTGGGCCAGTGAATGAACGCGCTATTTGTCATATTGGCAATGCCTATTATTTAAATGCGGTTCAGTTGCGTAACTTACGCTGTAAAACCAATACTGTTTCCAATACGGCATATCGTGGTTTTGGCGGACCACAAGGCATGTTTGTCATTGAAAATATTATTGATGATATTGCTCGTTATTTAGGTTGTGACCCAGTTGAAATTCGTCAGCGTAATTTCTTTGCCGAACAACCCGGTGCTGGACGTGATCGTATGCATTATGGGGCAGAAGTCCGTGATAATGTTGCTCCTCGACTGGTGGCCGAATTGTTGCAAAGTAGTGATTATGCGAAACGTAAACAGACCATTCATACCTTTAATCAGGACAATGACATCATTAAACGCGGTATTGCGTTAACACCATTAATGTTCGGTATCTCGTTTAACGCCGTGCATTACAATCAAGCTGGTGCATTGGTCTATGTGTATATGGATGGTACTGTCTCTATTACGCATGGCGGTACAGAAATGGGACAGGGGCTATATACCAAAGTACGGCAGGTTGCTGCGCATGAGTTGGGTTTACCAATCGATAGTGTTCGCTTAATTGCAACCGATACTTCTCGTGTGCCAAATACATCGGCAACCGCGGCATCGAGTGGAGCGGATCTGAACGGTAAAGCTGTGCAAAATGCCTGTATTAAAATTCGTGAGCGTCTGGCAAAACTTGCAGCAGAAATAAGTCAAAGTGGTGCTGAGCAAGTCCAGTTTGAAGATAGTATGGTCTCAACAGCGAATGGTCACTCATGGACATTTCCTGACTTGGTTCAACGGGCATATATGGCGCGTGTGCAACTATGGGACAGTGGTTTTTATAAAACGCCAGAAATTCACTACGATCAGGTCAACCATTTAGGGCGTCCGTTTTTCTATTATGCCTATGGCGCAGCAGTCAGTGAAGTCGCAATAGATACCTTAACTGGGGAAATGAAAGTATTACGTGCTGACATTTTGCATGACGTTGGTCGGTCCATTAACCCTGCAATTGATATTGGGCAAATTGAAGGTGGCTTTGTTCAAGGAATGGGGTGGCTCACCACAGAAGAGTTGTATTGGCAGCCACAAGGCCCACATGCGGGACGTTTGTTTACGCATGCACCTTCAACTTATAAAATCCCGACCAGTTTTGATATTCCTCATATTTTTAACGTCAAACTGTTTAATAACCAAAATCAGGCAGACACTATTTATCGCTCCAAAGCGGTAGGTGAACCTCCATTTATGTTGGCATTGTCAGTTTTTTCTGCAATTCGTCAGGCAGTACAGGCGGCTATTCCAGAAAATGCACCACTCGTACTTAATGCGCCAGCAACTGCCGAAGAAATTTTACGTGCAATTGCCATTGGACGGGGACAAGCTTTGGCTGACCACCCACAAGCTAAAATGTAGAAGATTATGCAACATTTACAATGGTGGACTGATTTTGTGGCGTGGCAAGCCGATGCTGCGCCTATGGTGTTGGTCACTGTGGTACACGCTGATGGGTCAACACCACGAGAAGTTGGTGCAACAATGTTATTGCGGTTTAATTTGCAACAACAATGGCAGCAGTCAGATACGATCGGTGGCGGGCATCTAGAGTTTCAGGCTATTGATATTGCGAAAGCAATGTTAAGAGAAACGGAAGCTTGTGTGAGGCGTGTTGAGCGATTTAACCTCAGTGCTCGGTTGGGGCAGTGTTGTGGCGGAGTAATGTGGTTATTGTTTGAAAAAATATCACCCGCTGTAATTACCTCAGATTTATCCCATTGTTTGCAAGGGTGGCGAGCTGGACAGCGTATATGGCGTACAGTCTCACATCAACATGCATCCACTTGGCAGACTATGGATATAAATAAGGAACAACAATGTTCTGAGTTTCAGCCTGCCAGCAGTGACCAATGGCAATTTGACCAGCAGATTCCACCTTATGCCATGCAAGTGCTGATTTGTGGCGCAGGGCATGTGGGTGAAGCAATTATCCGTTGTTTATTGCCTATTGGTGTTAGTGTGAAATGGATTGATCCGCGTGATGATATTTTCCCATCGGATTTACTACAACAGGTGCAATGTTTAACAACAGATACGCCAGAAGCCGAGATTGAACATTTTGATCGTTCAGGTGCAATTTTAATTTTGACCCATGATCATCAACTAGATCTGCAACTGTGCTTTGCAGCTTTGAAACCTGCGCCAAAGCCATTTGCTTATGTTGGGATGATTGGTTCAAAAAGTAAAAGGGCTATTTTTGAGAAACGTATGTTGACGCGCGGTTATACACCCGAAGCCTTACAACGTTTAGTTTGCCCTATAGGGATAGAAGGGATTTCATCGAAACAACCTGCAACGATTGCCGTTGCAGTGGTTGCTCAATTATTGCAGGTGTTTGATGTGAAGAAATGATCTTTTGGGATCATTTCTTTTGTTCGAACTTTGGATTTTTTTCTGCACGTTTAAGTAGTACGAGAACGGCACCTGTGCCGCCTTGATTTTCAGGTGCACTTACAAAAGCTAAAACATCGCGGTGCTGACGTAACCATCCGTTGACATAGGTCTTTAAGACAGCTTCCGGGCCTTTACCATGTACAATCTTGACAACATTTTGATTTTCATCTTTTGCCATCTGGATAACTTGTAAAACTGCGTCACGTGCTTGCTCAATCGTACATCCGTGTAAATCTACAGCTTCAAACCAACGCATTCTTCCAGCTTTTAAGTCTTCGAAAACTTTATGCTGAAGTGTAGCAATGCGATAGCTTAGCGTTGCTTGACTTGCTACAGGGTTTAGAGCGGCTTGAGTGTCTGATAACTCGGCATGTTCCGTTTCACGACCACCTTCGGCAGCTGCACGTTTAGCGAGTGTTTGAGCATCAATTTTTTTTGTGCGAGGCGTTCTTACATCAGCAATATTACTATTGTTGATGGGCTTAACACCTGCTAGAGCACTTTGAAACAGGTTTGCATCTTCCAATTCTTCAGGCTCAGTCTGAGGTTTTGGGGACTCAGACTGACTTGCGATTTTGCTTGAATGAGGATTGGAGATTTGCTTTTTAAATTGCTTCAGTAACTTTTGTTGCTCTTTAGAAAGCGATGAATCTTTATTACTCATATATCTTCTATTAAACCGTTTGGGGTTGTCCAAAAAGGGCGGTAAAGGCTTGATCTGGTCTTGGTTGTTTCATAAAACTTTCGCCAACCAAGAAGGTGTGAATATCATTTTCTTGCATCATACGAACATCATCTGGGGTGGCAATACCACTTTCAGTCACAAGTAAACGTGATGATGGAAGCAAGTTTTTCAAACGAATTGAGGTATTTAAATCTACATCAAAGGTTTTTAAATTACGGTTATTCACACCTAATACACATTGCTCAGACAACTTTAAAGCACGTTCCAGTTCTTCTTCGTCATGAACTTCAACCAATACATCAAGCTGATGTTCAAAAGCAGTTTTAGACATCTCTTCAAGTTGTTGATCTGACAAAGATGCAACAATCAATAAAATACAGTCAGCATGTAATGCACGTGCTTCAACTACATTATATGGATCAATCAGAAAGTCTTTACGTAAAGCAGGTAAAGCACAGTGGCTTCGTGCAATGGCAATATTTTCATCCGCACCCTGAAAAAAATCAACATCAGTTAAAACGGATAAACATGCTGCTCCAGCTTGTTCGTACTGCTCGGCAATTTCAGCAGGATTAAAATCTGCACGAATAATGCCTTTTGACGGAGAAGCTTTTTTAATTTCAGCAATTACGGCAGGGCGTTTGTGCTGTAAAGCTTTTGCAAAGCCTCGTACCGGAGTTGCAGCTTTCGCTAGTTCTTCAACATCTTGCAAATTACGTTGTTTTAAACGTGCAGCAAGTTCCTCATGTTTACGGTCAACAATTTTACCTAAAATGGTATTTTGAATATTAATCATGAGAAGTCCTTAATCTGCCTGACATTGTTTTAATGTTTTGGTAAATTCAGCCAAAACACTCATTTTCTCTAAAGCTTGTCCGCCATAGATAATATCTTGAGCGAATGAAACAGCTTGAGCATAGGTTTTGGTAATGCCTGAGACATAAATACCAGCACCTGCATTAAGCGCAATCATATTTGCTGCTTTTTCACCAATGTCAGATTTATTTTTACCTAATGCATCTTTAATCAGCTTTAAGCTTGCTGCGGCATCTGCTACCACTAAACCATTTAAGGTTTGTGATTCAATCCCGACATCTTCTGGATTAAGCGTCCATTCGGTAATTTCGCCATCTTTAAGTTCAGCAATAGCGGTAGGAGCAGCAAGGCTAATTTCATCAAGTCCATCTCTTGAATGAACCACCATGACATGCTCAGCACCAAGTTGCTTCATAACCTCGGCAATCGGACGGCAAAGTTCATCTGAAAATACACCAATGACAAAGCGTTTTACGCCGGCCGGATTCGTAAGCGGGCCGAGTAAATTGAAAATGCTGCGAACACCAAGCTCACGACGTGGGCCGACAGCATACTTCATTGCTTTGTGATGATTTGGAGCGAATAAAAAGCCTACACCCATCTCACGAATGCAGCGCTCAGTTTGTTCCATATCTAAATCAAGGTTAATACCCGCTTGTTCAAGTAGGTCAGATGAACCTGATTTACTTGAAACACCTCGGTTACCATGCTTTGCAATAGTTGCACCAGCTGCTGCAATCACAAAGCTTGATGCCGTAGAGACGTTAAATAAGTTTTGCCCATCACCACCAGTACCAACAATATCAACTAAATAATTGATATCGCTAACATCAATTTTAATAGCGAATTCACGCATGACACGTGCGGCAGCAGTAATTTCGTCAATACTTTCACCTTTCATGCGAAGGCCCATCATCAAAGCACCAATTTGTGCTTCAGTTGCCTCACCTTGCATGATGCTGCGCATAATGTCTTCCATTTGCGGCTGAGTCAGGTGAATATTTTTTGTAATATGGTTAAGTGCTTGTTGAATGTTCATAAATATCACTTATGCATAAATATCTAAAAAGTTTTTAAAGATTTGATGACCATGTTGGCTCAAGATTGATTCTGGATGGAACTGCACACCTTCAACAGGCAATGTCTTATGTTTAACACCCATAATTTCTTCCATTGAGCCATCTGCTTCATTGGTCCAGCACGTTACTTCAAGGCAATCAGGCAGTGTTTGCTGATCAATGACCAATGAATGATAACGGGTTGCCGAGAATGGGCTAGGGAGATTACTGAAAATACCTTTATTGCTGTGGTACATATCAGATAAACGTCCGTGCATCACCGTTTTGGCTCTTACAATGTTTCCGCCAAAAGCTTGCCCAATACTTTGATGCCCTAAACACACGCCAAGCAAAGGAATTTTTCCGGCAAAGTGGTTAATTGCCGGAATTGAAATACCTGCTTCACTTGGAGAGCATGGGCCAGGACCAATAACCAGATATTTAGGTTGCCATCGTTCAATATCCTCTAATGTGACTTGATCATTGCGAACAACTTTTACTTCCTGATCCAACTCGCCAAAGTACTGGACGATGTTGTAGGTAAAAGAGTCGTAATTGTCGATCATTAGAAGCATTTTGAGTCTAACCTCTTGATATATGATATTTATTTAAATAGCTATTTAAATTTTTACCTGTTTAATTACCCGTTTTGATTATCACACCAAAATCGTAGGCAAAAATAAAGCCGCTATCTAAGCGGCTAATATAACAAAAAATGAAGTGACCAGTTTAACTATTTCATTCGTTAGAAATTTGCTAAAAAATTCAGCTTTAAATTGATATTAGATCTGTTAAGAAACAGAGATATGTGCAACTAGGGCAGAATCGGCTTTTTCATCAGAACTAAAAAGTATTCTGCCTTAGTTAGAAAAGCAGATTAAATCGCACGAGTGTTGTAAATCAGCCAGTCTAAAACCTCTCCAGACAAATGTTCAGCTAGTCTTTCTTGAACCATTTGGTGATAGGTATTTAGCCAGTCTTTCTCTTCATTGTTAAGCATATCAACAACGATACAATCTAAATGGATTGGACAAAGCGTAAGTGTTTCAAACTCCAAAAACTCACCATAAGTTTTTTCAAACCCAGAGTGAAGGCGGTTTGCAACTAGATTCTCAATGCGAATACCGTATTGTCCCTCATGGTATAAGCCCGGCTCGTTAGAAAGAATCATGCCTTCACGTAATTTGCTGTAAGCATGAACAGGAGCATAATAAGAAAGCACTTGCGGTCCTTCATGAACGTTAAGAGCAAAGCCTACACCGTGACCTGTTCCGTGGCGATAATCTAAACCATGTTGCCATAAGGTATGGCGACAAATTGAATCAAGTAGCGGTGCAGCTAAACCTTCTGGATAAATCGTTTTGGCCAAAGCAATATGACACTTTAAAACCAAGGTATAGTCACGTTTTTGTGGTTGCGTTGGCGTGCCTACAGGCACTACACGAGTAATATCCGTTGTTCCATTTACATATTGTCCACCTGAGTCAATCAGCAATAATCCATCGCCTTCAATAAATGAATAGTGCTCCTCAGTTGCGCGGTAGTGAGGTAAAGCACCATTGGCATTAAAGCCAGCAATCGTTGAAAAACTTGGCCCTATAAACCCATCTTGCTGAGCGCGGAAAGCTGTAATCTTTTCATCAATAGTGAGTTCTGAAATGCTTTCACCATGATGAAGGGCTTTCTCTAACCAGTGGAAAAAGTGGCAAAGTGCGACCCCATCTTTAACCATTGCATGGCGAATATGAACTATCTCACTTTCATGTTTACGCGATTTAAAAAGTGTACTTGGATTGATGTCGTAGACAACCCGAATATCTTTTGCTATGGCTTGTTCATGAAAAATCGAGACTTTGGCTGGATCTAAAAGTACTGAGGCATCAGAAATATTTGCTAAAAACTGAGCTGTATCTTCGTAGTTACGAATTTCAATACCATCGGCTGCCAAAGCTTGCTGAATGCTTACATCAACTTTTTCAGCATCAATAAAAAGAATAGTTTGTTTTGCACTGACATATAAATGTGAAAGGAACACAGGGTTATATTCTACATCTTGTCCACGTGCATTTAGGACCCAGGCAATATCGTCTAAAGATGAAATGAAATGACCCGCAATATTCTTGCTAGCTAATGTCTCACGAATAGCCTGAATTTTTTCTTTACGAGATAGGGCATTTAGCCCTTCAGGCATGAAATGAATTTTCTTTGATGGAAGTTCTGGGCGGTTTAACCAAATCTCTCCGACTAAATCTTGCTGGGTTTCGAGTTTATAATTATTAACTCGTGCAGTATGTTCGAGTGCCTTAAATTGCTGAATTGATAAAGTATGTCCATTTACCACAATGACTGATTCTGGTTGTAGATTTTTTTCAATCCAAGCTAGATGTGTTGATGATTCATCACTGGTCAATTTTTGAAGTTCAAATCCAGTTCCGACAAGCTGTTGCTCGGCTTGTACCCAATAGCGTCCATCTGCCCATAGGCCTGCAAACTTTTGGGTTACCACAAGAGTACCAACAGAACCGCTAAAACCACTAAGCCATTGTCTTGCTTTCCAATAGTCTGGTAAATATTCTGACATGTGTGGATCGGCACTCATGACGACTAACGCATCAACATGCTGGTTAAGCATGAGTTCACGAAGTTTCTCTAGCTTTTCTTGAACAGTTAAATTGGTCATATGGTTTCCAAGTCAGGTTGAACTTTACTAGTACTTTTGTTCATTAATCTATAAATAGGTTTCTTTAATAAAAATAACACGATTGCACCAATTACTAGTGCCAGTACACAGCGCATGAAAAGAGTAGGTAAGTGATTAATGCCATCTGCCGATACATGTCCTCCAATCAGCCCTGCTATGAGATTACCTAAAGCTGAGCCAGTAAACCACAGACCCATAATTTGACCGCGTATAACATCGGGGGCAAGTTTAGTCATGGTAGATAAACCAATTGGGCTTAAGCAAAGTTCGCCTAGGGTAAGCAGAAATATAGTACCTACTAACCAAAATGGCGAAACTAATCCACCAGCAATGGCGAAACGGCTTGCAAATGACATTAATAAGAAACCACCTGCTGCTAGTAAAAGTGCAATAATAAATTTACTGATATAGCTCGGGTCTTTATTTGACTTACCTAGTCTCGCCCAAAGCCATGCTGCAATTGGGGCAAAAATAATAATAAAAAGCGCATTAATTGATTGAAACCATACTCCCGGAATTTCAAATCCGAAAACATTACGGTCCGTATAATCTTGAGCAAACAGATTAAAGGATGTTGGTTTTTGCTCAAAGGCAGACCAAAATAGAGCAGAGGTTGCTAATAAGACAAAACAGATAATAATTTTAAATTTTTCATGTTGTTCTAAACCAAGGAAAAATAACAAATATGCAAAATAAGCGATAATGCCAATACCTATTCCCACTGTTAAGTAAGTTGCTACCGCAACTGGGTTGATATGAATTACGCCAAAGAAGGTAAGAGCAATAACCACTGCAACGCTTAATAAAAATGAGAAAGCAATTTTGGGGGCATTTTTATTTTCTATTACAGGTTTATTCCAATTATCAGCTTGTTGGCGCAATTGATTGAAAGACTGTAGCTGTGGAATCGCTAATGCACGGAAAATGAGTAAAGCAACCAACATTCCGAGACCGCCAATCCCAAAACCCAGATGCCAGCCATGATCACGAGCCAATATACCTGTAATAAGTGGGGCAATAAACGACCCCATATTAATTCCCATATAAAAAATGGAGAAGCCGGCATCACGTCTATTATCTTGGGCTTTATATAATGTTCCGACAATTACTGAAATACAGGTTTTAAATAACCCCGACCCAATAACAATAAGGACTAAACCGAAATAAAAAAAGAATTGATCAAAGATAGGAGTAAGTGCAATCGATAAATGACCTAATGCAATAATGATGGAACCATACCAGACAGATCTTGCTTGGCCTAACCAGTTATCGGCAATCCAACCGCCTAAAACGGTCATTAAATACATAGATCCGGCAAATAACCCAACAATTGCTGCTGCGGTAGGACGATCAAGCCCTAAACCACCATCATTGACCATCGCAACCATGTAAAGAACCAATAGGGGACGAATTCCATAGTAAGAAAACCTTTCCCACAGTTCAGTAAAAAATAAAGTTTTTAAGGGTTTTGGATGGCCGAAAAAAGCTGTGTCGCATTGTTTGAGTTCATGCTTCATTTCAAATCCTTTGAACATATTTGTAGTTAAATAAACCAAACTTTTAGTTTGTTTAATTATAAAAAAAAGTTATGTTTTATTTTTTAGTTTTTTTTAAATTGAAAAGCAAGTTGGTCATGTATAAAAAAGGTATATAACAAATGGTAAAAAATGGAAAAGTGAAAAACTATATTGTGAAAAGCTAAGCTATTAGACTATTACGCACCAAAGCTGATCAAAACTATGCCTCATAGCAGAGAGCTCCATAAGGAAAATAAGAATTAAGTTGTTTTTAACGAGCCTTAAAAATAGAAGTGTTGTAAAAAAGAAAAATAATTTCAGAAAACCTCAGTATTTTAATGGGTGAGCTGTAACGCAAAAGACGACTTTTTTAATTTTTTTCAAAATTACTTTTCAAGGTAATATTTAAATTGAAGCCTTTTTGGCAAAGGCATAATTAGATGTGAGTTCTCATCTAAGAGTTAGAATTTCATAAATCATCGTTTATTATTTTTTTATTCATTGTAATAAGAATGCCAGCTTGCTATATAAGAAAGTATTATGATCATGAATTACTGTTAGAAATTGATGCGATGATTCATATTAGCGCAACAATTTTGCACTAAATTAGGGCGATTGTGAGCTATTCTTGTATGCCATAATTTGAAAATGTCTGAATATGGTGCATTTAACTATGCAAACAGTATAATGGGTTCAAGACAAGGGACCTAAATCATGGATAGTTATAAGCAATTCAATGTTTTAGGTAAGTCTTATAAAGTTGGTATGAGATTTGCTTTATAAATACCAGCAATTAACACGCACTTAACAAGTGCAACAAAATTTCATTGGAGCAAAATGAGCATGGCGAACAAGGTCCTTCAACTCATACAAGAAAGTGGCGCAAAATGGGTCGATTTTCGCTTTACTGATACTAAGGGTAAAGAACAGCACGTAACTTACCCAGCTGATTCTATTGATGAAGATACTTTTGAAGACGGTAAAATGTTTGATGGTTCTTCAATCGCTGGTTGGAAAGGCATTGAAGCATCTGACATGATTTTACGTCCAGATGCAGAAACTGGTTTTGTTGACCCGTTCTTTGCTGAACCAACTGTAGTTGTGACTTGTGACGTTATTGAACCTTCAACTGGTCAAGGTTATGAGCGTGACCCACGTTCGATTGCTCGCCGTGCAGAAGAATACTTAAAATCTACAGGTATCGGTGATACTGCATTCTTTGGTCCAGAACCAGAATTCTTTGTATTTGATGAAGTGAAGTGGGACATCGATATGTCTGGCGCTCGTCATACATTGATCGCTGAAGAAGCTGCTTGGTCTACTGGTAAAGATTACGAGTCTGGTAACTCAGGTCACCGTCCACGTGTTAAAGGTGGTTATTTCCCAGTTCCTCCAGTTGATTCTTCACAAGATATGCGTGCAGAAATGTGTGCGAAAATCGAAGACATCATGGGCCCTGGTCGTGTAGAAGTACATCACCATGAAGTTGCTTCTTGCCAATTAGAAATTGGTGTGAGCTTCAATACACTTGTACGTAAAGCTGACGAAGTTCAACAATTCAAATATGCTGTTTGGAACGTTGCGCACCAATATGCAAAAACTGCAACCTTTATGCCTAAACCAATGGTAGGCGATAATGGTTCAGGTATGCATGTTCATATGTCTATCTCTAAAGATGGCAAGAACTTGTTTGCTGGTGATGAATATGCAGGCCTTTCAGAAATGGCATTGTACTTCATCGGTGGTGTCATCAAGCACGCTCGTGCATTGAATGCAATCACAAACCCATCTACAAACTCATACAAGCGTTTGGTTCCTCACTTCGAAGCGCCAATCATGCTTGCTTACTCAGCGCGTAACCGCTCTGCGTCTATCCGTATTCCATACGTTTCTAGCCCTAAAGGTAAGCGTATCGAAGCTCGTTTCCCAGATCCAATGATGAACCCGTACTTAGGTTTCGCTGCATTGTTAATGGCTGGTATCGACGGTATCCAAAACAAGATCCATCCGGGCGAAGCTGCTGATAAGAACTTGTATGATCTTCCTCCAGAAGAAGAAGCAAAAATCCCAACAGTTGCTCATAGCTTAGATATGGCTCTTGAAGCACTTCAAGCAGATCACGAATTCTTGTTAAAAGGCGGCGTGTTCACTAAAGAAATGCTTGATGCATACATCGAACTTAAAACTGAAGATGTACGTCGTCTTAACACGACTACTCACCCAGTTGAGTTTGATATGTACTACAGCTTGTAATACTTATTTTCATAAAAAAGCCTGCTTATGCAGGCTTTTTTATTGCTTGGAATGTTGATTGAATTCTCTACGTTTTTTATCAAAAAATTGGGTTAAACTAAGTGCGAGTTTTCATGTGAGCAGATTATGCGTAAACGGCAACCAGTACTTAAACAGGACAAGACTTTAAATCCTGAGTTGAAAAAATGGTTGTATGCGTCTGGTTCTCTGACTCAACAATTGACTGATCTTGGTGATGGTCAATTCAGTGTAAAACCTTTTAAAGAACACTTTCAGCGTTTAACTTTTGCAGATAGCCAATGGATGAATATGCCTCATACTCACACCTCATGGGTGCGTGAGACTTATTTATATGGCAGTGAAGCAGAGCCATGGGTTAAAGCAAAAAGTATTTTTCCTATTTTAAGCCTACAAAAAAAAGCCCGCATATTTCAGCACATTGGTTCTACACCGATTGGATTTTTTCTATTTCAAAGAACGACACCACTTTGTGACCGCCGTGTCATTCGTTTGCCAGAAGGGTGGACGCGACAAAGTTGCTATACTTGGCATGGGTGTAAATTTATAGTCCAAGAAACATTCTTACCAGCTTTTGAAGCTTTTCTACATCAGCAGAACGACAAGGAACTACTATGACGACTGCAACAGATACCACATGGCGTCAGCGTTTAGAAGCATACTATTATCTATGTCGATTTGATAAGCCAGTTGGAACAGAACTGGTTTTTTGGCCAACCATGTGGGCACTTTGGGTTGCGGCAGAAGGAACGCCGCCATTGCATATTCTTTTGGCAATGGTCTTAGGCACAATTTTTATGCGTGCTGCTGGTTGTGCCATTAATGACTTTGCTGATCGAAAAGTAGATGCACATGTTGAACGCACTAAAACACGCCCATTAGCAACTGGGGTAATTCGTCCGAGAGAAGCAATATATGTATTTTTAGCTCTAGTATTTGCTAGCGCTTGTACTTTGTTCTTTTTACCTATAGCGACATTCTATTGTGCACTAGCTGGATTAGTTTTAGCATTTATATATCCCTTTATGAAAAGATATACCCATTTACCACAAGTGGTTTTAGGTATGGCATTTTCTTGGGGAATTCCAATGTCATTTACTGCGATGGGTAAGCCGTTAGATATAACGTGTTGGCTGCTTTATTTTGGTAATCTAGCTTGGACAGTCGCTTATGACACTCAATATGCCATTACTGACCGTGAATACGATTTAAAAATTGGCGTAAAATCTACAGCAATTCTTTTTGGTCGATATGACATCCAGATTATTGCGCTTTTACAAGCAACCAGTCTTGTTTTGATTGGTTCGGCACTGTATTTAGAAAATATTTTATTTCCATGGGCGATCATTGCTTTGATTGTTGTTGCATTCGATTTTATATATCAAACAATTAAAACCAAAGACCGCAACCCTCAAGTCTGTTTTTGGGCATTCCGTCACAATCGCTGGGTTGGATTAATCATTTTTCTGGGAATAGTTTTAAATTTCATATAGTAAAAATGACCGTAAGGTTGAAAAGTGTTCTATGCAGAGCACTTTTTTTATGTCTTAATATTTGTGCATAAAAATATGCGGAATAAATAACACATAACATAAAAAGGATATTTTATGAAACGGTCAAAAATTGCTTTAGCTATAACATTATCAGTTTCAGCATTATTTCTTACAGCATGTAATGACGATGATGATGACTATATTGGTGTGAACCCTGATAAAATATATATTTCTGAAAAAGCCTATTCTAAGGATAGTTTAGAGGGTGCTTCATCTATAAAAGTCATGACCTATAACATGGTCAATGTGCAAGGGAAAACAGCAGAAGCAACCGCACTAGTAATGTTCCCTAAAATTGCTCAACCTAAAGATGGTTATCGCGTAGTGGTATGGGAACACGGCACTGTAGGCGTAGGGGACAGTTGTGCGCCAAGTAATAATACGATTAATCCACGTTTCAAAATTTTAGCTGATACATTATTAGCTGCTGGATATGTGATTGTGGCACCAGATTACGAAGGTCTTGGTACAAAAGGAATCCATCCATATCTTAATTTAGCTAGTGAAGCTAAATCAGCATTAGCCGCTGTTAAAGCAGCAAAAGATCATTATGGTACTCAGTTAAATGGTGATTGGATGTCCGTAGGTCAGTCACAAGGAGGTCAGGCATCTATAGGAACTGCTGAATATGCAAATACAGATGCAAGTTATAAAGGTGCTGTAGCGGGAGCACCTGCATCGAGCTTGGGAACAATTATTCTTGATGTGGCACCAAATGCATTAGCATTAATTGAGCAGCAAGAAATTGCGGGTAATGTAGCTTTAGATAAACGAGTATCTATTGACTCTTATGCTACCCTGCTAGCTTATGCAGCTTTAACTGGTGTTGGTATTAAAGCCTATGAACCACGGTTTGAATATAGAGATATATTTCAAACAAGAACAAAGCCTTTAGCTGAGTTTGCAGAAGGAAGTACTGGAGAAAATGGTCTGTGTTTAGATAGTGCTGATCCGAGTCTTAGTCTAATTAATAAATTTAAAGAAGATATTATTAGATTTATGACTGATAACCCAGATAAAAAAGTTATGGATTATCCTGGACTTGATGCTAATAATTTTAAGTCAAATGAGACTGTTCAGAAATTTCTACTCGCAAGTCAGCCTGGTACAAAACGTTTAGATAAACCTGTATATATTGCTCAAGGTAAGCTTGATACCAATGTCCCTTATCCAATTACTCAAATGATGGTGGCTGGACTGGTAACTTTGGGTTCACCTAACATTAAACTAGATCTAGTAGAAAATGCGACACATACCCAAGCCATTGTTTGTAAAAATGCTGATATCTATCAATTTATACAAACGAATATGCCTGCTAAGACAAATGCTGTTGTAGACCCATCGATAATTGATGCAAGTGGAAAACAAGAATGTACTGGAGTAGCACAATAATTTTTTGTATTTAAAATATTGAAGTTAAAAGGGTCCTAAAGAGGGCCCTTTTTTTGTTATATTGTTACGCATTCTGAAATCGATACCATTTGAGTTTGAAGCATTTATGAGCCAGCCAACTGTTGAAAAAAAATCTGTTCCTTGGTTATTAATGGGATTAGGTTTACTCATTCCTTTTCTGATTATTGGAATTCTTTTCTTGGCTGCAAAAAGTGATGCTAAAACTAAAAAACAATATGAACAGCAACGTCTAGAAATGGCAAAAAGAATAGCTGAGAAAGAAGCAGCAAATTCTGAAAAGAAATAGCACTAGCTTTTTAATGAATATCCTTTTGTAGCTGACGTACCGTCGGAATATTTGTGTAACGTCTTACAATGTAACCTGCTTCTGTGAGCATTTGATCACGAATACGATCTTCTTCCGCTTTTTCAAGGTGAGAAGGGTCATCTAGTTCAATAATGGCAATCACTTCCATCTTGTCGTTAAGCACAACGAAGTCGGTAACTTTACGGTTGAACTGACTACGAATTTTATAGTCCTTACTGGTAATTAAAGCGCTAAAAGCCACTTGTGCTAAAACATGATAATTTGGAAAACTTTGTTTTAAACGGATAAACATTTGAGTTTCAAAGTTGGTAATAACAGGGCGAGCAAAGAATTTTTGTTTTGGAAATAAATAAGGGCGTAAACAAACAGCAAGAAAAATGCAGGTGCTGATGCAACCTAAAACAATAAAAAATAAGTGACTCGATTCGAACATGTGAAGGCATCATACAAATAAAAACCCACTCATGATGAGTGGGTTTTTAAGAATCTTGGCTCTCCAACCTGGGCTCGAACCAGGGACCTGCGGATTAACAGTCCGTCGCTCTACCGACTGAGCTATTGGAGAATCTGGAAAAGGATTTTAGGCAGGAAAGGGGGCTGGGTCAAGTCTTAATAATGGAATTAGTGAGAATATCTAATCGTTTGGTTTAAAAATATTCGAAACATTGATTTTATTAACAATAATAGAAAATTATTAAATGATGAGAAAAGAAAAAGCCCGCAATAGATGCGGGCTTTTAGAATCTTGGCTCTCCCACCTGGGCTCGAACCAGGGACCTGCGGATTAACAGTCCGTCGCTCTACCGACTGAGCTATGGGAGATTAGTAGATGGCTCTCCAACCTGGGCTCGAACCAGGGACCTGCGGATTAACAGTCCGTCGCTC